>WNFI01049494.1_pt1 | contig 64678 bp, 59 predicted proteins | sample 5400471 | NCBI WGS metagenome assembly WNFI01 (sample SAMN13153348, study PRJNA577476) | soil metagenome | isolation source: 100 cm saprolite on Douglas fir-dominated hillslope | place: USA:California | collected 2013-09-17 | reverse complement strand
CCGCTCCCGTGGCGGCCTTGGCCAAACAACTCGGGTTCGCACCCGTCAAGCTGGGAAAGCTCAACGAGGGTGGCGCGCTGGTGCACGCACGCGGCCGCATTTGGGGCCAGCTCATCTTCCAGGATTTGTTCAAGAAGGAGCAGTAATCGATCTACGACCGCGTGATTTGGCCCGAGAAGTACGATCCCAAAACGTCGGCCATCTATGCGCTCAATGAACATCGACGTGAAGGCACCCGCTCAAGTGGTATGGAGGCTGCTGGTCGACGCCGAGAATTGGTCGAGCGCGCTAACTTCTTCGAGCAGCGCACGACCGAATATTTGAAGGCCACAAAGTCGCGAAGGTTGGGGTGGGCCTGACGGCGTATGGGCGCCGTTCGAAGAGCGGGGAGACGCCCGACAGAGCGGCAGATCTGCGGGTCGCTTAGAATCTATCGACTGCTATCGATGGTCTAGGATTCGCCCTAGTATCCTCTGCTATCCGATACTACTCCACGGTACTCCCCCTCACTCCCACTCGATCGTGCCGGGCGGCTTCGAGGTCACGTCATAGACGACGCGGTTGATCCCGCGCACCTCGTTGATGATGCGCGTCGCACACGCGGCCAGGAACTCGTGCGTGAACGGATACGAATCCGCGGTCATGCCGTCGGTCGAGGGACGGCTCGCAGCGCGCGGACGGAGGCGGAAGCACCGGCAAGGTGCGCGCCGTCCGCCGGCCGAAGCGAGACTCCGCGGCGGGCAGCGCCTCCGAGCCGAGCTTATGCTGGGCGCCGGCTCTCCCGCATGGCGGATTCATTTTGATGTTGCAGAAGAATCCGGAAGGCGAGTCCGTGGGTGATCAGCAGGAGCGGCACAACGAACGTCGGAATGAAGTAGGTGGCTCCCAACTGCCCCGCCACGAGCCCGGCGTCATTGGCTTGGTAGAACGCGTTCAGAAGATCGGCCGCGCCCCAGAGATTGAAGATCCATGCGCTGACAATGCCAGCCGCGCGTGACAGCGATAGCAGCGACAGCAACGCGAGCGTCGCCGCAATGATGTCGCCATAGGCCGCGAAACGCGCGAAGGTAGGCGGGAGATCGGGCGACACCACGCCTGGGACCAGGAATGCCAACCCGATAAAGCGGAAGCTGTGCAGGATGAGCAGAGGCCGCAACGCTTCGGCGCGCTGCCGGAGGCGGAGTTCCGGCCAGATGTATCGGGCGGTGACGATCCCCCACGCGACGAAGCTGAATGCGATGCTCACGAAAAAGCAGAGTTGCGGCAGCATGAGCGCTTCCTGAGTTGGAATTTCCAGCCATCGGCCGCGTCTCGGAACTAAGCGAGCATCTTGCACGGTTGCGCCATCAATGCGCTTCGCTCCACCTGGGCGGCGATAGCTTCAGTCGCGGATCAAGACCGCGGAGAGCACGCCGAGGCGGTTCTCACGGATGTTGCGGGCGAGATTGCCGGCCATGGCCCGGAAGTCCGGACCCATGACCACCCCGAGGTTCGGTCCGCTGGGCGGCGGACCGCCCATGGTCGCCTTGAACCAGTCGAGCGCCGCCTGGGTGTCGTCGCGCCAGAGGACCGCCCTGAACCCTGCGCGCTCCAGCGCCGCGCGGGTGTCGGCCTCGCTTCGCACGAAGCTGGTCGAGGCGTCGCGCGCCCATGGGGCCGGATAGACGACGTCGCCGTCGCGCAGCACCAGGTCGTAGATAGCGAACCGCCCGCCCGGCGTCAGGATCCGTCGGATCTCGGCATAAAGCGCGGCGCGGTCTTCGATATTCATCGCCACGTGCTGAAGGAACACGCTGTCGAACGCGCCCGCCTCGAACGGGAGGTGCAGCGCGTCGCCGACCTGGAACGTCACCCGATCGGAAAGCCCGCATCGCGCCGTCAGATAGGTCGCGGCGTCGATGAAGGCCGGGCTGAGATCGACGCCGGTCACCATGCAGCCGAAGGTGGCGGCGAGATAGCGTGCCGGTCCGCCGATGCCGCAACCCAGGTCGAGCACGCGGGTCGAGGGCACCAGGCCAGCGGCGCCGGCCAGATCGGCCGTGGCGAGAATGCCGCGGGTGTGGAACTGATCCAGCGGCGCAAGCTGGGCAACGGTCAGCGGCTGATCTTCGGGCGTGATGGCTGCAAGCGCCGCCTTGATGCGGTCGGTGAGGCCCGTGGCGCTATAGTGCTGGCGCACCATGCTGGTCGTATCGGTCATGGCTATGCCTCTCTGCCCTGTTTTGGTACGATACAGTACCACTATTTGGTACCGTGTTGTACCAATGTCAAGGGGGAGCTGATGGCGACGGCATCGACGTCAAAACAGCGCCAGGACGGCGGCGCCGAATCCGCAGTTCGCGGCCGCATTCTTGAAGCGGCCTTCGCGGCGTTCATGAAGCATGGCTACGCGGCGACCAGCACGCTCGAGATCGCCACGTGCGTGCGCGTTTCGAAGCGGGAGCTTTACGCGCTGGTTGGTAACAAGCAGGAAATGCTGATCGCATGCATCAGTGCGCGCGCCAAGCGACTGCAGATGCCCGCTGACCTGCCCGTGCCGCGCGACCGCGAGAGCCTCGCGCTCGTGTTGGCGTCCTTCGGGACGCAGCTCGTCCGCAAGATCAGCGATCCAACGGTCATTGCCGTCTTCCGATTGGCGATCGCCGAGGCGGTCCACGCGCCCGAGGTGGCGCGAAACGAGCCGTGCCGCCTTGCGTAAAATCATGGCGCAGGCGTCCGGACTGCTCAAGGGCCGCCCTGCCGACTTTGCCGAGGAGTTCGGCGGCCTGCTGTTGGGCGATTTGATTATGAGCCTGCTCCTCGGTGTCGCGAGCGACCGAACCCGCGCGAAATCGCGGCGCGTCCCCGCGACGCCGCGGCCGCCTTCCTGCAACTCCATCCGCCGCCAAGTGACGCTGCAACACCTCGCTGATGCAACACCGACTCTAGGATGCCGCCTCCATAGGCCAGTAATTCCCGGCTCACCAGCAGCGCCGCGCCTCTATCGACGCGGCTCCGCGGGAGCGATGCCGCGCCTCACCGGACTAGCCGTCGCGTTTCCGAAAGGCGGCCTCTCCGGCGTCCGACACCTCGACCCACTTCGGGTCGGGCGCGGCGCTGGGGACATAACTGTCGTGCCAGTTCCACCACTTGTACGGTCGGCTCTGAGGGTAGCCCTCCGGCGAGTGCTCCCACGTCTCCTGCCGCCCGAGCGCCGTCATGTCGAGGTAGCTCCAGGTGGTGCCCATCGCCTCGTCGCCGCGGCCGTTGATGAAGTAGGTGCGGAATATCCGCTCGCCGTCGCGGAAGAACGCGTTGTGGCCGTGCCACTCATCCACCCCGAAGTCGGCGTCGAAGCTGTCGGTGATGGTGTACCAGGGCATTTCCCAGCCCATCCGCGCCTTCAGGCGCGCGATGTCGGCCTGCGGCGCACGCGAGGCATACACGAGGGTCGTCTCGCGCGCGTTCAGGTGGGCGAGGTGGGCGACCTGGTCGGCCCCTAGGGAACAGCCAATGCAGGCATGCTCCGGCCAGCCGTGCACGCCGGGCTCGAAGAAGGCGCGGTAGACGATCAGCTGACGGCGGCCTTCGAACAGGTCGAGCAGGCTCAATCTGCCCTGGGGTCCCTCGAACGCGTAAGCCTTCTCCACCGCCATCCACGGCATCCGCCGACGCTCGGCGGCCAGCGCGTCGCGGGCGCGGGTCATGGCTTTCTCCTTGACGAGCATCTGCTCGCGCGCAGCCGCCCACTCTTGCGGCGACACAATCGGAGGCGTGTTCATGGCGCGCTGTCCGTCTGTCCGGCCCTTCTCAGGTGAAGTAATCGTGGTCATCGGAACCTCCGGATTGGGAGCGATCTCTCGTATCGCTCGCTGTTGGTCAGGAGATAGATTTGCCGCCAGACGTCGCACGGTGGGAGTGACAAATGTGACGGGATTTCTGGCCGCCCGTGGTCACCGCGGCAGACCCGAACTCCCGTTCTCGCCTTTCGGCGAGAGCGTGTATCAGTGGTGATAGCCGATGTCGGCGCGGACCTTGCCCCGGAACACCCAGTAGGACCAGCCGGTATACATGAGGATCACCGGCAGCAGGACCAGCGTGCCGACCAGCAGGAACGCCTGCGTGCTGTACGCTGACGCGGCGTCCCACAGGGTGAAGCGGTACGGGACGATCATCGGCCACAGGCTGATCGCGATGCCGAGATACGACATCACGAAGAGCAGGATCGCCGCGGCGAACGGTGACGCCTCCGAGTTATTGTTGAGCGAGCGCCATTCCCACCACGCGATCACCAGCGTCAGGATCGGCACCGGCGAGAGCCAGGCGATGTTCGGCCACGAAAACCAGCGCCGCGCGATTTCGTCCTCCATGATCGGCGTCCACAGGCTGACGATGCCGACCGCGATCAAGACGCCCAGGAAGCACCACCGCGCCTGGCGCCGCGCCCACGCCTGGAGCTCGCCGTCGGTCTTGATGATCAGCCAGCCGGCGCCGAGCAGCGCATAGCCGAACACCAGGGCGAAGCCGGTGAAGATGGAGAACGGCGTCAGGAAATCGAACGACGATCCCGCGAACGTCCGCCCGTCGACTTTGAAGCCCTGGATGAAGGCGCCGAGAACCATGCCCTGGGCAAAGGTCGCGATCCCCGACCCGTAGCAGAAGGCGTGGTCCCAGAACGCCCTCTCCTCCGAGCGGCGGTAGTGGAACTCGAACGCGACACCGCGGAAGATCAACGCCAGCAGCATCACCAGGACCGGGAAATAAACCGCCGGGATGACGATCGCGAACGCCAGGGGGAAGGCCGCCAGAAGGCCGAGCCCGCCGAACACCAGCCAGGTCTCGTTGCCGTCCCAGATCGGCGCGATCGAGTTCATCATCAAGGTTCGCGCCTCTGCACCGCGCGCCAGCCCGTGGAGGATGCCGACACCCAGGTCGAAGCCGTCGAGCAGCACATAGAAGAACACGGCGAGCCCGAGCAGCACGGTCCAGATCGGCACGAAGTCCAGAACCGCGACGGTCATGACGCGGGCCGCGTGACTGTGACCTGCGCCGGCGCCCGCGGACGACCGCCTTCGACCTCCGCCTCGCCGTTTTCCGCCTCCGCCGCCCCCCGCTTCACCAGGCGCGCCATCAGGAAGATCCCCGTCGGGTAGATGATCAGGTAGACCAGCATGTAGCCGAGCAGCGATAGCAGGACGTCCGCGGTGGTCAGCGACGGCGACACGGAGTCCGCCGTGCGCAGCAGGCCGTACACCGTCCACGGCTGCCGGCCGACCTCGGTCGTGACCCAGCCGGCGATGACGGCCAGGAAGCCGAGCGGTGCGGTCACGATGCACAGGCGGTGGAACCACACCGCGTCGAACAGGCGCCCGCGGAGCCGCAGCCACAGCCCGGCCGCGACCATGGCCAGCATCACCAGGCCGATGCCGACCATGATCCGAAACGCGAAGAATGGGATCGCCACCGGCGGCCGCTGGTCGGGCGGCCAGTCCTTGAGCCCGCGCACCACCCCGTTGGGATCGTGGGTCAGGACCAGGCTGCCGAGCACCGGAACCTCGATGGCGTAGCGGTTGCGCTCGTTCGCCTCGTCGGGGATGGCGAACAAGGCGAGCGGCATCCGCGCCTCGGTCTGCCAATGCGCTTCGATCGCGGCCAGTTTCGCCGGCTGATGGTCGCGCGTGTTCAGCCCATGCTGGTCGCCGAGAAAGATCTGCAGCGGCACCAGAACGGCGAGCAGCCCCAGGGTCATCGACAGCATGATGCGGGCTTCGTCGACCGAGCGGCGGCACCGCAGCAGGTAGGCCGCCACGCCGACCACCACGAAACCGGTCGTGATGTAGAAGCCGGTGACCGTGTGCGTCAGGCGGTAGGGGAACGACGGACTGAAAACGATCTGCAGCCAGTCCCTGGGGAAGAACCGGCCGTCGATCACGTCGTACCCAGCCGGCGTCTGCATCCAGCTGTTCGCCGCCAGGATCCAGAACGCCGACAGCAGCGTGCCGAAGGCCACCATGAACGCCGCGACGAAATGCGCCCAGGGCGGGACGAGCTTGCGTCCGAACAACAGCACGCCGAGAAACGCCGCCTCGAGAAAAAACGCCATCAGCCCTTCGTAGGCGAACAGCGGCGATAGGACGTTCGCCGTGACGTCGGCGTAGCGGCTCCAGTTGGTGCCGAGCTGGAACGGCAGCACGATGCCGGACACCACGCCCATGCCGAACGACACGGCGAAGATCCTGGTCCAGAACGCCGAGATGCGCAGATAGGCGGCGCGCCCCGTCGCCAGATAAAGCCCTTCGAGGACCGCGATATACGCGGCCAGGCCGACGGTGAACGCCGGCAGCAGGATGTGCCAGGCGATCACCCAGGCGAATTGCAGGCGGGACAAAAGCACCGGATCGATGGACATCCGCACCCCCTTATGGCCGGAGCCGCTCGCCAAATCCGGCGGCAAGCGTTACACGATCCCAGCACCCGGGAGAAGAACCTATGACGATCACAATCTATCACAACCCAAAATGCGGCACGTCACGCAAAGTGCTGGCCGCCCTGCGCGAGGCCGGCCGCGAGCCCGTCGTCATCGAATATCTGAAGACGCCGCCGTCGCGCGGCGAGCTCAAGCGGCTGTTCAAGCTGATGGGGCTGCGCCCCGCCGACGGGGTCCGCCGGAAGGAAAAGCCCTTCGCCGACCTGAAGCTTGCGAAGGCGGACGACGACGCCCTGCTCGACGCCATGGCGACACATCCCATCCTGATCGAGCGGCCCATCGTCGTGACAGAAAAAAAGGCGCGGATCTGCCGCCCGCCGGAGACGGTGAAGGAGTTTCTGTAAAGCGGCCCCCTCACCCGGCCGCTTCGCGGCCACCCTCTCCCACGAGGGGAGAGGGTTCCATTGTGCGCGCTCATAGTGAACCTCTCCCCTTGCGGGAGAGGTCGCGAGCGGCAGCGAGCGGGTGAGGGGTTGTCTCTAAGCTGCGTGTCGCAGCCGCAGCCGCAGCGCCTTGAGCCCACGCAGGACCAGATTGTCGCTCCACTCGAGCTGCTGCGGCGCCAGTTCGATCGCGGCAAATCGTTTCACCAGCGCCTGAAATGCGATCTGCGCCTCCAGGCGCGCCAGCGGCGCCCCGATGCAGTAATGCGGCCCAAAGCCGAACGCGACGTGGCGGTTCTCCGTCCGCCCGAGATCCAGCCGATCCGGCTCGGCGAACTGCTCGCCGTCGCGATTGGCGGCGTTGATCATCAGGAACAGGCGGTCGCCGCGCGGGATCCTGCGGCCCGCCAGCTCCACCGCCTCCGCCGCGACGCGGGTCACGCTGGCCGCCGGGCTGTCATAGCGCAGCAGCTCCTCGACGGCGGATTCTTCGAGATCGGGCCGCGCCCGAAGCCGCGCCAGCTCGGCCGGATGGCGCAGCAGGGCCAGCATGCCGTTGCCGATCAGGTTCGTCGTCGTCTCGTGTCCGGCGAACAAGATCAGGATCGCCGTCGCCACGAGCTCATCTTCGCTGAGCGCCTGGCCGCCCTCCTCCGCCGCGATCAGGCCGCCGATCACGTCGTCGCGCGCCGGTGCGGTGCGCCGGGCGCGGATGACGGCGCGGAAATAGCCGTCCATCTCGGCGAGACCATACGCCGCGCGGTCGTATTTGTTGGGTGTCGTCTGCGCGCTGCCGACGAAGACCGCGAGGTTGTCCGACCAGATCTTGAACCGGTCGATATCGGTTTCGGGCACGCCGAGCATCCCGGCGATCACCGTCGCCGGCAACGGATACGCGAAATCACCGATGAGGTCGATCTCGTCGCGGCCGGCGAACCGGTCGAGCAGCCCGCCGACGATTGCTTCGATGCGCGAGCGGAGTGTGGCGATCGCGCGCGGCGTGAACGCCTTGTTCATCAGGCCGCGCAGGCGCGTGTGCGCCGGCGGATCGGCGAACACGGCCCAGCGCGTCAGGATCAGCTCGAGCCCGGACAGCGCCACGCGGCGCGCCGGCGGCAGGCTGTCCATGAACGGCGTGATGCGGTCGGCCGACAGGCGCGGATCGACCAGGGCCGCGCGCACGTCGCGATAGCGGGTCAGGACCCAGCCGCGCAGCACCGGGCTCCAATACGCCGGGCTGCGCTCGCGCAAGGTGGCGTAAACCGGATATGGATCCGCCATGATCTCGGGCCGGCGCGGGTCGAAGACGTCCATCAGGCCCGCCCGCGTTCCGATCCGCGAACAACCGCGTCGTCGTCCTCACCCCCACCCCAACCCTCCCCCCTCAAGGGGGAGGGAGTGAAGAGCTCGGCACTGTCGTTCCCTCCCCCCTTGCGGGGGAGGCGCGTCGGGCGCCCGCAAACGCTCCACTGGAGCGTTTGCGGGCCACGCGGGGTGGGGGGTGGGTCGTCCATGTGTTGCTGTTAGCTCAGCGTCTCTTCGCGCCAGAAGCCGAGGGCTTCCTGGGCCGCGCGGTCGGAATAGCTGAACAGCACGCAGTCGCCGCCGGCCTCGAGCCGGTAGCGGCACCATGGCGGCACCACGAACACGTCGTGCGGCGCGAAGGTGAATGTCTCGTCCTCGATGACCACCCTTCCCGTCCCCTCGGCGACATTGAACACGGTGCCGTCGGTGGCGCGATAGGCCTCGCCGGCGAAGCCGCCGGGCAGCCATTGCATGAACACGGCAATGGTCGGGAACGGATGGCGGCCGTCGGCGGGGTTGGCGTAGCGCAGCTTCACACCGTGCACCGGATGCACCGGCCCGCCGCGCGACAGGCGGTACAGCGCGTCCCGCGTGCGCTCGTACGGATAGACCAGCAGCGGCGAGGCCCGCTGGTCCGCAGGGTGGTCCAGCGGCAGGAGCCCGGCGCCGTAGCGCGACGCGGCGTCGCCCTCGGCGCGCCGCAGCGGGTATGTCTCCTCCGGATAGTTCTCGCGGAACGTCGCGCCAAAGAACTGGCCGAACGGGTTGTCCAGGGCATCCAGCCAGATCACCGGCCCGCTGCCGGCATGGCCGTGATCGTGCCAGCTCCAGCCCGGCGTCACCACGAAATCGCCGGGGTGCATCGAGACGCGCTCGCCGTCGACACTGGTGTAGGCGCCCTCGCCCTCGATCACGAAGCGCAGCGCGTTGGTCGTGTGGCGATGCGCCGGCGCCACCTCGCCGGGCAGGATGATCTGCAGGCCGCAATACAGGCTGCTGGTGATATAGCCGCTGCCCGGCAGGCCGGGATTTTCCAGCATCAGCACGCGGCGCTCGGCGTCCTGCGTGGCGATCAGCGCGGCCGCGCGCATGAGCTCGGGGCGGAGATCGGCGTAGCGCCAGAGCGTCGGCGCGGCCGGCGTTCCGGGCTTCATCCCGGTGGTGCGCTCCCACAGCGGCTTGACGTTCAGCCGGGTGATCTCGCGCGAATAGCGGCCGAGGTCGGAATTCGGAAGTGTCGTCGCCATGGCGGGCTACGTTATCACGCTGCCAACGGCCTTGCCCAAGCCGTTGTTTGTCGACACCATCGACGCACCAACGACTTAGGGGGAGGACATGAACGCCACGACCGACGCGGGGGAGCTCACCCCGGGCGCGCTGATCGCCCGCATCGAGCGCCTTCCCCACACGCCATGGCACGTCCGCGCCCGGATGATCGTCGGCACGGCGACGTTCTTCGACGCCTTCGACCTGCAGGTGATCGCCTATGTGCTGCCGGTGCTGGTGGGCCTGTGGAAGCTCAACCCCGAGCAGGTGGGCTGGCTGATCTCGGCCGGCTTCGTCGGCCAGATCATCGGCGCGTTGCTGTTCGGCTGGCTGGCCGAGCGCGCCGGCCGCATGCCGGCGCTGGTGCTCAGCATCGGCGCCTTCGCGGCGATGAGCCTCGTCTGCGCCTTGGCCTGGGATTACCAGTCGCTCCTTGTGTTCCGGCTGCTGCAGGGCATCGGGATCGGCGGCGAGGTGCCGATCGCCGCGACCTACATCAACGAGATGGCGAAGGCAGAAGGCCGCGGCCGTTTCGTGCTGCTCTACGAGCTTGTCTTTTCGGTCGGCCTGGTCGCGGCGGCGCTGATCGCCTACTGGGTCGTCCCGGAGTTCGGCTGGCCGGTGATGTTCGTCATCGGGGCCGTGCCGGCGCTGCTGGCCCTGGTGCTGCGGCGCCTGCTGCCGGAATCCGCGCGCTGGCTGACCACCAAGGGTCGGCTCGCCGAGGCCGACAAGGTCATCCGCCAGATCGAGGCCGATGCGGTGAGCCGCGGCATCGCATTGCCGCCCGCCGCGGCCACACCGGCCGTGAGCGACAAGGTGGCGGCACCGACCCGCTGGAGCGAGCTGTTCCAGGGCATCTATCTGCGCCGCACGCTGGTCGTGTGGGCGCTGTGGTTCTGCGCCTATTTCGTCACCTACGGCGTCACCGCCTGGCTGCCCACTCTCTATCGCACGGTGTTCCATCTCGACGTGCCGACCGCGTTGAAATACGCGCTCATCACCCAGGCGGCGGGGCTGATCGGCTCGACCACCGCGGCCTTGTGCATCGACCGCACCGGCCGGCGCGGCTGGTTCGCGTTGGCCTTCGCCGCCGGCGCGCTGCCGTTTCTGGTCCTCGGCATGGAGGGCGCATCCACCGCCGGCATGGTGCTGCTGTGCGCGACCTTGGCCTATCCGTTCATCGGCTTGAATTCGCTGTCCTGCTATCTCTACACGCCGGAGATCTACCCGACGCGGCTGCGCGCCCTCGGCTGCAGCACGGCCACGGTGTGGCTGCGCTTCGGCTCGGCGATCGCACCCGCGGCGGTCGGCTTCGTGCTCAACCGCTTCGGCATCGGCGCGGTGTTCCTGATGTTCGCCGGGGTGGCGATGGTCGGGGCGCTGGTCGGCGGCCTGCTCCTTACCGAGACGCGCGGCCGCGTGCTGGAGGAAGTATCGCCGTGACATTGGTTCGATTGTCGGCGCTGGCCCTGGGACTGGCTCTTGGCGCTGCGGCGGCCCAAGCGCAGCCTGCGACCTGGCCGACCCGCCCGGTGAAGCTGGTCAATCCGTTTCCGGCCGGCGGGCCAGTGGACATCGTGGCGCGCGTGGTCGCACAGTCGCTGAGCGAGCGCGTGGGCCAGCAGGTGATCGTCGATAACCGCGCCGGCGCCGCCGGCGCCATCGGCAGCGAGGTCGTGGCCCATTCACCGCCCGACGGCTACACCATCCTGATGGGCAGCAGCGCCACGCATGGGATCAATGTCAGCCTGTACCCATCCCTGCCCTACGATCCGCTGAAGGACTTCGTGGCGGTTTCGCTGGTCGCCCGCATCGTCCACGTGCTGGTGGTCAACCCGGCGGTGCCGGTGACCTCGGTGCGCGAGCTGATCGAGTATGCGCGGGCGAAACCGGGCGAGATCTACTTTGGCTCGCCCGGCAGCGGCACCAACATGCATCTCGTGTGCGAGATGCTGAAGGCCCGCTTCGGCCTCGACATCGTGCACGTGCCCTATCGCGGCGGCCCGCCGGCGATGCAGGACCTGCTGAGCAACCGCATCCAGCTGATGTGCGATTTCATCCCGCAGTCGCTGCAGCACATCCGCGCCGGCGGCTTGCGGCCGCTGGCGGTGACCGGCCCCGAGCGTTCGGCGCAGCTGCCCGACGTGCCAACGATGGCCGAGGCCGGCGTGCCGGACTTCGTCACCACCGCGTGGCTCGGCCTCTTCGCGCCGGCCGGAACGCCAGCCGCGATCGTCGACCGGCTCTATCGCACCATCGCCGCGATCGGCCAGGACCCGGAGTACCGGCGCCGCATCGTCGACGCCGGGGCCGAGCCCGTCACCATGCCGCCGAAAGAGTTCGCGGCTTTTGACGCCACCGAGATCGAGCGCTGGCGCGAGGTGGTCAAGATCTCCGGGGCCAAGGTCGACTAGGGCGCGCGATCCGCTTACTTGCGATCGACAGCCGGCCGCTCCATCGGAGTCGGTGTCCGGTATCCATCGCCCGGGGTGCCCGGATCCTGCACATCCGCAGACAACGGCTTGACGTCGGCCGGTGTGGCGGCCGGAGCCCGGTAACCGCTGCCCGGCTTCGACAAATCCACCGGATCCGCGCTCAACGACGGCGCGCCTGTGCGTGGCGTCTGTGGAACCTGATAGCCGCTCCCCGGCACCGCCGGATCGATCACTGCGGACTGGGCTGCGGCCACGCCCGGGGCGGACGTCAATACGACCGCGGCGATCTTAAGCGAGGTCTTGATCACGATAAGTCCTCCTCCAGCGTTGGACCCGTAAAGTCACGGCCGGAGTGTGATGCAGACGCCCGCGGCGCTCTTGTTGAAAGCCCACGGGTTTTGTCGATTTCCGCTTAAATATCGCGAGCCGGTTTCGGCAAAGGGAACCATGCCGCGGCGGCGGCCCCGCAGGCGTCGCCTCGGCCCAGGACGTGACGTCGATATCTACTTCGCGGCGGCCGGGAACGCCGGCAGTTTGGCGACGTCGCGGGCGTCGTGCTGGATCACCACGGTCGCCTTGAGATTCGCGGCGATCGTCTTGATGCGCTCGAGCGACGCCACCGTCTGGGCGCGATCGGTGTTGAACGTGGGCACGCCGTTGCTGTCGTAGTTCTCATGGAAATGCGCGGCATCGCCGGTGAGGATCACGGCACCGGTCTGCGGCAGCTTGACCAGCAGGCTGTGATGGCCCGGCGTATGTCCCGGCGTGCTCAACATCATGACCGTGCCGTCGCCGAACACGTCTTTGTCGCCCGGCTGCGGCTCCACCTTGCCGCCGCCGCTGATCCAGCTCGCGAACGGCGGGGCGTTCACGCCCGCCGCCGGCTTGGGGCTGCTCAGCGCGTCCCAATCGCCCTTGCCGATCAGGAGGGTCGCCTGCGGGAACGAGGCGACTTGGCCGGTGTGGTCGGCATGATAGTGGCTGATGCCGACAAACTTGATCTGCTCGGGCTTTACCTTCAATTGGGCGAGCTGATCCACCACGCTCGTCTTCGCCGCCGTCGGCGTGTCCATGGCAAACCCGGTGTCCCAGAGCAGGTAGTCGTCGCCGTGCTTGACGACGTAGCAGCTGAACACGAAGGGCAGCTTCAGCCCGGGGAAGGCGTAGGTATCGGAGAAGCGCTCGTTCATGTCCGCCGGCGCACGATCCGCCCCGCAAGCGAGGCGCGTGAGGGTCACTTCGGGTGCGCCTTGCGCCGACACGGGCAGGCTGACGAGCGCGTTCGCGCACGCGCCAAGGGCCAATAAGGTCAGAGCTCGTTGCATGGTCTCCCCCTGTTTCAGACGGTAACGTCGTTCGTTGGGGCAGATGTTGCGCGCCCGGACGCGCCCGGTCAATTCACCGGACCGTTATCCGGTGCGTCGCTTGAACGCCGAGGCCGCATCGCCCGCGTCCCCCGGCGTGGGGACCGGCCCGGCGTCGACGCCCAGCACCTTGTCCGCGATCAGCTCCTGGATGAGCTCGGGCGCCAGGCCGAGCTCGGCCGCGATCGCGGCGCTGTGCTCGCCCGCGCGCGGCACGTCGAGACGGCGGCCGAGGCGCTGGCCGCTCATCTCCAGCGGCAGCGCCGGTATCGGCATGGTCCGCCCGTCGGGCAGGGTCACCTCGACCATGGCTCCGGGCTCGGCGAGGTGCGGATCGTCGAACAGATCCTCCGGCTTCGTCACCGGCGCGAACGGCAGGCGCACCCGCTCGCAGATCGCCACGATGTCCTGCCGCGAGTACTGCTTGAACAGCGTGCGCAGCTCCGGGATGACGCGCTCGCGCGCCGCGACCCGTTGCGGATTGGTGGCGAGGTCGAGATCGGCGAGCAGGTCCGGCCGCTTGAACGCCTCGCAGAAGGCGCGCCACTGCGTGTCGGTGACCACGCCGATGAAGATCGGATCTCCGTCGGCGGTCTCGAACACGTCGTAGACCGCCCATGCCGAGAGGCGCGCCGGCATCGGCGCCGCCGGCTTGCCGGTGACCGCGTATTGCGCCATGTGCTGGGCGACCAGGAACACGTTGTTCTCGAACAGGGCGCTGCGCACGAGCTGGCCGTCGCCCGTACGCTTGCGTTCGTGCAGAGCGGCGAGAATGCCGATCACGGCGAACATGCCGCCCATGATGTCATTGACCGAGGCGCCGGCGCGCAGCGGCCGCCCCGGCGGGCCGGTCATATAGGCGAGGCCGCCCATCATCTGCACGACCTCGTCGAGTGCGGCGCGGTTCTCGTACGGCCCGGCGAGAAAGCCCTTGAGCGAACAGTAAATGAGTCCGGGATTACCGGCCTGGAGCGCGTCGTAGCCCAGCCCCATCGCGTCGAGCGCGCCGGGCCGGAAGTTCTCGATCACCACGTCGGCCTTGGCGATCAGCCGCTGCACCAGGGCCAGGGCTTTCGGCGATTTGAGATCGAGGGCAAGGCTGCGCTTGTTGCGGTTGTAGGCCGGGAAGAAGCCGGCGCCGGACCCCGGCAGCCGCCGGGTGTTGTCCCCCATGGTCTCGGATGAGGGCCCAACCGGCTCGATCTTGATCACGTCGGCGCCGAGATCGGCCAGCACCAGGCCGCAGCTCGGCCCCATCACCATGTGCGAGAACTCGACGACCCGGATGTCCTGCAGCGGCAGCGGCCGGCTCACGCCACTCTCCGCGACGCCGGCACGAAGCCCTTGGGCAGGCCGGCCTCCGCGACGTGGCCGTACAGCGCCTCGCCGGGCAGCCCATCCGTGATGAAGCGCCGCGCCGCGATCAGCGCCTCGAGATCGATGCCGGTCGACAGCCCCATGGATTCCAGCAGGAATACCAGGTCTTCGGTGACGATGTTGCCGGTGGCGCCCGGCGCATAGGGACAGCCGCCGAGCCCGGCCTGCGAGCTGTCGAATGTCCGCACACCGGCATCGAGGGCGGCGACGACGTTGGCGAGGCCCTGGCCGCGCGTGTTGTGGAGATGCGCCCCGCCGGCCTTGTCGCCGAGCTCCCGCTTCAGGCGGGTGAACACGCGCTTCACCTGTGCCGGGTTTCCCATCCCCGTCGTGTCGGCGAGGTTCACCGTGTCGGCGCCCGCCTCGGCGAGCTGGACCGACATGCGGATCACGATGTCTTCGGAGACCGGGCCTTCCATGGTGCAGCCGAACGCGGTCGACACGCCGGCCTCGACCGCCGGGCGGCGACCGGCGGGAAGAGCGTCCCGCGCGCGGCAGACCTGGGCCACCTGCTCGATGGCCTGCTCGGGAGTCATGTTGATGTTCGCCTTGCTGTGCAGCCGCGACGCCGAGATCGGCATCGTCAGCTTGTGCGCACCCGCCGCGAACGCGCGCTCCGCCCCTTTCAGGTTGGGCACCAGCGCCACCACCGTGAGGCCAGGGATCTTGATCGCCTCGGCGACCACCTCGGCGGTGTCGGCCATCTGCGGCAGCAGCTTCGGCGACACGAAGGAGCCGACCTCGATCTCGCGCAGGCCCGCCTCGGCGAGGGCGCGGATCCAGCGATGCTTCGCCGCGGTCGGCATGATGCGCTTGACGCTCTGCAGGCCGTCGCGCGGGCCGACATCGCTCACCAGAACATCCGGAACTGTGGCATTGGTTGGCATGGGTTCGTCCTGTTGGCGCAAGCCCCTTTTCTGCTACCTAATATAGCCGCGCGTCCGGCCAAGGACGCTAAGAGAATTCGGGCCTGGCCCGGCAAGGGGAGAACGCGATGCTGCAGCAGAACACCGATCACATCCAGACCACGCATATCGGCAGCCTGCCCAGGCCGCACGACCTGCTCGACCTGATGAAGGCGAAATTCACCGGCCAGCCCTACGATCAGCGGACTTACGACCAGACGATCGCCCGCGCGGTGCGCGACGTCGTCAAGAAGCAGGCCGAGTGCGGGATCGACGTCGTCACCGACGGCGAATTCTCGAAGCCGGGCTTCTTCACCTATATCCGCCAGCGCCTCGACGGCTTCGAGGCGCGGCCGAACCAGAAGCTGCTGCTGTTCGAGACCGAGGTCGCCGCCTTCCCGGAATACTACGCGCAGTATTTCAAGGAGGCGATGATGGGCGGCACCGTCGTGCCGATCGTGCCGGTGGTGTGCACCGGGCCGGTCAAATATCAGGGCGAGGCGCTGCTGAAGACCGATATCGACAACGTCAAGGCGGCGGCGAAGGCGGCCGGCGTCCCGGAGGGCCGCGTCTTCCTGCCGGCCACCGCCCCGTCCGGGGTCGGCATCAACGAGTATTACAAGACAGAAGAGGAGTATTTCCACGCCCTCGCCAGCGAGCTGAACAAGGAATACCGGGCGATCGTCGGGGCCGGCCTGCTGGTCCAGATCGACGACCCGTTCCTGCCCGATATCTTCGTCGATCCACGGCTCGACGGTCAGCAGAAGAAGCGCCGGGCCGAGATCTACGTCGAGGCCGCCAACGCCGCACTGAAGGGCGTGCCTTCGGAGAAGGTGCGCTTCCACACCTGCTACGGCATCAACGAGGGGCCGCGCATCCACGAAGCGGCGCTGGCCGATATCATCCGCTACGTGCTCAAGATCAAGGCGACGCAGTACAGCTTCGAGTGCGCCAACCCGCGGCACGAGCACGAGTATCACCTGTTCGAGGACATCAAGGTCCCGGACGGCAAGGTCCTGTGCCCCGGCGTCATCACCCACGCCAGCAACATCGTCGAGCATCCCGAGCTGATCGCCGAGCGGCTGCTGCGCTTCGCGAAGCTGGTCGGCCGCGAGAACGTGATGGCCGGTGCCGATTGCGGCTTCTCCTCGCAAGCCCTGTACAAGACCGAGGTCCACCCCACGGTGGTGTGGGAAAAATTCAAGGCGATGCGCCAGGGCGCCGAGCTCGCGACCAAACAGCTGTGGGCGAAGCGCCCGCGCCCGAAGGCGAAAGGTCAGCGAACGAGGAAAGCTGCGGCGAGGACCGCGCGGCGGCGCAAATAGGGACCATCGTCATGCCCGCGAAAGCGGGCATCCATCGTGCCAGCGGACCCATGGATTCCCGCGTTCGCGGGAATGACGACAATGTTTAAGTCGAAGGGCGTTTCTTCTTCTGCTTCACCGTTGGCCGCTTGCGCTTTTTCCGGCCGCCGCCGGCGATCCGGCCGACCGTGTCCGCGGCGTGATAGGCGGGCCGCTTGAAGTAATGCGGGCCGTCATAGATCTCGATCAGCAGCGAGTCCTCGTGCGCGATCGTCGGACCGTGCGGGTGGCCCTTCGGGTTCATGTAGAACGTGCCGGGCTCGAGCACCAGGCCGGTCGCCGTGTACTCGTTGCGGCCCTTGAGGCAATACATGAACTGGTTGGAGGCGTGGGTGTGGCGCACCGGCACGCCGACGCCCTTCGGGCATTCGAACAGCGCGATGCTGGCGCCGGTTTTGGCGTCCTCGAACAGCGTGTAGATGCGAAAGCCGGCCGGGATGTTTTTCCACTTCGCCGCGTCCAGCCCCTTGACCAGCAGCTCGTTCGTCGTCGTCTTTGCCAAAGCCCCCTCCTCCCGATGCATCCTCGCCGGCATCTTGTGACGTCTCGCGGCGTGGTAAAAGCTGTTTTCGGACGAACGCAGGAACGAGGGACACCCACGGAATGGCCGGCTCAGAGCATTATGACTACGTGATCGTCGGCGCCGGCTCCGCCGGATGCCTGCTCGCCAACCGCCTCACCGAGGACCCCAATGTGCGGGTCTGCGTGCTCGAGGCCGGCGGCCGCGACCTCGACCCGCTGATCCACATCCCCATCGGCCTCGGCAAGATGCACGAGTACCGGCTGCACGACTGGGGCTATGACACCGAGAGCGAGCCCGGGCTCGACAACCGCAGCATCGAATCCATGCGCGGCAAGGTGGTGGGCGGCTCGTCCTCCATCAACGTGATGACCCATGTGCGCGGCCATCGCGGCGATTACGACCGCTGGGCGCGGAACGGCTGCGGCGACTGGTCGTACGCCCATGCCCTGCCCTATTTCCGGCGCTATGAGACGTGGCAGGGCGGTGCCGACCGCTATCGCGGCGGCGACGGGCCGTTGACGGTCATCACCTCGCCGACCACCGATCCGTTCTTCGATGCCGTCCTGGGGTCGGCGCGCGATAATGGCTTTGGCATCACCCCGGACTATAACGGCGCCGATCAGGACGGCTTCGGCCGCGTCCAGTCCACGATCCGCCAGGGTCGGCGCTGCAGCGCCGCGGTCGCATTCCTGCGGCCGGCGCTGCGCCGGCCCAACCTCACTCTGCGGATCCGCGCGCATACCACCCGCGTGCTGATGGAGGGTCCGCGGGCGACCGGCGTCGAGTATCTGAATAAAGGCCGCCGCGTAAAGGTCTACGCCGAGCGCGAGGTGATCCTCGCCGGCGGGGCGTTCAATTCGCCGCAGCTCCTGATGCTGTCCGGCATCGGGCCCGCGGACCATCTGCGCGGTCTCGGCATCGCGCCGGTGCTCGACAGTCCCGCCGTCGGCGCCAACCTGCAGGATCACATGGCGGTCGCCGTATCCTATGACCGCCGCGAGCCCGGTGTGTTTCACGGCCTGATGCGCGCCGACCGCGCGGCAGCCGCCATGGTGCGGGCGTACTGCTTCGGCTCCGGTCCGGCGACCGTTCTGCCCGGCGGCATCACCGCGTTCATGAAAACGCGGGCGGGCCTCGACGTTCCCGACATTCAATTCTTCACCCGCGGCACCGCCCTCGGTGCGGGGCTGTGGTTCCCCGGCGTCAAGCCGCCCTATCGCGACGGCTTTTCCATGACCCCGGTGCTGCTGCACCCCGAGTCACGTGGCGAGCTCCACCTGCGCTCCGCCGATCCCCTGGACAGGATCAGGATCCACCACCGCTTCCTGTCCCGCGAGAGCGATCTCCGGACCCTACGCGAGGGCATCAAGCTTGCGCGTCACCTGATGGCCGACAAGGCCTTCGACCGGTTCCGCGGCGCCGAACGCACGCCGGGCGCCAAGATCGCGACCGACGCTGAGCTCGACGCCTGGATCCGCCGCACCGCCCGCTCGGCGCATCATCCCTGCGGCACCTGCGCGATGGGCACCGACGGCGCGGTCCTCGACCCGGCGTTCCGCGTCCGCGGCGCGGAGCGGCTGCGCGTGGTCGACGCCTCGGCCATGCCCGACCTCGTCTCGGGCAACATCAATGCCTGCGTCCTGATGCTGGCGGAGAAAGCCTCCGACCTCATCCGCGGCCGGCCGGTGATGGAGCCGGTGCCGGTGAATTAGAGCGCGCTTCGCGCTCGTATCCCGGCCGAGCGCAATCTTCTGCAAGGGGCGAAGCCCCTTGCAGACCCGGGCGAGAGCCGGGATCCATAGCTCCAGCGGAACGATGGATCCCGGGTCGCGCTGCTTCGCAGCTTGCCCGGGATGACGACGGAAACCGTCGTCACCTCATCTTGCTCTTCGCCTGCAGGTCCGCGGGCAGGTAGGAGATGTCGATCAGCTTGCCCCAGTCGGTGCCGCCGACCTTGGCGCCGGTGAGCAGCATGCCCTGCTGAATCGACGTCAGCTCGGCGATATCGATCTCGCCGGTCGACCACAGCTTCTGCTTGGTGTGGACCGACGCATCGACCGCGCCCGACGCGATCGCCGGCTCCATGTCATAGGCCGCGGCCATGATGCGCGCCGCTTCATCGGGATGCTCGTAGATGTAATCCACGCCGCGCCGGCGCGCCGCCAGGATGGCGCGGATCTTGTCCGGGTTTTTCGCCGCGAAGTCGTGCGTCGTGACGGCGACCACCGACAGGATCGGCGGCAGTGAATCCTCGGCGTTGAACACCTCGCGATACTTGCCGCGCTTGATCGTCTTGAGCGGCTCGGCCATCGGCGCCACGTCCACGCCGCCGATGTCGACCAGCGTGATGCCCTGGGCGTAGCCGCCGGCGGCGACCCGCTTCACCGACGCCGGGTCGATGTTGTTGCGGTTCAGCACCATCAGCAGGAACGCCTCGGTGATCGATTGCGGGCTGGTGAAGGCGACGCTGTGCCCGGCCAGGTCCTTGATCGCCTTGACCGGCGAATTCGGCTGCGCCACCCACACGTTGTCGAAGGAGCGTGCGGTTCCGGCGACGATGACCAGCGGCAGGCCCTCACGCTGCGCATCCATGGCCGCCGACGATGCGATCTCGCCGAACGGCAGGTCGTTGGCCAGCAGGTTGCGCACCACCGAGCCGCCGCCCCCGCCGCCGATGGCGCCGGTCACCGGCGCGCCAGCCTCCTTGAAGAAGCCCTTCTCCAGGGCCACGGCGTACGGCACGCCGAACAGATTGGTGCCCCAGTTCGACACCACCACGTCCGCCGCGCGCGCCGTCGCCGGCAGCAGAGCCGCCGCCGCAACCGCCGCGATCCACGCGCGCCGCCGCCAACCGCCGATACCTTCAGTCCTCATGATGCCACCCTGTTGTCGTGATTGGCCCCATCTTGCGTCAGGAGCACCGGCCAGCGGAAGGGAATTGTCAGGCCGGCCGCCGCTCCATAAACTAACCATCCGGTTAATTGCCGTTCAGCCACACCGCGGGAGCGCCCCCATCATGACCTCCACCATTCCCGTGATCGATCTGGCGCCGTTCTTCCACGGCGGCGACGCCGACAAGCGCCGAGTGGCGCGGCAGATCGACGAGGCGTGCACCGATATCGGGTTCTTCACCATCGTCGGCCACGGCGTGCCGGAGGATCAGATGCGCCGGGTGCGCGAGGTCGCGGTCGAGTTCTTCGCGCTGCCGCTCGACGAGAAGATGAAGGTGCAGCGGCCGCCGGAAAAGGTCAGCCGCGGCTATAACTGGGTCGGCGACCGGTCCGTCTCCTACTCCCTCGGCAAAGCCGCACCGCCCGACGTGCAGGAAGCCTATGCCTTCGGACCCGACACGCCCGCCGATCCCGCGGTGGACGGCGGCTTCGTCGCCAAGATGCTGGCGCCCAATATCTGGCCGGAGCGGCCGAAGCACTTCAAGGAGGTCATGCTCGGCTTCCACGAGGCCATGGGAGAGCTGGCGTCCGGCGTCTTGCGGGCGATGGCGCTGGCGCTCGGCATCGATGAGCACTTCTTCGTCGACAAGTTCGACCGGCCGGCGCGCGTCAACCGCATGATCCGCTATCCGGCGGTCACCGAGCCACCGCTGCCGGGGCAGCTCAGGTCCGGCGAGCACAGCGATTACGGCGCGGTCACCTTCGTCCGCGGCGACGACACGCCCGGCGGCCTACAGGTCAAGCACCGCAACGGCGGCTGGATCGAAGTGCATCCGGCGCCCGGGGCCCTGGTGTGCAACCTTGGCGACCTGATGATGCGCTGGACCAACGATCACTGGGTCTCGACCGTCCATCGGGTGGCGATCCCGCCGCCGGATGCCGTGCCGCAGGACCGGATTTCGCTGGTCTCCTTCCAAAGTCCAAATCCGAAGGCGATCATAAGCTGCATCGAAAAATGCGCCGGTTCCGACGGTGCCGAGAAATACCCGCCGATCACTTGCGCCGAATTCTATCTCGGCAAGCTGATGAAATCGGCTCATAGCCGGATCGACGCGACCGCCGCCGACGCGGTCGCCAAATCCGCCTGACCACGAGGACCTCATGAAGTTTTCAAGCGCCGTTTCGATGCTGGCGTTGGCCACGATCCTGGCCGCATGCACCAGCACCGACTATGGCAGCAGCACCATGAGCGACGACCAGAAGGCCGCGGCGCGGGCCGCCGTCGATCCGGCGCGCGATTGCTACGACAAGCCGTGGTTCGACACCGTCTCGGCGAGCGATCGCCAGACCATCGTGAAGGGCATGACGCCGATCGAGCGCGAGGTCTGCGGCGTGATCACCCGGCCGGATTACAACAGCCGCTGAGCGCTCCGCTCTGCGGCCTCGTTGGCCTGCAGACGAGTCAGCTCCGCTCGAACGTTCCGATGAGACGTCCGCGAGCGATAGCATGGCCGCGAACGGCGACCAGGAACTCGCGCAAGGTCGGCTCTTTCGCCAGCGCCAATCGCCGCCGCAAGGCCACGAGCTGGAACACATATCGGTGGGGACCGTGGCCGCGGACGGGGCGTGGTCCGGCATAGGCGCGTCGTCCAAACGAGGCTCGTCCGAGCCTGACGTTGGGGCCTGAAGCGCCCAATGCGCCTTCGGCCAGCCCGCCCGAGCCTGGCAACAGGCCGGTCGCGATGACATGAACGACGGGACGCGGAAGCGGCGCATCCGGATCCTGCATGATCAGGACAAGTTCGGCCGCTTCTTCCGGAACCCCGGACCAACTCAAGGCCGGCGAGATGTTTTCGCCGACGCCGTTGCCGGCGTACCGGATCGGAATGGCGCCGCCGTCCTGGAACGCGGGACTGGTCAGACGGATCGTGACCGGAGCAGCGGCCAGGGCCGGATCATTCCACGCCAGGTGCTTGTCGCCGGCCCGAATGAGCCGCAGCGCTCTGCCGATCATGCGTTCGATCACGTTGGTGGTCCTAATACCGCCGCCTGAAATTCGCGGCGGTCAGGCGCAGCGCGTCGCCGGGGCTCGGTCGCTGGAGCTGCGGCGCGAACGGATCGAAGCCGGCGCGCTCGAGCCGCGTCAGGTGCCGCTCCGCTAGAACGGCCGGCAGCAGCACCGGCAGCGCTTCCCTCCGAACCTCCGGGCGGCGAGCGCGCGCCGCCCGCAAATGCTCGCGCGCGCGGCCGGCGATTTCCCGCACCACCGGTGCGAGCCGAGCTCCGGCGCGCCCTTCGAACACGTCGTCGGGGCCGAGGCCGGTGCTGGTCAGCACGTCTTCGGGCAGATAAAGTCGCCGCTGCCGGGCGTGAAACGGCACCGCCCGCAACAGACCGACCAGCGCCCACGCCAATCCGATCTCGCGCGCCGCGGCCGCCGCGGCCGCATCGCCGATGCCGCTCAAGGCCAATGCCGTCTCGGACAGGCTCGACGATGTGTCGGTGGCATACTGCTCCAAAGCCGCCAGCGTCGCCGGCGGCTGGTCGACGAGGTCGAATTCGCGTGCGGTCAGCAAGCGCTCGAACAGGCGCGGGTCGACCGGCCGGGCGGCCAGCGCCCGCGCCAGAGCCTGGGCGACCGGATGATCGCGGACCGTGCCCGCCGCAAACTCGGTGATCGCGTCGCGCCACCACTGCAGACGCATCTGGCCGATGACCGGCTCGCTCACGATCTCGCGGACGCGCGCGATCTCGACGTTGAAGGCGTACAGCGCGAACAGCCGCGCCTGGACCGGCTCCCGCGCGAACATGGTGCACAGGTAGCGGTCGTGGTCGAAACGCCGGACCTGCTGGGCGCAATACTGGGTGGGATCGTCCGCCATGATACGTTTGGGATCGGCGCTCATTCATGCGGCGCGTCGGCGCGCGGCATGCCATAAAGGCCTATATAGCGCGAATCCACCGTCAATGACCGAGCTCTCGCCCGCGGCTCCCGCGATCATCGAACTTCCCCATGTTGGACGGACCGCCGACACCGAGAACTTCCCGGTCGGCTCATGGCTGATCGCGGCCGAACAGCGGCCGAGCCTCCTCACCTATTACGCCTTCGCCCGCGCGGCCGACGACATCGCCGACCACCCGCGGCTCGACGCCTCCGACAAGCTGCGCCGGCTCGACACCCTCGACGCCATTCTTCTCGGCCACACGCCCGCGGACCCTGCCGACCGGGCCCAGGAGGCCGCGGCTGCGCTGCACCAGGATTTCACCCGGCGCGGGCTCGCGATCGAGCACGCCCGCCATCTGCTGCAGGCGTTCCGCGCCGACGTCCAAAACCGGCCGTGCCGCAACTGGAGCGACCTGCTCGCCTACTGCCGCTATTCGGCCGCACCGGTGGCCCGGTTCGTCCTCGATCTGCATCGCGAAAGCGCCGCGGCGCGGCCCGCCGGCGAGGCGTTATGCGCCGCCCTGCAAATTCTGAATCACCTGCAGGACTGCCGGGTGGATTGGCGCGATCTGCGGCGTCTCTACATCCCGCAGGATTGGCTCGACGAGGCCGGCGTGGCGCCGGCGGCCCTTCTCGCCGCACAGGCGACGCCGGCGTTGCGCCGCGTCCTGGACCGGATGCTCGACGGCGTCGACCGCCTCCACGTAGCCGCGGCACCGCTGCCGCGGCTCATCGCCGACCGCGGCCTGCGCATGGAAGCGACGGCCGTGCTGGCGATTTCGCGCCGCCTCGCGGCGCGGCTGAGGCGGCGCGACCCGCTGGCCGGGCGCGTCGGCGTATCGAAGCTGGATAAGATCGTCGCCCTGGGATACGGGCTGGCGTTCGGCTGGCGGCGATGACCAGGGTCCACATCATCGGCGCCGGCCTGGCCGGGTTGTCCGCCGCCCTCCATCTCGCCGCGCGCAAGGTCGCCGTGACGCTCTACGAGGCGGCGCCGCAGGCGGGCGGCCGCTGCCGCTCGTTCTACGACGACCGCCTGGACCGGGTGATCGACAACGGCAATCACCTGCTGCTCGGCGCCAACGACGCCGCGTTCACCTACATGCGCACGATCGGCGGGGTTCCGGCGATGACCGAGATCGCGCCGGCGGAATTTCCGTTTCTCGACCTCACCACCGGCGAGCAGTGGAGCCTGCGCCCCAATGCCGGGCGCATTCCGTGGTGGATCCTGGACCCGCACCGGCGCGTGCCGCACACCAGTGCGTGGGACTACCTGTCGGCGCTGCGTCTGTTGCGGCCGACGCCGTGGTCGACGGTCGCCGACGTGATCGACCTCCAGACGCGGCTGGCGGAGACGTTTTGGACGCCGATCGTCGTCGCGGTGATGAACGCGCCGCCGGAACAAGCCGCCGCCCATCCGCTGGCCTTCATGCTGCGCGAGACATTCGGCCGCGGCGAAGCCGCCTGCCGGCCGTGGGTGGCGCTCGAAGGACTATCGACGGCCCTGGTCGATCCGGCCCTGGGGCGCCTGTCCGTCCTCGGCGGGACGTATCGCGGCGGCTGGCGGCTCGTGCATGTCGAAAAAGACATCGGCCGCGTCTCGAAGCTCCGCTTCGATGCCGGCGAGGTGGCGATCGACGACGACGCCCGGGTCATCCTGGCGGTGCCGCCTTACGCCGCGGCCGAGCTGCTGCCCGGCCTCGTGGTCCCCGAGGGCAGCAACGCGATCGTGAACGCGCATTTCCGGCTCGATCAGCCGGTGCCGTTGCCGGGCGGCCGGCCCCTGCTCGGGATCATCAACGGGACCGTGCACTGGCTGATCGCCCGCGGCGACATCCTGAGCATCACCGTCAGTGCCGCCGACACGCTGATCGATATCCCCGCCGAGGTGCTGGTGCCGCGGCTGTGGCGCGACGTGGCGCGCGCGCTCCGCCTGCCCGAGGGCCCGGTGCCGCCGGTGCGGCTGATCAAGGAGAAACGCGCGACCTTCGCCCAGACGCCGGCGAATTTGCGCCGGCGGCCGAAGCCGGTGACGGCGTGGAAAAATCTCTTCCTGGCCGGCGACTGGACCGATACCGGCCTGCCGGCGACCATCGAGAGTGCCGTCCGCTCCGGCGTCGCGGCGGCGGGCGAGGTGCTCCTCTCCGCAGGGAGGCCATTGTAACCCGCGGACATAGTGATATTATTCCTGCAGTCGTCCCGCGACTCGTAGAACTGCGAAAAGATTTGGGGGATAGCAATGGCTGACTTGCTGGAAAAACTCGGATTCGCGAAGCTTCAGAACGTCATCATCTATGGCGTGGTCGTCGCGATCATCCTGGCGCTCCTCGCCAAGGGCATCGACCTGAACAGCTTCATCTGGTGGGCGTTCATCGTCCGCTGGTTCCATATCGCTTCAGGCGTGATGTGGATCGGGCTGCTCTATTACTTCAATTTCGTCCAGACGCCGTCGATGCCGAAGATCCCCGACGATCAGAAGCCGGCGGTCACCAAGGTCATCGCCCCCACGGCGCTGTTCTGGTTCCGCTGGGCGGCCCTGTCGACGGTGATCTTCGGGCTGATCCTCGCCGGGATGAACCACTACATCGTCGAGGCGCTGACGCTCGGCATCATGGGCGGCGGCGCCAAGGCGACCGCCATCGGCATCGGCATGTGGCTCGGCCTGATCATGGCCTACAATGTGTGGATGATCATCTGGCCGAACCAGCAGAAGATCCTCGGCCTGGTCGAGGCGACACCGGACGAGAAGAAGGTCGCCGCCAAGGCGGCCGGCATGGCCAGCCGCTTCAACACCATGGCATCGATCCCGATGCTGTACTTCATGGCGGCCGCCAGCCACATCTACTGATCCTGACGGATCAGAGCGGATCGGAACGGGGCCTTCGGGCCCCGTTCTTTTTTGCGCGCGCGTCAGACGAAATCTGAAGAGATCGAACCCTACATCGTCATTCCCGCGAAAGCGGGAATCCATGGTTCAGTTGGCACGATGGATGCCCGCCTTCGCGGGCATGACGATTAGAGCGCGGTCAATTCCCGCTAACACTGCGGCGAGCGGATCAGGACATGCCGCGGCGGCGGGCGATCAGGATCTCGAGCCCCTGGATCGCCAGGAACAGCAGGCAGGAGATGACCGCCAGCACGGCGATCGCGGTCATCACCATGTTCATCTTGAAGATCTGGCTGCCGTAGAGGATCAGATAGCCGAGGCCGGCCTTGGCGGCCTGGAACTCGCCCACCACCACGCCGACCAGAGCCAGGCCGACATTCACCTTCAGGGTCGAGATCATGGTCGGCACGCTGCCGGGCAGGACGATCTTGGTGAGCACGCGCAGCCGCGAGGCGCCGAACAGCCGCACCAGCTTGATCTTGTCCGGATCGATGGCCTGGAACCCGGTGTACAGCATGAGAACGGTCACGAACACGCTGACCGCGATCGCCATGGCGTAGATCGAGGCGACATCGCCCAGCCAGATGTAGAAGATCGGCACCAGCGCGATCTTCGGCATCGCGTTCAGCACGACGATGAACGGATCGAGCACCCGGTACAGGAACGACGACCACCACAGGACCACGGCGCATACGATGCCGAGCGCCATGCCGCCGGCGAACCCGATCACGGTCTCCTTGAACGTGGTCCACACATGCACCGGCAGGCTGCCGTCCTGCATCATGGCGATGAACGTGCTCAGCACCGCCGACGGGTAGCTGGTCAGCATCGGGTTGACCCAGTTGGCGCGCGGCGCGACCTCCCACAGGATCAGCATCAGCACCACCAGGGCAAGCTGCCAGCCCTGGACCATGCGCGAGCGCCAGCGCAGGCCGCGCAGATAGGCTTGGTACGCGGCACTGCGCTGCGGCGGCGGCGCGGGCGCCGGCCCCTTCTGCGCCGAGCTTGAGATCACCGAGATTTGCATCCGCCTCACTCCGCCTGGTGCACGTCGAGCTCGTCCCAGATGGTCTGGAAGTAGCCGGCGAACTCGCTGCATTTGCGCGCCTGGAACGGCGTCGGCCGCCCGATCCCGAAGCTCGGGAACTCGATCCGGTGCTCGGTCTTGATCCGCCCCGGCCGACGCGTCATGACAATGACCCGGTCGGCCATGCTGATGGCCTCGCCGATGTCGTGGGTGACCAGGATGACCGTCTTCTTCTCGGCCGACAGGATGGCCGCGATCTCGTCGGAGAGGGCCAGGCGCGTCTGGTAGTCCAGCGCCGAGAACGGCTCGTCCAGCAGCAGCAGATCAGGGTTCGGACACAGCGTGCGCGCCAGCGCGGCGCGCTGCCGCATGCCGCCGGAGAGCTGTCCAGGCAGGCTGCCCATGAACTCGCCGAGGCCGTAGCGGCGCAGCAGCTCCAGCGCCCGGCGTCGCGCCGCCAGCATGTCGAGGCCGAGCAGCTCCGCCCCGATCAGCACGTTGTCGAGCACGCTGCGCCACTCCAGCAGCGTGTCCTTCTGGAACATGTAGCCGACGCGCGGCGACGGTCTCGTGACCGTCTCGCCGTTGATCTCGATCGTTCCCGCCGACGGTTGGAGCAGCCCCGAGACCAGCGAGAGCAGCGTGCTCTTGCCGCACCCCGACGATCCGACAATGGCCACGAACTCGCCCGGCCTGACCTCGAGCGAGATATTCGCCAGCGCCAAGGTCTCGCGGTCGGGCGAGAAGTAATGCAGCGTCACGTCGCGGATCGCGACGGCGGGACGCGCGACGGCCGCCTCGGGCTCGGACGGATAAGCGCCGGTGTCGGGCACGGCGGTGCCTATTCGCTGGCGAATTTCTGCTGGGCCTTGGTCGCGTAGACGTTGGTCACCAACTGGTCGTAGGTCAGCTTCTTGTCCTCGGGCAGCACGCCGCCGACGACCATGATCTCCTGCAGCTTGGCGAGGCCGGCCTCGTCGACGACCGGGCTGGTCGCCCAGATCGGCACACCGACCGTGCGATAGCGGTTGACCACGGCGATGTTGTCGGCCAGCGACAGGCCGGGAAAGAACGGCATCACCGCATCCGCGATATCCTTCTCGGGTGCAGTCTTCACCCAGGCCTGGGCGCGCGCGATCGCGTTGGTCCATTTCTGGGCGATGTCGCCATGCTTCTCGAGCCAGCTCTTCTTGGCAAAGAACGCCGTGTAGTCCGCCCGCCCCACCTCCTTGCCGACGGAGGCGAAGAAATGGAGCTGCCCGGCGTTCTCCAGCGTCGTCAGGTTGGGCTCGTTGAAGATCCCGAAATCGGCGGTGCCGGCCAGCCACGCGCCGTCGCGCGCCGCGGGGGAGATGTTGGTGATGATGTTCTTGATCGTGTCGGCTTCGACGCCGTTCTTCTTCAGCACGTATTCGAGATAGAGCTCCGGCGTGCTGCCGGGCCGCCAGCCCATGATCTTCTTGCCATTGAGCGCCGACCACGAGAACGGCTCGATCTTCTGCCGCGAGGCGAGGAACAGGCCGTCGGTGGCGGTGAGCGCGCAGAAGATCAGCGGCTTATCCGGCGATTCACCGTTGTAGATGTAGATCGGGACTTCCGGCCCGGCGAGCGCGAAATCGGCCTGGTCCGAGAGGATCATGGCGCCGACGCGGTCGCCGCCGTTGGCGGTGATCAGGTCGACGTCGAGGCCCTCCTCGGCCACGAAGCCCTTGGTCAGCGCCACGTACATCGGCACGTAGAACTGCGACCGCACCACCTCCGACATCTTGACCTTGATCTTGTCCTGGGCCTCGGCCGCCTGGGCCAGCCCCAGGATCAAACTCATCACCCCAAGCGCGGTCGCAAAGCGTCTGATCATCACGGCATCTCCTGTCCCGAATGCCTGAAATAGACGCAACATCCATGCCACTGAAATGGGCATGCGTTCGGCAATCCGAACCGCGACAACTGGCTGCAAACCGGGCAGACGCTCAGCGCTTGTTCAACGATATGGCCCGAAGCCCGGTCCCGACGCCCTCGGGACGGCTGCTGCTGGGCGGCACGAGACTTGCTCGCTACACCTTATCTCTGAGGCGCCACAGGAGCCCATCATGCACAAACTCTCCCTCCCCCCGGATCTGACCGAGCGCGTCATCCAGCGGTCCGGGCGCGCCCATCCGTTCGATGCCATGGATCCGGCCAAAACGGCCTTCGTCGTCATCGACATGCAGAACTACTTCATGAAGCCGGGCTTCCAGGGCGAGGTGCCGATGGCGCGCGAGATCGTGCCGCATGTGAACCGGCTGGCGGCCGCGGTCAGGCAGCGCGGCGGCCATGTCGTGTGGGTCAAGAACGCCACCAACGACACCCGCGAGAGCTGGTCGGTGTATCACGACTGGATTCAAACCCCGGAGCGGCGCGACCGGCGCTACGCGACCATGGACCTCGCCCATGAAGGCCATGCCCTGTGGCCGGCGCTGGAGGCCAAGCCGGAGGACGCGCAGATCGTGAAGAAGCGGTTCAGCGCCTTCATCCAGGGCTCGTCCGAGATCGTCTCCTATCTGCGCGGTCGCGGCATCGACACGCTCTTGATCGGCGGGACCGCGACCAATGTCTGCTGCGAGAGCTCGGCGCGCGACGCAATGATGCTGAACTTCAAGGTCGTGATGGTGCACGACGTGCTGGCGACCTTTACCGACGCCGAGCACAACGCGACGCTGGCCGCCTTCTATTCGTTCTTCGGCGACGTGCAGACGGCCGACGAGGCCATTGCCTCGCTCGACCGCGGCCGCAAGGTGACCGCAGCCGCCTGATCAGTCGACCGCGACCAGCACCGCGGCGACCCGCCGGGCTTCGCCGACCAGCACGTTGTAGGTGCGGCACGCGGCGCCCGTGTTCATCGCGTCGACGACGATGCCGGCCTCGCGAAGCCCCTGGCGGACCGGCGGCGGGATAAAGACGGCCCGACGGCCGCAGCCGACCAGCAGGATCTCCGGCGGCGGCGACACGGCCAGCACGGCGTTGAAACTGTCGGGTGTCAGGGCCGCGACGTCGCCGGTCCACGGGATCACGGCGCCATCTGACAACAGCTGGATCGAGCCGGTGAAGCTCTCGCCGCTGACCCGGAAACCGCCGTTCCCGTAGCTGTCGATCTGCCGGGGTGTTGCGGCCGGAGCTTCGGCCATGCCGGCCGCCGCGGCGTCAGGCTTTGGCGGGGGTGGCGCTCGCCGGCACCGGCGGGCCGCGGCGCAGCCGGTTCTCGCCGAGGAAGAGCAGGATGGGGGCCGCGATGAAGATCGACGACGACGTGCCGATCACGATGCCGATGAGGATGACGATGGCGAAATCCTGGACCGTGCCGCTGGCGAATATCGCCAGGGGCAAGGTGGCAAGAAACGTCGTCGTCGATGTGTTGATGGTCCGGTTCAAAGTCTCGTTGATGCTGAGATCGATCAGCTGGCGGAGCGGCATCGACTTGTATTTGCGCAGGTTCTCGCGCACCCGGTCATAGACCACGACCTTGTCGTTGATCGAGAAGCCCATGACGGTGAGGATCGCCGCGATGCTGGTCAGGTTGAACTGCATGCCCGTGATGACGAAAAAGCCGAGCAGCTTGGTGACGTCGAGGACCAGGGTCGCGACCGCGCCGACGCCGAACGGCCACTGAAAGCGGAAGGCGATGTAGAGGAGCATGGCGACCAGCGCCAGCCCCATCGCCAGCATGCCGTTCCAGAACAGCTCGGCGCTGACCGTGGCGCCGACCACCTCGACGCGCTGGATCTGCGTTCCCGGGAATTTCGCGATCAGCGTCGCCCGGACCAGGTCGGCGGCCTTCTGCTGCGCCGCCTCGTCGCCCTTCTGGCGCTCCATACGGATCAGCACCTCGTTCGGCGCGCCGAATTGCTGGAGCTGCACCTCGCCGAGGCCAAGCCCGTCGAGCGCCGAGCGCAAGGCCGCAAAATTCGCCGCTTCCGGCAAGCGCGCCTCGATGAGGATGCCGCCCTTGAAATCGATGCCGTAGTTGAGGCCGGGATGCAAAAGGAGGATCAGCGACGCGATGCTCAGGATCGCCGACACGACGAGGCCGGCGATGCGGCCTTTCATGAACTGGATGTTGGTTTTGTCGGGGACGAAACGCAGGCGGAACATATGACGTCTCCTAGACCGGCAGGAGCTTCGGGCGGCGACGGCGGACCCACAACAGGATCAGGAGCCGGACCAGCAGCGTCGCCGTCACCATCGAGGTCAGGATGCCGATGCTGATCGTGACCGCGAAGCCCTTCACCGGCCCGGAGCCGAAGATGTAGAGCAGCAGCATCTTGATCAACGTCGTCAGGTTGGCGTCGACGATGGTCGACAGCGCCCGCGCGAACCCGGCGTCGATCGCCGCCATCGGGGTCTTGCCGTGCTTGGTCTCTTCGCGGATGCGCTCGTTGATCAGCACGTTCGCGTCGACCGCCATACCGAGCGTCAGCAGGATGCCGGCAATGCCCGGCAGGGTCAGAGTGGCCTGCAGCAGCGACATCGCGGCGATGATCAGGATCAGGTTCACGACCAGTGCCACGTCGGCGAAAAAGCCGAACAGGCCGTAGGCGGCGATCATGTAGAGCACGACCAGCGTGAAGCCGACGATGCAGGAGTAGACGCCGGCGCGGATCGAGTCGGCGCCGAGGCCGGGACCGACGGTCCGCTCCTCGATGATCTTGAGCGGCGCCGGCAGTGCGCCGGCGCGCAGCAGAAGCGCCAGGTCGCTGGCCGACTGGGCGGTGAAATTGCCGGAGATCTGGCCGCGGCCGCCGAGGATGGGCTCGCGGATCACCGGTGCGGTGATCACCTTGCCGTCGAGCACCACCGCGAACGGCTTGCCGACGTTGTTCTTGGTCACGTCACCGAACTGGCGGGCGCCGACGCCGTCGAAGCTGAAATTGACCACCCATTGCCCGCTCTGCGGATTGGAGCCCGGCTGGGCGTCGGTGAGGCGGTCGCCGGAAACCAGGACGCGCCGTTGCACGAGGTACGTCACCGGCTTCCCGTCGGCGCCGATCTCCTTGTCAGCCGGCAGCAGCTCGTCGCCCGGCGGCACGCGGCCGGCCCGCGCCTCGGTGATGGAGCCGTTCAGATCGAGCAGATGGAACGACAGCTTCGCCGTCGTGCCGATGATCGCCTTGAGCCGCGACGGGTCGTCGAGACCGGGCACCTGAACCAGGATGCGGTTCTTGCCCTGGGTCTGGATGGTCGCCTCCTTCGTGCCGAGCTGGTCGACGCGCCGGCGGATAATCTCCACCGACTGCGTGAGGGTCTTCTGGTTGAGATCGGCGATCTGGCGCGGATCGAATTGGAGGTGGAGGGTGCCGTCGGATTGGGAGTTGACCTGCAAGGTGGGGTCGATCTGGCGCACCGCCTCGCGCGCCTTCTCGATGGTCGCGGGATCCTGAACCCGGAAGGTGACGCCGCTTGTCCCCTCGATGCCGAGGCCGGTGATCGCGATGCGCTGGTTGCGCGTCGACGTGCGGATGCTGTCGACGAGATTCGCCAGGCGCTCGCGCATCACCGCGTCGAGGTCGACCTCGAGCAGCAGCGAGGAGCCGCCCTGCAGATCCAGCCCAAGGCTGATCGTGCGGTGCGGAAGCCAGCTGGGGAGCTTGTCGGCGCGGTCCGGTGGAATGAGATTGGGCGCGGCGAAGATCACGCCCAGCGCGATCAGCGCCAGGATCGTCCACACCTTCCATGTGGCCATGCCTACCATGGCGCGGGCCTGGGGTTAGCCCTTCACCGTTGCCACGTAGTCGTCGTGGCCGAGCCGATCATAGAGCTTGCGCTTGGTCGGATCTTTCAAGGTGTCGTAGGCCTCGGCCGCCGCCGGCTCGCTCGCCTTGGCGGCATAAGCGGTTTCGATGGCCGCCGTGTCGGCGTCATCCTGCACGCCCAGAACCTTGTAGTATGAAGAGTCCGACTTTGGCGCCCTCTCCTTCCTGTCCGCTTTATCGCCGGACGCCGGCTCGGTGCGCGCCATCACCTCCGCGATCATCCCGCGCATCGCCCGCACGCGGACACCATCGGCGATTTCCAGGCTGATCTCGCGATCGCTCACCACCTTCGCCACCGTGCCGACAATCCCGCCCGAGGTCACGACCCGATCGCCGCGGCGCAGCGCGTCGATAATCGCCTTGTGGTCCTTGGACTTCTTCTGTTGCGGCCGGATGATCAGGAAATAGAAGACGACGAAAATCAGCGCCAGCGGGGCGAGCTGGATCAGATCGAAGCCTCCGCCGCCACCGCCGCCGCCGAACAGCTGGCCATAGGCCGGCGAAATGAATGACATACCAAACTCCTAAATCTTGGGCGGCCGGACTATAGCGGCACAGGCGGGAAATGCAATCTGGTCCGAGGTTTAGCGATTTGCTAGCGTGCGGGCGTCATGGATATAGAGCCGCTCCTCCAGCGCATTGCCGACGCCCTCGACCGGCTGGCGCCCAGACCGCCGGCGCCGGCCGATCTCGCCGGGGCCGATGCCTTTGTCTGGCACGCCGAAGGCGAGCGCCTCGATCCTGTCCACAAGATCAACCGCGTCGATCTCGACCTCCTCAAGGGCATCGAGCGCCAGCGCGACATCCTGCTCGAAAACACCCGCCGCTTCGCCAAGGGCCTGCCGGCGAACAATGCCCTGCTGTGGGGCGCCCGCGGCACCGGCAAGAGCTCGCTCGTCAAGGCGGTCCACGCCACCGTCATCGCTGAGATGCCCCAGGCGCCGCTGGCCCTGGTCGAGATCCACCGCGAGGACATCCCCTCCCTTCCCCGCCTGCTGACGGTGCTGCGCAGCTCGCAGCGGCGGTTCGTCCTGTTCTGCGACGACCTGTCGTTCGACGGCCAGGACGCGTCGTACAAGTCGCTGAAGGCGGTGCTGGAGGGGGGTGTCGAAGGCCGGCCCGACAACGTCGTGCTTTACGCGACCTCTAACCGGCGCCACCTCATGGCGCGCGACATGATCGAAAACGAGCGGTCGACGGCGATCAATCCGAGCGAGGCGGTCGAGGAGAAGGTCTCGCTCTCGGACCGGTTCGGCATCTGGCTCGGCTTCCACAATGTCGATCAGGACACGTATTTCACAATCATCGAGGGCTATGCGCGGCGCTACGGTATCGACATCCCGCGCGAGCAGCTCGAGGCCGAGGCCAATGAATGGTCGGTGACACGGGGTTCCCGCTCCGGCCGCGTGGCCTGGCAGTTCATCCAGGAGCTCGCCGGCCGTTCTGGCCGGCGGCTCGAGTAGACTCCTCAGGCGTGGGCGTGCGTGCCGCCGTGCTCCGGCAGCATCTGACGCAGCCGGTACGCCGCGATCATCAGCAACACGCCGAACACGATGGCGTAGGCCCCGATCCACCACGTCAGCACCAGCAGCCCGGCGATCGGCCAGATGAACAGCAGCACGCCGAAGACCGCCGACAATATCCCGCTGAGCATCAGCCAGATCCGGCCTTCAACGGCGCGGTCCATCCGCATGGCAGCCACCGCGAGCAGGACACCGCTGACCACGGCCCAGGCACCGGTCAGGTAGACCAACGCAATCAGGGTGATGCCCGGCCACACGATTGCGATGACCGCGGCCGCGATGTCGGCGATGCCTTCCAGCAACAATGGCCAGTATGAGCGGTGTTCCCGCATCGCCCGCACCGCGGCGGTGATGGCGAGCACCCCGTCGATCGCCATGTAGGCCGCGAAGAAGCCGAGCAGCACCGCCAGCGTGATCCCCGGCATGACAAACGCGAATATCCCGAACAGGATGGCCACCACACCGCGCAGCGCGAAGGCCCACCAATGTTCGGCCAGACGTTCCGAAACTCCGACCCATGCGTCGCTCATGTTTTGTCCTCTCTTCCGGTAACCCTCCCCCGCGAGTCCAACTCGCCCGGGCTAAGGGAGTTCCTCACGCCTCCCGTCATACCCGAGGCGGGGCGGCGGCGAATTGACGCTCGTCAATAAGGGCTTATCGCCTTACGGAGGCTTACCGGCTTACGGAAGAGCAGCGGCGGTCTGCGGGCCTAAATAGTCGTGAGGGTTGAGTGGCCGCGACCCTTTGCGCACTTCGAAATGAAGCTGTGGCGAACCCACGCTGCCGGTCGCGCCGACGCGCGCAATCACCTGGCCCCGCCGCACCTCGTCGCCGCGCCGCACCAGTAATTCCTCCGCATGCGCATACGCGGTGATCCAGCCGTCGCGATGCTTCACCAACAGGAGGTTGCCGAAGCCTCGCAGTTCATTGCCGGCATACACCACCATGCCCCCTTCGGCAGCGCGGATCGCGGTCCCGCGCGGTGCCGCGATATTGATCCCGTCGTTCTGCAGACCGCCGGGCTTGCCGCCGAAATCGGAGACGATGGTGCCGCGCACCGGCCACAGGAACCGGCCGCTGCGCACGGGCTCGATCTCGGCCGGTGCCGGCGGCGGCGGTGGGGGCGTGCCCAAGCTCGCCGGCTGAGGGACGACCGGATGCGGCGCTGGCGGCCGCGGCAAGGGCAGCGGCACCCCGGCCGACGTCGCGGCGGCGGCAGACGCCGTCACCGGCGGCGCTGCGGCCGGCAGACGATCGGGCGGGACCGGCGCCAGCGCCGGTAGGGGTGCCGGAGCCGGCGGTGGTGGCAGGGCGGTCGTCTCGATGGCCGAGCCGCGCACCGGCGACGCTGGCGGCGTCAGCAACGGCAGCGTCTCGTCGCGCACGATCGGCGCGGTTCCAGGGGACGCGCTCTCGGGCGGCCGGGCCGGCGATAGGACCACGACTTGTGCTGGTGCAGCCGTCGCCAGGGACGGGCTCGGCGGACCCGGCGGCAGCACCAGCACCTGACCCGTGCGCAGGTTGTACGGCGGCGGCAGCGCGTTGGCGCGCACGAGCTCGGTCGTGCCCAGGCCGTAGCGACGCGCGACGCTCGACAGGGTGTCGCCCGGTTGGACCTGATAGGCGCGCACGCGCGGCACGGTGAGGCGTCGGCCGCCTTGCAGGATATAGGGCGGCTGCAGATTATTGGCGTCGATGAGTGCCCGCATCGGCGCATTGCTGCGCCGCGCAATCGAATACAGAGTATCGCCCGACTGCACGACGATCTCGCCGGGCAGCGAGTCCACGGGCTGTGGCGGCAGCGGAGTGAGGGCCGACCGGCTTGGCGAGACCTGGCTTTGCGCGCTCAAGCCCGAGCCGCCATAGGCGACGATCGGGGCCGGGCCGCCGATCCGCGCGCACGACGCCAGAGACAGCGGGCCCAGTACCGCCGCACAGAGCAGCGGTACCATCCTCGCTGCGACTCGCAGGTCTGCTCCCCCGGTCATGCGCATAGAAATACCGACGATCCGGCTTTTCGTCCAACGGGCCGGAGTACCGTCCTATTCCCAGCCTGTTTCCGTGGCCGGTCCTGCCGTCACACGCGCATGTCACTCCGAGCCTTCTTGGGGCCGTACGACCCAGCTGGCAAGCGGCGTCTTCGTTTTTACTGGTGCGCCATCGGCGGGGCTGGCGGTCCACGCGGTCACGAGCGTCTCGCCCGGCGCCGAGGCCGCGCCGCGACGGCGGGTGCGGACGGCGCCCAGTGCATGCACGAGGCGGTCGAACCACAGATACACGACCGGTGTCGTATAGAGCGTCAGGACCTGCGAGACGGTCAGCCCGCCGATAATCGCGATGCCGAGCGGCACCCTGAGCTCGGCCCCTGCCCCGTGGCCGAACGCCAGCGGCACGGCGCCGAGAAGCGCTGCCATCGTCGTCATCATGATGGGTCGAAAGCGCAGCAGGCAGCCCTGGCGGATGGCTTCGAGCGGCGACAGGCCCTGTTCCCGCTCGGCCACCAGAGCGAAGTCGATCATCATGATCGCGTTCTTCTTCACGATGCCGATCAGCAGAATGATGCCGATCATTCCCATGATCGAGAGGTCCTGGCCGGACAGCATCAGCGCCAGCAAGGCACCCACGCCCGCCGACGGCAACGTCGAGATGATCGTCAGCGGGTGAATCGCGCTCTCGTAGAGCACGCCGAGCACGATGTAGACCGCGATGATCGCGGCGAGGATCAGCCAGGGCTGGCTGCGCAGCGAGCTCTGGAACGCCTGGGCCGTGCCCTGAAACGTCGCCACGACGGTATCCGGCATCCGGGCCTGCTGTTCCACCCCACGGATCGCGTTCACCGCCTCGCCCAGCGAATGGCCGGGCGCCAGGTTGAACGACAGCGTGACCGACGGAAACAGCCCCTGATGGTTGATCGCCACCGGCGACACGCCCTCGTCGAGACGGCCCAAGAGGCTGAGCGGCACCAGCTGGTTGGCCATCGGCGACCGGATGTAAAGATGCTTCAGGGCGTCGGTAGTGAGCTGAAATCCGGGGTTCACCTCCTCGATCACGTGATACTGGTTCAGCTGCGTGAACAACGTCGCGATCTGGCGCTGGCCGAACGCGTCGTACAGCACGTCATCGATCTGCTGGGCGGTGATTCCAAGGCGCGATGCTGTCGGCCGGTCGATCTTCAAGGTGGCGCTGAGCGCCGCCGCCTGCGCATCCGACGCGACGTCGCGAAGCTGCGGCAGCCCCTGGAGCTTCTTTAGCATCGTGTCGGACCACGTCGTCAGCTCGGCGATGTTCGCGTCCTGCAGCGTGTATTGGTATTGCGTCGCGTTGAGCCGGCCGCCGACCTGGATGTCCTGGCGGACCTGCATGTACAGCGTCACGTCCTGGATGCCGGCGACCTTCTGTTTGAGGCGCGCCATGATCTGGTCGGCGGCCGTCCGGCGCTGCGAGAACGGCTTCAGGTTGATCATCAGCCGGCCCTGGCTCAGCACTGGATGCCCGCACCAGTAGTAGACGTTGTCGACGTCCGGATCCTGCATGATGACGTGCCCGAGCGCCTGCATGCGTTCGGTCATGGCGTCGAAGGAGATATCGGGCGAGGCCTGCGCCAGGCCCAGGATCAGGCCGGTGTCCTCCTGCGGGAAGAAGCCCTTGGGCACCGCGGTGTAAAGGAAGCCGGTGGCGGCCAGGGTCGCCAGGGTGACGAGCAGCGTCTTCACCGGATGGCCGAGGACACGGTCGAGGGTCCGGCCATAGAACGCGACGGCGCCTTCGAACATCCGCTCCGACCACTGATAGACGCGGCCGCGGCTCTCGTTCGGCTTGTGCCGGATGAGCCAGGCGCACATCATCGGTGTCACGGTCAGCGACACCAGGCCCGACATCACGATGGCGACGCTGACGGTGACGGCGAACTCACGGAACAGCCGCCCGATGATGCCGCCCATCATCAGGATCGGGATGAACACCGCGATCAGCGACACGGTCATCGAGATGATGGTGAAGCCGATCTCGCGCGCACCGTCGATCGCCGCCCGCAGCAGCGGCTTGCCGTGCTCGAGATGCCGCGTCACGTTCTCGACGACGACGATTGCGTCGTCGACGACGAAGCCGACGGCAATCGTCAGGCCCATCAGCGACAGGTTGTCGAGGCTGTAGCCGAGCACGTACATCACCGCGAACGTCGCGACCAGCGACAGCGGGATGGTGACGCTGGGAATGACCGTCGACCACAGATTGCGCAGGAACGAGAAGATCACCATCACCACCAGCGCGATGGTGATCATCATGGTGAGCTCGACGTCGGCCACCGACGCCTGGATCGTCTGGGTGCGATCGCCGACGATCTGCACCTTGGCCGCCGGCGGGATCGCGGCGGTCAGCATCGGCAGCCGGTCCTTGATGTTCTGCACCGTCGCGACGACGTTGAAGCCGGGCTGCTTGTGCACATCGATGATGATGGCGCGCTTGTCCTGCAGCCAGGCGGCCTGGCGCACGTCTTCCGGCGCGTCGAGAACCGCGCCGAGATCCTGCAGGCGAATGGGAGCGCCGTTCTTGTACGCCACCACCATCGGGCCGTAAGCCGCGGCGTCCATCACTTGGTCGGTCGTGTCGAGCACGACGGCGCGATTTGGGCCGTTGAGATTGCCCTTCGGCGCATTGACCGTCTGGAGGCCGACGATGCTCCTGACGTCGTCAAGCGTCAGGCCGAGCCCGGCCACCTTGTCGGGATCGAGCTGGATGCGGACCGCGGGGCGCTGTTCGCCGTGATAGTCGACGAGGCCGACGCCGGGCATCTGCGAGATCTGCTGGGCGATGAAGTCCTCGGCGTAGCGGTCGAGCTCCGTCAGCGCCAGCGTGTCCGAGGTCAGCGCCAGAGACATGATCGTGAAATCCGCCGGATTGATCTTGTTGTAGGTCGGCGGCATCGGAAGGTTCTTGGGCAACAGGCTGCTGGCGGCATTGATCGCGGTCTGCACGTCCTGCGCCGCACCGTCGATCGACCGGCTGAGGTCGAATTGCAGCACGATCCCGGTGGTGCCGAGGGAGCTCTGCGAGGTCATCTGCGTGACGCCGGGGATCATCGAGAACGAGCGCTCGAGCGGCGTTGCGACGGAGGTCGCCATGGTTTCGGCGCTGGCGCCCGGCAGGTTGGTCGTGACCTGGATGGTCGGAAACTCGACCTGCGGAAGCGGCGCCACCGGCAGGGCGAAATACGCGACCATGCCGACCAGCACGACGCCGATCGCCAGAAGGGACGTGCCGATGCGCCGCCGAATGAAGATCTCGGACAGGCTCATCCCGCCCTCCCCGTATGCGGCGCGACGACAGGACCGTGCCGGCGGGCGCGCTCGCTGGGCGCAAAGCGATACGGGTCATAGACGACCGTCTCTCCAGCCGTGAGGCCGAAGAGGACCGTGACGAAGCTCCGCGCGGCGACGCCGGTGCGCACAAACCGGAGCTCGATCGTCTGATCCGGGCCCAAGACGAACACATATTCCTGGCCCGTATGCCGGATGACCGCGCGCTGTGGAATTGTCAGGCGGATTACGCCGGCCAGCGCCTGTTGGCGCACGTCGCAGAGCACGAGGAACGCCGAGCCGAGTTTCCCGCGCAGGAAAAGCTCGGAGAGGGTCATGACGCGGTCCCCGGCGATGCCGCGGCGACGTCAGCAGGCGTCACCTCGACTTTGACGCCGGCGGTCAGGCGCGCCTGGCCGCTGACCACGACGGTGTCGCCGGCGGCGAGCCCGGACAGCACCGCCGTGACGCCCTCGACCGTGACGCCGGTCGTCACCGGCCGGACCTCGACCGTCTTGTCGGGCTTGACCGCGTAAACATAGGTTCCGTTCTGGCCGCGCAGGACGGCGCGCGCCGGCACGACCGTGATATTTGCTTCCGTCCGCACGAGGATGCGCGCCATGACGAATTCGCCCGGCCACAACGCCCGATCCGGATTCTGGAACCGCGCCTTCAGCTTGAACTGGCCGCTCGCCGGATCGACCTGGCTGTCGATGAAGACCAGCTCGCCGCGCGCCAGGCCCTTGGTCCCGTCGCGGGTATAGGCGTCGACAATCAGCTTGCCGGCCGACGAGGCGGCGAGCACGTCGGGCAGGCTGTCTTGCGGCAGGGTGAAAATGACCGAGATCGGCTGCATCTGGGTCACGGTGACGAGGCCATTCATATCGGTCTGATGCACGATCGAGCCCGGATCGATCAGACGCAGCCCCACCCGCCCGTCGAGCGGCGAGGTCAGCGTCGTGAAGTCGAGTTGCAGCTGAGCGTTGTCGATCAGCGCCTGGTCGGCGTTGACCGTGGCTTCGAGTGCCGCCACCTGGGCCTTCAGCGTGTCGACGTTCTGGCTGGGGGCGGCGCCCATGCTGGCGAGCTTGGTGAAGCGCGCATGGTCGACCCGGGCGTTCGCGAGGGTGGCCTGATCTTTCGCCAGGTTTGCCCGCGCCTGCTTGAGCTGGGCCGCGAACGGACGCGGGTCGATCTGCGCCAGCAGATCGCCGGCATGCACGTCCTGGCCCTCGGTGAAGGCGACGCGGTCCAGCTGGCCGTCGACCCGTACCTTCACGTTCACGACGTTCAGCGGCGTCACCGACCCGACCCCGACGAACCAGATCGGCAGATCGCGGGCGACGGCCGGACCGGCGGTCACCGGCACGGCCGGCGTCGTGGCCGCGGCGGGAGTGGGCGCCGCCTTGCCGTGCTTCAGCGTCAGGAACGGAACGGCGCCGAAGACCACCGCAATCGGCACCAGGGCGAGTGCCAGCTTGAGCGCGATCCGGATCGGCCGGGCCCTGGCGTCGAAGGCGTGGAAATCGATCATAGTGAACTCCGATCGGTGCTGCGGGGAGAATTGATGCCGAGCGGGGACGGACTCCTCTCGGCGAGCACGGCCGCGACGGATTGCTCGTCGAAGCCGCCGCCCAGCGCGCGGAAGAGACCGACCGCCGCCTGCAGCCGCAGCAGACGCACCTGAAGCAGCGTGTCTTCCGCCTGGTACAGCGTGCGTTCGGCCGTGAGCACGGTGAGAAAGTCGACGATGCCCATCTGGTATTGCGTGTTGGCCAGGTCCATCGCCCGGCGCGCCGCGTCGACGGCCTGACTGTCGATCGTCTCAAGCTCCTTCAGCTGTCCGGCCGCGGTCAGCGCGTCTTCCGTATCCTGAAGAGCCGCGATGACGGTTTGGCGATAGGTCGCGGCGAGCTCGACCAGGCGAGCCCGATCGAAGCGCAGCTGGCCTTCGAGACGGCCGCCTTCGAACAGCGGCTGCACCAGGCCGGCGGCGGTGTCGGAGACGAGCGTCGCCGGAGAGAACGACGACAGCGACTTAGATCCGCCTGGATCTGCGGAAGCGCCATCTTGTTCAGGTCCTGGCCGGCGACGTCGAAGCCCTCCGGAATGCCGCCGGCCAGCACGGCCAGCAGATGAAGGCTCTGGTCGAGCTGCTGGCGGAAGATGGGCACCGCGGACTCGAAGGTGAAGACCGCGTTGCGTTGCTGCTCAATCTGAAGATCGGACGCGGTGCCGCCGCTGCGCTGGGCCTCGATGATGGACAGGATGTGGCGCGCGGATTGCGCGATCTGCTGGGCGAGGCGCAGCCGCTCGCGCAGGCTGAGCACCTGGAAATAGGTGTCGGCCACCGTCGATGTCAGAGTCAGCACGATCGTTTGGCTGTCGAAGGCAGTGGCATGAACGAGAGCCTCCGCGGACTTCGCGACCGCGCGGTTCTTGCCCCAGAAGTCGATCTCGTAACTGGCCTGGGCGAACACGCTCTGTGTGTGGCTCGTGGCGAAGCCGTTGCTGGCGTCGATGCTGCCGATGGCGGCCACGGCCGGATACTGGGCCGCCCCGGCGACCTCGGCGGTGCCGCGGGCCTCGTCGATGCGCGCCACCGCGGCTTGGAGGTTGAAGCTGCCCGCGAGTGCCCGGTCCATGAGGGCCGCGAGTTCCGGATCGCCGAAGCTTCGCCACCATGTCGGATCCACCGCGACCGTCGGGCCGGAGCTTGTCCCGGGGGTCGCCCATCCCTCGGGGACCGACGTGACGGGCTGCTGATAACCGGGAACCAGGGAACAGCCGCCCATCGCCAGGCCCAAGACCATGAGTGCTGCGAGAAGCGGTGCGGCAGAACAAAGATGCTGCGCCACAGCTGTCGCGGGGCACATCAGGGCGTCGTCGGAAAGCGGCATGCGGGATTACACGGACCGGCTTGAAAAACCCGCCGGACCCTACCGCGGCGAGACTGACGCAAGCTTCGCCGGAAGATGAAATCGAGTTTAATCAGGCGCTAAAACGCCTGCCATCACCGATACGTACAAGCTTTCGAGCACCCGAGCCCCCATATTCAGGGGCCGTGCGATCTCCAGCGATCATCGGCCGGTGTCGGCGGATGGGCTCGTTCTGGTAACTCGCGTGACCGCGCGCGCCTACATCTCTGGATTGACACGCGTTACGTAAATTTCATGTCCCGGCGATCCCGATTTTCGCAGGCGTTCGGCCCAGACCCCGTGAACAGCACATGGACGATTTCGCCAATCAACCCGTCGCACGTACCGCGCCTCCTTCACCGCTTCGCGAGCCGGCGGTGCGCAAATCAAGGAGGCGTTGGCTCTTCGTTGGCGGCCTCATCCTGCTCGCCTCGCTGGGCCTCGCCGTGTTCTGGTTCGCGCATCATCCGTCTCAACCTGCAGCTGGCGCGCCGCATCCACATGGCGAAACCACAGCCGTGGAACCCGTTGCGGCTGAAGCCATCGGGATCGGCGATATCGCGGTCATCCTGGATGAATTGGGCACCGTGACACCCCTCGCCAACATTACGGTGCGGACGCAGATCAACGGCCAGCTGATATCGGAGGCCTTCCAGGAGGGTCAGATCGTCAAGCAGGGCGATTTCCTGGCCGAGATCGATCCGCGCCCCTTTGAGGCGGCGCTGGAACAAGCGCAAGGCGCTTTGGCTCGTGACCAGGCGCTGCTCGCGGAAGCGCAAATGGATCTTGCGCGCTTCGAGACGCTCGCAAAACAAGACTCGATCGCGCGGCAGCAGGCCGAGGACCAGCGGTATCTCGTCGAGCAAGACAAGGGGACGGTGCAGCTCGACCAAGGGGCCGTCGATACGGCGAAAGTCAATCTCGTCTACTGCCACATCACCGCCCCGGTCACCGGCCGTGTGGGCCTGCGCCTCGTCGATCCGGGTAGCTACGTCCAGACCACCGACACGACCGGGATTGTGGTGCTGACGCAGGAACAACCGATGTCGGTGATATTTACGGTCGCCGAGGACGACTTGCCCGCGGTCCTGAAGAGTCTCTACGCCGGGGCGACCCTGAAGGTCGAGGCCTACGACCGGTCGAACACGACCCTTCTCGCGACCGGCAGGCTGAGAAACTCGGACAATCAGGTCAACACGACGACCGGTACCGTCAATATGCGGGCCATCTTCCCCAACGACGACTTCCGCCTGTTCCCGCAGCAATTCGTGAACGTTCGCCTGTTCGTCGACACGCTGCACGATGTCGTGCGGGTTCCCGTCGCCGCCGTGCAACAGGGTGCACCGGGCGCCTATGTGTACGTGATCAAGCCAGACGACACGGTGGAGGCGAGGCCGGTCAAAATCGGACCGATCGATGGCGCCTACGCCCAAGTCGTCTCGGGCTTGTCCGCCGGCGAACGCGTCGTCACCGACGGGACGGACCGGCTGCGCGACGGGCAAAAGGTGGTTGTGCCCGGGCCCCAGAAGCAATGACGGCGGGACCGTGCCATGAGCCCGTCCCGCATCTTCATCCTTCGGCCCGTCGGCACATGGCTTTTGATGCTGGCGATTCTCCTGGCCGGCGCCGTCGCCTTTCGGTTTCTGCCGGTCTCGGCGCTGCCGGAGGTCGACTACCCGACCATCCAGGTGCAGACGTTCTATCCCGGTGCCAGTCCCGAGGTGATGACGTCCGCGGTCACCGCTCCGCTCGAGCGCCAATTCGGCGAAATGCCGAGCCTCAGCCAGATGTCGTCGGTCAGCGCCGCGAGCGCCTCCGTGATCACCCTGCAATTCGGACTCGACATCGGCCTCGACGTGGCGGAGCAGGAAGTTCAGGCGGCGATCAACGCCGCGAGCAATCTGCTGCCGGCCGGCCTGCCGGCGCCCCCCATCTACGCCAAGGTGAATCCGGCGGACGCGCCGATCCTGGTGCTGGCCTTGACCTCGAAGACGCTGCCATTGACGCAGATCGAAGGTATGGCCGAGACGCGGCTTGCACAAAAGCTGTCACAACAGCCGGGCGTCGGTTTGGTCAGCATCAGCGGCGGCAACCGTCCGGCGATCCGCGTTCGAATCAACCCCCGCGCGCTGGCGGCCAACGGCCTCAACATCGACGATCTGCGGACGACGCTTGGAAACGCCAGCATCGATCAGCCGAAGGGAAACTTCGACGGACCTGAGCAGGCCACCACGATCACCGCCAACGACCAGATCACCAGCGCCGCAGACTACGGCAACCTGGTGATCGCCTATCGGAACGGCGCCCCGGTCCGGCTCAGCGACGTCGCTACCGTGGTCGACGGCGCGGAGAACACCAAGCTGGGTGCGTGGGCGAACCGCACCCCGGCGGTCATCCTCAACGTGCAGCGCCAGCCGGGCGCCAACGTCATCCAGGTCGCCGACAACATCAAGGCGTTGCTGCCGAGGCTTCAGGGCACACTGCCCACCGCGGTCGACGTCGCCGTGCTAACCGATCGCACGACGACGATCCGCGCGTCCGTCGCCGACGTCGAGTTCGAACTGGCGCTGGCGGTTGGCCTGGTGGTGCTCGTGATCTTCCTGTTCCTGCGCAACGTGCCGGCAACGGTGATCCCCAGCCTGTCGGTGCCGCTGTCCCTCGTGGGCACCGTCGCGGCGATGTACTTGCTGGGCTTCAGCCTCGACAATCTGTCGCTCATGGCGTTGACCATCTCGACCGGGTTCGTGGTGGACGATGCGATCGTCATGATCGAGAACATTGCCCGCTACGTGGAGCTGGGCGAGAGCCCATTGGCCGCGGCTTTGAAGGGCTCCGCCCAGATCGGCTTCACGATCATCTCGCTCACCGTGTCGCTGATCGCGGTGCTGATCCCGCTGCTCTTCATGGGCGACGTGGTCGGGCGGCTGTTCCACGAATTCGCGATCACCTTGTCCGTCACAATCGTCATCTCGGCGATCGTGTCGCTGACCCTCGTGCCGATGATGTGCGCGCGCCTGGTGCGGCACCGGCCTGAGGCCGAGCGCAGCCGCTTCGACCTCGCCGCGGAACGGGTCTTCGATTGGGTGATCGGCCGATACGACCGGCTCCTCGGGGTCGTGCTGAATCACCAGCCGCTGACCCTCATGGTTGCTGTCGCGACGCTGTGTGCGACAGGACTGCTGTATGTCGCAGTGCCGAAGGGGTTCTTTCCGGTCCAGGACACCGGCGTGATTCAGGGCATGTCGGTCGCCGCGCAGAGCTCATCGTTCGCCGGCATGACGCGGCACCAGCAGGACCTCGCCGATGCGATCCTGAAGGATCCCGACGTGGTGAGCCTGAGCTCGATCATCGGCGTCGACGGCCAGAACCTGTCGCTGAACACGGGCCGCTTCCTGATCAACCTCAAGCCGAAGAGCGGACGGACGCTGAACGCCGCGCAGATCGCCCGCCGGATCCAGCAGGAGACGGCAGGGGTCACCGGTGTGTCGCTCTACCTCCAGCCGGTGCAGGACCTCACCGTCGATTCCACCACCAGCCGCACGCAATATCAGTTCGTGCTGGAGAACCCGGATGCCACCGCGTTCCAGACATGGGTGCCGAAGCTGGTGCAAAAGCTTCAACAATCTCCGAACCTGGCCAATGTTGCGAGCGACCTCGCCGAGCGGGGCCCGACAGTCCATCTCGCGATCGACCGCTCGACCGCCGCGCGCTTCGGCATCACGCCCGCCACCGTGGACAATGCGCTCTACGACATGTTCGGGCAGCGCATCATCAACACCATCTTCACGCAGTCCAACCAATACCGCGTGATCATGGAGGCGACGCCGGACCTGCAGCAGTCCCTCGCCGCCCTGAATGCAATCCGCCTGCCCTCCTCTCTGGCGCCGGACGGACAGGTGCCGTTGTCGGCGATCGTGCACGTCGAAAAGCGCACGGGACCGCTGGCGATCAGCCACCTTGGGCAGTTCCCCTCGTCGACGATCTCATTCGACACCGCTCCCGGCGCGTCGCTCGGCGCGGCGGTGGCCGATGTCCGCCAGGCCGAGAAAGACATCGGCTTGCCGGACAGCTTCCTCACCGCCTTCCAGGGCGCCGCCGCGGCCTTGGAAAAGTCGCTGTCGAACGAACTGCTGCTGATCCTGGCGGCGATCGCCACCGTCTATATCGTGCTCGGCGTCCTGTACGAGAGCTTCGTCCACCCGGTGACGATCCTCTCCACCCTGCCCTCGGCGGGCGCCGGGGCGCTGGTCGCGCTGTTGATCGCGGGCTACGAGATCGACGTGATCTCGATCATCGGCATCATCCTGCTGATCGGCATCGTCAAGAAGAACGCCATCATGATGATCGATTTTGCGCTGGAGGCGGAGCGTAAAGACGGCAAGCCGCCCCGCCAGGCCATTCATGAGGCGGCCCTCCTGCGCTTTCGCCCGATCCTGATGACGACCATGGCCGCCCTGCTCGGCGCGTTGCCGCTGATGCTCGGGACCGGAACCGGCTCGGAATTGCGCCGGCCGCTCGGCGTGGCGATCGTCGGCGGACTGGTCGTCAGCCAGGTGCTGACGCTGTTCACCACGCCGGTCATCTACCTGCTGTTCGACGGCCTCGCGGCCCGGCTCCGCGGCCGCCGGCCCGACGAGCGCCAAGCCGGGCCAGCCGTGCCATGAACATCTCGGCACCCTTCATCACCCGCCCGGTGGCGACGACGCTCCTGACCGTCGGCATCGTGCTCGCCGGCGTTCTCGCGTTTCTGAAGCTGCCGGTCTCGCCGCTGCCGCAAGTGGACTTTCCGACCATTGCCGTGATGGCGCAGTTGCCCGGGGCCAGCCCGGACACGGTCGCCACCAGCGTTGCGAGCCCGCTGGAGCGGCATCTCGGCCAGATCGCCGACGTCACCGAGATGACCTCGGTCTCCTCGATCGGCCAAGCGCGGATCGTGCTGCAATTCGGGCTCGACCGCGACATCAACGGCGCCGCACGGGACGTGCAGGCGGCGATCAACGCGGCCCATGCCGACCTGCCGACGTCGCTGCGCAGCAATCCGATCTATCACAAGGTCAATCCCGCCGATGCGCCGATCCTGATCCTGGCGTTGACGTCGAAGACGCTCACCCGCGGCCAGATGTACGATGCCGCGAGCAACGTACTGCAGCAGCGGCTGTCGCAGATGAGCGGCATCGGTCAGGTGATCGTCGCCGGCGCCGCGCTGCTGGCGGTCCGTGTCGAACTGAAGCCGCAGGCGCTGTTCAAATACGGCATCGGCCTGGAGGACGTCCGCGCCGCGCTGTCGTCCGCGAACGCCAACAGCCCGAAAGGCGCGATCGAAGACGGCGACGGGCATGACCAAATCTACACCAACGATCAAGCGACCAAGGCGGCGGACTACCGGCCGCTGATCGTCGCCTACCGGAACGGCGCCGGCGTCCGGCTGTCGGACGTGGCGGAAGTCGACGATTCGGTCGAGGATCTGCGCAATGCCGGGATCACCGACGGTGAGCCGGCGGTGCTGGTCGTCCTGTTCCGGCAGCCCGGCGCCAACATCATCGACACCGTCGATGCCGTGAAAAATGCGCTGCCGCAGATCAAGGCCGCGATGTCACACGACATCACGGTGACGATCGCCAACGACCGCAGCACGACCATTCGCGCCTCGCTGCGGGACACCGAGCGCACTCTGCTGATTGCCGTCGCCCTGGTGACGCTTGTGGTCTTTCTCTTCATGCGCAACTGGCGCGCAACGCTGATCCCGTCGATCGCCGTTCCAGTTTCGATCATCGGCACGTTCGGCGCTATGTATCTGTTGGGCTTCAGCCTCGACAATCTCTCGCTGATGGCGCTCACCATCGCCACCGGCTTCGTGGTCGACGACGCCATCGTCGTTCTGGAGAACATCACGCGTCACGTGGAAGCCGGCGTGCCGCGCGTGCAGGCGGCGCTGCGCGGCGCCCGCGAGGTCGGGTTCACCGTGGTCTCGATCAGCCTGTCGCTGATCGCCGTGTTCATTCCGATCCTGCTGATGGGCGGAATCGTCGGTCGGCTGTTTCGCGAGTTCGCGCTGACCTTGTCGCTCGCCATCATCGTATCCCTGGCGATCTCGCTCACCACCACGCCGATGCTGTGCGCGCTGTTTCTGCAGCCGCTCCCGCGCCGCGACGCCGGGGAATCCGGCCTCCTTGCCCGCGCAGTCCAGCTCTACCGGCGCACTCTCACCTGGGCGCTGCGGCATGGCGGCGTGGTGATGCTGGTCCTGGCCGCCGTCGTCGGCCTGAATGCATGGCTGTTCGTGATCATCCCGAAGGGTTTCTTCCCGCTTGAAGATACCGGACGCCTGGTCGGCGGGCTGCAGGCGGATCAAGGCATCTCGTTTCAGGCGATGCGGCAGAAGCTCGAGGATACTATCGCCATTGTGGGACGCGACCCGGCGGTGGCAAGCGTGTCCGGGTTTACCGGTGCGGGCAGCGGCGGCGGCGCCGGCACGACCAACACCGCGACCGTGTTCCTGAGCCTGAAGCCGCTCGGGCAGCGGGACGACCTGCAGACCGTTCTCGGGCGCCTGCGCCGGGCCACATCGGGCCAGCCGGGAGCCCGGCTTCTCCTGCAGCCGGTTCAGGACATCCAGGTCGGCGGACGGCAGAGCAATGCCGCGTACCAGTACACGCTGCAGGCCGACGACGCGTCGCTGCTGTACGCGTGGACGCCGAAGCTCCTGGACGCCCTCCAGCACAGCCCGGTCCTGCGCGACGTCAACAGCGACCAGCAGCAGAACGGAGGAAGGACCGATCTGGCCATCGATCGTGCCACCGCGAGCCGGCTGGGCCTCACCGTGAGCGAGATCGACAACACGCTGTATGACGCGTTCGGGCAGCGGCAGGTGTCGACCATCTACAGCGCGCTCAATCAGTACCACGTGGTGATGGAGGTCGCGCCGCAATACTGGCAGAGCCCGGAGACGCTGAAGGACATCTATGTGAGCACCTCTGGCGGCAGCCCCAGCGGCACGTCGCTCACCAATGCCGTCGTGGGGACCGTGACGGCGGGCAACAGCTCAAGCCAGAGCACAGCCGCCAGCATCGCCAACAACTCCGCGCGGAATGCCCAGACCAACAGCCTGGCAACGACCGGGAACAGCGGCGCCTCCGCCGGGGCCGCGGTCAGCACGAATCAAGAGACGATGGTGCCGCTGGCCGCCTTCACCCACTACGCAGCCGGCCACACGCCGCTCGCGGTCAACCACCAGGGACAATTCGTGGCGACGACGATCTCGTTCAATCTGGCGCCGGGAAAATCGCTGAGCGATGCCACTCAGGCCATCAACCAGGCGACGGCGCAACTTCGAATGCCGGCCAGCATCCATGGCACGTTTCAGGGCACGGCGCGCACGTTCCAGGCGTCTCTGGCCAGCGAACCGTTGCTGATCGCAGCCGCGTTGGTCGCCGTCTACATCGTGCTCGGCATTTTGTACGAGAGCCCCGTCCATCCGATCACCATCCTGTCCACGCTGCCGTCGGCGGGCGTCGGCGCCGTGCTGGCGCTGCTGCTGTTCCACACCGAATTCAGCATCATCGCGCTGATCGGCGTGATCCTGCTGATCGGGATCGTGAAGAAGAACGCGATCATGATGATCGACTTTGCGCTGGACGCTGAGCGTACCCGCGGCTTGGCGCCGCGCGAGGCGATCCTCGAGGCGGCCCTGCTGCGCTTCCGCCCGATCATGATGACCACCTGTGCGGCGATGCTGGGCGCATTGCCGCTGGCGCTGAGCTTCGGCAGCGGCGGCGAGATGCGGCGCCCGCTGGGCATCGCCATCGTCGGCGGCCTGCTCCTGAGCCAGGCGCTGACGCTCTACACGACGCCGGTGCTCTATCTGTACATCGACCGGTTCCGGCTGGCGGCACGGCGGCGTTGGCGCCGCGCCTTCCCACGGATCGCGGCCGCATCGGGAGCGGACTGATGCGTCGGTTGATCTTCCTCCTCGCTCTCGTGCTGTCCGGCTGCACGGTCGGACCGGACTATCAGCGCCCGGACGCGCCGATATCGGTCGCGTACAAGGAGCTGCAAGGTTGGACCATCGCGCAGCCGCAGGATGTGGCGGATCGCGGCGCGTGGTGGTCGATCTACAACGACCCCGAACTCGACCGGCTCGAGCGCCAGATCGATGTTTCCAACCAGACCATCAAGCAGTTCGAGGCGCAGTATCGCGACGCCGTGGCGCTCGTTCAGGAAGTGCGCTCGAACCTCTTCCCCACGATTGGCGCCACCGCGGGCGCTACCCGCAGCGGGACGGGGAAGAGCCCCGCGCAGACCCAATACAGCGTGGAAGGCTTGTTCAGCTGGGATCTCGACGTGTGGGGCCGCATCCGCCGGGAGGTCGAGAGCCAGGCCGCCGCCGCTCAGGTCAGCGCGGCCGACCTCGCGAATGCCCGGCTGTCCGCGCAGGCGACTCTGGCCACCGACTATTTCGACCTGAGGGCCGAGGATTTGCTGGCTGAGATCCTACGGGAGACCGTCGTGGCCTTTGAGCAATCGCTGACGATCGTGGAGAACCAGCATACGGCTGGCACGGCGTCCTCGGGGGACCTCGCCGCGGCGCAGGCCCAGTTGGAGGGTGCCAGGGCGCAGCTCGTCGCGGTCGGCGTGCAGCGCGCGACGTTGGAGCACGCGATTGCGGTGCTGACCGGTCACCCGCCGGCAGAGCTGACGATCCCGCCGGCGCCGCTCGCGACAGAGGTGCCGATCGTGCCACCCGGCTTGCCGTCGACCCTGCTGCAACGGCGGCCCGATATCGCCGCGGCGGAGCGGCTAATGCAGGAGGAGAACGCGCTCATCGGAGTCGCCAAGGCGGCGTACTATCCGGACATCACCCTGTCCGCAGACGCCGGGTTCCTCAGCAACTCGCTGTCCGGTTTGACGCACACCGCCAACAGCGTGTGGTCGGTCGGCGCATCGGCGAGCGAGACGCTGTTCGACGGCGGCTTCCGTTCCGCGCAACTGGACGCGACCCGCGCCACCTACGACCAGAGCGTCGCCAGTTATCGGCAGGTGGTTCTCACGGCCCTGCAGCAGGTGGAGGACCAGCTCTCGTCGCTGCGCATCCTGGCGCAGCAGGGGCAAGCGGAGGCTATCGCCGTTGCCGCGGCACAGCACGCCGTCGACGTGACGCTGAACGAGTACCGGGCTGGAACGGTTACTTATACGAGCGTCGTCACCGAGCAGCAGATCCTGCTGACCGACCAGCAAACGGCGCTGGCCGTGCAGCAGAGCCGGCTGGTCGCGAGTGTCGGGCTGGCCGCAGCCCTGGGCGGCGGTTGGGATACCAGCCAGCTGCCGAATCTGGCGGCTTTGCGGGCAGGACGTTCAGGATCGCCGAGCAACGCCGCGCTCTCCCGCCAGGCAAACTGATCATCTGACGAGCGGAGCAGACCGGCGTCAATGCGGCAGCGAAGTGCCGACGCCGATTGCGGCAATTCGGATCGATCAGCAGCATCTTCATGAAGCCCGTACGCGTTTGCGACCCCATATCTGAATCAACTCGCGCGTTTCCATCCGGAGACCCGCCTTGCAACAGGAGACCTAAACATGATCCGCAGATTTCGACCCATCGGTACACCAGTTGCTGCTCTCGCAGTCGCAACCCTGCTCACCGCCGCGGTCGCGGCGCCGACGCTCGCCGCCGCTCAGACCGGTCCGACTGCGCCGGCACCCCCTCAACGGGCACAGCCTCAGCGCGGCCCCGAAAACGTGGAGGCCCGGATCACCGAGCTTCGGGAGCGCTTGAAAATCACCCCAGCCCAGATGATGGAGTGGAACGCCGTCGCCGAGGCGATGCGGGACAATGCCCAGTCGGTGCGGCAGCTTGCGCAGCAGCGGGCGCAGAACGTGTCGGCAATGACTGCGGTCGACGACCTTCGCTCGTACGAGCACATCAATGAGGCGCATGTCGAGGGGATGAAGAAACTTTTGCCACCCTTCGAAGCGCTCTACGCCAGCATGTCGGATGCGCAGAAGAAGAACGCGGATGCCGTATTCGCGCAGTTCGAGCGGCCAGGACGCAAAGCGCACCGGTCGTCGTGAGCCGCCGCCACATCTCGTTCGAAGGAGTATCGCCATGAAATCCAAAGCTTCCCGGGGAGGACGGGGATTCATTGCCGGAGCACTCGCGCTCGTGAGCATTGCCATGCTGTCGGGGGCGCCGCCGGCGAACGCCGGGGTCAACGTCGGGATTGGCGTTGGCGTGCCCGTCGCACCGCCCGCGGTCGCGGCGCCGCCCGTGGTCGCGGCGCCAGTCGTGCCTTATGCGCCGCCTCCCGTCGTGGTCGGTGCGCCTGCGGTGTCCGTCGGGGCTGGGTTTGGCCACCGTCCCTGGCACGGCCACGACTGGCACCATCATTGGCATCGCTAGATCAACCGATCAAAGCGGGGCACGCGGACGGCCGGCGGGCGCACCTCTACGTCACCGGCCGCTCGCGGATCAGGTATCCGGCATCGCGCACGGTTTCGATCAGCGGATGCGGACATCCCTCGTCGAGCTTCTGGCGCAGGCGGTGGATGTGCATGTCGACGACGTTGCCGCGCGGATCGAAGTCGTATTCCCAGGCGGCTTCGAGAAGCATCGTGCGGGTGACCACCTGTCCGGCGTGGCGAACCAGCTTCTCCAGCAGGAGAAACTCGCGGCGCTGCAGGCGGATGAGCTTGCCGGCGCGGGTCGCCGTGCGCCCCTCGGTATCGATCTCGAGATCGCCGACGCGCAGAACCGACGCCCCGCGTGCCCGGTCGGTGCGCCGCGCCAGCGCCTCCAGGCGCGCCAGCAGCTCCGCGTAGACATACGGCTTGGCCAGATAGTCGTCGCACCCGGCCCGAATCCCCTCGACGCGGTCCTTCGTGGTGGCGATGGCGCTCAGCATGAGGACCGGCGTGCGCGGGTCGCCTTGGCGCAGCCGCCGCACCACGGTCAGGCCGTCGAGGGCCGGCAGCTTGCGGTCGACGATCAGGGCGTCATAGATGCCTTCGCGCGCCATCGCCAGCGCCGTCTCGCCATCGGCGACCCGGTCGACGACGTGCCCGCTTTCGGTCAGCCCGCGGACCAGGTAATCGGCCGTCCGGGTGTCATCTTCGGCCACCAGAACACGCACTTAGCCGCCGCTCCTTAAACTAGATTTCATCTTCGCGACATCGGCCTTTTGCACACTATATGACAATAGTACGATCTGAGAGCCTGGAGCCGGATCCCCCCATGCCCAATGTGCTGGTCGTCGAAGATGATAGGCAGACTGCCGCGGAAATCGCGGCGGCGCTTGGCGATTCCGGCTTCGACGTCGAGTGCGCGCCGACCGGCAAGGAGGCCCTGCTGAAGGCGGCGGCCAGCAAATACGTGGCGATCGTGCTCGACCGGATGCTTCCCGGAGGGCTCGACGGGCTGGCCGTCCTGTCGACCCTGCGCACCCTCGGCGTCGACGCCCCGGTGCTGATCCTGAGCGCCCTGTCCGCGGTCGACGAGCGGGTCAAGGGCTTGCGCGCCGGCGGCGACGATTACCTGACCAAGCCCTTCGAATCGCTGGAGCTGACGGCGCGGGTCGAGGCCCTGGTGCGGCGGCGGACGGCGCCGCACGCGAAGACCCAGCTCGCGGTCGGCGACCTGGAGCTCGATCTGCTGAGCCGCAAGGTGAGTCGCGCCGGCCAGGCGGTCGACCTGCTGCCGCGCGAATATCGCCTGCTCGAATACCTGATGCGGCATGCCGGCCAGGTGGTGACCCGAACCATGCTGTTCGAGGAAGTGTGGCAGTATCATTACGACGAGCGCACCAACGTCATCGACGTGCATGTCGGCCGGCTGCGGCGAAAACTGGACGAAGGCGGACTGCCGTCGATGATCCACACGATCCGCGGCTCCGGATACATCCTCCGTGCGCCTGACTGACCTGCTGCGGACGACGAGCTTCCGGCTCGCCGTACTGTTCCTGACCCTGTTCAGCGCCGCTTCGCTGCTGCTGTTCGGGTTCCTCTACTGGCAAACCGAGCGTTATCTGACCGGCGAGGTCGACGACTGGCTGGTGCGCGAAAGCACCGGGCGGGCGGCGGAGAAGCCCCACGAGCTGGCCGAAGGACTGACCGAGCACACGGCCCTCGACCCCGCGGGTCGCCGTCCCTTCGCCTTGTTCGACAGCACCGGCCAGCGGCTCGCCGGCGGCCCCGTCACGCTGCCGTCGCCGCTGCCGCCGATGGATGAACCCTTCGCGTTCACCCAGACCCGCGACGGCAGGCCGGTTCTGCTTCGCGGGATGGCGCGCCAGTTGTCCACGGGCGACATCGTGCTCGTGAGCCAGGACATGCACGATGTAGACCGGTTCAGCGACCTGCTGACCGATGCGATGGCCTGGGGTTGGCTGCTGGTGCTCGCGGTCGGGCTCGCGGGCGCCGCCGTGATTGGCGTCAGCGCGCTGCGGCGCATCGACGCGGTGACCCGGTCGATCGAGCGCATCGTGATGGGCGACCTGTCGCAGCGGTTGCCGGTGGACGGCATTCGCGGAGACCTCGTCCGGCTGAGCGAGATCGTCAACCGCATGCTCGACGACATCCAGCGCCTGATGAGCGAGGTCAAGGGAGTCACCGACGACATCGCGCACGATCTGCGCACGCCTCTGACCCGCCTCCTCGCCGGTCTCGACCGGGCGCGGCGCCGCGCCAACACGCCCGAGGACTACGCCGCGATCGTCAACGACGCGATTGCCGAGACGCAAGGCATCCTGCGCACGTTCAGCGCGATGCTGCGCATCTCCGAGGTCGAGGATGGCGCGCGGCGCGCCGGGTTCACCAAAGTCGATCTGTCGGGGATCCTGTCGGACGTGGCGGAGCTCTACGCGCCGCTGGCGGAGGAAAAGGGAGTCGTCCTGAGCATCGCCGACGCCCCGGCAAAACCGGTGGCCATGGCCGGCGATCCGAGCCTTCTGTTCGAGGCGATCGGCAACCTCGTCGACAATGCGATCAAGTTCACGCCGGTCTGCGGGTGCGTGACCTTGCGCACGTTCCGGAGAAACGGGTGGATCGGCGTAACCGTGGCGGATTCCGGCCCGGGAATTCCCGCCAGCGAGCGCGATGCGGTGTTGCGCCGGTTCTATCGCGTCGAAAAGAGCCGCCACACGCCGGGAAGCGGGCTGGGCTTGAGCCTGGTCGCTGCGGTCGCCAAGCTTCACGGGCTCCGTGTCACGATCGAAGACGCGGGCCCCGGCTGCTCGATCACGCTGGCGCGGGATGAGGCGCCGGCGGCCTTGCCGTCGCGCCAGCCGGCCGCGGCAATCGCGTCGTCGATCACAAGGCCGCGAGCGGTCTCGACCTAAACGCGAATTCATGTCCGGGCGAAGCCCGGTACAAGCGTCGGCGCCTAATCTGCGACGGACCGGCAGTCGCCACGGGCCATGTGCTCCGCGACGGCTGCCGACCAAGACCCTTATCCCCTCTCGGAGTATGCCACCATGAACAATATCCATCGGTTCGCCGCCGCAATGCTGATCGCCCTGGCCCCCGGCGCGGCCTTTGCGCAAAGCGGATTGGCCGATCCTGCTGTCCCAGGCTCCGGCTCCCGGATCGCCGAAGTCCACACCACCCAGGCGGGCCGCGACCTCAGTCAGCTGGCCGATCCCGCCGTGCCAGGCTCGGGCGCGCGGATCGCCGAAGTCCCCGCCACAGCGACGCGCGCTCGGAACCTGTCCGCGGAGGACGCCAATCTGGCGGTCCCGGGCGACGGCTACCGGATCGTGAACGGCGCACCGTCGACGGCACCGGCCTCGCCGGCGATGAACCAGAACGGGACGTATCCGAGCCGGATGAACCATTAACAGCAACGCCGCTCCCGGCGATCCCGTAAGCCCGGGGGTCGCCGGCGTTTGCCCTGCCCTGCCCGAAAGGAGCTTCGCGATGACCCTATACCGACACCAGGTGAAGCTTGACGTGATCGAGCGGGCGGATCGCTCGCCGCCGGAAATCGATCTTGCCCCGTCCGAATGGGAAGAGGTCCGGGACTGGACAGGGACCGCCGCGCCCGAGGACCGCCGCGTCGGCGCGCGACGCATCGGCAGTTTTTGGATCCTGGCGACGATTCTGCTCCTCGCGATCGCCGCCGGACCGGCGCTGGCAGCGATCACACACCACATCGGATGAGCGGCCCCCGGCGGGGCCGCCGCGGCCGGCCCTGACCACCCCCGGTGGCTTGCAACCACGGCGGTTACGGCGCATGGTTTGTGCACCAGCCTTGCGGGAGCCGGTTGATGCACGACATCGTCATTCGCGGCGGCACCATCATCGACGGGACAGGCCAGCCGGGATTCACCGGTGACGTGGCCATCGCGGGGTCGACGATCGCGGCGGTCGGCGGCAAGCAGGGACCGGGCCGGCGCGAGATCGACGCCAGCGGATTGCTGGTCACCCCGGGCTGGGTCGACGTGCACACCCATTACGATGCGCAAGCGATGTGGGACCCGTTCCTGGCCCCGTCGTCCTGGCACGGCGTCACCACGGTGCTGTTCGGCAATTGCGGCGTCGGCTTCGCGCCAGTGCGGCCGGAGCATCGGGCGGCGCTGATGGACCTCACTGAAGGTGTGGAGGAGATCCCGGGGGCTGCCCTCGCCGCCGGCTTGAGCTGGGACTGGGAGAGCTTTCCCGACTTCCTCGACGCGCTGGAACGCTCGCCGCGCGCCCTCGACATCGCGGCGCAGATCGCGCACCTGCCGCTCAGGGTATACGCGATGGGCGATCGTGCCATCCGTCGCGAGGCCGCGACGGCGGACGACATCGCGCTGATGCGCCGCCTCACCGCCGAGGCGTTGCGCGCCGGCGCGTTCGGCTTCACCACGTCGCGGACGGACTCCCACAAGACGCCGTCCGGCGAGCTGGTGCCATCGCGCTATTCCGAAGCCGACGAGCTGATGGGCATCGGCCGCGCGCTCGGCGACGTGGGCGCCGGCGCCTTCGGCATGAACAGCGACTTCGACGACGAGGCGGCCGAGATCGCGTGGATGACGAGGCTCGCCAAGGAGACCGGCCGCCCGGTGTGGTTCCTGCTCACCGACCGCTACAAGGATGGCGGCCGCTGGCGGCGGCTCCTGGACGCGGTGCACGCCGCGCGCGCGGCCGGCGCGCATCTCACGGCGCAAATCGCCGGACGGCCGATCGGCGTCATCATGGGCGTCGGCACGGCGCTCAACCCCTTCACCATCCGCCCGAGCTATCGCCAGCTCGACGGCCTTAGCATTCCGGCCCAGCTCGAGCGCCTTCGCGATCCGGCGCTGCGCCGCGCGATCCTTGCCGAGACGCCGTCGGCCGAAGAGGTCGCCAAACTCGCGCAGTTCCGACAGTACATCACGTCGCGCTGGGACAAGATCTTCGTCATGGGCGATCCGCCGGACTACGAGCCGCCGCCGGAAGCGAGCATCGCCGCCATCGCGGCCAAGGAAGGCCGCCGGCCCGACGAGGTCGCCTACGATTACATGATCGCGGGCCCCGACCGCTTCCTGTTCTTCCCCGTCGTCAACTACACGGCGGGCGATCACGCGCCGATCCGCGAGATGCTCACGGACACAGGCACGCTGCTCGGCCTCAGCGACGGCGGCGCCCATTGCGGATCGATCGTCGATGCCGGCACGCCGAGCTACATGCTGCTGCACTGGGCGCGCGACCGCGCGCGCGGTCCGCGTCTGCCGCTGGAGCTCCTGGTGAAACGCCAGACCAGCGAGACCGCCGACTTCTTCGGCTTCGCCGACCGCGGCCGGCTGGCGCCGGGGCTGCGCGCCGATGTCAACCTGATCGACTTCAACCGCCTGCGGCTGTACCAGCCGGAATTCGTCAACGACCTGCCCGGCGGCGGCCTGCGGCTTGTCCAGCGCGTCGATGGCTACGAAGCGACCCTCGTCGCCGGCCTGCCGGTGTTCGAGCGCGGCCAGCACACCGGGGCCCTGCCCGGCAAGCTGGTGCGCGCCCCGGTGCCCGGCCCGGCCAAGGTCTCCGCGGCGGCGGATTAAGCACCGATCCGCCCGCCCCCCTGAATCCGGCGCAATACTGCAATTGTTTTCGTAAGCCACTGACGAACCTTTCGAATAGCGCCACAAAAGAATTGCAGCGGGTCAAAACGCGATCGCAATACGCAATTCTCTCCCGCCCGTGCGGCGCCCATGTCTTACGCGCCGGTCCGCGGCCCCGGGATCTCGGAAGACCCTGTGAAGGCCGCGAACGCAGCGCAAAGCGCGCCGGAATCCATGGCAAACAACGACTGAGTTCAGAAACGGATGCGGAATTCCGAATGTCACCCTGGCCAAGCCCATATCTTCCGCAAGGAGCCCAAAACTCTGACAGGGGGCGAAGCCCCCTGTGGGTCACCGGCCATGTCAAAGCCGAGCATCGCATGGATCGCAATTACCTGACGGGTCGCGACGGCGATCGTATCAACGCCGTACTCGCCGCCGCCGGCTTCAACTTCTCGCTCCTCCTGCGCTGGCTGGGCGAACTCTTGCGTGCCTTGTTACTCGTGCTCGCTCGACCGCCCGTCGCAGCCACGGCAATGTGAAATCAGCCGAGATCAGCGTTCTTCACGGACGACTGGTTAGTCGGCCTTAACGTGGCTTCCCGCGATGCTCCGGTCGCCGCTGGAACGGCTGGCCGAACGCGTGGTGCCTGATGTTATCGGCCTGGGCCGCATAGTTGTGGATTTTTCCTAAGGGGTTTTACGCAGTGTCTTGCCAGCGTCTCATATCTCCAGGTTGCGCCCAACTCTTGCGAAGCGCGATACTCGCGCATCGCCTAGGGGGAAGGTTAACGGAACGGGGGAAATGGCGAACAGTCTAGGTGGCGAGGGCGGTCGGGGGGCCGCCAGTTCTGCCGACGCAAACGTCAGCGCAGACGAAGCAAGACGAAAGGCAGCGAGTTTCTCGATCGCAGACTTGCGGGTCCGCCTGCTCGACACGTCTGCTCGCAACAACCGCATTGCGTTCCGCCACAGCGAGCGCTCGCGCAACCACGCCCGTGTCGTCGACACGGCGCCCAACCTTGTGTACGAGGCGCTCGTCGACGGGCGCACGCTGAAATTCAAGGCGCTGCCCCCTCCCGACGACGAACCGGCGGACGAACGGACCGACAAGTTCCTGGCCGCGCTAGAAGCAGCCCGCAACAGTGACGAGGATTACCGGACGGCGATGGACGCCCTGACGGAGGACGAGGCGTCTTCCGAGCTGGCCGCCAAGATCGAACGCAAGTTGCGCGACAAGGTCCGCGCCGACCTCGGCTTGCCGCCGAGGAAGGTCCCGGATCCGAAATCGCTTGCCCAATACGCGCGGGAACTCGGCATCGACCCTTCTTACGACCTCGCCACCAAGCCCAAGCAACCCGACGAAGAGCGGGAAGACGTGCTGCAGGCGCTGCCGCTCCCCGATCCGATGGAGCGGAAGCTCTCGAAAATTCGCGACGGCGCGAGGACGGCCGAAGAAGAAATCGGGGTGAACCCGCTGCACGTCGCCTTCGGTTTCCTCGAATGGTACGAAAGCGAGGATTCCGAGCGACCGCTGTTTAGCCCGTTGCTCCTGCTTCCCATCGAAATGGACCGGAGGATCGTCCGCAGCAAATATCAGTACTCCATCCACGGAATCGGCGAGGACGCGCAAACCAACCTGACGCTGTCGGAACGGTTGCACCGAGATTTCGCCCTGCGCCCGCCGCCGTTCGAGGAGGCGGGTGACCCCGAGACCTACATCGAGAAAGTGAGGGAGAAAATCTGCTCTGGGCGCCGCGAAAGCCAACATGTTGAGCGGGAGAACTGGCGCGCCACTCAGGACAAACAGAGAACCCCTATGTAATTGCAATCAATAGATAATTTCTCCTTATTAAAAATCCGCAAGCAAGCCGTAATCGCACCAGCTAAAGTCGTTATCAGTCAATTGGGAAGTCGTCTATGCGATTCGGAGCTGGGGCAACCGGAGCGGGAATAAAACGGGGGTCACACCCGATTTTGGTCTTGCTTCGAGGTCTGATAGTGACGCTGCCCCTGGACGGCTGCGTGCTCTCCGGCGACAAACCGGAGCCGGGGCTGGACATTCCTCAGGCTTATAGCGCCGGACCGAAGAATCCGAAGGCGGCTGAAGCTGCCTTGCCGTCGCTCGACTGGTGGCGCGCGTTTGGTTCGCGTGAGCTGACCGAGATCATCGAGGAAGCACGCGACGCCAATCTCGACATCGCCGCCGCGGTCGCGCGCATCGTTCAGGCCGACGCCAATGCGCGGATTGGCGGTGCGGCGCTGTTGCCGGCCGTGGGTCTCAACGCGGCTGCCGCCCATGCGCGCTTCTCGCAGAGCCGCGGTGGCGAGCAAAGCAATTTCTTGGCTTCGCTTACCGCCGGGTATGAAGTCGACTTCTGGGGTAAGAACCGCGCGGCGCTGCGCGCCTTGGAGGAGACCGCTGTTGCCAGCCGTTTCGACCGCGAGGTGGTGGCGCTGTCGACGGTGGTGGCGGCGGCCAATTCCTACTTCCAGGTGCTGGCGGCGCAGGACCGGCTGCGCGTCGCACTCAACAACTATGAGAGCGCACAACGGGTGCTCAACGTGGTCCAGCAGCGTGTCGATGCGGGCACGGCCTCCCCGCTGGAAATTGCACAGGAGGAAAGCGTGGTCGGAACCCAGCGCGCCGCCATCCCGCCGCTCGAACAGACGCTCGCGCAATTTCGCAATGCACTTGCTGTCCTGATGGCGCGCTCGCCCGAGCAAGTGCGCATTCGCGGCGGCGCGCTCAATGACATCGCCGTGCCGCACGTAACGCCCGGCTTGCCATCCGAATTGCTGACGCAACGGCCGGACATCCGCGAGGCGGAAGCCCAACTCGCGGCCGCCAATGCCAATGTCGGAAATGCGCGCGCGCTGCTTCTGCCGAGGATCATTTTAACCGGTGAAGGCGGCTATCAGAGCGCGCTGCTCAAGACGCTGCTGTCGCCGGAGTCTGCTTTCTACACGCTCGCCGCCGGGCTCACGCAACCGATCTTCGAAGGCGGCAGGCTGTTAGGCAACGTCGATCTACAAAAGGGCAGGCAGGACGAGTTATTGCAGACTTATCGCAAGGCGGTGATCTCTGCCTTTTCCGATGTGGAGACCGCGTTGACCGGCATCGATAACGCAGAGGACCGGGAGCGGCTGCAACGTGACGTGGTCACGGCCTCGCGGCGCGCCTTCGACATATCCGAGACGCGCTTGCGCGAAGGCACCATCGATCTCGTGACGGTGCTGCAGACGCAGCAGACGCTCTACGCCGCAGAAGATGCGCTGGTGCAGGCACGGCTCGCGCGTGTTCAGGCGGTTGTCAGTTTGTATCAGGCGCTGGGCGGGGGCTGGTTGCCAAAACCCGTGGAAGGCATGAATGCACGGTGAACTTCCCAAATATGCCCTCCTCAAACCCACCCGCACCCAGCACTACGTAGCTCTCGACTCACAAGCGCCAAGGCCAACATTCGTCGAGCCGCATCAGCGTCATCAGCCCTCTTCGCCTCGGGGCGAGGATCCACTGCAGTATAATCCCTGCACGTCATCACAACTGCCGCCGGCGTACTTCCTCCTCCGCGAATCAGGAAGCGCAAGCGAACCACGCCGATAAGCCTTGGCAGTCTCCCACGAGTCAGGATCCAACCCTTCTGGTATGAGACGTTCACGTTTCCGCGGACAATCGGCACAACCGCAATCATCCAAAGACCATGACGGCGTCGTTTTACCGCAGGTCAAGGTGCCTATGTCGGGCGATCAAAGCCGCCACAGCTCGATGGACGCAGGTTTTTTCAGTGGATCGAGCATGCCTTTGACGTTCATGACGAGACCGCGACCGTTTTTGAGCAGTCTGGTAACCAGCGGCCAGCCCGATACCCGGTAACAGTCGTGAGCCACCGCGATCACGGCTGCATCGGCAGGGAGGGGGTCGCTTTGCAACACGAGCCCGTATTCCTCCACAACCACCGCAGGATCGGCAATCGGGTCTTGAACCTGCACGCTTATGCCAAACGATTGAAACTCTCGAACAATATCAATGGCGCGGGAATTGCGTATGTCGACAACGTTTTCTTTGAACGTCAGTCCCAACAGTGTCACTCGCTCCGCCTGCAAACCGGCTCGCAAGAGACAGCGTAGACACTCGCGCGCAATCCGCACACCAAGAGTCGTTGTTGATGCGCCGACCCGCGAGAATCACGTCGGGGTGGTACCCAGCTTTTGGGGCCCGATGGGTAAGGTAATACGGATCGATCCCTATGCAGTGCCCGCCGACCAGGCCAGGCATGAAATTGAGGAAGGTCCATTTCGTGCTGGCCGCTGCCAGCACATCCATCGTGTCGATGCCGATCTCGTGGAAGATGGCCGCCAGCTCGTTCATGAATGCGATGTTGAGATCGCGCTGCGCATTCTCGATCACCTTGGCTGCTTCCGCGACCTTGATCGATGATGCCCGGTGCAGTCCCGCGGCGACTACCGAGCCGTAGACCGCGGCGATGATGTCGAGCGTCCGCGCATCCTGGCCGGCCACGATTTTCGTGATCGTCTCGAAACGATGGGACTTGTCACCCGGATTGATCCTTTCGGGCGAATAGCCGACCGTGAAATCACGTCCCGCCGAGAGACCCGAAGCCTGCTCCAGAACCGGCACGCAATCTTCCTCGGTCGCACCGGGATAGACGGTAGATTCGTAGACGACAATATCGCCTTTCTTGAGGGCCTTGCACGCCCCTCACACATTCGAATGCCTGCTTGCGGACAGCCTGTTATCAAGACGCGACCGTCTACGCCCTCGCGTACGGTCTTGACCGCAAAACGGTCGCTCAAGCACGAAATTTACCAGTACCCTGTTTCCGAAGTTCGTGATTCGCCCGCTGCAATCTCCGGACACGAACTTCGTAAACAAAAGGGTACCAGAATCATAAATTAGCTAGTGCCCTTTGCTTTCCGAAGTTCGCGTAAGAGGTTGCCGCGATGGAGCGCGAACTTCGGAAAGCGGGCAGAGTCGGCACCGGTGCAACGCGCGCCGTCGCAATCTGACTCGGGGCAACAGTAATCGTGCAGCGCCTGCCTGACCGTCGGACACGGCCACCCGACTATTCCGTCCGCAGGGCTACCATGGGATCCAGCCGTGAGGCTCGGAAGGCCGGCAGCGAGCCGAAAGCGACACCAACGAGCCCCGTGACAAGACTTGCAAGCAGAACCACGCTCGGACTGATCAGGACAGGCCATCCGCCGTAGCGCGCGATAATCGCCGCTGTTATGGCTCCGATAATCGTCCCAGCGACCGCGCCAAGAACAGCCAGAGCCACGGCTTCGATCAGAAACTGATTGCGAATGTCACGCCTTCGTGCGCCTACTGCCATCCGCAGGCCGATTTCGCGCGTGCGTTCGGTCACCGAAACGAGCATTGTGTTCATGATGCTGATCCCCCCGACGGCGAGCGAGATCGAAGCAATAGCCGCAAGCAGCCAGCTGAAGCTCTTGGCAGTCGCCTCCTGAACCTCAAGCGCCTCCGCCGGGTCGAATATGCCGAAATCGTTTTTCATTCCCCGTGCAATGCCGCGCCTGGCCTTGAGAGCGTCTTCGACGGCTTGCTTCACCTGCCGCGCTGAAGCAGACGTGCCGTACTTGATGACCAGGTAGTCAAGAGCCTGATAGTTCACCTGATGTGGATAGCTGATGGGCCGCGCTGGCTTCTTCTCGTTGTTCAAATCGCTGGTCAATTTCAACTGGTCCTCGTCGGGATCGATCTCCTGCTGAGCGCCCAGCACCCGGCTTCTCGCCGCCCGCAATGGAATAATGACGATGTCGTCCATGGGCTTTCCTGATCCGCTCTCACCTTTCCTTTCGAGAACGCCGATTACCGTGAATGGGACGTTGTTGATGCGCATGGTCGCACCCAAGCGCGGCTCGCCGTCGAATAATTTGTCGGCGATCACTTGTCCAATGATCGCAACCTTCGCTCCGGACCCGATCTCTTCGCGATTGAACAACCGACCGGAGATCAGCGACCAATCGCGCGC
>WNFI01274779.1_pt1 | contig 64975 bp, 56 predicted proteins | sample 5400471 | NCBI WGS metagenome assembly WNFI01 (sample SAMN13153348, study PRJNA577476) | soil metagenome | isolation source: 100 cm saprolite on Douglas fir-dominated hillslope | place: USA:California | collected 2013-09-17 | reverse complement strand
TGTTCGGAGTGCCGGCCTTCTTCGTCGGCGACCGCCTCTTCTTCGGCAACGACCGCCTCGAGTTCGTCGAGGCCGCGCTGCGCGGCCGCTAGCCCGCCCCGTAGGTGTGCAGGCCGTCGCCGGTGAGACCGAGGTTCACGCCCATGAACGTGAACACCACCACCGCGAAGGCGAAGACCGCGATGGCCGCGGGCCGCTTGCCGGCCCAGCCGAGCGTGATGCGCGTGTGCAGGTAGCCCGCGTAGACCACCCAGGTGATGAGTGCCCAGGTCTCCTTGGGGTCCCAGCCCCAGAACCGGCCCCACGCCTCGTTCGCCCACATGCCGCCCATGACGATGCCGACGGTGAGCAGCGGCCAGCCAGCGATGACCACGCGGTAGGTGATGTCCTCGAGCTTGCGCGGATCGGGCAGGCTGGCGCTGATGCGGTCGCGGAAGAGCGCGGTGACGAGGAAGCCCAGCGAGCACCCCCACACCAGCGCGACCAGACCCAGCGCATAGTTCGAGGCGAGGCTGAGCCGGAACGGCCCATGCTCGCCGGGCGCCAGCTGCACGCCGGGCGGGATGACGATCGCGGGGCCGCTCACGATGCGGTAGACGAGCAGCGTGAGGCCCAGCGTCAGCAGCGTGAAACCGGTCGCGAACAGGACGAAGCCCGCCGCGTCGGTGGGCCGCGCCGGATCCTCCGCGCGGCGCGCGCTCCGCACGTAGAGGCCGCCGGCTGCGACGAACAGGACCAGCGCGCCCAGCAGGAACGGCCCCACGCCAGGCACCGGTGTGAGGTATTTCACCGCCTTCTCCGATCCCGGCGGCAGGAAGTGCACCGCGGTGACCACGTCGAGCAGCTTGCCCGGATGCAGCCGGCTGCCCACCTGGTGCACCCAACCCGGCGCCATCTCGAAGGAGGCGTGGGCAAGGAGCTGCGCGCCGCCGATCAGCGCCAGGAACAGCGCCGAGACGAAGGCCTGGACCGCGCCCAGGGTGGAGGTGCGGGTGCCGGTGCGCACCAGGTAGAGCAGGGCGCAGACGGCGCCGAGCGTGAACAGCGAGTAGCTGACGAAGAGCATGCCGACGTGGATGAGGATCCAGTAGCTCTGCAGCGCCGGGACCAGGGGTTCGATCTGCTTGTCGGTGACCAGCGTCGCCTCGCCCATGGCGACCAGCGCGAGCGCCACCGCCAGCACGCCGACCACGCGCAGGCCCCATTTGCGCTCGATGATCAGGTAGCAAACCATCATCGCCCAAGCGACGAAGTTGAGCGCGTCGAAGAGGTTCGTGTAGGGCGGGTGCGAGACCATGAACCAGAAGCGGTCGTACGAGCTGAGCACGTCGCCGGTGGCGAGGCGGGCCTCGATTTCGATCGTGCCCGCGGCGACCCAGCGCGTGACCAGGTAGAAGGTGTGCACCACGACGCCCAGCGCGGCGAGTCCGGTGGCCAGGCGGTCGAGCCTCACCCTCCGGACCGCCAGCCGGGCCACGTACGAGACGAATCCGAGGGCGTAGGTGCCGATGGCGAACGAGCGCAGCACGCGCCCCGCGTCCACTAGCTCTTCCGCAGAGGCCAGCATGCAGGCTCCTTCTAAGGGGAACGGACGCGAGTGTTAGCGCCGTCGGGGGGGGTCGCACAAGGCGTAGAACGCCGCAGACGCCACAACAGCTCGCGGCCAGCGCCGAAAGCTCCAGTGGGCGGAGGCCATTACGCCTCCTCGTCGTCCGGCGCGGGCAGCTCCCGCGGCAGGTCGGGTCCCAGGGGACCGCGCAGGGCGCTTCCGGGAGCGCGCAGTCGCGGCCCCGGACGGGCGTCGTAGGGAAGCGGTGCGCGCTTCAAGTACCCCTTGCTCCCCGGCGAGAAGCCGGCGGCGGCGAGGAACGGCCCGAGCGGCGAGCGGCCCGCCTCCTCACCGTCGATGCGGGCCACCAGGAGCGCCTTGCGGCGGCCTTGGTCGACCAGCGCCGCCAGCGCCTCGCAGAGGGCGCGGGCGGCGCGCGACCGCTCCGGCTCCTCGGGCGGCAGGAAGGTGAGGAGCTGGTTTTCTCCGCGCAGCAGCGTCCCCAGGAGTCGGCCCTCGTGCAAGACCACCTGCGCGCCGGCCGCGCGCTGCGGCCGGGCCAGGTCGCCGTCGCGTCCAGGCCACGGCAACGCCGCGCCGTAGGGGTTTGCGGGATCGGTCGCGGCCAGCACCGCCGCAGCCGCGCCGCGCTCCGGCTCGCGCAGCGCGCGCAGCCGCTCCTCCGCGCCGGGCAGCGCGAACTGCGTGGCGCCCAGGCCCGCGACGAAGTAGCCGCGCCGCGCGCGGCCCGCCTCCTCCATCGCCTTCAGCACCGGGTACACGGCGGAGAAGCCGCCGGCGATCCCCTCGGCGTGGACGGCCTCCCGCACCAGCACGCCGTACCGCGCGAGCAGCACCTGCGCCAGCGCGGCGCCGCGCTCGGCCATGGTCCCCGCGGGCGCGGGCAAGAGCGACCAGCGGCCCTCGCTGCCGGGCGGCCCGCTCCGACGCGGGCGGAATCCGCTCAAGAGCCGCTCCTCGCGCCGCGCCCGGCGGCCTTCCTGCGGCGGTCCGCGCAGGTAGCTGCGCAGCGGGGCGAGCGTGTCGTTGGTCAGCTCGCCGGCCCAGACCAGCTCCCAGAGCGCCGCGACCAGGTCGTTCGCGAACGCGCCGGTCGCGGTGAGCAGGTCGGCGAAGAAGCTGGCGCCGCGCGCCCGCAGGATCTCTCTGGCGCGTGCCGCCAGCTCCCCCTGCGCCGGGGCTGGCGGCGGCGCGAGCAGGCGGTAGTGATCGGCGAGATACAGCGCGACGCGCCCGTCGCGGGCGCCGAGCGGCTCGACGCCGCGCCAGATCAGCTCGCCCGAGGCGAAGAGCAGGTCGAGGTCCGCGGAGCGAAAGGGCTGGACGCGCGCGGGCAGCACCTCGCTCTCCAGCGCCGAGGCGGCGAGCGGCGCCCCCTGGAGCTGCTCCGCGGCGGAAAGAAGCGCCTCGACGCCGCCGCGCGGCCGCGAGACGCCCTGCCAGTCGAGCGACAGGCGCGCGAGCGCCGAAGGCTCCACCGGCTCCACCTCCTTGCGCAGCCGCGCCAGGGAGCGCCGCTTGAGCGTGCGCAGCACCTCCGCGTCGCACCACTCCCGGCCGGTCTCGCTGCCCCGGCCGGCGAGCGCGCGCGGCAAGAACTCGCCCTCGAGCACCCGCTCCTGCTCCGCGAGCCTCTGCAGCGCCTCCCGAACGGGCCCCAGGTCGAGGCCCAGCTGCGCCGCCAGGTCGGCGACCCGGAAGGGGCCGTGCGTCCGCGCGTAGCGGGAGACGAGGTCGCCGAGCGGGTCGCGCACCGGTTCGAGCAGCTCGCCGGGCAGCCCTGCCGGAACCGCGATCCCGAGCGCGTCGCGGTAGCGCGCGGCGTCCTCGGCGGCGACGAAGCGGGACTGTCCTGCGATTGCGACGCGCACCGTGCGCCGGGTCTCCGTCAGCTCCCTCAACCACGCTTCGACGTCGGCCCCCTCCTCGCAGCGCTCGCGGATCTCGGCCTCGGCGAGGTCCCCGAGCGCGAGCAACAGGTCGTGTACGCCGTCGGCGTGCCGGGGCGGGTGCCGGCGGTCGAGCCGCTGCGCGCTCCGCTCGTGGGCGACGATGGCGTCCGCGTCGAGCAGCTCGCGCAGCTCCGCTTCTCCGAGCAGCTCCCGGAGCTGCGCCTGGTCCACCGAGAGCGCCTGCGCCCGCCGCTCCGCCAGGGGCGCGTCGCCGTCGTAGATGAAGTTCGCCACGTAGGCGAAGAGCAGCGACGAGGCGAAGGGCGAGGCGGCGCGCGGGTCGACCGTCACCACGCGGAGCCGGCGATCGCGGACGCGGCGGAGGACTTCGACCAGGCCGGGCAGGTCGAACACGTCGCGCAGGCATTCGCGGTAGGTCTCGAGCAGGATGGGAAAGCTGCCGTAGCGACGCGCCACCCCGAGCAGGTCGGCGGCGCGCTTGCGCTGCGCCCACAGCGGGCTGCGCCTGCCGGGGAAGCGCCGCGGGAGCAGCAGCGCGCGTGCCGCGTTCTCGCGGAAGCGCGCCGCAAAGAGCGAGGTGCTGCCCAGCGACTGCACCACCAGCTCCTCGATCTCGTCCGGCGAGGGAAAGAAGAGCTCGGGCTCGGGCGGCGCGTCGCTCTCCGGCAGCCGGAACACCATGCCGTCGTCGGTCCACAGCGACTCGACCCCCGCCACCTGCGCCTTGAGCCGCGCCGTCACGGCCGTGGCCCAGGGCGCGTGCACCCGAGCGCCGAACGGCGAGAGCACGCAGACCCGGAAGTCGCCCACCTCGTCGACGGTGCGCTCGACCACCAGGGTGCGGTCGCTGGGGACCTCGGACGTGGCCTCGGCCTGCTCGCGCAGGTAGGCGAGCAGGTTGCGGGCCGCGCGCTCGTCGAGCCCGCACTCGGTGCGCAGCCGCCGAAGGGCCTCGTCCGCGGGGGCGCGCGAGAGCTCGCGCGAGAGTCTGCCTACCCGCTCGCCGAACTCGAGCGGGCGGCCGGGCCGATCGCCATGCCAGAAAGGCATCTTGCCCGGCTCGCCCGGTGCGGGCGTCACCAGCACGCGGTCGTGGGTGATCTCCTCCACGCGCCACGACGAAGCCCCCAGGACGAAGACGTCGCCGGGGTGAGTCTCGAAGACCATCTCCTCGTCCAGCTCGCCGACGCGCCGGCTGGTCTTCTCGTCGCCGGAGGCGAGGAAGACGCCGTAGAGCCCGCGGTCGGGGATGGTTCCGGCGTTGACCACCGCCACCCGACCTGCCCCTTCCCGCGCGCGGAGCCTGCCCGCGACCCGGTCCCAGGTGACGCGCGCCTTCAACTCGGCGAACTCGTCCGAGGGATAGCGGCCCGAGAGCATGTCGAGAACGCCCTCGAACGAGGCGCGCGGCAGCTCCGCGAACGGCGCCGCGCCGCGCACCAGCCGGTACAGCTCCTCGACCGCGATGCCGTCCTCGTCCTGCGCGGCCGCGATCGAGACGATCTGCTGCGCGAGGACGTCGAGCGGGTTGCGCGGATAGTAGGTGGCCTCCACCTGTCCATCGGTCATGCCCAGCGCTGCGGCGGCGGCGCCGAGCAGGTCGCCGCGGTGCTGGGGGAAGACCACGCCGCGGGGGACCCCATCGACTTGATGTCGCGCGCGCCCGAGCCGCTGCAGGCCCGAGGCGATGCTCGGCGGGGCCTCGATCTGCACCACCAGGTCGACTGTGCCCATGTCGATGCCCAGCTCCAGCGAGCTGGTGGCGACGATGCAGGGCAGTGCGCCGCGCTTGAGCGCATCCTCCATCGCCGCGCGTTTCTCCTTGGCCACGCTGCCATGGTGGGCGAGCGCGACCTCCGCCCGTGCCAGCTCGTTGAGCGCGGCGGCGAGCCGCTCGGCCAGCCGCCGGCTGTTGACGAAGATCAGGGTGCTGCGGTTTTCCCGGACCAGCTCGAGCAGCCGGGGATGGATGCTCGGCCAGATCGACCGCCGCCGGGGGCTGCCAGCGGCGCTCGCCTTGGACGGCTCCTGCTCGAGCTCGCCGAGGCGGCTCATGTCCTCGACCGGCACTTCGACCGAGAGCTCGATCTGCTTCTTCGCCCCGGCGTCGACGATCGACACCGGCCGCGGCGTCCACTGCGCCGGCGCCGCCTCTTTCGCCTCGAGCTCCGCGAGCAGCGTTTCCCCGCGCGGCTCGGGCGCCGTCGCCCGCGCGGAGGCTACGCGCCCGCGCGGGCGGACCTCCCCGCCGCCGAGGAGGCGGGCGACCTCGTCGAGCGGGCGCTGGGTGGCCGAGAGGCCGATGCGTTGCAGCGCTGGGCGGTCCGCCCCCCGCAGCGCCTCCAGCCGTTCGAGCGATAGGAACAGGTGGGCGCCGCGCTTGGTCGCCACCAGCGAGTGGATCTCGTCGATGATCACCGTCTCGACCGCGCGAAGCCCCTCGCGCGCCCGCGAGCTGAGGATCAAATAGAGCGACTCGGGCGTGGTGATCAGCACGTCGGGCGGCCGCCGCGCCTGCCGCGCACGCTCGGCCGCCTCGGTGTCGCCGCTGCGGATGCCCACCTCGGGCAGGTGGAATACGGCGCCCAGCCGCGCGGCATGTTCGGCGATGCCGGCGAGCGGCGCGCGCAGGTTGCGCTCGACGTCGACCGCCAGCGCCTTGAGCGGCGAGACGTAGAGCACGCGGCAGCGCTCCTTCGGGGGAGGAGCGGGCGTGAACATCAGCCGGTCGATCGCGGTCAAAAAGGCGGCAAGTGTCTTGCCCGAGCCCGTGGGAGCGAGGAGGAGGGTGGATTTGCCCGCGACGATCTCCGGCCAGCCGAGCACTTGCGCGCGCGTGGGCCGAGCGAAGGAGGCCTCGAACCATGCACGCACGGGAGCGCGAAACCCTTCCAGTGCGTACTTCTGGTCAGTTGCCAATCGCGGCCCCCGGGAAAGTGTGAAGTCAGGCCACAAAGCTTGCGTCTGTTGCTGTGCAGACGCGCAAAATCGTGCGTCATAACGGCGCGGGCGCGAAAGCTGCAACAACTTGGGTCGTACGGCATCCAAGCAGACGCCGTGAACGGAATGAACGTCAGGGTGTCCTGTTAGAGCAAGCAAGCAGAAGATTTGTATCGGTGGATCGAAGCGTACCGTGAGACGTTGTCATTGAGGATGGGAGAGGAAGGAAAAGAATGCGCGACCGCAGCGAGTTCGACGATCTCGCTCCGCTCATCAAATTGATCCGCGCGCACCCCCCGTTCGATCGGGAGACGGAGCTCGTGGTGACCCGCCGCGCCCGCAAGGGCGATAAGCGGGCGCAGGAGAAGCTGGTCGTCCACAACCTCAGCTTGGTCATCTCGGTCGCGCGCAAGTTCATGGGGCGCGGCGTGAGACTCGAAGACCTCGTGCAGGAGGGCAACTACGGCCTGCTCAAGGCGATCGAGCACTTCGACCCTGAGAAGGGCACCCACCTCGACAGGCTGGCCGACGAGGGCCCCACGCCCGACGATCAGCTCCTCCGCGCCGAGGAGCAGGCCAACGTGCGCGACGCCCTGGGCCGCGTCCGCAAGCGCATGGGCGAGCTGGCCTGGGACATCCTCAGCGATCGGCTCACCCAGGACGAGCCGCGTACGCTGGAAGACCTGGGCAAGCAGTGGGGCCTGTCGCGCGAGCGCGTGCGGCAGGTGGAAAAGAGCACGCGCACGTTCCTGAGCCGCTACCTCGCCGACTTCGACGAGGCTGCGTAGGACGTTCGTACAGCCGTGCCGACAGCTTGTCGGCTTGGCCGACAGGTGCGACACCCGCGAGGGGCCGGCAGACAGCCGGCCCCTTCGCGCTTCGGGTGGCTCGGCGTCCGCAGCGGGCTCCAGGCGAGGCGCGGCTACCAAGGCTCGCGGCTGCCGATGAACGAGTAGGGGTAGCCCCAGGCGGGCTCGCTCGCCTTGTCCAGCTCGGCCAGATCCTGCGCGGTCAGCTTCACGGAGAGGGCTTTCAGATTCTCCCGGAGCTGTGCCTCGGTGCGGGCCCCGATGATCACGCTCGACACCTCCGTCTTCGCGAGCAGCCAGGCCAGCGCGACCGAGGCCGGCGCTGCCTCGCGCCGCTGCGCCACCGCCAGGACCGCATCGAGGGCCTTCCAGTTCTGCTCGGTCGCCGTCGAGGCCCACGAGTCCTTCCACGCCTCGAGCCGCGACCCCTGGGGCGGCGTCTCGCCGCGCCGGTATTTGCCGGAGAGGAAGCCGCGCCCGAGCGGGCTCCAGACCAGAAGGCCGAGTCCGTGGGTCCGCGCCGCCGGGACCACTTCGCGCTCCGCATCGCGCGCCACCAGGCTCCATTGCAGCTGCACGCCCTCGTAGCGCACGGTGTCGCGAAGGTCCGCGGCCCAGAGCGACTCGACCAGCCTGTAGCCAGTGTAGTTCGAGCAGCCCACGTACCGGACCTTGCCGGCGCTCACCAGGTCGTCGAGCGCGCGCAGCGTCTCTTCGACGGGCACGCTGCGATCCTGCATGTGCACCTGGTACAGATCGATGTAGTCCGTCTTCAGGCGGCGCAGCGATTCCTCGCAGTTCCAGACGATGCTGGCCCGCGAGAGGCCCTGCTGGTTGGGATGCATCTTTCCGGTCGCTCCCAGGGTGGGAAAGCGGCACTTGGTGAGCAGCGTGACCCGGTGCCGCTTGTCCTTCAGCCAGTGGCCCACCAGCTCCTCGCTGCGGCCCTCGCTGTAGACGTTGGCGGTGTCGACGGTGTCGATGCCGGCGTCCAGCGCGGCGTCGAGCACCCGCCGCGCCTCCGCGTCGTCGGAGACCACGCCTTTCATGAAGCCCTGCGACTCGCCCATGGTCATCGCCCCAAGCGACAGGGCGCTGACGCGAAGGCCCGATCTGCCGAACTGTCTCTGCTCCACGTTGCTGCTCCTTGCCGGCGTCCGGCCTGCGTCGCCGCCTCTGCGCGTGCGGCTCGCCTTGGTATGCTACGTAGTGCCGGAGATGCCAAGGACGCCGAATCCGGTGCTGCCCTTCGAGGACCAGGCCACGCAGGCGGTCGCCGAGCGACTGCGCCAGGTGGCCAGCCGCTTCGAGCCCGCTTTGCGCGTCCGCGTCGGGCGGCTCCTGGGGGCTGCGTCCGAGGCGATCCTGCAGCTCACCGACCTCGACCTGGTGCGCCATGAAGGCGACGAGCAGGGCTCCCACGCGCTCGCCGTCTGGGAGGAGCTCGCGCCGGTGATGGGCGAGACGGTGAACAGCGTCAACACCATGCTCGCCACCGCGCAGGAGGCGTTTCCGCCGCCCGCGGAGGGCGACGATCTCGGCAACCTCGACGATGCCTTCGGCCCCTCGGCCGGCGCGGCGGCGAGCGAGCCCGAAAAGCCCCTGACCACCGAGGAGGAGATGGCCTCGCTGGTCGCCGCGGTGGGTTCGGGGCTGCGGCGCGACGTCGCGCGGCTCGGCGAGCGGCTGCGCAACCCCACGGTGGTGGCGGACCAGTGGAACCTGGTCTCGGACCTGCTCGAGTTCCGCGGCCGGCTCCGCGCCGGCATCGGCGAGCTGATCTTCCAGATCGCGACCAGCGTGGACGAGGCGAGCCGGCGGGAGGTGGTGCCGGGCTACGCCGCCGAGCTGCTCGCCGGCGTCCTCCTACGCCACGCTGCCACCAATCTAGCCTTCCTGTTCCGCGGCCATGCCAGGCGCATCGCCGCCGCCTCCGACGACCGCATCGGCGCCGCGCTGGCCGAGGCACTCAAGGACCTGCACGCGTTTTCGCGGACCCAGGCGCTGCCGGCAATGCGCACCTCCGACAAGCGCATCTTTCTCGAGTCGCGCGCGCGCCTCTTCCAGCTCCTGCAGCAGAAGCCGTTCGACAGCCGCGAGATCAAGCAGGCCACCGAGAACCTGGCGCGCTTCCTCGACTCGCTCTCGGTGATCAGCCGGCGCGAGGCCCTGCGCCTGCACGACCGCGAGCACCTCGCCGCCGCCGGCCGCAGCCTCGAGCAGGCGCTGGCGGCGCGCGGCGACCCCCGCAGAGCGCGCACCCTCCTGTCCGCGGCGGTCGACAGCGCCGCCGCGCTCTACGGACGGGACGCGCAGCTCGACGCGTACCTGCGCGGGCAGCGCCATTTCCCGGTGCACTGGCTCGCCGACCCGGAGGTCGAGGGCGAGCTGGAGCGCTTCGGCGAGTTGCTCGGCGGCATCGAAACCCCGTGACCACGGACGGCCAGGCTCTTGGCCGGCCGCTCCCGCGGCTGGAACGTCCTTGACCGCGCCTTCCCTCCTTGCGAGAAGGGCGCACCGTCTTCGCCAGTTCACCCCGCGGCGGCGGGCCTCCTGGGCCTCCCGCCTTTCGCCGAGGCCGCCTGAATGAAGCGAATCGCCCTGTTGCTGGTGCTGGTCCTCGCCGCGCCCGCCGCGCTGCGCGCGGACGAGGGGATGTGGACCTACGACAACTTTCCCAAGGACAAGGTGAAGCAGTCGTACGGCTTCTCCCCGACCGACGCCTGGCTGGAGTCGGCGCGCCTCTCCTCGGTGCGGCTCGCGGGTGGCTGCTCGGGCAGCTTCGTCTCCGCCGACGGGCTAGTGATGACCAATCACCACTGCGCCCATAGCTGCATCGAGCAGCTCTCCACCAAGGAGAAGGACTTCGTCCGGAGCGGCTTCTACGCGCACACCTCCGCCGACGAGGTGAAGTGCCCGGAGATCGAGCTCAACCAGCTCGTGCAGATCAGCGACGTCACCGCGCAGGTGAACCGGGCCACCGAGGGCAAGAGCGGCGAGGACTACGCTCGCGCGCAGAAGGCCGCCACCTCCGCCATCGAGAAGGCCTGCGCCGCCTCGGGCGCGGCCGGCACCGACGAGAAGCTGCGCTGCGACGTGGTCGCGCTCTATCACGGCGGCGTCTACAGCCTCTACAAGTACCGCCGCTTCCAGGACGTGCGGCTGGTGTTCGCGCCGGAGTTCGCCATCGCCTTCTTCGGCGGCGACCCGGACAACTTCAACTTTCCCCGCTACGACCTCGACGTCTCGTTCATCCGGGCCTACGAGAACGGCCAGCCGTTCCATCCCGAGAACTACTTCCATTTTTCGCCTCATGGCGCGAAGGAGGGCGAGCTCACCTTCGTCTCCGGCAACCCGGGCGGCACCGACCGCGACCTGACCGTGGCCCAGCTCGCCTATCAGCGCGACGTGGCGCTGCCGGAGCGGCTGCTGCAGCTCGCCGAGTACCGCGGCGCGCTCACCATGTTCACCCAGCGTGGGCAGGAGCAGTATCGCATCGGCGAGGCCGAGTTGTTCGGCGTGGAGAACAGCTTCAAGGCGCTCAAGGGCCGCTTCCAGGCCCTGGTCGATCCGAAGCTCATCTCCGCCAAGGCTCAAACCGAGGCAGCGCTGCGGCGGAAGGTCGCGAAGAGTCCGGCGCTCCAACGCGAGGCGGGTGGGGCCTGGGCTGAGATCGAGAAGGCGGAGGCCGAGTACAAGCCGCGGCGCCTCGACTACCAGCAGATCGAGGCTGGCCAGGCGTTCGGCACCAAGCTGTTCCGCTACGCCCGCACGCTGGTGCGCGCCGCCGACGAGCTGCCCAAGCCCAACGAGACGCGTCTCAAGGAGTACCGCGACTCGGCGCTGCCGCAGCTCAAGCAGGGCCTCTTCTCGCGCGCGCCCATCTACGACGAGCTGGAGATGTTTCGCCTCTCCTACTCGCTCACCAAGATGCGCGAGATCCTCGGCGCCGACCACCCCTTCGTGAAGAAAGTGCTGGGCAAGAAGTCGCCGGACGAGCTGGCGCAGGAGCTGATCGCTGGAACCCGGCTCAAGGACCCCGCGCTGCGCGAGAAACTCTTCCAGGGCGGCAAGCAGGCGGTGGAGGCATCGCAGGACCCGCTCATCCAGCTCGCTCGCGCCGTCGACCCGGAGGCGCGCGAGCTGCGCCGCTGGCACGACGAGGTCATCGAGCCGCGCGAGACTCGGGCCACCGAGGCGATCGCCAAGGCCCGCTTCCAGGTCGAGGGGCGCAGCAACTACCCGGACGCGACCTTCACGCTGCGGCTCAGCTACGGCGCGGTGAAGGGGTACGAGGAGAACGGCCGCCGGGTGGACCCGATCACGCGCTTCGCCGGCGGGTTCGAACGCGCCACCGGCCGGGACCCCTTCAAGCTGCCGGAGAGTTGGCTTGCAGCGAAGGCAAAGCTCGACCTGGCGACGCCATTCGACATGGCCACCACCAACGACATCATCGGCGGCAACTCGGGCTCGCCGGTGTTCAACAAAGATCTGGAGGTGGTGGGCCTGATCTTCGACGGGAACATCCAGTCGTTGGGGGGCAACTACGGCTTCGATGCGACGGTGAACCGCGCCGTCGCGGTCGAGAGCGTGGCGCTGACCGAGGCGCTGGACAAGATCTACGGCGCCCACCGCCTGGTGCAGGAGCTGAAGGCAGACCTGCGGCTGTCCTGGCGGGTGGAGAGGGTTTCAGCACCTCTGCTGGGGCCGCTGGCGCCGCCGGGTGGGCGCCCGATGGGCCGCGGCGCAGGCGGGCGCGCACGCGCGCGTTGACCAGGCGACCCGACGCCGCTAGGTTCCCGCTCCCCTCACGGGGGAGAGCGAGAGGACACCATGCGCGCAGCCTGGATCGAGAAGCGCCGCGGATCTGCCAACGTCAGCCAGATGCATTTCGCGCGCAACGGCACCCTCACCGAGGAGATGCTGCACGCGGCGGGCCGCGAACAGGTCCCCGCCGAGTTCGTGCGGGCCGAGGTGGCGCGGGGCCGGATGATCATCCCCGCGAACATCATGCATCCCGAGTTGGAGCCGATGGCGATCGGAATCCATGCGAAGTGCAAGATCAACGCGAACATCGGCAACAGCGCCGTCACCTCCGACGTCGCGGGTGAGCTGGAAAAGCTCGAGCGCTGCCTCAAGTACGGCGCCGATACGGTGATGGACCTCTCCACCGGCGGCGACATCCCGCACATCCGCGATGTGCTCCTGCGGCGCAGCACCGTGCCGCTCGGCACGGTGCCGATGTACGAGGCGATCCAACGGGTCAAGCACGTCGAGGAGCTCACCGCGCAGGACCTGCTCGACATCGTCGAGGAACAGGCCAAGCAGGGCGTGGACTACATGACCATCCACGCCGGCATCCTGCGCGACTTCCTGCCGCTCGCGCAGCACCGCATCACCGGCATCGTCAGCCGCGGCGGCGCCTTGATGGCGCAGTGGATGATGGCCACGGGCAGGGAAAACCCCTGGTTCACGCACTTCGATGCCCTCTGCGAGATCTTCCAGCGCTACGACGTCAGCTTCTCGCTCGGCGACAGCCTCCGGCCGGGCTGCCTCGCCGACGCCTCCGATGCGGCCCAGTTCGCAGAGCTAAAAATACTCGGGCACCTGACGCAGCGGGCGTGGAAGCACGACGTGCAGGTGATGATCGAGGGCCCCGGCCACGTGCCGATGGACCAGATCGAGATGAACATGAAGAAGGAGCAGGAGGCCTGCTTCGAGGCGCCCTTCTACGTGCTCGGGCCGCTCACCACCGACATCGCTCCCGGCTACGATCACATTACTTCGGCCATCGGCGCCGCGCTGGCCGGCTGGCATGGCGCCTCGATGCTCTGCTACGTCACCCCCGCCGAGCACCTCAGCCTCCCCAACGCCGACGACGTCAAGCAGGGCATCATCGCCTACAAGATCGCGGCGCATGCCGCCGACGTGGCGCGGCAGCGGCCGGGTGCGCGCGACCGCGACGACGCGCTCTCGCGGGCGCGCTACGGATTCGACTGGAAGGAGCAGTTCCGGCTCTCGCTCGACCCGGAGGGCGCGAAGGCCAAGCACGACGAGACGCTGCCGCACGAGGCCTTCAAGACCGCCGAATTCTGCGCCATGTGCGGGCCCAAGTTCTGCTCGATGAAGGTGCACACGCACTTGGACGACAAGGCGAACGCGCCCATCGTCGAGCGGGCCGACGCCGCCGTGGTGGCTGAGGCGCTCGCGTACGCGAAGGAGCACGCGCTGCCGCGCACCGGTTCGGTGGCGCAGCCGCAGCCGGTGGGCCTCAATTCGAAGCGCCCCGCCGGCCCGGCGGCGGGGTCTCCCGGCAGCTTCGACGCCGCCGGTGCCGGAGCGGCGCCGGCCAGGCCCGAGTAGTCCCGCCGAGACGGGTTCCGAGTCGGCCGGGGCGGCGGCTCGAGCCGCCGCCCACTGACCGCCTAGAACATCGACCAGAGGTGCTGGTTCGTCACTTCGTGGTGGAATTGGATCTCGGCGACCTTGACCCGCGTGCCGAGCTCCTTGGCGCAGCGATCCGCGCTCATTTGCTTTAGATCTGCGTAGCGGAGCTGTTGGCCTTCGCCGAGGACCTTCCCCATCAGCGCGCTCGACTTGAACAGCCGGATCGCGTCGTGGATGTTGTCGGGCAAGAAGCGCGAGGTCTCGCCCTTGCCGTCCTTCGCGCTGGCAGGGCCGTCGACGCCGGTCTTGAGCAGCGTGAAGAGCGCCAGGTAGGGGTTTGCGTCGGGGGCGATGCTGCGCACCTCGATGCGGGTGGAACGCTCGTTGCCCACCGGGATGCGGACCATCGCGCCGCGGTTGATCGCCGATACTTTGATCTGGTTGGGCGCCTCGAAGTGCGGGTCGAGGCGGCGGTACGAGTTCACGCTGCAGTTGAGCGCGAGACAGAGCTGCTCGGCGCTGTTCAGGATGCGATCGACGAAGTCCCAGCCGGCCTGTGAGAGCCCCTCCTTGCCGTCCTTCTGGTAGAAGAGGTTCTTCCCGCCCCGGTTGAGCGACATGTTGGTGTGCATTCCGGAACCGTTCACGCCGGTCACCGGCTTGGGGAGGAAGCTCGCGGTGAGCCCCAGGTGGTGGGCCACCTGCCTGCAGATGAGCGCGGTCGATGAACTGGCGCAGCGGATCGGTCGGCAGCGAGTGGTAGTAGCCGCCGGTGGAGATGAATTCGAACTTGCCGGTCTCGTGGTAGCGGCGCTCGGCGTCGCGGCCCTGGAAGAGGAAGCCCTCGATCTCGTTGGCCACGTGGCAGACGGTCTTGTCCTTGGCGAAGAGCTGGTCGGCCAGCTCCTTGAGGCGGCCGCGGAAATCGGCCGCGTAAGGCGTGCCGTCGCGGTTCTTCACCAGGGCGAACACCAGCACCTTGCCGGGGCCGAACACGTCGGCGGGCAGCCAGTAGAGCGCGCTCCAGTCGATGACCAGGCGCAGGTCGCTCTCGTGCTGCTGGGAGAAGCCGCGGATCGACGAGCCGTCGAAGGTGAGGTTGTCCTGCGACTTGAGCAGGAACTTCTTGTCGTAGTCGAGCATGTGCAGCCGGCCTTCGAGGTCGGTGAAGCACACCGTGATCGCCTTGAGCCGCTTCTCGTCGCTCAGCGCGCGTGCGCTCTGGTCGGCGATCTCCTGCGGGTCCTTGCGCGCAATGCGCTGCTCCTTGATCGCGAGGTTGCGATCCTCGAGCTCGTCGTAGGGGATCTCCAGGAAGTTGCGTAGCGGTGTGCCGTCCATGTCTTTCTGTCTCCTCAAGGCCCTTGGGGGGCCGCCATCGGGAAGGCCGAAGGCTAAGTTCGTGGTCGAAGATAGCGCAATGACAAAGAGAGCTCCGGCCCAAGAATGGGGAGAGGAACGCCCCGCGCCTGGGCGGGATTCCCCAGACCCAAATCTCTGGAACTACTGGCCGTTCCCTGGGCGCGGGGCGGGCCCCTGCGCCGGCTTGACTGGGGCGCGCGGGTCTTTGGGCACCTCGAGCGGCGTCATGTCCGCGAGCGGCTCGTCGCTGCCGGGGACGTAATGCGGGTTCTTGCGCAGGATGCCTGGCCCGCCGTCCCAGCCGAAGAGCGCGAGCACGGTGTGGTAGAGGCCCACCGCCGCCATGTAGAGCGCGGCGAGGGCCATCGCCGCAAAGCAAGCGAGCAGTCCGTACATCCACGGCAGCGACGCCTCGGCCGGGCCGCCCGAAACCCGCGCGTGAACGAACCCGATCAGGCATGCGAGAACCAGCGCGGTGAGAAGCCCGGCGCCGGCGCGAAGGAGCTTGGGCACGTTCAGACCTCGAAGCTCGCGCCGCAGGAGCATCGCTTGCGCGCGCGCGGGTTGTGGAAGAGGAAGGTCGGGCTTCTTCCCTCGGCCAGGTCGATCAGCGTTCCGTGTAGCAGCGGAAGGCTCGTCGGGTCCACCGCCACCCGCACCCCTTGCGCATCGAAGACGCGGTCTCCCTCCGCCGCCGACTCGACGAAGTACAGTTCGTAGGAAAGGCCGTTGCAGCCGCCCGCCACCACTGCGACGCGGAGGAGCTGGCCCTCCACCTCCGCCGCGCGGGCGCGCTCGAGGACCGCCTCGGCCGCGCGGGGCGTGAGCCCGATGCCCGCCCCGGAGGCGCTCACGTGCCGTCTCGCAGCTCGGCCAGCTCGCGCTCGCGGAGGCCGAGGAAGGCGCTCACGCAGGTCGGGTCGAACTGGCTCCCCCCGCAGCGCGCGATCTCGAGCCGCGCCTCCGAGAGGGGGGAGGCGCAACGGTACGGCCGGTCGCTGGTGATGGCATCGCAGGTGTCGGCGATGGCGAAGATGCGCGCGCCGAGCGGGATCTCCTCGCGCAGCAGGCCGCGGGGATATCCGCCGCCGTCCCAGCGCTCCTGGTGGCAGAGCACGATCTCCGCCGCGGGCAGGAGAAAAGGGATGCCGCGCAGGATCTGGTGGCCGATCTCTGGATGGCGGCGCATCGAGGTCCACTCCACCGGCGTGAGCGGCCCCGGCTTGAGCAGGATGTTGTCCGAGATGCCGATTTTGCCGATGTCGTGGAGCAGCGCTCCGCGCGCGATCTGCTCGAGGTGCTCTGCGGGCACCGCCAGCCGCTCGGCGATGGCCACGGTGAAGCGCACCACGCGCTGGGAGTGGTCGGCGGTCTCCCTCTCGCGCGCATCCAGGGCCGCGACCAGCGCGGAGAGCGTGCTCTGGTAGGCCTCGGCAATGCCGGCGACGGCGCGCGAGAGCACGCCCGCGTACGCGCGATCGCTCTCGTCTTCCAGGTCTGCAAGGTCTCGGGCGTGAAGTCCCAGGCGTATCAGTTCCTGACGGTCAAGCATTCGGAACACGTCCTCCATGGGTCCCCCTCGGAAGCAGACTCCCTGGCTGCGTCCCCCCGAAATCAGAATCGACGCGTTGATCGCTTGAGTCAACGAAAGCTTCGCAAGCCCGTGGGGCAGGCAAACGAGCGTCCACCGGCACGCTCGCCGACCGGATGCGGGGCTCACCGATGCTCCGCCCGCCGCAAAGAACAATGCCCGGCAGAGATGATTGACACTATGAATGTCGGAGCGTAGGCCAGGTCCCGCTCGCACAACCGCAGGGAGGTCGGCCATGGCAGCAAGCACTCCGGATCGGGAGGCTGCGACGGCGATGCCGGCGGCCGGAGCCAGGGTCCCCGTGCCGACCGCGCCCTTGCAGCCGGGCCAGCCCGGGCCCCAAGGCGGGCAGGCGCGCGCTCCGCAGGGCGCTGTCACGCCGCAGGGGACCCTGGCCGTCCACGAGCCGGGCAGCGGCAAGCTGGTCGGGGAGGTGCGGGTCGCAACCCCCGCTCAGGTGCGCGAGGCGGTCGCCGCGTCTCGCGCCGCGCAGCCGGGCTGGGCGCGGCTGGGGTTCGAAGAGCGCGCCGCGATCCTGCAGCGCTTCAAGCAGCTCCTGCTCGACCGCGCCGAGGAGATCTGCGACCTCATCACGCGCGAGAACGGCAAGACTCGCAACGAGTCGCTGTTCATGGAGCTGCTGCCCGTCGCCGACCTCACCCATTGGTTCGCCAAGAACGCCGGCAAGCTCCTGCGCGACGAGAAGCTCCGGCTGCACATGTTCCCGCACAAGCAGAGCTACGTGCGCTTCTATCCCCGCGGGGTGATCGGGATCATCTCGCCGTGGAACTACCCCTTCTCGATCCCCACCGGAGACGTGGTGATGGCGCTCCTCGCGGGCAATGGAGCTGTGCTCAAGCCCAGCGAGTTCACGCCCATCGTCGCCGAGAAGGCGCGCGCGCTGCTCGAGGAGGCGGGCGTGCCGCGCGGCCTCGTGCAGGTGGTGCAGGGCCGCGGCGACGTGGGCGCTGCGCTCGTCCAATCCGGCGTCGACATGGTCGTGTTCACCGGCTCGGCGGCCACCGGCAGGAGGGTCAACGTCGCCGCCGCCGAGAGGATGATCCCCTGCGTGCTCGAGCTGGGCGGCAAGGATCCCGCCATCGTCCTCCCCGATGCGGATCTCGACGCCACCGCGAAGAAAGTGGCCTGGGGCGCATTCGCCAATTCCGGCCAGACCTGCGCGGCCATCGAGCGCGTCTATGCGCACGAGAGCATCCTCGAGGCGCTCACCGAAAAGATCGTCCGGATCGCCAGCTCGCTGCGCCAGGGCGAGCCCAACCGGCATGACGTCGACGTCGGCGCCATGACCACGCAGATGCAGGTGGACATCGTCCGCCGCCACCTCGACGAGGCGACGGCGCGCGGCGCCACCGTCCGCGCCGGTGGCACCATCACCGTCGCGCCGTCGGGCGCGCGCTTCATCCAGCCCACCGTGCTCACCGGCGCGACCCAGGACATGGCCATCGTGCGCGAAGAGACGTTCGGGCCGATGCTGCCCATCCTTCCGTACCGAACGGAGGAGGAGGCGATTCGGCTCGCCAACGACTCCAGCTATGGGCTTTCGGCGTACGTCTTCACCCGCAGCCGCGCCGCGGCCGATCGGATCGCGAACCAGCTCCTCGCCGGCACGGTGATGCACAACGACGCGCTCTACACGCACGCCGCGCCGGAGACGCCGTGGGGCGGCGTGAAGGGCTCCGGTCTGGGGCGCGTGCACGGCAAGCATGGCCTGCGCGACCTGTGCGAGACGCGCCATGTGAACCTGGAACGCTTTGCCTTCCCAGCGTTCTGGTACTACCCATACAGCAGCCGATCGTTCCGCACCGGGCTGCGGGTGTACGGCACCCTGATCGGAAACGGCTTGGGCGCACGCCTGCGCGCCCTGCTGGGCAGGCGCTAGGAAGGGAACGATGGGTGCGACGGTCGCGTTCTTGGGTTTGGGAAAGATGGGCGTCGCGATGGCGAAGAACCTCGCCGCCGCTGGTTACTCGATGCGGGTATGGAACCGCACCCGCGGCAAGGGGGCGGAGATCCAGGGCGCGCTCGAGCTGCCCACCGCGGCGGAAGCGGCGCAGGGCGCCGAGTTCGTCGTCACCATGCTCGCCGACGACGCGGCGGTGGAGTCGGTGGTGCTCGGGAAGGGCGGCGCGCTGGAGTCGATGCGCGAGGGAGCGGTGCACGTCGGTTGCAGCACCATCTCGGTGGCGCTGGCCCACCGGCTCGCCGAGCAGCACGCCGCGCGGGGACGGCGCTACGTGAGCGCGCCGGTGTTCGGGCGGCCGGACGCGGCCGCGGCGCGGCAGCTCACCGTGGTCCCTGGCGGCGATCGCGAGACGGTCGAGCGCTGCTGGCCGCTGTTCCTCGCGCTGGGGCAGGCCGGCACCGCTCTGCCGCTGCCCGAGCATGCCAACCTGGTCAAGCTGATCGGCAACTTCTTCATCGCCAGCATGATCGAGATGATGGGCGAGGGTCTCGCGCTCGCCGAGAAAGGTGGCCTCGACCCCGCGGTGGTGATGGACATCATCAACGCGACCCGCATGAGCTCGCCCATCCTCAAGGGCTACGGCGCGCAGGTGGCCTCCACCCGATTCGAGCCGGCGGGATTCGCGCTTCCCCTGGGTCTCAAGGACGTGGGCCTCGCGCTGGAGGCGGGCCGTGCCCTTCGCGTGCCGCTGCCGTTCGCGTCGCTGCTGCGCGACCACTTCCTCGCCTCGCTGTCGAAGGGTCGCGAGAGCTGGGACTGGAGCGGCATCGCCGCGCTCGCGCGCGAGAACGCGGGGCTCTCCGCGCGGCGCCCCAGCACCTGAGTTGCCCCGCTTCCGCGCCGCTTCTTGACAGCTCGGAGCCCGGGCGCTACTTCCCCCGGCTCTTTGCCAATGGGAGGCAAGCGTGGCGACTTACGATCTCGCAATCATCGGGGCGGGCCCGGGTGGCTACGTAGCCGCCATCCGCGCCGGCCAACTCGGCATGAAGGTGGTGGTGATCGAGCGCGACGAGCGGCTCGGCGGCACCTGCCTCCTTCGCGGCTGCATCCCCACCAAGGCGCTCCTGCACAGCGCCGAGGTGCTCGAGCACGCCCAGCACGGCGAGTCGGTGGGCGTCCACGCCGAAAACGTGCGCGTCGACATGGCGCTGGCCAACAAGTACAAGGACCGCGTCGTCACCAAGAACGCCAAGGGCGTCGAGTTCCTCTTCCGCAAGAACAAGGTCGAGCGCGTCCACGGGCACGGCCGCTTCGTCGGGCCAGGCAAGATCTCCGTGTCCGGCGGCAAGGACGGAGACAAGGTGATCGAGGCGAAGCACGTCATCCTCGCCACCGGTTCTGCGCCGCGCCTGCTCCCCGGCATGAAGGTCGACGGCAAGTACATCCTGACGAGCGATGAGCTGCTGGAGAACCAGGCGGTGCCGAAGAAGCTCATCGTGCTCGGGGCCGGCGCGGTCGGCATCGAGTTCGCGTCCGTCTACCAGCGCTTCGGCAGCGAGGTCACGGTGGTGGAGGCGCTGCCGCGCCTGCTGCCCATCGAGGACGAGGACGTCTCCTCCGAGATGGAAAAGTCGCTGCGCCGCCGCGGCGTGAAGTCGCTCACCAACGCCAAGCTGGAGAAGGTCGAGGTCGTCAAGGGCTCGGGTGTGAAGGCGGTGATCACCACCGCCAAGGGCACCGAGAACCTCGAGGCCGACATGTTCCTCTGCGCCATCGGCCGCCGGGCCGTGACGGAGAACCTCGACTTGGAGAAGTTCTCCAAGGTGAAGATGGACCGCGGCTTCGTGCAGGTGGACCCCACGACGCTGCTCACCGGCGAGGACTGGCTCACCGCCATCGGCGACATCGTCGCGCTGCCCGGCCGGCCGCACCCGCAGCTCGCGCACCTCGCGCAGCAGGAAGGGATCTTCGCGGTGAACCGCATCGGCGGGCACAAGCCCGTGCCCGTCAACTACGACCTGGTGCCGGGCGCGACCTACTCGGAGCCCGAGGTCGGCTCGGTGGGCCTCACCGAGAAGCAGGCCAAGGACAAGGGCTACAAGGTGAAGGTGGGCAGCTTCCCCTTCAGCGCCAACTCCAAGGGCGGCGTGCTGGAGACGCGCGAGGGCTTCGTCAAGGTGGTCGGCGAGGAGAAGTACGACCAGGTGCTGGGCGTGCACATCATCGGGCCGCACGCCACGGAGCTGATCGCCGAGGCGGGATCGCTCTTGCGCCTCGAGACCACCTCCGAAGAGATGATGCACGTCATGCGCGCGCACCCCACGCTCTCCGAGGCGATGACCGAAGCGGCCGAAGGGGTCCGCGGCAAGCCCATCCACATCTAGCCGGGCGTGGCCGGGCGGGCGATTCACATCCCGCCCGTCCTGTGTTAGAGCCGGCCGCGTTCGCCGGGAAGGTTGTCCGGCGAGGGCTGTTGTGCAGTGCGCAAGGAGGTCGACCATGCGCTCGCCGCTGTCTTCCCAGGAACGGGCCGTCTATTCACGCTGCTTCGCGGCGGCGCTGCTCGCGCTTGCGCTGGCGATGGGCGGCCAGGTGCTGTTCGGGGGGGAGGACGCCTCCGACTCCTGCCCGGCGGACCTGACGCCGCATCTGCAGCGCGCGCTGGCGAAGCTCACCCCGGAGTTGCCGCTGGTGCAGTTCGGGCAATACCTCGGGCGCGCGCTGGTTTCGCGGCTGCACTCCGACTGCCGCGCGGCCTGACCGATCCGATCTGAGCGGTTTTCCTGGCCCGCGCTGCTCGAGGCCTTGACTCGCGCCGCCGCCGGCGATCGGTTATGTAACGGCGGCCATGGCGAACCTGGTCCAGCTCGGTGGAGCTCCTGCGCAGGGCGGCGGCGCGCCCGCCTGCGGCCCCTCCGCCTCCCGTGCGCGGCGCGAACCCAAGCCCGAATGGCTGAAGGTCCGCATGCCGGGCGGCGGCCGATACGAGCAGGTCAAGCGCACGCTGCGCGAGCTGAACCTGCACACCGTCTGCGAAGAGGCGAGCTGCCCCAACGTCGGCGAGTGCTGGGGCGGCGGCACCGCCACGGTGATGCTGATGGGCGACGTATGCACCCGCGGCTGCCGCTTCTGCGACGTGAACAGCGGTACCCCGCAGCCGCTCGATCCTTTCGAGCCGCGCCACCTCGCCGAGGCGGTGGGACGGCTCGGCCTCGACTATCTGGTGGTCACGAGCGTCAACCGCGACGAGTTGGAGGACGGGGGCGCCTCGCACTTCGCCCAGGCCATCGTCGAGCTGCGCCGCGCGGCGCCGCGCACGCTGGTCGAGGTCCTCACGCCCGACTTCCAGGGCCGCGCCTTCGCGCTGGACATGATCATCGACGCCGAGCCCGCGGTGGCCGCCCACAATCTAGAGACGGTGGAGCGGCTCACCCCGCGCGTGCGCGACCGCCGGGCCGGGTACCGCCAGTCGCTCGACGTGCTTGCTCACTACAAGCGCGGCGGCATGCGCACCAAGAGCAGCGTGATGCTCGGCCTGGGCGAGACCCGCGCTGAGGTGGTGCAGGCGATGCGCGACCTGCGCTCGGTCGGGTGCGACATCCTCACCCTGGGTCAGTACCTGCGCCCCACCGAGAAGCACCTCGAGGTGGTCGAGTTCGTGCGCCCCGAGGTGTTCGCCGACCTGGAGCGCGAGGGTCTCTCCCTGGGCTTCCGCTTCGTCGCGGCGGGGCCGCTGGTTCGCTCCAGCTACAAGGCCGGCGAGTTCTTCATCCAGCGCTGGGTCAATGACGCGGCGTAGGCGAGGCAGCCCGCGCGTCCTACCCCGGAAGGGCTTCCCAAGACGCCTGCTGTCGGATAGACCCGCGCGCGCGAAATGGCGGAGGCTGGTTTGGCGCAGTGGAACATCATCCAAGCGGTGAACGACGCGCTGCGCATCGAAATGCGCCGCGATCCGCGCGTCGTGGTGCTGGGCGAGGACGTGGGCAAGTTCGGCGGCGTCTTCCGCGCCACCGCCGGGCTCTACGAGGAGTTCGGAGAGGCGCGGGTGATCGACACCCCACTCGCCGAGAACGGCATTATCGGTGCCGCCATCGGCATGGCGATGTACGGGCTGCGGCCGGTGCCGGAGATCCAGTTCGCCGACTTCATCTTTCCCGCCTTCGACCAGATCGTGAACGAGCTGGCCAAGCTGCGCTACCGCAGCGGCGGGCAGTATGCCGCGCCGATGGTCATCCGCACGCCCGTGGGCGGCGGCATCAAGGGCGGCCACTACCACTCGCAGTCGCCGGAGGCGCTCTTCATCCACACCGCGGGGCTGAAGGTGGTGTGCCCTTCGAATCCGGTCGACGCCAAGGGCCTGTTGCTCTCGGCGCTGCGGCAGGACGACCCGATCCTGTTCCTCGAACCCAAGCGCGTGTACCGCGCTGCGCGGGGCGAGGTACCGGAGGGCGACTACACCGTGCCCCTGGGCGAGGCCAAGCTGCTGCGCGAAGGCGAAGACCTCACCGTGCTCGCCTGGGGCGCGATGCTGCACGAGGCGGAGCAGGCGGTGGCGCAGGCGGCGGAGCACGGCATCGGCTGCGAGCTGATCGATCTGCGCACGCTCTGGCCGCTCGACATCGATGCCATCGTGCGCAGCGTGCGAAAGACCGGGCGCTGCGCCGTCGTGCAGGAGGCGCCGCGAACTTGTGGTTTCGGCGCCGAGATCGCAGCGCTCGTGCAGGAGCGCTGCTTCTGGCACCTGGAGGCGCCGATCCTGCGCATCACCGGCTGGGACACCCCCTTTCCCTACGCGCTGGAAAATGAATATTTGCCGCTGGCGCCGCGCATCCTGCGCGGGCTCACCACGCTTGCGGCGCAGCAGTCCTGAACCTGCTTTCACGTCGTCTTACGGAGAACGTCATGGCCCAGTTCGAGTTCAAGCTCCCCGACCTCGGGGAAGGCGTCGTCGAAGGCGAGATCGTCAAGTGGCTGGTGAAGCCCGGCGACGAGGTCTCCGAGGACCAAGGGATGGTCGAGATGATGACCGACAAGGCGACGGTCACCATCCCCAGCCCTCGCAAGGGCAAGGTGCTGAAGACCATTGGTACCGAGGGGACCATCGCCCAGGTGCATGAGACGCTCATGGTGATGGAGGTCGAGGACGGGCACGACGAGCCACACCCCTCGCAAGCCGCCGGGCACGCCCCGCAGCACGGCACCACCCCCCCCGCGCAGGCCGCGCCTTCGCTGCCTGCGGCGCACGCCGGACAGCCCGCGCCGCTGCAGACCGCGGGCGGCAATGGCCCCGGCTCGAGCGGCGGAACGGGGGCCGGCGCGGGCGCCCAGGCCGCCGCGGCCCGACCGGCGCCGCAGGAGCGCCCGCCCGCGGCCCAGGGAGGGAACGGCGCCGCCCAGAACGGCGAGCCGCGCGGCCGCGTCCTCGCCACGCCCGTCACCCGGCGCATGGCGCGCGAGTTGGGCGTGGACCTCTCGCAGGTCGGCGCCTCGGGCCCGCAGGGCAGGGTGATGAAGGCCGACCTGCTCAACTACGTCGAGCACGGTCAAAAGGAACCGGCCTCTGCCCCCGCCGCGCGCGGTCCCGCGCCCGCTGCCCCGCCGTCCTTGGAGGCCGACGAGGTGCGCCCGCTTCGCGGGCTGCGCAAGAGCATCGCGAAGAGCATGGTGCAGAGCCACACCTACGTGGTGCCCTTCACCTTCGTCGAGGAGTGCGAGACGGCCGCGCTCACCGCGCTGCGCGCCCGCATCAACGCCGCGCTGGAGAAGCGCGGCGAGGCCAAGCTCACCTACCTCCCCTTCATCACCAAGGCCCTGGTGGCGGCCTTCCGCAAGTTCCCCGAGCTGAACGCGGTGATGGACGAGGAGAAGCAGGCGCTGATCGTCAAGAAGGACGTCAACATGGGCTACGGCGCGGCCACGCCCCAGGGCCTGACCGAGTTCGTCGTTCGCGACGTGGCGCACAAGTCCCTGCGCCAGATCGGCGCCGAGATCGACCGCCTGGCCAAGGCGGCGCGCGAGCAGAAGCTGCAGCTCGCTGATCTACAGGCCGGAACCTTCACCATCACCAGCCTGGGCAAGGACGGCGGGATCCTGGCGACGCCGGTGGTGCACCACCCCGAGGTGGCGATTCTCGGCATCCACAAGATCAAGGAATGGGCGCGGCCGGTGCGCGGGGCCGACGGCAAGGTCGGGATCGAGATCGGCGAGCGCATGAACCTGAGCTGCTCGTTCGACCACCGGGTCATCGATGGGCACGTGGGCGCCGCGTTCCTCTACGAGGTCATCCACGGGCTCGAGGATCCCGAGGCGCTGCTGATCGACTGACGGCGTCCCCCGGAGGGAACGGATGCGAATAGCCGAACCGCGCAAGCCCGCGACCCGCAAGAGCACGCGCAAGCCGAAAGCCCAGGCTTTGCCCGACTCAGCGCTGCTCTTGCGCCTCTACCGCGAGATGGTGCGGCTGCGTACGGTCGACGAGCGGATGATGACGCTGCAGCGGCAGGGCCGGGTGGGTTTCTACGGCGCCTGCACCGGTCAGGAGGCGGCGACGCTCGCCTCCGCCATCGCGCTCGAGCCGGACGACTGGATCTTCCCCGCGCTGCGCGAGGGCGGTGCGATGCTCCTGCGCGGCTTTCCGCTGGTGCCCTATCTCTGCCAGGTGTTCGGCAACCGAGGCGACGAGACCAAGGGCCGCCAGATGCCCTCGCACATGGCCTCGCGGAGCGTGAACCAGGTGAGCTGGGGCTCCTGCATCGCCACCCAGCTGCCGCAGGCGGTTGGGGCCGCGATGGCCGCGAAGATCAAGGGCGACAAGGCGGTGGTCGCCGCCTACCTGGGCGACGGCGCGACCAGCGAGGGGGACTTCCACGTCGCGCTCAACTTCGCCGGCGTGTTCCGCGCGCCTGTGGTGTTCATCTGCCAGAACAACCACTGGGCGATCAGCGTGCCCACCCAGAAGCAGACCGCCTCGGACTCGATCGCCGCCAAGGCCGCCGCGTACGGCTTCCCCGGCGTCAAGGTCGACGGCAACGATGCTCTGGCGGTGCTGCGCGCGGTGCGCGAGGCCGTGGAACGGGCGCGGCGCGGCGAGGGGCCCACGCTGGTCGAGTGCGAGACGTACCGGATGGGCGCGCACAGCTCGAGCGACGACCCCACCCGCTACCGCGACGAGCGCGAGGTCGCGGCGTGGAAGAAGCGCGATCCGATCGAGCTGTTGCGCGCGCGCCTGTCCGCCGCCCGCCTCTGGACTCAGGAGCAGGAGACCTCGCTGCGCGCGCAAGTGCTGGAGGAGGTCAACGCCGCCATCTCCGAGGCCGAGCGGAAGGACGACCCGCCGCGCGAGAGCCTCTTCGACGACGTCTACGCCACGCTCCCCTGGAGCTTGCGCGAGCAGCGCGAGGAGCTGCTCGCCTCGCCGCCTTCGCCGCGGCCCGACGCCAAGCAGATCGCCGGAAGATAGGCCCCACCATGCGCTCCCTTCACGTCCGCCGGCTGGGCCTCGTCGAGTACGAGGACGGGCTCGCGGCGCAGCGGCTTCTGGTGGCGGCGCGAATCGCGGATCTGGTGCCCGACACGCTGCTCCTGCTCGAGCACCCGCGCGTGATCACGCTGGGGCGCGGCGCCAAACTGAAGAACTTGTTGCTGAGCAAGGAGCAGCTCGCCGCCGAGGGCTTCGAGCTGCACGAGACCGACCGCGGCGGCGACGTGACCTACCACGGCCCGACTGGGGCGTCGCCGCGCAGCGCGTGGCGGGCCGCACCGGCATCTGGGTGCCGTCTGCCGGGCCGGGGAAGCTCGGGGCGATCGGCGTTCACATCGCGCGCTGGGTGACGAGCCACGGCTTCGCCTTCAACGTCAAGACGAGCCTCGCCGACTTCGCCGCGATCGTTCCCTGCGGCATCTCGGACGCGCCCGTGACCTCGCTCCAGGAGCTCCTCGGCCGGGCGCCTGCGATGCCCGAGGTCGAGGAACGCGCGCTCGCGCGCGCCGCCGAGGTCTGGGACAGCGAAGCCTCCGAGGTGCCGCCCGAGCTGCGCACCATCTCGGTGGCGGTGCTGCGCGAGGGCCGCAGCGGCGCCGACGAGGTGCTCCTGCTCCACCGCATCCCCTCGCGCGGTGGTTTCTGGCAGATCCTGACCGGCCGCCGCGAGCTGGAGGAGTCGCCGCTGCAGGCCGCCGCGCGCGAGGTCCACGAGGAGACCGGCTTCTCCCCCGCGCTCGAAGAGCTACGCGACCTCGACTACGCCCACTCGTTCCCCATCGATCCGCTGCTCGCCGGCGCGGGGACCAAGGCGCCGCGCGCGCCGCTCTTCGCGCACGAGACCGCCTTCGCTCTGCGCATGCGGCACGGCAGGGACCCGGAGCTCGACCCGAGCGAGCACGACGGCTGGCTGTGGTCGAGCATGCCCGAAGCGCTGCAGCTCCTACCCTTCGCCGGGCTGCGCCGCGCGGTGAAGCTGGCCGCCGCGCTGCCTCGCTGAGATCCGCCCCTCGCAGAAACCCCATGGCCCGCCGGCCAGGCTCGGCTACTCGCCCTCGGCCGGCGGAAGCAGGGCCGGGAGATCGATCAGGTGGCCTGCCCGCTCCCGCTTGGTCTTCAGATAGTCGAGATTGTGCGGATTGACCGCGCCGGTCGACGGCACCCGCCTGCGCACCGTCACGCCCTCCTGCGCGAGACCTGCGAGCTTGAGCGGGTTGTTGGTGATGAGGTCGACCGATCGCACCCCGAGCTGCTTGAGCATGCAGGCGGCGATGTCGTAGCGGCGTAGATCGTCGCCGAAGCCGAGCGCCAGGTTCGCCTCGTAGGTATCGGCCCCGCCGGCCTGCAGCGAATAGGCGCGGATCTTGTTGCCCAGCCCGATGCCGCGCCCTTCCTGCCTCAGGTAGAGCAGGACGCCGCGCTCGGCTTTGCCGATGAGCGCGAGGGCATGTTCGAGCTGGTCGCGGCAGTCGCACTTGAGGCTGCCCAGGATCTCGCTGGTGAGGCACTCGGAGTGGACGCGCACCAACACGTCGTCCGCGCCCCTCACCTCGCCCTTGACGGCGGCGATGTGCTCCTTGCCGGTGCCGTCCTCGCGGAACACGATCGCGCGCAACAGGCCGTGGCGCGTGGGCAGCGGGGCCTCCGCATAGAGCCTCACCCGCGCGTCGTTGGCGGGAACGGCATGGAGAAGGATACACGCCTGTTTGGAAGCCACGGTGAAAAGACGCCCGGGACGGCGGATCGATTCCAAACGCCCAAACCGCAAGCTCCCGGAAGTGCAGATTTCGACGGACCGTTGCGAAGCCCCTTCATCGGAGATACGCACTGGCCATGCACCAGCTCGAGGTCGAGTACACGTTCGCGGCGGCGCACCGGCTTCCCCGGTATGAGGGCCGGTGCTTCAACATGCACGGGCACAACTACCGCTTGCGGGTCTCGCTTCGCGGCGAGCCCGACCCGTACTCGGGCATCTTCATCGACTACGGCGACGTGGACGCGGCGGTGAAGGAGCGCGTGCTCGACCAGTGCGACCACGCGACCCTCAACGACTTCATCGAGAACCCGACCGCCGAGAACGTCGCGAGCTGGATCTGGAGCCGGTTGGACGGCAAGCTGCGCGGGCTCGTCGAGGTGCGCCTGTGGGAGATCCCGACGGCGTGCTGCGTCTACCGCGGGCCGAAGGGGTTTTCCCCATGACGCTGCCCGACCGCCCCGCGCGAGCGCCCGACCGGGAGGCGATGGCCAAGGCGCTGTCCGACCTGCTGCTCGCCTGCGGGGCCGCGCTGGACGCCGAGACTCGCGGCACGCCGGAGCGGGTCGCCAAGGCCTTCGCCGAGGACCTGCTCGACGGCTACGCAAAGGACCCCGTCGAGGCGTTGCGCAGCTCCCTGGTGCCGGCGCCGCGGCGCGGCGAGCTGGTGATCGCCTCCCAGCTCGACTTCCATGCCATGTGCCCGCACCACCTGCTGCCGTATCAGGGCAACGCGGCGGTGGGGTACGTCGCCGACCGGCACCTGGTGGGCTTCGGCAAGATCGTCGAGGCGGTGGACGCGCTCGCCCACCGCCTGATCCTGCAGGAGTCGCTGGTGCACCGGCTCTGCGATGCCGTGGTGGAGGCGCTCGCGCCGCTCGGCGCCGGCGTGGTCGTCACCGCCGAGCACGCGTGCATGCAGGTGCGAGGGCCGATGCGCCGGCAGAGCCGGGTGACGGTGGAGGCCTGGGCCGGCGTGTTCGAGCGGGACCCCGAGCTGCGCGCGTCGCTGGCGCGGCGGGCCGCGGGCTAGCGTGGGCGGCGGGTCGGCATCCGCAGGGGGGTCGGCGCTCGCCGGAAAGGTTTGTGTGGTCACCGGCGCCTCGCGCGGCATCGGCCGCGCCATCGCCGCCGAGTTGCACGCCGCGGGCGCGAAGCTGGCGCTGTGCGCGTCCCGGGGCGAGCCCGCGCCGCCCCTGGGTGCGGAGGCGTTCTGCGCGCGCTGCGACGTCTCGGACGCGGCCGCGGTGCAGCGCTTCTTCGATGCGCTCGAGGCTCGCCTGGGCCCGCCCGGGGTGCTGGTGCTCAACGCCGGCGTGCTCGAGCGCGGGGCGATCGAGGACTTCACCGAGGCGCAGTGGGACCGCGTGCTTTCGGTCAATCTGAAGGGCGCCTTCCTCTGCGCCCGCGCCGCCTGGCCGCGGATGCGGCAGAGCGGGGGCGGCCGCATCATCGGCATCGGCTCGATCAGCGGGACGGTGGGGACGCCTTCCTCGGCGGCGTACAACGCGAGCAAGTGGGGCCTCGGGGGCCTGATCAAGTCGCTTGCGGAGGAAGGCCGTCCGCACGATATCTTCTGCGCCGCCGTCCTTCCGGGCGGCGTGGAGACCGACATGCTTCGCCAGACGCCGTTTCAGCCCCAAGTGAAGGCCCAAGAAGTCGCCCGCGTGGTGCGTTTTCTCGCAGCCGAGGCCCCCCCGGCCATGACCGGCGCGGCGCTGGAGATCTTCGGATGACGGTCCCCGCCTCCATCCCTTCCCGCGCGCGCAGCCGCGGCCCCGAGTCGGACGCCGCTTTGGCGCGGCAACTCTCCGTCCTCCTGCCCGGCGCCACCGTGCTGCCCGGCGGCGAGCGGGCCGAGGCGTATGCGCGCGACGAGAGCGGGCTCCCCGCCTATCCGCCCGAGGCGGTGGTGCTGGCGCGCAGCGCGCAGGACGTGCAGGCGGTGCTGCGCTTCTCGCGCGAGCAGCGCATCCCGGTGGTGCCCCGCGGCGCCGGTTCCGGCAAGAGCGGCGGTGCTTTGGCGGAGCGGGGCGGCATCGTCCTCTCGCTGGAGAAGATGAACCGCATCGTGGAGATCTCGCGCGCCGACATGGTCTGCGTGGTCGAGCCTGGGGTGGTGCTGGAGACGCTGCAGAACGCGGTCGAGGCGGAGGGCCTCTTCTATCCGCCCGACCCCAACTCGCAGCAGTGGTGCTCCCTGGGCGGCAACCTGGCGCACAACGCGGGCGGGCCGCGCGCGCTCAAGTACGGCGTCACCCGCGACTGGGTGCTCGGCTGCGAGGCGGTGCTGCCCACCGGCGAGCTCCTGCGCTGCGGGCACCGGAGCTGGAAGGGCGTGGCCGGCTACGACGTCACCCAGCTCCTGATCGGAAGCGAGGGAACGCTCGCCATCATCACCAAGGCGACGCTCAAGCTCATCCCCCTGCCGCCGCGCGTGGAGACCCTGCTCGCCTTCTTCCCCGACGAGGACGTGACTGCGGCCGCGGTACAGCGCATCTTCGCCGAGGGCCTCCTGCCCCGGGCGTGCGAGCTGTTCGACGGCGCCACCATGCGCGCGGTGGGCCCGCGCGCTCCCTTCAGGTTTCCCGAGGGGGTGGGCGGCGCGCTGATCGTCGAATTCGACGGCCACGGCGACGGCGTCGCCGAGGAGCTGGCGGCGGCGGGCGAGGCTTGCACGCGAGCGGGCGCGCTCGACGTGGTGGCCGCGCAGGACGCAGCGCAGCGGCGCAAGATCTGGGAGACGCGGCGCATGACCTCGGTCGCGCTCAAGGACCTCCGGCCGCACAAGATCAGCGAGGACGTGGCGGTGCCGCGCGGCAAGCTGGTCGACCTGATCCGCGCGGTCCGCGCCATCGGGCAGCGGCACGGGATCGAGACCGCCTGCTACGGGCACGCGGGCGACGGCAACCTGCACGTCAATCTGCTGTTCGGCTCGCCGGAGGAGCAGGCGCGGGGGCACGAGTCGGTGGCCGAAGTGATCGGCGCCACCCTGCGGCTGGGCGGCACCATCACCGGCGAGCACGGCGTGGGCCTCGCCAAGCGCGACTTCCTCGCCGGCGAACAGTCGCAGGAGCTGATCGCGCTGCAGCGACGGCTCAAGGCGGCGTTCGATCCGGAGGGCCTGCTCAATCCGGGCAAAATCTTTCCCGATCCCGAAGGCGGCTGAACGGCTTGACCCCTGTGAAGCTGTGCTCTAGGGTCGCGCGCCCGCGATGGACGCACAGCACCCTACCGAAGCAACCGAGCAGGCGCCCGCTCCGCCAGACGGCGGGCCGCCGGATGGGGAGCTGGTCGAGCGCGCCCAGAAGGGCGACGGCAAGGCGTTCGCACAGCTCGTCTCGCGCCACCAGCGTCAGCTCTATCGGCTTGCGCTGCGCATGACCGGCACCGAGGCCGACGCGCAGGAGGTGCTGCAGGAGGCCTTCCTCAACGCCTACCAGAAACTGCCCAACTTCCGCGGCGAAGCGCAGTTCTCGAGCTGGCTGTACCGGATCGCGGCCAACAGCGCGCTGATGCGCCTGCGCCGCAAGCGCCGCGCGCCGGACTCGCTACCGGAGCAGCCGTTGGAGCTGACGGGTCCGCGCTTCTCGGCCGAGGGCAACCTGGAGCCGGCGCCGCGCAGCGACTGGTCCCAACGGGCCGATGACAAGTTGCTCTCCCGCGAGTTGGGGGTCGCGATCGACGCGGCGGTCAAGAAGCTGCCCGAGGACTACCGCACCGTCTTCCTCCTCAAGGACGTGGACGGCCTCTCCAACGAGGAGATCGCCTCGGCGCTGGACCTCACCGTGCCGGCTGTCAAGAGTCGGCTGCATCGTGCGAGGCTTGCGCTTCGGGAGCAACTCGGGGAATTCTTCGGGGAGAAGTGACGATAGCGCCCGGGAAAAGGGCCGAATCCTGGACGCCCGCTGAGCATCTTTCAGCCGGGCGGGAACGCGCCGATGAGGCGCAGCACCTTCGAGGGCGCACGGGTGTCAGATCACAAGATTGAACGCTGTCAGGAATGCGTAGACCTCCTCGGGGACTATCTCGACGGGGCCCTTCCACCCGACCGCGCCAGTGCGCTGGAGAAGCACCTCAGCATGTGCATGCCCTGCATCACCTTCGTCCGCACCTACAAGGCCACCTCCCACGTCTGCCGCAAGAATCTAGAGCGGGAGATGCCGGAGGAGCTGGTTTCTACGCTGGAGCAGTTCCTCGCCAGCCAGATCCCCGGCTTCTGCGGGGAAGCCGAGGCCTCCCGCGAGGAGGCGGCCGTCCAGGCGCCGGCTCAGGCCAACCAGGCGTCCGCCAAGGGCCGAAAGTCCTACTAAGCCGTTTCTTTTCCGGTCCCGCGGCCACCCGCAGACCCTGCCACGCGCAATCTCGCGCCGTACTATTGTTGGCTTGCGCACGAGGCCGCCGCTTGCGGCCCTGCCCGCGGGCTGCGATGAGAACGTCATGAACATCGATCTGGAAGCCCTCGCCGCGGCGCTGTCGCGCGCGCGGGGCCGCGGGCTGAGCTTCAAGGCGCTGGCGACGCAACTCGCGCACAAGCCGGACGGCCGGCAGCAGCTGCAGAAGGCGCTGCACCAGCTGGTGCGGGAAGGGCGCGCGGTCAGCGATGGCCATCACTTCCGCCTCGCGCAAAAGGAGCGCAAGTCGGACGGCGCAAAGGGTCCTGCGGCGCCGGCCGAGGGGACGCGCGCCCGCCGTGAGCGCGGCGCGCCGCCCAGCAAGGGGCCGCGCGAGGTGGTCGGCGTCCTCACGCTCAAGCCGGAGGGGTACGGGTTCGTCAGCCCCCTGTCTGGCGGTTCGCGGGAGGATGACCTGTTCATCCCGCCGCGTCAGGCCAAGGACGCGATGGACGGCGACGTGGTGCGGGTGCGTGCGGTCCGCGGCCGCGACGGACGCAGCGTCGGCGAGATCGTCGAGATCGTCGAGCGGCGCCGGCTGCTCGCGCTGGGCACCTACCGCGCGCAAGGCAAGGCCTGCTGGGTGGAGCCCCACGACCGGGTGCTGAGCGAGAACATCGCGGTGCCGCGCCACCCGCACGCCCGCGACAGCGAGATGGTCAAGGTGCGCCTGCACCGCGAGCGGCCGGGCCCGCTGTCCGGCGAGGTGATCGGGATCCTCGGCGCGCGCGGCGACTCGCGCTACGAGATCCTCGCCACCGCCTACGCCTTCGGCTTCTCCGACGAGTTCGACGCGGCCACCCTGCTCGCCGCCGAAGGGGTGCCCGACCGGGTGCGGCCCGAAGACGTGCAGGGGCGCCGCGACCTGCGCACGCTGCCGCTCGTCACGATCGACGGCGAGGATGCGCGCGCCAGCGTGTACTTCCCGGGCACGGTGCTGCCGATGCTGCCCGAGCGGCTCTCCAACGGCATCTGCTCGCTCAACCCCGACGTCGACCGGGTCTGCATGGTCTGCGACCTGGCGCTGGACGAGAGCGGCCGGCCGCAGCACGCCGACATCTACGAGGCGGTGATGCGCAGCCATGCCCGCCTCACCTACACCAAGGTGGCCGAAGCGCTGGAGGGCCGCCCCCAGCCGGACGTTCGGCCGCTCCTGTCCGATCTCGAGGTGGCGGGCGAGCTGGCGCGGAAGATGACGGCCCAGAGGAAGGTGCGCGGCGCCATCGACTTCGACCTGCCCGAGCCCAAGATCGTACTGAGGCCCGACGGCAGCGTGGCGGAGATCGCGCAGCGCCCCCGCAACGCCGCGCACCGGTTGGTGGAGGAGTTCATGCTCGCCGCCAACGAGGCGGTGGCGCGCTTCTTCGATGTGCGCGGGCTGCCCACCCTGTACCGGATCCACGACCAGCCCGACGTGGAGAAGCTGGCGGCCTTCGCCGCGCTGGCGCAGGCGCACGGCTTCGCGCTCCCCGAACCGCTCACGCCCAAGGCGCTCAACGATTTCCTCCAGGACTTGGAGGGCAAGCCGCAGCAGAAGGCGCTCAACTCGCTGCTTTTGCGCGCGATGATGCAGGCCCAATACAGCCCGCGCAACATCGGCCACTACGGGCTGGCGGCGCCGACCTACCTCCACTTCACCTCGCCCATTCGCCGTTATCCAGATCTACTGGTGCACCGGCTGCTCAAGGAACACTGGGCCCGCGCCGGCCGGCCGCCGCGGGAAGATGAGCTGCGCGAGCGCGAGGAGAACCTCGCCATCATCGCCGCGCAGTGCTCCGAGCGCGAGCGGGCCTCGATGAAGGCGGAGCGCGACATCGACTCCTACTACGCGGCGGTGTTCATGCAGGACAAGATCGGCGAGGAGTACGACGCGGTGGTGGGTGGCGTCGCCGAGATCGGGCTCTTCTGCGAGCTGGAGGGGCCCTCGGTCGAGGGGCTTCTGCCTGCAGCCGAGCTGGGTGAGGGTGTCGAGCTGGACGAGGAACTGCACCGGCTGGTGGTGGGCCGTTCGGGCAAGGCGTACGGCGTCGGCGACGAGCTGCGGGTGCGGGTCGCCACCGCGGACCCGGTGCGCCGGCGCATCGGGCTGGTGCTGGCCGGCGCGAGCGCCCAGGTGGCGCCGCGCGTGCCGGGTGAGACCGGCCGCTGGCTCTTGCCCGAGGACGTGTCGAAGCCCGCCGCTACGCCTGGGAAGAAGCGGCGCCCGCAGGGCCCGCAGCGGGGGCAGCCCGGGCGGCCTCCGCCTCCACGCGGGTCACCGTCTGGCCGGAAGTCCCGTCGTGGAGGAAGACCAGGCGGCGGTCGATGAAGGCGCGGAAGTAGACGTGCCAGCCGACCCGCGCCTCGTCCTCGGCAACCTCGCCCTCCCCAGCGAGCCGCACCTGCGACGGATCGTCCTTCTTCGCCACGGGGAAGAGGCGGTGGAAACCGGCGAAGTGGATGATCTCGCCGTGGTCGGTGGTTGCGATCTTGGCCATGGAGGCTCGCCTCGCCGAAAGGCGAAGCCTGTACCGCAGCCCCGCACCCGGCGCAACGCATCCGGCGCGGAGCTGCCGGGCTGCGGCACAAGCTCGCTTGGCGGGCGGGGGCTTGCCGGATAGATAGGGGCCGCGCAACGTCCCAGGGCGACGGAGGCGATCGTGGGTCGATTCTCGCTCGGCCGGAGGGCCGGGCTCTTGTTGCCCCTGTCCTGCGTGCGCAACGCGCGCGGCGACATGGCCTGCTACACCGATGCCGGCGACGTTGCCCGCTTCCTTCGCGCCGCCGGATGCACTCTCTGGCAGCTCCTGCCGCTCAACGAACTCACCGGCGGTTCCGAGAGCCCGTACGGCGCCAACAGCTCGCACGCGCTCGAGCCGGTGTACATCGATCTCGCCGCCTGCGAGGACGTGGGCGCGCTCGGGCCGGAAGAGGAGCAGGGCCTCGCCGAGGCCCGCGAGAAGGACCGCGTCGACTTCGCCCTCATCCGCGGCGTCAAGCGGGCCGCGCTCGCCCGCGGCTGGGTGCGCTTCCGCGACCGCGAGCTACGCAAAGGCTCCGCGCGCGCGGCCGCCTTCGCGCGCTTCCGCGAGAGTAAACAAGGCTGGCTCGCCGACTACACGCTGTACCGCGCGCTGCACGACGAGAGCCAGGTGAGCTGGCGCGACTGGGAGCCCGGGCTGCGCGACCGCGAGCCTGACGCGCTGGAATGCGCGCGGCGCGGCAACGGCGACGTCATCGACCGCCTCGCGTGGATGCAGTGGATCGCGTACGAGCAGTGGCGCCGGGGCCGCGCCGACGCCAACGCGCTCGGCGTGAAGGTGGTCGGGGATCTGCCCTTCATGGTGGCCGGCGACAGCGCCGACGTCTGGGGCCTGCAGCGCTTCTTCCGCTTCGACGCCACGGTTGGCGTGCCGCCCGACGCCTACAGCGCGGAGGGCCAGGATGGTCGAAGGCCTATTTCCTACCCGCCGCGGAACCCGCGCAACGGGCGCAAGGCGAGCGCATCCTGCGGCTCCTCGGCTCCCGCGCCGACGTGCTGGCTGAGGACCTGGGCACGGTGCCCGACTTCGTGCGGGCCTCGCTCGCGGAACAGGGCATTCCCGGCACCAAGGTGCTGCGCTGGGAGATCGACCAGGGCGTGCCGCGCGACCCGCGCAGGTTTCCGACCGCCTCGCTCTGCGTGACCGGCACCCACGACACCGAGTCGCTCGCCAGCTGGTGGGAGGCGCTGCCGGAGCGCGAGCGCAAGCTGCAGCTCCAGCAGGAGCCGCTGCGCGAGCTACAGGGCGAGGACGCCTCGCGCTTTACCGAGCGGACGCGGAAGGCCTTCCTCGAGCTCGCCTACGGCTCCGGCTCCGACGCGCTGCTCACGCCGATCACCGACGCCTTTGGCCTGCGAGACCGGATCAACCTGCCGGGCACCGTCGGCCCGGACAACTGGACCTGGCGGCTCGCATGGCGGTTGCCCGAGCTGGAATCGCGGCCCGAGCCGCTAGCGATCGCGCTGCACCTTGCACACCTTGCATGGCGGACCGGCCGCACTGCGTAGGAGGCGAGCGCGCGGACGGTCCGCCCCGGAGGGACCGCCCGAATGCAGACCCAGGCAGCAGGAGAGGGGGCGGACGCACCGCTCTCCCGCGCCGCCGAGCGCAGTGAAAGGGCCGGTTCCACCGCACAGGAGGCCAGGCGTCTGCTCGACGCGGTGGCCGCCGAGGCGGGGGGCGGGCGCCTGCCGCTCGCGACCTACCGCCTGCAGCTCTTCAAGGGCTTCGACTTTTACAAGGCGGCCGAGGTGGTGCCTTACCTGGCCGATCTCGGCGTCAGCGAGTTGTACAGCTCGCCCATCCTCCGCGCCTCGCCCGGCTCCAGCCATGGCTACGACGTGCTCGACCACACGCAGCTCAACCCCGAGCTGGGCGGGCCCGTCGCCTTCGACGCGCTCGCAGAGGCCCTGCGCGCGCGCGGGCTGGGCCTGCTCCTCGACATCGTGCCGAACCACATGGCCATCGGCAGCCAGAACCCGCTGTGGTGGGACCTGCTCGAGAACGGGCCCGCGGCGGTCTCGGCGCGCTTCTTCGACGTCGAGTTCCGGCCGGTCAAGGAGGAGCTGGCCGACAAGGTGTTGGTGCCCCTCCTCGGCGACCGTTTCGGCGCGGTGCTCGAGAGCGGCCAGCTGAAGCTCGCGCTCGAGGGCGGCGCGTTCGAAATCTCCTACTTCGACCAACGCTTCCCGGTGAACCCGCGCACCTACCCGCAGATCCTTTCAGTGCGGCTGGACGAGCTCTCGGCGCGGCTGCCGGGCTCCCACGACGTCGACGAGCTCAAGTCGGTGCTCACCGCGATCGAGCACCTGCCCCAGCGTCACGAGCGCGAACCCGTGCGGCAGGAGGAGCGCCGACGCGAGAAAGAGGTGATCAAGCGCCGGCTTGCGTCGCTCCACGAAGGGAGCGCCGAGGTCCGCTCGTTCATCCAGGAGAACGTGCGACTGTTCAACGGCGAGCCGGGAACGCCGCACAGTTTCGACCGGCTCGATCGCCTGCTCGCCGCGCAGGCGTACCGGCTGGCGTGGTGGCGCGTCTCCTCCGAGGAGATCAACTACCGGCGCTTCTTCGACATCAATACGCTCGCCGCCATCCGCGTCGAGGACCCGGTGGTCTTCGAGTCCGTGCACCAACTCCCTCTGCAGCTGGTGGCGGAGGGAAAGGTGACCGGCCTGCGCATCGACCATCCGGACGGGCTGGCGCTTCCCACCCGCTACTTCAGCCTCCTTCAGGAGACTCGGGTGCTGCAGCTCGTCCGCGCCCGTTTTGAGGAGGAGCGCGCGCGACGCGGGGACGACGGCACCGCCTGGGACGAGCTGTCGCAGGCAGTGCGCGAAGAGCTGGCGCACGAAATCGGGGCTGCCGGCGCCGCATCGCCGCTCTTCCGTCCCGTCTACGTGGTCGCCGAGAAGATCCTCGCCCGCACCGAGGAGCTGCCGCTCTCGTGGGCGGTCCGCGGCACCACCGGGTACGACTTCCTCAACTCGCTCAACGGCCTGTTCGTCCAGCGCGAGAACGAAGACGCGATCACCCGCGTTTACCACCGCTTCCTCGGGCGGGAGGTCAACTTCGAGGAGCTGGTCTACGAGAAGAAGAAGCTCATCCTCTACACCGCGCTGGCCGCGGAGATGAACCTGCTCGCACGCCAGCTCTCGCGCATCAGCGAGCACAACCGCTGGACCCGCGACTTCACGCTCTACTCGCTGCGCGCGGCGCTGATCGAGATCGTCGCCTCCTTCCCGGTGTACCGCACCTACGTCGACGAGCGGGGGCATGTCGACGAGCGCGACCGCCGCTACATCGAGCTGGCGGTGGCCAAGGCCAAGCGGCGCAACCCGGTCGAGAACGCGGCCATCTACGACTTCATCAAACGCATCCTACTGCAGCGCTTCGAGGCCCACGTGGCGGAAGAGGAGCGCCCCCTCCAGCTCTCCTTCGCGCTCAAGCTGCAGCAGATGCTCGGGCCGGTGATGGCCAAAGGACTGGAGGACACCGCCTTCTACCTCTACAACAGGCTTGTCTCGCTCAACGAGGTGGGCGGCGAGCCACGCGTGTTCGGCAACACCGTCGACGCCTTCCACGCCTCGAACGAGCGCCGGGCGCGCTCCTTTTCGCGCAGCCTGCTCGCCACCTCCACCCACGACACCAAGCGCGGCGAGGACACGCGCGCGCGCATCGACGCGCTCAGCGAGCTGCCGCGCGAGTGGCGCAGCGCGCTCTTCTCCTTCTCCCGCCGCACCGAGTCGCTGCGGCGCGCGGTGGAGGAGGACGGCGAAACCCGCAAGGCGCCCGACCAGAACGAGCTGATGCTCTTCTGGCAGACGCTGCTCGGCAGCTGGCCGCTGCCGCCCCCCGGGACCGATCCGCTGGCGCTGCCGCCGCCCGCGGAAATGGCCCGGTTCCGCGAGCGCATGCAGGCCTATTTGTTCAAGGCCATCAAGGAAGCCAAGGTCAACACCAGCTGGATCCAGGACGAGCCGGCGTGGGAAGGGGGGGTGTCCGGGTTCGTGGGAGACGTGCTCTCGCTGCCGCCGCGGCACCTGCTCTGGAAGGCATTCTTGCCCTTCGCGCGGCAGATCGCGCTGATCGGCCTGCACAACTCCCTCTCACAGCTCGCCCTCAAGCTCACCGCCCCAGGCGTGCCCGATTTCTACCAGGGCACCGAGTTGTGGGACCTGTCGCTGGTCGATCCGGACAACCGGCGGCCGGTGGACTTCGCGCCGCGCGCGCGGCTGCTCTCCGAGCTGCGGCAGCGGCTGGCGCAGGCGGAGCCCGACGCCAGGGCGGGGTTGTTCTCCGAGCTGCTCCGCTCGTGGGAGGACGGCCGTATCAAGCTGCTCCTGACCAACCAGCTCCTGCTGCTGCGGCGCGACCACCCCGAACTCTTCGGCGAGGGGGGCTACCGAGCGCTCACCCCGTCGGGCCCGCGGGCGGACAGGCTGGTCGCGTTCGCCCGCGAGCAGGGGCACGAGGTGTGCGTCACGGTCGCGCCGCGGCTGGTGGCGGGCCTGCTCGAAGGGGACGCCCGATCGATGCGGCTCCCGCCGGAAAAGTTCGCCGGGACGCTGGTGCCAGTGCCCGGGCTGCGGCCGGGAGATCGGATCCGCGACGCGCTCACCCTGGAGCTGCGCACGCTGCGGGCGAGCGAGCAGGGGGCGGCGCTGGCCGTGGACGAGTTGTTCAGCACCCTGCCGCTCGCGGTGCTGATCGGAGAAGCCCCGCGTTAATCCCACCGCTCAGTTGAGTTGACCCCGCCGCCGGAGGCGGCCCGGCCGGGCTAGCCGCGCAGGGTCACCACGCTGACGCCGTCGCCGCCCTCGTGCTGCTCGCCGGCGCGCACCTGCGCGACGTAGCCGCTGCGGCGCAGGTGCTCGCGCACCGCCTGCTTGAGCGCCCCGGAGCCGTGGCCGTGGATCACGTGCACCGTCTCCTCGCCCGCGCGCAGGTAGTGGTCCAGCTCGACCTCCAGCGCGCGCAGGGCGTCGTCGACACGCTGCCCGCGCACGTCGACGGTGGGCAGCCGAGAATTGACAGGCTGCGCGCTCGCCGATTCCCCGCGCGCCAGCTTCTCGCCCGGGGATTTGCGGAACTGAGCCGGCGCGCCCTTCGGCTTGCGCGCGAGCGGCACCAGGTCCGCGAGGGCGACGCGCGAACGGAGCGCGCCCATCTGCACCGTCGCCTCCTCCCCGTGCACCTCGAGCACGGTCCCCTCGGTGCCGAGCCGTGCGTGGCGCACCGCCGCGCCGGCAGCGACCTCGCGATCCTCGTGCACCGCCTCCTCCGCGCGCGCGGCCGCGGCGGCGCTTTTGCGCTCCTCCTCCTCGGCGGCGCGCGCGAGCGCCCTCTGCGCCTCCAGCGCCTGGGCCATGGTCGCCGCGCTCGGGCCGGCCTGGAGGGCGGCGACGAGCTGCGCGACCTCGTCGCGCCGCCGCTCGATGTCCTCGATCAGCGCGCCGCGGGCGTTCTCGCGGGTGGCCTTTTCCAGCGCGCGGAGCGCTGCCCGCTCGCGCTCGAACAACTTCGTCTCCCGCTCCAGCGCTTGCCTCGCCTCCTCCAGTTCGACGCGCGCGCGGGCCGCCCCGGCTCGCTCGCGCTCCAGCTTCTCCACCGCCTGCGAGAGCGCCGAGCTGCCCCCGCCGAGGATGGTCCGCGCCCGCTCGCAGACGTCGTTCGGCAGGCCCACGCGGCGCGCGATCTCGATCGCCGACGAGGCCCCCACCTCGCCCATCGCCAACCGGTAGGTCGGCGCAAGCCGCTCCACGTCGAAGCCGACGCTTGCCGACGCGAAGCGGGGGTCGGTGAGCGCCAGCGCCTTCAGTTCCTCGAGGTGGGTGGTGATGAGCACCTGCGCCCCGGCGTCGACCAGCTTCTCCAGCGCCGCCACCGCGATCGCGGCGCCCTCGCGCGGGTCGGTGTCGGCAGCGATCTCGTCGATCAGCACCAGCGTCCCGGGCCCCGCCGCCTCGAGGATGTGCCGGAGCGCGGTGAGGTGGGCAGTGAAGGTGGAGAGGTCGCGCGAGAGATCGCCCTCGTCGCCGATGGCGGTGTAGACGGTGCGGTAGAGGGGGACCCGCGAGCCCTCCTCGGCCGGGGCCGGCAGGCCCGCGCGCGCCATCAGCGCCGAGAGCCCGACCGCGGTGATGGTGACGGTCTTGCCGCCCGCGTTGGGCCCGCTCACCACCAGGCCGCGCGCGGGCGGCGGCAGCACCACGTCGTTCGCCACCACCGCACCCGCGCGCGCGGGGTCCTGGGCGGCGCGCGCCTTCATCTGCAGTACCAGCAGCGGATGGCGCAGCCCGCGCAGCGCGAAGCTGCCCTCGTCGCCCGCGGCCGAAGGGTCGGTCAGGGCGGGCGCGTGCGCGCCCAGGTCGTCGGCGAGACGTGCCGCGGCCCCGGCCTCGTCGAGGACGGCCAGCGTCGCCACGTCCCGCTCCAGCGCGGGAGCGCGCGTCCCCACCGCCTGCGACAGCTCGCCGAGGATGCGCTGTTCCTCTTCCAGGGCCGAAGATTCGGCGATGGTGAGCTGGTTGCCTAGCTCGAGCAGCTCCTGGGGCTCGATGAACAGCGTCTGCCCGCTGCCGCTCGCGTTGTGCACGATGCCGGGTAGGTGCGACTTGTGCTCGGCGCGCACCGGCAGCACGTACCGGTCGCCGCGCACCGAGTAGTAGGTCTCGCGCAGCATCGCGGCCACGTTCTCATCGAGCAGCATCGCCTCCAGGCGGGCCTTGATGGCGCGGTGCAGGCCGCGGGCGCGCTCGCGCAGCTCGGCGAGCAGCGGGCTTGCGGTGTCGAGCAGCTTGCCCGCGGGGTCGAAGGCGCGCTCCAGCTCGACCGCAAGCGGCTCCAGCTCGGACAGGGTCTCCGCCAGCGCGAAGTGGAGCGGCGCCCGGTCAGCCTGCCCGTAGACGAACCGGCGCGCCCCCGCGGCGGCGCGGATGAGCCTCGCGACCTGCAAGATTTCCTGGGGCTCCAGCGTTCCTTCGCGGGCGGCGCGCCCCAGGGCGGGCCGCAGGTCGAGCGCGTCGGCGAGCGGCACCTCCTTGTCCAGCCGCCGGAGAGCGCGCGCCTCTTCGACCCGCGCCAGCCGCGAGCGGGCTTCGCCCGCCTCGTCACCAGGGAGTAACGCGAGGCTGCGCTCGCGACCCATCGGCGTTCGCGCCCGGGCAGACAGCTCGGCGCACAGCGTCGACCAGCCGAGCTCCGAGAGCGTCTTGTCGTTCACCTGCCCGAGCAGCACGCCGTCCGCGCCTCCGTGTCCCAAGGACCCCTGGTAGCGAAACCTACCGCATACCGCCCAGTTGCGGGGCGTTCGTCCTACCCCGGGATCGCCTAGGCGTGACACGGATGTCATGGCCGGGCGCGGGGTTGTCAAAGGTGCGCTCCGTGCAAGTCTTTGATTTCCGGGGAGCGGGAGAGATCGGTTGGCATAGGCACGCGGACTGCTAAGAGACATGAGCACCGCAGAGCAGCTGTGGCCGGCGATGCCGGTTTCGATGCCCGGGCAGGCAGCCGCGCAGAAGCCCGCGTTGACGTTGACCCTGGTCGGGGGCGCCGCCTCCGCCCCCCTGTCGCTCGACGCCGAACTGGTCGCCCGGGCGCTGCGCGGCGGCGCTGTCGCCGCCGAGGGCGAGGAAGCGCTCTACCGGCGCTACCAGGGGGCCGTCTCCCGTCTCGCCTCCTCGTTCAGCGAGCTCGATGCAGACGAGGCGGACGACGTGGTGCAGGAGGCGTTCGTACGCGCCTTCCGGGCGCTCCCTTCGCTCAAGGATCCGGACCGCTTCGCGGCCTGGCTCTTTACCATCGCGCGCAACCGCGCCCGCTCGTACCTCTCCTCGCGCGCCACGCACACCAAGGCGGCGGAGGAGGCCTCGCGCGAGGCGATGCTCGCCGGCGACACCGCGCCGGCCCCGTCGCAGCAGATGGAGCGCGAGGCGGAGCTGCGCGCCGTGCGCGACGTGATCGAGGGGCTGCGAGAGGGCCCGGAGAAGGAGACGGTGCGCCTCTTCTATCTCGAGGGCACGCTCTCGGCGCGCGAGATCGCGCAGCGAATGGGCGTCGGCAAGAGCGCCGTCACCATGCGGCTGGAGCGATTCAGGGCCAAGGTGAAGAAGCAGCTCATCGCGCGCTGCGTGGGCTAGCTTGCCGCTGCTTGGCGCCCGCGGTCAGGCGGGGTCGACGCGCAGGATCTGCTCGCCCACGAGCAGGAGGTCGCCGTTCGCGAGCGGCGCCGAGCCGGCGATGCGCGCGAAGGTGCCGTTCGCCGAGCCCAGGTCTCTGACCGAGATCTCGCCGCCGTGGACGGTGATGGTGGCGTGGCGGCTGGAGACGTAGCCGTCCTGCGGGAAGCTCACCTCGCCGGAGACGCGGCCCACCAGGTTCTCGCCGGCGCGCAGCGGGAACACGTCGCCCTCGCCGCCGCCCTCGTAGAGCTGCACCGCGCGCGCCGTGTACCCGGGGTTGGGGCTGCCCCAGAGCGGCTGCGCCGCGCGCGGCGAGGGTGTCTGCGGCATCCACTCCACCCGCAGCCGCTGCCGCCCGATGCGGAGCTCGTCACCGGGGTTGAGCTTGCGCTCCTTGAGGAAGAGAAAGACGCCGTTGGCCGTGCCGGCGTCCACCACCACCAGGCGATCGCCCTCGAAGCGGAAGACGGCGTGCAGCGGCGCGATGAACGGATCGCGGTCCAGCTTGACCTGGCCGTCGCCCACCGCGCTGCCCACGCGGGTCTCGTCCTCGGTGAGCAGGAACTCTGCGGCACTGCTGCCATCGCGGGCGATGGCGCTGATGCGGGCCCGGGGACGCGCTCCCCTCCCCTCCGCGGCGGGCAAGGAACCTCCCGCGGTCGGCCTGGGCATGGGCGGCATGTGCCGTTTCTAGTCCGCGCGAAAGAGCAGGGTCAAGGCGACGGCCGCTTCGGCGCGCCGTTGTTGGCGGCGCCGGTTGTGTGCGATCCTTGGCCGCCTGCGACGCCCGTGTCGCCCGAGGGTCGCGTGTCGATCGAAACCCCGTCCTCGACCCCGCGCGCGCGCGACCCGCTCATCGGCCAGACGATCGCGGGCCGCTTCGTGGTCGAGGAGCTGATCGGCCAGGGCGGCATGGGCAAGGTCTACAGGGCGCAGCACCTCGGGCAGGGCAGGCCGGTGGTGCTCAAGTTGCTCAAGCCGGCGCTGCTCGAGGATCCCACGCTGGTGGGCAGGTTCGAGCGCGAGGCCGAGGCGGCGAGCCGGCTCGATCACCCGAACCTCATCGCGGTGCTCGACTTCGGGCGCACAGGTCCCGAGGGCACGCTCTACATCGCCATGGAGCTGGTGCCGGGCAAGGACCTGCGCGCGCTGCTGCGCGACGAGTGGCCGGTCCAAGAGCCCCGACTCTGCAACATCGTCGCGCAGGTCCTCTCCGCGCTCTCGGCGGCACACGCGCGCAACGTGATCCACCGCGATCTCAAGCCGGAGAACATCATGGTGGAGGCACGAGCCGGGGGGCGCGACTTCGTCAAGGTGCTCGATTTTGGCATCGCCAGGATCCTCGACAGCGACCTGCCGCGGCTCACGCGCAAGGACGTGGTCTGCGGGACCCCGCAGTACATGGCGCCCGAGCAGGCCACCGGCGGCGGGCTGGATGCGCGGAGCGACCTGTACGCGGTGGGGGTCATCCTCTACCAGATGTGCACAGGGCACCTGCCGTTCGACGGGCAGAACTCGATGGAAGTGCTGACCCGGCAGGTCAACGAGCCTCCCATCCCGCCGCGGCTGCGTCAGCCCGGCGCGCCCATCAGCGAGGCGATGGAACGGATGATCCTGCGTGCGCTGGAGAAGGACCCGGCGCGGCGGCCGCAGACGGCGGAGCAGTTCCGGCGCGAGCTGCTCGCGGTGGTCCAGCCGGAAGCGGCCGCGCCTCCGGCTGCAGTGACCTGCCCCGCACCCGTGCCGGCTGCCGGGATGCCAACGACGCTGCCGGGTCCCGAGGGACGGTGGCGCGCGCGGGTGGTCGCGGGCATCGCGGTGGGCGTGCTGGCCGCCGCGGTGGTCGCCGGTGCCAAGGTTGCGCGCGTGCACCTCCGGGCCCCCGTGCCGCCTGCGCCCGGGGTCGGGCGGCGGTGAGCTTCACTGCCGCCGTCAGCCCACCTTGACGCGGAGCTGCTGATCGCCGACCAGCAGCACGTCGTCCTGGCGGAGCTCCTGGGCGGCCTTCTCGCGCAGGCGGAGGAACACGCCGTCCGGCGCCGCGCCCAGATCGTGCAGCGCGACCGAGCCGTCGGCGGCGACGCGGATCTCGGCATGCCGCGCGGACAGCTTCGCGTCGGCGGGGAAGCTCAGGTCGCAGCCCGTCTTGCCCAGCGAGATGACGGGTCCCGGGCGCAGGCAGACGCGGCCGTCGCCGCCGCCCTGCAGCACCTCGGTGACGCGCCAGAGCGCGCCTTGCGGCCGCGGCGCGCCCAGGAAGGGCGTTCCAGCTTTGCCGGCGGCGGGAAGCTGCGCGGGTCCGTCGAAGCGCAGGAGCCGCTCGCCAGCGATGAAGTGGTCCCCCGGCGAGAGCGACAAAGGGCCGCGGACGCGCAGGTAGACGCCGTTGGCGCCGCCCTCGTCGCGCAGCAGCAGGCGCTGGTCGTCGAAGAGCACGGTCGCGTGGAGCGGCGCGAGCCAGGGGTCGTCGCGGAGTTGGACCGCGGTGCCGGTCTCGGCAAAAGCGGCGGCCCCGCCGCCCGCGCCCAGCGCGTTGTTCATGCGGAGCGGAAACGAGGTGCCCGCCGCGGCACCCCGCTCGACCACCAGCGAGGCGCGGAAGGGCGGATCTGGGTCGAGTGCCACCGGAAGATCGGGATCGTCCTCGGGCGCTGGGGTGGGAGGCGCACTCCTCGGAAACGCCAAGCCGCACTCGCAGCAGAACTTTGCCCCAGCAGGGTTTCTGGCCCCGCAGCTCGGACAGGGCTTCCCGCCGGGCGCCTCGGCGCCGCCCTTCGCGGGCAGGAAGCGGGCCTTCAGCGCGGTCGGTTCGGGCCGGCTGCCCCAGCCGGGCGGCCGTCCGGCCTGCGGCGCGACGGCGCGAGGAGGCGGCTCCTCCTGCGATCCGAGCGGCGCCCCGCAGTGGGCGCAGCGCTTTGCACCCGGCTCGTTGTACGACTCGCACTTGCGGCAGACCTCGCCGAGAGACCCCGACAGATCGCCTTCCTCGGCGCCGGCTGCGTGCCCGGCCGCGGGATCGACCAGCGCGGCTCCGCCGCCGAGCAACCTGTGGCAGCGCCGGCAGGCGAGCGCGGTCCGCGCGTTCTCGGCGCCGCAGGCGGAGCACACCTGAACCATGGGAGCCATCGGCGGTTGTCTCGGCGCGTGGAACGGGTCGCGGGAAGGGCGCCCGGCGAGAGACGCCTCGCCGGGCCGCACCGAGTCTACGGGGCCGCGCCGAGGACGGTCAACGACGTCCGCCTGGCGGGGTGTTTTTCCACACCCCTCCGGAGGCCGCGACTGAATTCCCCCTCGCGCGGTGCGTCGAAGGAGGACGGGAGGTTTGCCGGCACGGCTGCCTTTAGGTACGCTGGCCGGTCCGCAAATGATTCGCCTGAATGACATCGTCGAGCGTGTGAGCAGCTATCGGCCGGAGGCCGACCTCGACATCATCAAGAAGGCCTACGTCTTCAGCGCCAAGGTCCACCAGGGCCAGATCCGCAAGTCGGGCGAGCCGTACCTGATCCACCCGCTCGAGGTGGCGGGCGTGCTGGCCGAGCTGAAGCTCGACGAGGCGAGCATCGTCGCCGGGCTGCTGCACGACACCATCGAGGACACCCTCGCGAAGCCGGACGAGATCCGCGAGCTCTTCGGCGCCGAGGTGCTCGCGCTGGTCGAGGGCGTGACCAAGCTGGGCAGCTTCCCCATCCCCACCGCCACCCACGAGGAGAAGCAGGCCGAGAACCTGCGCAAGATGCTGGTGGCGATGGCGAAGGACATCCGCGTCATCCTGGTCAAGCTGGCCGACCGCACGCACAACATGCGCACGCTCGAGCACATGCAGCCCGAGGCGCAGCGGCGCATCGCGCAGGAGACGCTGGACATCTACGCCCCGCTCGCGCACCGGCTCGGCATCCAGTGGATCAAGATCGAGCTGGAGGACCTCGCCTTCCGCTTCCTGCGGCCACAGGAGTACGGCGAGGTGGAGCAGGAGGTCGCGCAGTCGCAGAAAGACCGGGCGAAGTTCATCGCCGACGTGGTCGAGCTGCTCAAGGAGAAGCTGAAGGAAGCCGGCCTCTCCGCCGACGTGCAGGGCAGGCCGAAGCACCTGTACTCGATCTGGAAGAAGATGCGGAAGAACAACGCCGCCTTCTCCGAGCTGCACGACATCGTCGCCTTCCGCCTGATCCTCAAGTCGGTCCCCGCCTGCTACGAGGCGCTGGGGCTGATCCACTCGCTGTGGAAGCCGGTGCCGGGGCGGTTCAAGGACTACATCGCCATCCCCAAGCCGAACATGTACCAGTCGCTGCACACCACCGTGATCGGTCCGACCGGCGAGCGCATCGAGATCCAGATGCGCACCGAGGAGATGCACCACATCGCCGAGGAAGGAATCGCCGCCCACTGGGCCTACAAGGAGGGCAAGGGAGGCCAGAGCAGCGACGCGCAGAAGTTCGCCTGGCTGCGGCAGCTGATGGAGTGGCAGCAGGACCTCAAGGATCCGCGCGAGTTCCTCGAGACCGTGAAGGTCGACCTGTTCGAGGATGAGGTCTTCGTCTTCACCCCCAAGGGGGACGTCAAGTCGCTGCCGGTGGGCTCCTCGCCGATCGACTTCGCCTACGCGGTGCACTCCGAAGTGGGCGCGCACTGCGCCGGCGCCAAGGTGAACGGCAAGATCGTCCCGCTGCGCTACAAGCTGAAGAATGGGGATTCGGTGGAGATCCTCACCAACCCCAACATCCGCCCCAACAAGGACTGGCTCTCCTTCGTCAAGACCTCGCGCGCGCAGGCGCGGATCCGCGGCTTCATCAAGCAGCAGCAGCGCGACCGCTCGATCGACATCGGTCGCGACCTGCTCGAGCGCGAGTTCCGCCGCTTCGAGCTGAACTTCGCCAAGATCGTCAAGTCGGCCGAGTTCCTCAAGCACGCGAACGACATGGGCCACTCGCGCGCGGATGATCTGGTCTCGGCGGTCGGCTACGGCAAGCTCTCGCCCACCAACGTGCTGCAGAAGCTGTTGCCGCCGGAGAAGCTGGCCGAGCGCAAGGATCCCGCGGCGGCGGACGGCGCCGCCGTCAAGGGCGACGGGCAGCTCGCCTCGGGGAGCCGCCTCACCGAGCTGTTCAGGCGGGTGGCGAAGCGCACCCGGACCACCGGCGGCGTCCGCATCGGCGGCCTCGACGACGTGCTGGTGCGCTTCGGCAAGTGTTGCGGCCCGGTCCCCGGCGACCCGATCGTCGGCTTCATCACCCGCGGCCGCGGCGTCACCGTGCACGTGAGCGGTTGCCGCAAGGCGATGGAGAGCGACCCCGAGCGGCGCGTCGAGGTGACCTGGGACGTGCACGGCGAATTCAAGCGGGTGGTCAACCTCAAGATTCGCTCCGACGACCGCAAGGGCCTGCTCGCGCGCATGAGCGAGACCTTCGCCGACATCGGCGTGAACATCGTCCGCGCCGAGGCGCGCGCCTCGCAGGACAAGACCGGCGCGGTGAGCACCTTCGAGGTGGAGATCAGCGACGCCAAGCAGCTCAGCACGATCGTCCGGGCCATCGGCAGCATCGCGGGAGTGCACTCGGTCGAGCGCGTTTAGCGAGGCTTGACGGCGGGCGCGGGGCTGCGCATCCTGCGCGCCTTTTCGCAGCCTCGGGAGACCCGCAATGGCAAAGCAGGTGTTCGTGAGCAAGAAGGCCCCGCAGGCGATCGGCCCCTACTCGCAGGCCGTCGCCGCCGGGAACCTGGTCTTCACCAGCGGGCAGATCCCCCTCGATCCCTCGACGCAGCAGATGGTCCAGGGCGACATTCGCGCGCAGACCGAGCGGGTGATGGAGAACCTGGCAGCGGTGCTCGACGCGGCGGGCTGTGGTTTTTCCGACGTGGTCAAGGCCACCATCTTCGTCGCCGACCTGGCCGACTTCGCCGCAGTCAACGAGGTCTACGGCAAGCGGTTTGCGGCGGAGCCCCCTGCGCGCAGCACGGTGCAGGTGGCGGCGCTTCCGCGCGGCGCGCGCGTCGAGATCGAGCTGATCGCCGTCCGCAAGTAGGCGGGCGGAGATCCCTCAGTGCAGGAGGTCGCCGAGGAACTCGGCGTCCTCCGGCAGAGGCTTGCGCCCGGCGAAGCCGGTGTCCAGCTCGTGCCAGTGCACGATGCCCTGCTCGCCGAACCGCCAGCAGAGGTACACCGTGCGGCCGCGCAGGCGGCTGCGGAAGTCGACCAGGCCGTCGGCAGCCTTGACCTCGATGCCCAGCTCGCTGACCTCGCGCAGGATGCCGAGCAGCTCCTGAAGCAGGGACTGCCCCCGCCGCTGCAGCGCCTGCACCGGCGGCGGCGCGCCTTCGTCCACCTCCAGCTGGCCGCCCGCGGACGGGTGCCCGGCGGCGGCCAGCTCGCTCTGGACGCTCGCGAGCCCGTCGCGCAGCAAGCGGGCGCGTACGAAGGTTTCCTGGAGGGTCGGCACCAGCGCGTTGGCCTCGCGCAGCGAGAAGAAGCGGGTGGGTGGGGTCAGCTCCATCGCGCGCACCCTACACGCCGGCGCGCGGGGATCAAGCGCTGCCTCGCCGCGGCGTGCCGGGGCCTCCGGCAGCTCGAGGCACACACCGTGCCGCGCTTTTTGCTAGCGTGGCCGCGTGGTCTCCGCCCGTGACACCGAGCTGCGCGAGCTCACCGCCGACGAGCGGGCGAGCTACTTCCGCGCCATGCAGGGCCTGTGGGGCGGCGGCCTTGCCGAGGAGGCGTTCGTCGCGTTTCAGTGCAGGCTCGCGTCTTCGCCGGAGGCCGCGGGCCGCTACCGGATGTTCGGCCTCTTCCGGCGGGGCGAAGGCGATCTGCTGTCGGGCGTGAAAGCGTACGACCTCGCCGGCGCCTTCGAAGGCGCGCCGCTGCGCATCCTCGGCATCGGCGCGGTGTTTACGGCGCCCGGACTGCGGGGTCGCGGGTACGCGGCGGGCATGCTGGCCGCGGCGCTGGCCCGCTTCGGCGACGAGGGCGCGGACGCCGCGCTGCTCTTCTCGGACATCGGCGCCGAGTACTATCGGCGCCTCGGCTTCCACGGCCTGGAGAGCGCCGAGTGCTTTGCGGAAGCGCACCAGCTGCCGCGCTCGAACGGCTACCGCACCGCGGTCGCGGGCGACGAGGAGCGGATGTGCCGGCTGTTCGAGCGCGCCCGCGGCCGCGAGCACCTGTCGCTCTCGCGCGACGGCTGGACGCTGCGCTTCCAGCTCCGCAGGCTGCGGGAGCTGTCGCGCGCCCGGAACCTCGGCGAGCCGGAGTGGGGCGTGATGGTGGAGGGCGCTTCCGGCGAGGCGGCCGCGATGGTGCGGCTGTCCCGCGAGGCGGTGGACGTGCTGGACGCGGCATGGACCAGCGACGGCGCGCGCGAGCGGCTCTTGGGCGGCCTCCGCGATCTGCTGGCCCGGGCCGGGCGCCCGCGTCTGCGCCTGTGGCCGGCGAGCCAGCTTCGCGGCCGCTACGCCGAAAGCCCGCGCAGCGGCGCCATCGCCATGATCGCGCCGCTGCGCGCGGCGGTCGCCTTGCCCGCCGCGGACGAGCCCGCCGAATTCTCCCTGCTCGACCACATCTGACCGCACGGTCCGCCCGCCCGGGCGGATCGAACCCGCCGTGAACACGAGGTGGATTCGATGAACGCCCTTCTCGCTCTCTCGCTCCTGGCGCAGGCAGCCTCGACGCTAGCGCCCGCGGTCAAGGCCTTCGTCTCGGTCGATGCACCCAAGGTCGCGCTGTTGCACGTGCGAGTGATCGACGGCACCGGCGCTCCCGCGCGCGACGACCAGACCGTGCTCCTCGAGAATGGCAAGATCGCCGCGATCGGTCCGGCGCAGGCGACGCCTCCGCCGGCCGGCGCGCGGGTCCTCGACCTGCGCGGCGCGAGCGTCCTGCCCGGCCTGGTCGGGATGCACGACCACCTCTTCTATCCCGCCGGCGGCGCCCTCTTCCACGAGATGGGTCGCAGCTTTCCCAAGCTCTACCTCGCCGCCGGCGTGACCACCATCCGCACCACCGGTAGCGTCGAGCCGTACACGGACCTGGAGCTGAAGAAGCTCATCGACGGGGGCAAGAGCCCGGGACCGCGCATGCACGTCACCGGCCCCTACCTTGAAGGCACGGACCAATTCACGCCGCAGATGCATGCCATCGCCTCGCCCGCGGACGCGCGGCGGACGGTGGAATTCTGGGCGGAGCAGGGCGCCACTTCGTTCAAGGCGTACAACACGCTGACCCGCGCCGAGCTGGGCGCCGCCATCGAGGCCGCCCACCGCCTGAAGCTCAAGGTGACCGGTCACCTCTGCTCGATCGGCTTCCGCGAGGCGGCGGCGCTCGGCATCGACAACCTGGAGCACGGCATCGTCGTCGACACCGAGTTCTTCTCCGGCAAGAAGCCCGACGCCTGCCCGCCTTCGCCGCTGGTCCTCGCCGAATTGGCCGGGATGGACGTCTCCGCCGCGCCGATCCAGGCGCTCATCCGCGAGCTGGTGCAGAAGCGCGTCGCGATCACCTCCACGCTGCCGGTCTTCGAGCTGTTCGATCCGCGGCGCATGGCCAAGGCGGTAGGCGAGCGCGTGCTCGCCGCCATGTCCACCGACGCGCGCGCCGTCTATCTGCAGAATCAGCTCCGGCCCCTCGGCCCCCGCCCGGACGGCATGGCGCAGCCCGACTGGGGCCGTCTCCTCCAACTCGAGATGCAGTTCGAGCGAGCCTTCGCGAAGGCGGGCGGGCTCCTGCTCGCGGGCTGCGATCCCACCGGCAACGGAGGCGTGCTGGCCGGCTTCGGCGACCAGCGCGAGCTGGAGCTGCTCGTCGAGGCCGGCTTCTCGCCGCTCGAGGCGATCCACATCGCGACCGCCAACGGCGCCGCCTTCCTCGGCGAGGCCGACCGCATCGGCACGCTCCAGCCCGGCAAGCTCGCCGACCTGATCGTCGTGCGAGGCGATCCCTCCGCCGACATCGCCGACATCGAGAAGGTGGAGACCGTCTTCAAGGACGGCGTCGGCTACGACTCCGCGAAGCTGATCGAGTCCGTGCGCGGCACCGTCGGCATGCGGTAATGCGGACTCCGCCGCGTGAGCGCCCGGTTGGCCAGCGGTCGCTCGGCGGTGGCGGTGGCGGGCGTCCTCGCGGGCGGCATGAACGGCCTTCCAGTTGCGGCTTCTTCGCGCAACGAGCATTGACGACTCGAGGGGAGGAGCTTGCCATGGATCACAAGACGCACGAACGGCACGACCACAAGCACGGAGCGAACTGCGGCCATCGCGCCATCCAGCATGCGGGCCACACGGATTACCTGCACGACGGGCACCTGCATCACTCGCATGAGGGACATTTCGACGAGCACTCCGTCGAGGCGGCGGCGGGCACGAACCCGGTGTCGTGCACGCCGGACCATGATTGCGGAGGGCACGCCGAGGACCACAAGCACGGCGCCAACTGCGGCCACGAGTCAGTGCCGCATGGCGACCACAGCGACTACCTGGTCGGCCAGCACCTGCACAGGCCGCACGGCGAGCACTGCGACGACCACGGCACGATCTCGGTGAGCTAGTTCAACATGGAGCTCAGCGCGCGCAATCAGCTCAAAGGCAAGGTCAGGAGCGTCAAGCTCGGCAGCGTGATGGCCGAGGTCATCCTCGAGGTGGCGGGCTAGCGAACCTGACTTGTGGTTCGCTCGTGGATTAGCGTTGCGTCCGCTCGCGCCAAAAGCGCTGCCCGGCCTCCGGCAGCTGGTAGATCGGGTCGTAGTACTCGTACCGCCGGGTCAGCGCCTCGGGATCGTCCTGCTCGATTCCGGTCCGGTAGTTCTTGGTCCAGTACGAGATCCCCTTCTCGCGGTCGTACTCGGCCACCTGGTGAACCCAGCGCTTTCCCACGAAGGGAACGTCGCAGACGATGCGCGGGGTGGCGAACCCGGGCAGGTAGCCCATGATGTCGTGTTGGAGCTGCTGGGCCTCGGCCACCGAGGTGCGCCAGTGCTCGCTGTTGGGGATCATGTCGCAGAGGTAGAAGTAGTACGGCAGGATCCGCGCGTGGTCCTGGAGCATGAAGCAAAGATCGAGCAGCGCCTTCTGCGAGTCGTTCACCCCGCGCAGCAGCACGCCTTGATTGCGCACGTCGCGAAAGCCCATCTCGAGCAGCTTCCGCGTGGCCTTGCCGAGCAGCGGCGTCACCTGGTTGGCGTGGTTGATGTGCGTGTGCAGCGCGAGCCCCACGCCCCTGCTGAAGGCCTTTTTCGCCAGCCGCTCCAGCGCCTGCAGCACCGCGTCCTGCAGGAAGTGCTGCGGGAGCCCCATCAGGCCCTTCGAGGCCAGCCGGATGTCGCGGATGTGATCGATGTCGAGGAGAGCGTCGACGAACGCCTCGAGCTGCTGGATGGGCACGTTGGCGATGTCGCCGCCGGAGACCACCACGTCGCGCACCGCCTTCGTGGTTTTAAGGTACTCGATGATCTGCTGGTACCGGTCCTTGGGCTGGATCGAGAACTTGAGCTTGCTCACCTGCGGCACGTTGTTGCCGACCAGGTCCATGCGCGTGCAGTGGCCGCAGTACTGCGGGCAGGTCGAGAGCAGCTCGGCCAGCACCTTGGTGGGATAGCGGTGCGTGAGCCCCTCCACCTTCCACATCTCCGCTTCGTGGAGGCTGTCGCGCGAGGCCCTGGGGTGGCTGGGCCAGTCGGCGCGCCGGTCCTCGAAGGCCGGCAGCATGTAAAGCCGCAGCGGGTCGCGCCACAGGTCCCGCTCGTCCATGGTGTTGAGCATGTGCGGCGTGATCAGGATCGACATCGTCGCGCGCTCGCGCTGGTCGCGCTCGATGCCGGCCGCCAGATCGTCGGGGAGAAGATCGCCCAGCGCCTCCTTGAGCTCGCGCAAGTCCTTGACCGTGTTCTTGCGCTGCCAGGTGGCGTTCTCCCAGTCGGCCCGGGAGACGCCGCGGTAGCCGGGCAACCGCGTCCAGTCGGGCTCCGCGAAGGGGCGCTCGAGAGGATAGGTGAAGGGCTGCTCGGCCGGCTTCGCCCGCGCCCGCGGGAGGCCTCCGACGCTCTTCGGCACTGCGCTGCCCACGCTCAAGGGAGATCCCTCCTCGATCGGAGCATCTATCGTCGGGGGCAGGTAGGGTCAAGGCTGGCTGTGCTGGTCCGCCGCCGCGGCTTCGGCCTCCCGTTCGCGCGCGAAGGCTGCGGCCGCGCTATGCTTACGCTCCCGTGCTCCGCTTCCATGTCGGCCCCTTTCCCGTCACCCTCGAGGCCTCGTTCCTGATCACCGCGGTGCTCCTCTCCGGCCTGGGCGGCAGCCCGCTGGAGGTCGCGCTCTGGGTGGTCGTGGTGTTCGTCAACGTGCTGGTCCACGAGCTGGGTCATGCGCTGGTCGGCCTCTGGCTGGGCGGCAAGCCGGAGATCGTGCTGCAGGGCCTGGGCGGCGTGACCTTTCCGCGGCTGCGCGCCCGTCCCCGGGCGCTGCAGCAGATCCTCCTCTCCATCGCCGGCCCCGCCTTCGGGCTCCTCCCGGGCGCGGCCGCGTGGGCGCTGATGGCGATCGCACCCCCGGAACCTGGCAGCCTGATGGCGGGCGTGCTGGCCGACTTCATGATCACCAGCGTGTTGTGGGCGGTCCTCAACCTGATCCCAGTCCTTCCGCTCGACGGCGGGCAGGTGATGGAGTCGGTGATCAGCGGCCTGCGCCGGAGGCCCTCCGCGATCCTCGCTTCGTGGATTTCCGTTGCCGTCGCCGTCGGCGTGGCGCTGGTCGCTCTGTTGGTCTACCGCCAGTGGTTCGTCGCGCTCTTCTTCGCTGCGATGGCGTTTTCCAACGCGGCGCGGGCGCGGGGTGCCGGTGCGCCGGCCGGCGGTCGCCCGGCCGCGGCTGGCTCCGCTGACGCCGAAACCCGCGCCGACGTCGAGCGCGAGCTTCTCGCGGCGCGCGCCGCGCTCGGTTCGGGGGACGTGGACGGCGCCCTGCTGGCGGCCGACCGCCTGGAGTCGGGGGCCGACCCGCTCCGCCAGGCGGCAGGCCTGCGCATCCGCGCCGGCGTGGAGCTGTCGCGCGGCGACGCCGCGAGCGCCGGGCTGCACGCTGGCCGCAGCTTCTCTCTGTGGCCCAACGCGGACGCCGCGGTGGTCGCCGCGCGCGCCAACCTGCGCCTCGGCGAAGAGGACCGCGCCCGCACCTGGCTGCGCCGTGCGCTCGAGGCGGGCGCGCCGCCCGAGGCGGTCGGCCGGGACCCGGAACTAGGGTCGCTCGTCCCTTGACCGGGGTGCGCGCGCTGTGCAGAGTGCGGCGCCCCGCGGGCCTGCGCCTGTCGGACCGGGATTCCCTGTGAACTCTTCTACGCCCAGCGTGCTCTTCCCGGGCGCCGCCCGCGCGCAGTGGCTCGACTGGCGCTGGCAGTCGCGCAACGCGGTGCGTTCGCTCGCGGAGCTGGAGCGGCTCGTCCCCCTCACCGACGACGAGCGGCGCGGCTGCGAGGAGACCCGCGAGATTTTCCGGCTGGGCATCACTCCGTACTACCTCTCGCTGATCGACCCCGCGCACCCGTTCTGCCCGGTGCGCATGCAGGCCATCCCGGTCGCTGCCGAGGCCGTGGTCCACCGCGGCGAGCTGCGCGACCCGCTCGGCGAGGACCACAACCGGCCGGTCCGCGGCATCGTCCACAAGTACCCCGACCGGGTGCTCTTCCTCGCGCTCGACCGCTGCTCGGTCTACTGCCGCCACTGCACCCGGCGCCGCATCACCTCCGGCGACGAGGGCGACTTCAACAAGGACGAGCTGCGTGAGGCGCTGCGCTACGTCGCCGCGCACCCGGAGGTGCGCGACGTGCTCATCTCCGGCGGCGACCCGTTCCTCCTCTCGACGCCGCGGCTGGTCGAGCTGCTGGAGGGCATCCGGCGGATCCCCCACGTGGAGATGATCCGCATCGGAACCCGCGTGCCGGTGTGCCTGCCCATGCGCGTGGACGACGAGCTGGCGCGGGCGCTGCGAAGGTTTGCGCCGCTCTACGTGATCACCCACTTCAACCACGCCAAGGAGATCACCGCCGAGGCGCGGGAGGCCTGCGAGCGTCTGGTCGACCATGGCGTTCCGGTGGAGAACCAGGCGGTGCTGATGCGCCGGGTGAACTCGTCGGAGACGTCGATCCGCGACCTGATGCACCAGTGCCTGCGGATGCGGGTGCGCCCCTACTACCTGCACCAGATGGACGTGGCTGAGGGCCTCGAGCACCTGCGCACGCCCATCGCCCGGGGAGTGGAGCTGATCGGTTCGTTGCGCGGTTTCACCAGCGGGCTTGCCGTCCCGCATCTCGCGGTCGATCTGCCGGGCGGCGGCGGCAAGGTGACGCTGCAGCCCGACTACGTGGTCGAGCGCCGCCCGGACGAGACCGTGCTGCGCAACTACAAGGGCGAGCTGTACTCGTACCCCGAGCCGGCCGAGACCGATTGCACGGTTCCGTACGATGCCGTCTGGTACCCGGACGGCAGGCCGCGGGAGACCGCCTTCGCGCCGCCGGCCGACGGGGAGGCCGGGTCCCCGCGGGCCGCCCCTTCGCCCCATTCGCTGCCCGTGCTCCAAGCGGAGACCGCGTGATCACCAACCTGCTCGAGTCCCTCTTCGTCTGGATCTCCGGCGTCATCGCCGCGCTCGGCTACGGCGGCGTCCTCGGCTTGATGGCGGTGGAGAGCGCCTGCATCCCGCTTCCCTCAGAGATGATCATGCCGTTCGCGGGCTTCCTCGTCTCCAGCGGCCGCTTCACGCTGTGGGGCATCGCGCTCGCAGGGGCTGTCGGCTGCGTGGTCGGGTCGATCCCCGCCTACTACGCCGGCCAGTACGGGGGCCGGCCGCTGGTGGCGCGCTACGGCCGATATCTGCTGATGAACGAAAGCCACCTCGACTGGGCGGAAAAGTTCTTCGCCCGGCGCGGCGACATCACCGTCTTCGTCGGCAGGCTCCTCCCGGTTGTGCGCACCTTCATCGCCTTTCCCGCAGGCGTGGCCCGCATGCCGATGGGCAAGTTCATCGTCTACACCTTCATCGGTTCGTTCCCCTGGTGTCTGGGGCTGGGCTACGTCGGAATGAAAGTGGGCGAGCACCGCGAGCTGCTCACGCCCTGGTTCCACCGCCTCGACGCCGTCATCGTGGCCGCGCTGCTCGCTGGCGCCTCTTGGTTCGTGTGGAAGCAGGTCAGGAAGCGCTCCCGCGCCGGGGACGCACAGGCCTAGGCCTGGCAGGGCGTCGAAAAGCCCTGCCGGCCAATTTCCCCGGTGTGAACCCGACTTCCCAGGCGTGCCCGCCGGTGTCCGATCGGCGGCAGCAAGTCCCCGTAGCCCCGTGGCGCCCTCGCTTTTGCGCCTGCGCTGGTCCCGTCCTTGCACAATCAAATGGCCGCGGGAGTAGGCGGCACCGCGGGCGGCGGAGGGATTATGCGGTTGGTCGGGCGGCGGGGGCGGGTGGTTCTTTTGGCGCTCGCGGCCGCCGGCTTGGCGTGCGCGCATGGGAACCCCAGGGGCGCGGAGTCGACGGCGCTCGCCGCGGGGCGCTATGCCGTCGAGTCCATCCGCTCGCGGGCGACGCTGAACGGCCAGGAGCAGTTCCTCGAGATCTCCGAGACCGGCAACCTGGTGGTCGACGCCTCTGGCCTCGAGCACCTGCTCACCGAGCGCGGCGCCCTGCTGCTGACCGCGGGTGGAGCCTGCAGGCTGGCGCTCGCCGTCTCGGTGGATGGGGAGGAGCCCGGCGTCTCCGACCGGTCCTGCACCTGGTCGATCGAAGGCGACCGGTTCTTCCTCGGCGACGGCCGGGGCGACTTGCGCACGGTCTACCGCGTGCAGCGCGGCGAAGGCCGCCTGGTGCTCGAAGGCCTCGTCGACGTGGCGCCCGACGGTCGAGTCGTCGGCGACGCCGAGGGGGAGCGCATGGTGCTGATCGAGGCGCCCGCCAAGGCGCAGGAACACGGGCGGGCGAGCCGCACCGCCGAGCCGGTGAGCGCGGCCGCGCCGCTGCGCGGCGAGGACATCTAACAGGGACGCGTACCCGTCCTTGCGCGAGGTCTGTTAGAAGCCGGGCATGGACGCGAAGGCCGTCTCGACCCCCCCCTTGTTCCTGACCTCGCGGCTGTTGCGGGGCGCGGGGTTCGCGCACGGCTTTTCGCTGCGCGGCGGGGGAGTTTCCGGAGGCCAGTTCTCCTCGCTCAACCTGAGCACCGCGGTGGGCGACGAGGGCGCGGCGGTGGAGGAGAACCTCGCGCGGCTGCGCAACGCAGTGGGCCTCGCGGAAGGCACGGTGCTCTCGCGGGTCCGGCAGGTCCATGGCGATCGCGTGCTCGCGGCGCGCGCGTCCGAGGGCCCGCACCTGGTCGAGCTGTTCCCTCCCAGCGAGGCACAGGCGGAGCCGGTGTCCGGCGAGTCGCTCGCGCAGCCGGGATCCGCCTGCGCCGACGCGCTGCTCGCGCTCGAGCCGGGCACCGCCGTGGCGGTGGCGGTGGCCGATTGCGCGCCGATCCTGATCGTTGCCGAGGACGAGCGGGCGGCGGCAGCGGTGCACTCGGGCTGGCGCGGTACGCGGCTTTCGATCGCGGCGCGCGCGGTGCGCGCCCTCCAGCGTACCGCGGGGGCGGAGCCCTCGCGCATGCTCGCGGCCGTCGGCCCCTGCATCGGCCGCTGCTGCTACGAGGTCTCGTCCGAGCTGGCCGCGCTTTTCCGCGGGCTCTTCGGCGCCGAGGTGGCGGACGATCCCGCCGCGGTTACGAGCCCGCACCTCGACCTGCGCCTCTGCATCGCGCGCGCCCTGCTCGGGGCCGGCGTTCCCGAGGAGCGCATCGAGCAGGTCCCCGGCTGCACCTCCTGCGACGCCGGATCGTTCTTCAGCCACCGCCGCGACAGGGGAAGAACTGGCCGCCATCTCGCCTTCGTGGTTGCCTGACCGTCCCACTCCGTCCGACAACCGCGCTGCTTGAAATCGCGGTGCATTCTTTGACAGGCCCCCCGCGCGCAACGATCATGTGCGCGTGTCTCCTCCGGTCCCGCGGCCCAGCGTCCGACCCCTTACGGAGCGGCCCTGGGTCGCCCTGGTGGCGTTCGCGCTGATCGCGGGGTGCGCAGGAGCGAAGCCGCTCCCCGATACCCGCGTCGAAGAGCTGCAGCAAGAGCTCGCCGCCCAGGCGAACTTGCTCGCGCGGCAGCAGCAGCGCATCGAGGAGCTCGAGGTGCGCGTCGCCACTCTCGCCTCGCGTGCGCAGGCCCCAGCCTCCAGCGCTGCGCACGGCCAGCCGCCCGCCTCGGCGCCGGGCTCGTCAGTGCCCAAGACTCTGCAGACGATCAAGCTGCCCGCGCCTCCGGGTGGCCGGCGGCCGCACCCGCCTCGGCTCAACCCGGTGGAGCGCGCGCCGCGGCTGCCCGCGCAGATCTCGCTGCGCGAGCCCGACGAGGAAGCGCTGGCAGAGCTGGAGACGCCGCTGCAGTCGGCGGTGGACTCGGCCATCGCCTCCGCCGCGGGCGCCGACCGCGCGTTCGCACAGGCGGTCCAGCGCCTCAACGACGGCGCACACCCAGAGGCGCAGGCGCTCCTGCTCGCCTTCGCGGCCAGGTGGCCGCGGCATTCGGCGGCGGACAACGCCCTCTATCTCGCCGGCCTCTCGCGCGCGGCCACCGGCGACTGCCCCGGCGCGGTGGCGGTCTTCGACCGGGTCCCCGCCGAGTATCCAGCGACCGACCAGCTCGCCCCGGTGCTGCTCGAGAAGGGGCGCTGCCAGGCGCGGATGAAGCGGCAGCTCGAGGCGCACCAGACGCTCAGTCGGCTCACCGACGAATTTCCCGATTCTGCCGAGGCGGCCCAGGCGCGGCTGCTCCTCGCGCTGATCTCAGCAGGGAGGTAGGTCATGCGGACGAAGGTCATCTCGCGGTGGCGCAAGGCGGTGGTGGCTGCCGCGGCGGCGGCTTCGCTCGCTGCACCCGGCGCGCGCGCGCAGGACAAGGGCCAGCCGGTGGAGGACGGACCCGCGCGGTCGCCCGCTGCTGGCGAGCCGCCCCGCGACGTTCCGGCGCCTCCCATCGAGGACGGTCCCGCACCCCTGCAGGGCGGCAGCGAGGTGCGCGGCCAGCTGACCACGCCGCAGCAGCCCCAAGGCGAGGCGCAGATCTACGTCATCCAGAAGGGCGACACGCTCTGGGACCTGTCGCAAAAGTTCCTCAGCAACCCTTGGTATTGGCCGCGGATCTGGAGCCTCAACCCCTCCATCGAGAACCCGCACTGGATCTACCCTGGCAACAAGCTCAAGGTGACCCCGGGTCAGGGCGGTGCGCCGGCGCAGGTCGAGGTCCAGGGCGGGCAGCCCGAAGCCCCGCCGCTCGTCGCCGACGAGGAGCCGCTGCCGGCGACGCCCCCGAGCGGCCCGGCCGACTTGGGCGTGGCCGGCAAGGACGCAGCCGAGACCGCGGCGAGCTACCGAGCCGTGAGCGCCTCCGGGCGGCTCAGCTTCACGCCGCCCAAGGCGCTGAATACCCGCGTCAGCGGTCTCATCTCCCCCGAGGAGCTGGACCAGGCGGGGGTGATCGATGGGTCCTTCGAGGAAAAGCAGCTCCTCGCGAGCTACGACACCGCCTACGTCCGCTTCAGCCACGAACCGGGGATGAAGGCCGGCGACCGGCTGGTCATCTTCCGCCCCGAAGGCAACATCGTCGACCCCACCAACCACCGCAAGCTGGCGCAGAAGGTCCGCACCCTCGGCGTCGCCCAGGTGGTCGGCGTGAACGAGGATTCGCTCACGGTGCAGATCGGAAGCACCTGGGAGGAGATCGCACGCGGCGATCTGGTGCGGCCCTGGGTCGAGCAGAAGAAGCGCATCGCGCCCAAGCCCAACCGCACCGCGGTGGAGGGCGTGATCATCGCCTCGACCACCTCCGACCTGGTCACCCTCGGCGAGGCCCACGAGGTCTACATCAACCGCGGCTCCAAAGACGGCGTCGAGGAGGGCAACACCTTCACGGTGGTGCAACGCGGGGACGGTCTCGGCACCATCGGAGGCGGCTTCACCTCCTACACCGGCGGTGCGGGACAGATGAGCAACGCGCCCGAGGAGACTGTGGGTCTGCTCATCGTCCTCGACGTCAAAGAGCACGTCAGCATCGCCGTGGTGGTCAAGAGCATCCGGGAATTGGAGCCTGGCCAGCGCGTCGCCATGCGCACCGACGCCGCGCCGGGCGCCGGCGGCGAGTAGCAGCCCGCGATTCGTCCGATGGCGCCCGCGCCCGCGCCGGCGTACGCCTATCCGGTGACGAGCGCCGTAGACGACGCGCAGGACGCGGCCGGCCCGGTTGGCCCCGAGGCGGTGGCCGCCTGCGCCCTCTCGGCGGTGCCGGGTCTCGGCCCTGGCTCGCTCGCGCGACTGGCGGTGGCCTTCGGCTCGCTCGAGGCGGCGCTGGCGGCGGGCGCCCGGGGGATCCTCGCGCTGCACGCCTCCCTCGATCCGCCGCTCGATGCCCGCGCGGTGCGCTACCTCTCTGGCGCGCGCGACCTGACCTCCGCCGGACTTCGGATTTTGCGGTCTGCGCGCGCGGCCGGAGCGCGCGTGGTCCTGCGCGGCGATCCGGCTTATCCCGGTTTGCTGCGGGGCATCGAGCGCCCGCCGTCCCTCTTGTACGTGCGCGGCGCGCTGGACCCCGCCGCGGCGCGCGTCGCCGTGGTGGGCTCGCGCGAGGCCGACGAAGAGGGCCTGAGGCTCGCGCGCGAGATCGCGGAGGACCTCGCCGGCGCCGGCGTCCAGGTGGTGTCCGGCGGCGCGCGCGGCGTGGACGCGGCCGCGCACGAAGGAGCCTTGTGGGGGCAGGGCACCACCGCTGCAGTGCTCGGCTGCGGCATCGACGTCGCCTACCCCCCCGCCCACGGCCCGCTCTTCGAGCGGCTCGCGCACGGCGGCGGCGCGGTGGTGAGCGAGTTTCCACCCGGCGCCCCCGGCAGCCGCCTGAACTTTCCCCGGCGCAACCGCACCATCAGCGGCCTCTCCAGCGCGGTGGTGGTGGTGCGCGCCTCGCTCGCCTCCGGTGCGCTGGTCACCGCGCGCGAGGCGCTGCGGCACGGGCGCCTGCTCTTCGCGGTGCCGGGTCCGGCCGGAGAGCCGCTCTGCGCGGGGCCCAACCGGTTGCTCGCCGGGGGAGCCGCGCGTCCGGCCACCTCGGCTGCCGACGTGCTGCGGGAGTTGGGCTGGCAGCCGCCCCAGGGGCGGTCGAACCGCCCGGGGGGGTCCGGGCATCCTAGCGCGCCTGGCCCCGGGCATTCAGGGCCGCAGGGCTTGGGTGACCCCGGCGCGCGGCTCCTGGGCCTCCTAGAGGGGCGGCGTCCGCTGCACCTGGACGAGCTGGCGGAAAGGGCCGGGATGGGTGCCCAGGATGCGCTTCGGACGCTGCAGGACCTGGAGCTGAAGGGCCTCTGTTTCCAGAGGCCCGGGAAATATTACTTGCGCTGGCGGGCTTAGTACCCCCATTGGAATCTGAGTTGGGAGTGCCGGCATCTACCGCCGCCCCAAGGGGACACACGACATGGCGACCGCGAAGACCGCGAGCACAGCAAAGACGAAGACAGCGAAGAAGAAGGCCGTGCCGGTGGCACCCAAGGCCAAGGCCCCCAACGCGGCCCGGCTCGCCAGGGCAGGCAAGAAGGCAGGCGCTGTGGAGGTCGACGCCCGCGTCCCGGCGCCGCGCGCCACGCGGGTCAGCGGAAACACGCTCGTCGTAGTCGAGTCGCCGGCCAAGGCCAAAACCATCAAGAAGTATCTGGGCGCAGGCTACACAGTGAAGGCGTCGGTGGGCCACATCATGGACCTGCCCAAGTCGAAGATCGGCGTCGACGTCGACAACGACTTCGAGCCCATCTACGAGGTCATCGAGTCCAAAAAGAAGGTGGTGGCGGAGCTCAAGGCGGCGGCCAAGCTTGCCGACCGCATCCTGCTCGCGACCGACCCCGACCGCGAGGGCGAGGCCATCGCCTGGCACATCCGCACCCAGTTCGCGAAGAACAAGGTGCCGACGTTCCGGGTGCTGTTCAACGAGATCACCAAGAAGGCGATCAACGAAGCGATCGAGAAGCCGCTCCAGCTCAACCAAGCGCTCTACGACGCGCAGCAAGCCCGCCGCGTGCTCGACCGCCTGGTCGGCTACCAGATCTCGCCCATCCTCTGGAAGAAAGTGCGCCGGGGCCTCTCGGCGGGCCGCGTGCAGTCGGTGGGCGTGCGCCTGGTGGTGGAGCGCGAGGAGCAGATCCGCAAGTTCGTCCCGGTCGAGTACTGGTCCCTGGAGGCAGATCTGAAAGCGGCGCTCCCGCCGCAGTTCCGCAGCAAGCTGATCAAGCTCGATGGCAAGAAGGCCGAGCTGGGCAACGCCGAGGCGACGCTGCCCCTGGTCGACCAGCTCAAGAACCAGGCCTTCACCGTCCAGTCGGTGGAGAAGAAGGAGCGGCGCCGCAACGCGCCGCCGCCCTTCATCACCTCCAAGCTGCAGCAGGAGGCGGCGAACCGGCTGCACTTCACCGCCAAGAAGACGATGACGCTTTCGCAGCGGCTCTACGAGGGCGTGGAGCTGGGCGATGAGGGCCAGACCGCGCTGATCACGTACATGCGCACCGACTCCGTCCGCCTCTCCCCCGACGCGATCGCCTCTGCCCGCGGCTATATCGGCGAGAGGTTCGGCAAGGACTACCTGCCGCAGGATCCGGTGGTCTTCAAGACCAAGAAGAGCGCGCAGGACGCGCACGAGGCCATCCGCCCCACCAACATCGAGTATCCGCCCGAGCGGGTGCAGCCGTTCCTCGAGCGCGACATGTTCCGGCTCTACGAGCTGATCTGGAACCGCTTCATCGCCTGCCAGATGACCCCGGCGGTGTTCGATCAGACCACCGCCGACATCCAGGCGGGGAACGCCGTCTTCCGCGCCACCGGGCAGACCACCAAGTTCGCCGGCTACCTGGCCGTCTACGGGGAGCAGGCTGTCTCCGACGAGCCCGCGAAGATCGAGGAGGCGGGCGCGGAGAAGATGGAGGGCGAGGACGACGAGAAGGGCGACCTCTCCCGCCAGCTCCCGCCGCTCGAGTCCGGGCAGAAGCTGCAGCTCGTGCAGCTCATCCCCGAGCAGCACTTCACCCAGCCGCCGCCGCGCTTCACCGAGGCCTCGCTGGTGAAGGAGCTGGAGGAAAAGGGCATCGGCAGGCCGTCGACTTACGCGGCCATCCTCTCCACCATCCAGGACAAGGAGTACGTGGAGAAGAAGGAGAACCGCTTCTATCCCACCGAGCTGGGCAAGCTGGTCACCGAGCTCCTGATGGCCTCGTTCCCAACGGTGATGGACGTCGAGTTCACCGCCAAGATGGAGGGCGAGCTGGATGAGGTGGAGGAGGGCAGCGCGAACTGGGTCAAGGTGCTGAATGAGTTCTACGGCCCGTTCAAGAAGACCCTCGTCGTGGCCGACGAGCAGATGCGGGACGTCAAGCGCGAGGAGCAGAAAACCGATCTGGTCTGCGAGAAGTGCGGCTCGCCCATGGTCATCAAGTGGGGCCGCATGGGCCGGTTCCTCGCCTGCTCCGGGTATCCCGAGTGCAAGAACACCAAGGACTTCGTCGAGAAGGACGGCAAGATCGAGATCGCCCTCGAGCTGCCCACCGACGAGAAGTGCCCCACCTGCGGCAAGCCGATGGTGAACAAGCGCGGCCGCTTCGGGCGCTTCCTCGCCTGCTCGGATTATCCGACCTGCAAGACGACCAAGAAGATCACGCTCAAGGACGTGGTTTGCCCGGAGGACGGCGGCGGACTCGCCGAGCGGAAGTCGCGCTTCGGCAAGAGCTTCTGGGGCTGCGTGAACTATCCGAACTGCAAGTTCGTCGCCTGGGATCGGCCGCTGGGCGAGCCTTGCCCGCAGTGCGGGAGCAAGTACCTGCTCTCGAAGTACTCGAAGCGGGAGGGCGCGTTCATCGCGTGCCCCAACAAGGAGTGCGGGTATCGGCGCGAGGCGCCCGAGCCTGGCACCGAGGTCGTCGCCAAGATCGAGTCCGCATAAGGGCGCAGCGGCGAGATCTGGCAGCGATCGGGCCGCCGGCGGGTGGGGCGGGTCCGTGCTCGGACAAGTCGCGCGGCCGCGCTGGGGGTTGCGCGAGTGGGCCTTGTGTGATTTCGGCGCGCGGAACTGCGCGCGGACCC
>WNFI01171551.1_pt1 | contig 65070 bp, 55 predicted proteins | sample 5400471 | NCBI WGS metagenome assembly WNFI01 (sample SAMN13153348, study PRJNA577476) | soil metagenome | isolation source: 100 cm saprolite on Douglas fir-dominated hillslope | place: USA:California | collected 2013-09-17 | reverse complement strand
ATCTCCTCATCGCGCCCAATCACGGGATCGAGCTTGCCTTGCGCCGCCAGCTGTGTGAGGTTGCGCCCATATTTCTCCAACGCCTGGTATGTGCCCTCCGGATTCGGGTCGGTCACCCGCTGGGCGCCGCGAATGGAGGTCAGCGCCTGCAACACGTTCTCACGTGTGAGCCCTGCCGCTCTCAACGCGTGCTGCACCTCTCCATCGTTGACATTGAACATGGCCAGCAGCAAGTGCTCCACGCTCAGGTACTCATCGTGGAAAGTGCTCATCTCGCCCCAGGCATCTTCCAGTAACTTGCGCAGACGAGGCGAAATGCCCGGCTCACTGCCCCCATAGATATGCGGCATCCGCTCGAGTTCGTTGTTGATGATGCGCTGTGCCGCGGCCAGATCGCCGCCGACCTTGGCAATCACCTGCCGCACCACCCCATCTTCCTGGGCCAATAGGGCAGCCAGCAGATGCTCGACCTCGACCTGATTATGATGGTACTGCCTGGCTAGCTGTGCTGCATCACTGATCGCCTCACGCGCTTTCTCGGTAAAGTGCTCAATGTTCATGGCTCTTTCTCTCTCCTGTTATTGAGTTGTTCCTGGACTGCCAGGAGGTCCAAACCAGCCTCGGTGATATTCACCTCCCCGATGTAATGCCCCATGCGTGCGATATGGACGGTTTCCTGGAACTCTTGCGGCCCCAGACCCGTCAGACGCTCCACTTCTTCCCACTGGTGGGGCATTATGCGAACCTTCCGTTCCTTGACGTAGAGCGTTCCAACCTGCCGAATCGCTGCAAGCAACCGGACGATGGTCGGGGTAACCGGGTGTCCAAGTTGCAAGGCACCACTTACCGCCTTTTCCAGGAGCTGGCCTGCCTCTGTATGCACGATCTGACCATCGACCAGTCGCTCAATAAGTCCACGCGCTTCGAGCTTCTCGAATGCCCAACCTTGCTTTTCCTCAGTGAGAGAGGAATGATATCTCGCTGCAGAAGTGGGCGTTTCCCTCACTGTTTCAGGCAGATTCAACAGCACTTCGGCTTCCTCTCGCGTTAACGCTGGCTTGCGTTCACTGTGCTCCGCGAGCCCGGCATAGAGACGACCGGACCTGGTGACTCCTCCTGTGCCTATCAGCCCTTCCTCTCGTGCCTGCTCTACCCATGAGTCCGCAGGGGCATGAAGGCGGCTGACAGCGGTTGTCAGCACTTTGACAGCTGTAGCGGTAATGTCTCGTGGCGGTCCATCTTGCTCAGCCAGGATCTTGTGACCATGTGGAGTCAGCCGATACACGGTCTTTGTCCCCTCACCCTCAGCGCGCAGAAGATCAAAGGCCTCCAGGCTCACGAGCAATTCCTCAAGATCCCAGAACGTGCCGAACCACTCGTCATGATCCTTCAACTGCTCAAGCATCGCTACAGCCTGGCGCTTTTTGGCCGACCGCTCTTTCACGGTCCTTCCATAGCGACCAACGAAGTCCTGGTAGCGTTTGACCATCCGATCAACAAGGACGCGATGAAGCGTCTCTTTATCGGGGTGCGGCTGAGAAGCATTGGTAGGTTCAGCAAGCTGCTGTATCGCTGCCAAAAGCTCGCTCTCAGCCTCAGTAATCGCAAAGGTGCGCACCTGTTCTGGGCTCTCCCGCTCAAGCAGTGAATACGCCCGCAGCGCTGACTGTCCAGCCGCACTTACTGTCCCGTCAGACTCCACATAGCCCAGCGTTTGCAGGTTCAGCAGTTGCTCAGACGTGAGAGCCGCACTTCCCTGGTCTACCAGCAAGTCCAACACCTTCAGGGTCGGTTCATCGAGCACAGCGTCAAGCGGGGCATATCCCCCTTTGCGCAGTGCTTCATACGCTGCCTGTCCAAGCGCAGTCAATGCGTACACGATTCGTTCTGGCACTGACCAGGTGAGCAGGTCCATCGCTTCGAGCAGAGCTATGTGCTCAGCCGGCATATCCAGGCCAGGTCTGCCAGTATAGCCCGGATGCATGTGACGAATGGAATTGGCCAGATCACTATCGATCTCCAATCGTGGTCGGTAACGCCTGACAAAGTCTCCCCATGCTTCGCCATAACGATTCAGGCGTACAGCCGAACGATTTTCCAGTGTGTCGTGAACGCTCTCAGTCAACCCACGAGCGCTCAACGCCTGGGCTGTCACAGGACCGACCCGTCCTTTATTTTGCTGTGCTGCCTGCAGGGCGGCCAGAATATCGGAGCCAATAAAGCGCCAGTCGTTCTTGAGCTGGTCAAGTGGAGGAAGCAGCGCTGCTTCGCGCATGGCTTCGAGCAAGCGAAGGGCCTCTTGACCTGCAGAGGTCAGCCGGTACGACCGTGGGACCTCGAGTAGCACCAACCCCTGCAGTTCAAGCACGCGATAGATATATTCCTGCGGGTCATCCTCTGTCAGTGCACGCACAGCATGTCCCCCATCCTCGCTGGCCACAAGCTCATTCAGAGCGAGGAGATGTGCTGTGGTGAGGAGCATGTTGCACTTCCTTTCTCGTTGACCAGGACACGCTTTGACCCACCAGGCGCGTTCCACCGGGGAGGAACGCTTCCTCAGATACGCCAGCTTTCAAATGGTTGCCCCGACCAGGGTAACCGCATCCCGTTTATTATACCTCAGAGATACGCTCGTTTACCTGGAAAGAGCCTCGTATCCTGGGGCCCCTCCAGGATGAGCATCGGGAGCTGCCTACACTTCGCGGTAGTCTCCCTCGACGGTCCCAGGTTGACCACCGGATGCTGCGCCGGATGTCCCATCGCCCGCGGTTGTTCCGGGTTGACTGTAGACCTCCTGGCCAATGCGCTGCATGGCGCGCTCCAGGTCATCGGCGGCACTGCGGACACGCGTGAGATCGGTGCCTGCAAGCGCATCACGTACGGCCCTGATGTGATTCTCCACCTCACTGCGTAAGCTAGCCGGGATTTTGTCCCCGAGATCTTGCAGCGTCCGCTCGGCCTGGTAGGCCAGGCTATCGGCGCGGTTGCGCGGAGAATGCCATTGGCATCGATGTCGAAGGTCACCTCAATCTGTGGCACGCCTCGTGGAGCCGGAGCAATGCCTTCCAGGCGGAAGCGTCCCAGGCTCTTGTTGTCGCGTGCCAGTTCGCGCTCACCTTGCAACACGTGGATCTCCACTGCAGGCTGGTTATCCTCCGCTGTGCTGAAGACCTCACCCTTGCGTGCCGGGATCGTCGTGTTGCGCTCGATCAGCCTCGTCATCACACCACCCAGCGTCTCAACACCCAGGGAAAGCGGCGTCACGTCGAGCAGGAGCACATCCTTGACCTCGCCCTTGAGCACGCCTGACTGGATGGCCGCCCCGACCGCCACCACCTCGTCCGGGTTCACCCACTTGTTCGGCTCCTTCCCGAAAATCTTGCGCACCAGCTCGATCACTGCTGGCATGCGCGTCTGCCCACCCACCAGGATGACCTCATTGACCTCGGATGCTTTGATCCCTGCATCCTCCAGCGCCTTCATGACTGGCCCACGCGTGCGCTCGATGAGATCGCCGACCAGTTGCTCGAGTTTGGCCCGCGTCAAAGTCATCACCAGGTGCTTGGGTCCACTGGCGTCTGCCGTGATGAAGGGCAGGTTGATCTCAGTCTGCATCGCGCTGGACAACTCGATCTTGGCACGCTCTGCCGCTTCCTTCAGGCGTTGGAGGGCCATGCGGTCCTGGCGCAGATCAATGCCCTGCTCTTTGCGGAACTCGTCAGCCAACCAGTCAATGATGCGCTGATCGAAGTCATCACCCCCCAGGTGCGTATCGCCGTTGGTGGCCTTGACCTCAAAGACTCCCTCACCCAACTGCAAGATGGAGATGTCGAAGGTCCCACCCCCCAGATCGTAGACGGCAATGACCTGATCACCTTTCTTGTCCAGCCCATAGGCCAGCGAGGCGGCCGTCGGTTCGTTGATGATGCGCAAGACCTCGAGCCCTGCAATCGTGCCCGCGTCTTTGGTGGCCTGGCGCTGCGCGTCGTTGAAGTAGGCCGGCACCGTAATCACGGCCTGGGTAATGCGCACGCCCAGTTTGGCTTCCGCATCAGTTCTCATCTTTTGCAGAATCATGGCCGAGATTTCCGGCGGACTGTATTCGCGTCCGCCCAGCACCACGCGGACATCGCCGTTAGGGGCCCGAGTGATCTTATAGGGCACACTCTTCATCGTGCGCTGGACCTCGGGGTCATCGAACTTGCGCCCCATGAGACGCTTAATGGAAAACACCGTATTTTCGGGGTTGGTCACCGCCTGTCGTTTGGCCACCTGGCCGACCAACCGTTCACCGCTCTTGGTGATGGCCACCACGGAGGGAGTGAGCCGCGACCCTTCGCTGTTCTCCAGGACGGTCGGCTCACCACCCTCCATCGTTGCCATCACCGAGTTGGTGGTTCCCAGGTCAATACCAATTACTTTTGCCATTGCTTCTCGCTTCCTTTCAGAAAAGCCTCGTAGAGACTCTATCTCGTCAGAATTCAGAATCTTCTTGCTGCGTAGGCGCATTACGCCTGGGAGACGAGGCACCGGCGACACTGACCTGAGCAGGACGAATGACACGTTCTCCCAGGGTATACCCTGGCTGGGCAATCTGCAGGATCGTTCCTTCAGGCACATCCGCTCGCGCCTCCGTCGCGATGGCCTCGTGCCAGCGCGGATCGAAGGGCTCTCCGGGTGTGCCGATCTGTTGCACGCCCAGCTGGTCAAGCACCGTTGTGAGCCTTCGCGCAACCAGGAACAAGCCCTGCACCCATGGGTGCGTGGCCAGCTCCGGTGGTACGGCTCCCAGCGCCCGTCCAAAATCATCGAGTACCGGTAACAGACGGGAGAGCAGCGCACTCTGGGCTGCGATGCGTCCCTCAGCCTGCTCCTGGCCCATGCGACGCCGATAATTCACGAAGTCCGCCTGTGTTCGCCGCAGCAGATCCAGGCACTCTTCCGCCCTCTGCTGCTCTGCGATAAGCCGTTGCTCTTCCTGAGCAGAGACGGTTGTGGAATCTGGCTCGCCTTCCCGTTCTGGCTGCTCGGCTGTCTGTTGCTGATGTTTGCCCTCCTGCTGTTCTTGTCCGTTCTGTTGCATGGCACCTTCCTTTTCTTCTCTTCCGCATTACTGCAAAATTACAAATTGCATCGGCTTGAAAGCGATCGATCAGGAGAAAGTAAATAGACCCCTCCCGCCATTCAAGAACAGTTTTCCAGTATGTTTTGGCAGGAATACTGCCCCAGTTTCACTTTGCGCTCATCGAGGCGAAGGTAACGACCGTAGCGGCGCAGCAAACGGTAGCCACCTTCGCGCCCAATCCAGTAGCCGAGATTATCGCCCAGAATTGCGCCACTGGCAGCCGCCACGATCACCAGCGGAAGAGAGAGGCGGTAGGTTATCCCGGCATAGGTGGCTGCGACGAGCAGCATGGTCCCGCCAGGAAAGGGAATGCCCATACTTTCGATGGCCACAAAGAGCAGCACCGCCCCGTAACCGTAGGCTGTCAGAAAATGCGTCAGCTCAGATGTGGCAAGATGAAACATATGAGCTCTGCTCCCTCCATCTCCCCTCCCGTATTACCCTGGTTTATTACCTTTGTTGTTGCCCTGCCCCGACGGGTACCTGCTGCTGTTGACTCTGGCTGCCTGCGATGTTGATCCGCTTAGGGCGGCTCTCTTCACTGATGGGAAGCATAATCGTGAGGATCCCATTCTGGTAGTTCGTTTGGATTTTGTTAGTATCGATAGGCCTGGAGAAGATGATCGTCCGTTCAAACGAGCCGGAGACAATTTCCCGCGAGAGCCAGTTGTGTCCCTGCCGATGGCGATCCGTCCTGCCCCGTTGGAGCTGCGCCTGTTGTCCTCCGTCATGCTGCTCCGCCTGTAACGAGCTTTGCTGTTGCTGGCCCTGCATCTGACCTGGTTGCTTCTGTTGCTGTCCCTGCATCTGACCTGATTGCATCTGTTGCTGGCCCTGCATCTGACCTTGAGGCTGGTTCTCATGATCGTTCTGAAGGCTGTAGCGACCTCGAATCGTTAAGCTGTATTGATCAACCGTGAGTTCAATATCTTCCGGTCGCACCCCTGGGAGCGCAACATCCACCTCATAGCCATTTGGCGTCTCACAGACGTCCATAGGTACCATCAGAGATGGTGAGCCCAGCATCAAATTGGGATACACAAAGCTCTGTTCAAGCAATTGATCCATCATACGGCGAAGACTGAGTCCCTCGCGGGAAGGATCGCGACGAGTAATCATAGATCTATACCTCCTTGTTTCTGGTATGCTCTCTCATCTGTTGTTTACTTTGAGTTGGTGCTGAAACTGCTAGGAAAGACACACTAAAGAAGACTACACGTTTGTGACAACCAGGTCTTTTTTATGCACCGCGCAAAGTATACGTCGTAGCGGTTGTCTTGTCAAGTATTTATATTATCTCATCACTATTTCTATGAAACGAAAATATATTTTCTATTGAGAAGGGGTTCGAAGTCCTCGCACAGCTTCTTCTCCTAGGAAGTCTCATTGCCTTCCTGCGCTCACCGCATTCACCCGGAAAGTTGTCGAGGCACGACGTATACTCGTTACGACTAGATGTGAAGAGCAGAACGTCTCAGCGCTTCCTCAACTGCACGAGGCCCTTTATTCGCTTGAGGACGCAGCGAAGTCAGCCTACTCCAAAACCTACGCAGCTCCAATGAGACTTCCTGTGAGAAGAGGCTTGAAGTTCTCGCACAGCTTCTTCTCTATAGAAAATATATTTTTCGTCTCATAGAAATAGTAGATGAGATAATATAAATACTTGACAAAGCAAATCCTGCGACGTATACTTTGCGCGGTGCATAGTAACTATTTAGAGTGGTGATTAGGTTGTCAGGCAATGAGCCTGGCAGAGAGAATGCATCAAAGCAGCAAAGAATGGAAAGGAGACAAGCAATATGGCGGTTAGTATCCGTTCTGATGAAGCAATCCAGCAAGATGTCCTGGAAGAATTGAAGTGGGATACGCGCGTCCGACCGAACGAGATCGGTGTAGCTGTCAAGGATGGTATCGTCACGCTGACTGGTTGGGTCGATTCGTATCTGAAAAAGATAGCTGCCGAGGAGGCCGCTCACCGCGTTCCTGGCGTCAAGGCGGTAGCCAACGACATCGAGGTGCGCCTGCCCGGCTCTGCCGAACGCACCGACGCCGACCTTGCCAAGGCCGTGCTCAACGCCCTCAGGTGGGATGCAGGTATTCCGGCTGGCAAAATAGACGTGACTGTCAGCCAGGGCTGGGTTACGCTCAAGGGCGAGGTCAATTACGGCTTCCAGAAGAGAGATGCAGAACGTGCTGTACGTCGCCTGGCAGGTGTCAAAGGAGTCACCAATCTAATCATAGTCAGGCCTCCCGTGACGCCAACGCCAACAGAACTGAAGGAGAGCATCGAGAAGGCGCTCATCCGCAATGCGGAGACGGATGCCAGGCGTATCACGGTCGAAGTGGAGGGCGGCAAGGTCATCCTCCGTGGGACGGTAAGTGCCTATGCTGAAAAAAAGGCGGCCGAGGATACCGCCTGGTCATTGCCGGGTGTCAGGGAAGTTGATAACCGTATCGTGATCTCGCCACCGTAATCCTTGCTTCATTGCCAGCGAGCTGATCTCTTAATCTCTCATGTTGATACCAAAGGAGGTTTTATGCGAGCGGTAGTATACAAGGGACCTTACAAGGTCGATGTCGAGCAGGTGCCAGATCCCAAGATCGAGCATCCCAATGATGCGATTATTAAGATTACCTCATCTTGTATTTGTGGTTCAGATCTCCACATGTACGAGGGCCGAACCGACGCTCAACCGGGCCTTAGATTCGGTCATGAGCCTATGGGCATTATTGAGGAGGTGGGCTCTGCTGTAACGACCTTGCGTAAAGGTGATCGTGTTGTATCTCCGTTTAATATATCGTGCGGTTTCTGTAAAAACTGTGAGCGCGGGTTTACCGGATTCTGTCTGACCGTCAATCCTGGTTTTGCTGGAGCTGCCTTAGGCTTTGCGGGATGGGGGCCGTTTCCCGGTGGACAGTCGGAATATCTGCGTATTCTGTACGCTGATTTTAATGCGTTGAAGTTACCTCAAGGCAGCGAACACGAGGAAGATTTTGCTCTGCTCGCGGATATCTTCCCCACCGGCTATCATGGTACCGAGCTCGCCCAGGTCTCTATTGGTGAGTCTGTGGTTGTGTTTGGCGCCGGACCGGTCGGAGCGATGGCCGCGTATAGCGCCATGCTGCGCGGTGCCGCGGAAGTCTATGTCGTGGACCAGATACCGGAGCGCCTTAGCAAGGTGAAGGCTATCGGTGCCATCCCCATTGACTTTAACAAGGGAGACCCCGTCGAACAAATCAGGTCTATGCGCCATGGCGATGGCGTGGATAAGGGCATCGATGCCGTCGGGTACCAGGCCAGGGTACCCGGTACAGGCATGGAAGACCCTTCTTACGTGCTGAATGCGTTGATTCAGATCGTCAATGCTACCGGTATCCTGGGCATTATTGGCCTCTATGTAAGCACTGATCCAGGCGCTAAGGATCCTCATGCTGCTCACGGAGAACTGATGGTTTCCCATGGAAAACTTTGGCAGAAGGGCCTGAGTATGGGAACCGGTCAGTGCAATGTCAAACGATACAATCGCCAACTACGTGATCTCATTATCGCCGGACGTGCGAAACCCAGCTTTATTGTCTCGCATGAAGTGTCGCTGAATGATGCTCCGATGGCCTACGAGAAGTTCGATAAGCGCGTTGAAGGCTACACCAAGGTCATTTTGAAGCCCTAGTTACCTGGTCAGGTTGGGGAGAATAGACCGAGGGGAAGTAGTAGTAGTTAAGGTCGTTGGGATAAAATAAGGAGAGACACACAGACGTGTGTCTCTCCCGGTGATTATGCTTGCTGTTGGTGACTGTCCTCTGGCAAGAGTGGTAATGGTCGTACCCAGTGCATATACAATTTACTACTACAGATCGGGCATACACGGTCGTCTGGCACCGGTACTGCGATTATGGAGATATAGCGCCATGCGCCATCTAGATTTCGTTCCCATACTAAATTACAATCTGGACAGAGGTTGCGTTCCCATTTGATCATGTTACGTGCTGTCTCCTACTAAAGCGTTGCGGGCATTGGAATTTTTTTCGGTGAGTTCAAAGCCCATGTGTCTATATCGTCATCATAACATGTCAAGTTGTGTGTGTAAACTGATCAGTGTGAAAATAGTGTGAAAACCAGAACTGTACTGAAGTTAAACGTGCAGTATGTTCTTGACGAAATGGTCAAGTGGCAAAAGGAGCGTGCTATGCCTACATACGCAATCATTCTGTTTGTTCTAGCGTGCTGTTTTGATATTTTAGGAGTATTACTGCTTATCTACCAAACTTTTGCTACTGACCCTGCGCTGGATACCATTGATGAAGCGATAAAAGTTTCTGTTGAAGATGCGAAGACAGATTCAAATTCCACTTAGGAAGAAAAGTGGTAACTATTCAGGACTGCTCGCCGCCTGCGGCGGCTCACCCAGGTAGGGAGTGGGTGCGGGCTGTGCAGCCTGCGGCTGCACAGCCCGCACCCACTCCCTACCTGGCGAACTGCCGCAGGCAGTGAGGAGTCAAGCAGAGGGGAAACCTGAAGAGTTACATCACTTCTCTATAGGAAATATATTTTTGCTTCTAGAGAAAGTAGATGAGATAATATAAATACTTGACAAAGCGATAGCTACGACGTATATTTAGCTTTCAGAAAATGAGACTGTAAACTCATAACAAAATGATTTTGGGAGAAATGAGCCATGACGTCTCCAGAAGTTGATGCCATCGAGGAGGTTCGTGCTCTTTTAGACGAGTACGAGCAGTTTCTCTTAGGGAAAGCCGAGGGAACGACGAATGCCTATCTCCGAACGGTACGCCAACTGATAGGATGGGTTGCTCAGTGTCCTGGCAATGATGGACATTTTCAGCCGCCACAGTTGACGAAGACAGCAATAGAGGTGTATCTGACGCACTTAGAGCAGGAAGGGTTGAGTCTCAACCACCGGGCGCGGGTGAAATCGACCATCAGCAATTTTGCCCAGTTTCTGATTGAGGAGAAGGGACTGCTCCAACGCAACCCGACACGTGGCATCGATCTTCCCTCCACGCCGCTGCTCGCTCCGCGAGAACTCTCGGAAAATCAGCGCTCTATCCTGCGCTTGTTGGTCGAGCAAGAAGCAGATCGACGTGGGGCAGCCCTCTTCGCCCTGGGCTACTGGGCAGGATGCCGGGTGAGCGATATCTCCTGGCTGCAAATGGCGCATACCCATGTGGGTCCAAAGGTAGGATGGCTCCATGTAGGCTATAAGGGGAGCAAGTGGCGTGATATCGATCTGATGAACAAAGCCAGCAAGCCGCTCTATGAGTACTTGCAAGCCACTTGCGACACAAAACGGACCTATGTATTTATGTCGCAGCGCAGCGAGCGTTTGACGGAAGAAGGGATCCACTATTGGTTCCGCACGCTCAAGGCTCAGGCCACCAAGGGCCAGGGGGAATTGATCCAGGATCTCACCTTCCATGACTTGCGGCATGACTTCGCCCTCCGGGCACGAGAGGCAGGGTGGTCGCTGGAAGAAGTGGCGCGCTATCTTGGGCTTATCACCAAGAAAGGGGCTCTTCCGACTTTCTTCTGAAAACCTCTCTCAAGAGACAAAAAGCGGCCACAAAGTGGCATTACTTGCTCCCCGCTTATTTCTCCCCAGGGATCAAAGCCAGTTTCTCATTCGCTTGCCCTATGTGAGAAAGTATAGGGTCGGGGCCAGGAGATGCCCTACACCAAAGGTGGAAGATTGTGACGTTTTTCACTCTTTCCACCTTGGTGGAACATAGGGGCAATACATATACAAGGAGTCGTGCCACTTACTTGGTTGTGCATCGAAACTAAGACGGTGAAACAGGTACAGGCTTAGGGCACATCGCTTCAGAAGGGTCGCTCCTGGTGAGACCTACTGGGACAATAGAGCGCACCAGTGAGTGTGCTGAAACTGTTCCGAGAGACAGCCTGAAAGAAGACTGCACGTTTGTTACAACTGGGTCTTCTTGTATTCACCGTACCAAGTATACGTTGTAATGATTGCTTTGTCAAGTATTTGTATTATCTCATCTACTCTTTATATGAAACGAAAGCATATTCTCTATTGAAAAGGGGCTGCGCGAGAATTTAAAGCCTCCTCTCACGACTCCTTCATACAGGCTTTGTTTTCGACAAAGTAATCTATCTTCATCCCCTTGACTTTTGGTCATCTTCAAGTTACATATATGACCGGATAATCAATTTGACCAAATTCATTTATTTTGTAAAAAGGTCATTTTAGAGAGGAAATGAGAAGTTGTCGGGACAGCGAAAGGATGGGACTGCTCCACACGTAGAGCAATCAAAGAGGCAAGAGCGCGCTCGACGAATACTTGATGCTGCCGCTGAACTCATTCAGCGTTGGGGTTATAACAAAACAACGATTGATGATATTGCGAAGCAGGCGGGAGTAGCGAAAGGGACAATCTACCTGCATTGGAAAACGAGAGAGGATCTGTTCAGTGCACTTCTTGTACGCGAGGAATTGGCATTGGCCGAAGATATCAAGCAGCGCATTGCAAGTGATCCTGAAGGTTCAACGCTGTATGGGATGATGAAACATTCAACGCTTGCCTTAATGAAGAATCCTCTGATGAAGGCTTTGGTGCTGAATGATATCGATATATTAGGTGCATGGGCACGCAGAGGGTACAGTAACGCAAATTATGAAGAGAGAATAACAAATTACAAGCTTTTTCTTGAGTTTCTGCGTAATCATGGACTTGTGCGTATTGACGTCGGAATACGCGAGGAAATATATATACTTAGCGCAATCTGTTGGGGATTTTTGCTTATCGATCCCATGATGCCAGGTGAGTTCAAATTTTCTGATGAAGAGATAGTAGAGATGCTTGCTGAGACGGTGAAACGCACGTTTGAACCGCGTGATACTGCTACAGGCAAGGAGATAGATGCTGGCACATTGCAAGAAGTATCGAACGCTTTCAATCAGTATTTCGATCAGGCAGTAAACGCAATAAAAGAAGATGTTCAAAAGGAGGTAGGATTTGGACTTGTTGGGTTCAACAAGTGAGATTTGCCCGCGGTCTAACATTTTTTGAGCGAAGACTCGTGACCCAAGGGTCACGACTAAAAAATTTATTCTATCGAAACATGTGGCTGAGCCTGGAGGCGCCAGGCTCAGCCACATGTTTCGATAGAATAAAATATGATGGATTATTATAATGAAAAGGAACATTCATGGACACTGTCACATCCTGGCTTCAAGTAGTTAGTACGGCTACTTCTTACTTGAGCGATATTGACCCCGTTATGGCTAATACTATAGCGCGTGTGGGGCCGTGCACCTTAACTCCGAATCCGCGTCTTTTCGAAACGCTTGTTGATGCGATTATCTCGCAACAAATCTCGGTTAAGGCTGCCGACGCTATTATGGCCAGGCTGCGTGCAGCTATGCACGCGGAGGCCAATGGCTTGATCTCACCCGAAGCGCTTTTATCGCTTGAAGATGAAGCGCTACGAGCAGCCGGTCTCTCGCTACAGAAGATGCGTTACATACGTGACCTGGCGGAGCGCGTTAGCAGCGGTCAGCTCGACCTGGAGCGACTAAGCGAACTTGACGATGAGGCGGTTATCACAGAGTTGGTGAAAGTAAAAGGGATTGGGCGCTGGACGGCGGAGATGATGCTGATCTTTTCATTGGGCCGACCAGATGTTTTGCCCGTTGATGACTTGGGGCTGCTGGAGGGCGTGCGCGAGGCTTTTGCGCTGGAAGCGAGACCAACTCCAAAGGAGATGCGGGAACGTGGCGAAATCTGGCGTCCTTATAGGACGTTTGCTACGTGGTATATGTGGATGGTGCGGCGGCTGGCGCAAAGGAATGAGCGCGAGAGGACAAGGATAGTGTCGTTGTAAATTCGCATGTGATACCATTATTAGGATATGGACACACTCGACAACTACTATGCTATTTTGGGCGTACCAATAGACGCAGATATTAATACAATCAAACGGGCTTATCGACAACTGGCGCGGCGCTACCATCCTGATTTGGCGGGACCGGGGGGCGCGGTGCAAATGAAGCGCATCAATCGCGCCTATGATGTACTTAGCGATCCCGAAAAACGCCTCAACTATGATACGGTTATTGGCGGTGTGATCGACTTGCGTAGAGGCGGCATGACACGTCCAAGTCCCGTACAACGCAAATTTGACCTTTCAGACGAGATTGAGTTTTCCGGCCTCAGCATTTTCAGCACGAAGGGGCCATTTCGAACAGGGACAGCACTGCATACAGGTATTGGTGTCGTTTCCTCGTTGAACAGTGTGGAGACAGAGCATGGCATTTGCATCGCCGCTGGTACACTCGATGGCAAGGGTTTAATCTGGCACGCGGAAAGCAAGCAAGCGCCAACCAATTTTGCTGCGGACCCTGCACTCACGGTCGAGTCATTGCGAGAACTGCGCTTCTCATGGGATACTCAGAGCGGTTCGCTGCTCTGGAGTTACTCGCTTGATCAACGGGCCGTCTCCGCATATTATTCGCTCGATGTAGTGCTGAAGGAAGCATCAAAGGAGGAGCGCGAGGTATGGATGGCTTTACCTTTGTTGAGAGAAGATCCACGCACCCCACGTGCTCTTGGTGTGCGAGGAACGGATGTAGTGAACCATGTCATAGGAACGCCAGTTGATGCCCTGAGCGAACCACTCGTGTGCGAGGAAAATGAGATTGAGAAGCGGCAATTCTGGGCGGTACGCCTGCGAGCACTTTCCCGGGATGCGCGAACACTATTGACGCTCTCCTGCGCTCATGTGCCGGGGGAACGAAACGAGATGGTCATCATGCGCAGGTGGGATCTGAACGTACCTGCACGGAAACGATTTGGGGGAAAAACCAAGCCTCAGATCAGCACCTCATTGCTGGCCGGATTATGCGCCGATTGCACACCTCCCTATGCAGCTACTCCAGATACACGGGCACTTGCGTTTGTTGATTCAGGAAAGATGATACGCCTCCACGATACAGTCACTGGAACGTATAGTGAACTGAATAGTGGATCGATGGGGGCGAGTTCGAGATTAGCCATCTCACCTGATGCACAGTGGATAGCAATAGCACGCGAGGACAGTGAAGCTAATGAAGGAGTTATTGACCTCTGGTCGGTAGGCCATAGCGAGATCTTACAAAGAATGTACCACCCCTGGCAAATTAGTGCGCTGCACTTCGCTGGCAGACAACTTATTGTAGCACTGACCGATGGTACTATCCAGGTCTGGAAGTAATTAAGCTGTTGCTTTTTCAATTTCCATTCGTTCGTGTAAATAGCAGAAATATTTGTCAGATTACGTAGAGCAGAGTCTATTTGATTGCGTGTTCCCTGGGAAGCGAGGTATGAGCGCATGCGTATTTCGGTGGTTGTTCCGGTATATAACGAGGAAGAGACGGTGGCCCAGGTCCTCGAGTCACTTTCAAAAGTTCCGCTTGATCTCGAGGTTGTCGTTGTGGACGACGCATCGACAGATCGAACCTGGGAGATTTTACAGGAACTGCGGAAGAAAGAGCCATTCAATACTTACCGTTATATACATCATGATTTTAACCAGGGAAAAGGCGCAGGGCTGCGCACAGGCTTTGGCCTGGTAAGTGGCGAATTGGTTACAGTACAAGACGCCGATATGGAGTATAATCCGCAGGATCTTCCTGCGCTGGTACGCAAGTGTGAAGAAGCCGGAGATGCTAAAGTTGCCGTTTATGGATGCCGTGACCTTGCTCCTCAGAAGTTTTCGACACGCTGGGGTAACCGTTTTTTGACAACAGTGACGAATATTTTATATGGTTGCCACATTCACGACATGGAGACATGTTACAAATTGATGCCAGGGCCTCTGGCGCGAGCGTTGCCAATGCAAGGGCGTCGTTTCGAGATCGAGCCAGAGATTACGGCGTGTGTCATTCAGGCGGGATATAAAATTCTTGAAGTGCCCATCAGCTATACACCACGCAAAGCGAAAAAGCTCTCGCCCTGGAAGGACGGATGGCCTGCGCTGGCAATGCTATTACGTCGTCGTTTCAAAAAGCCCTTTCAGTTTGTGGCACCTGCTCCGGCAAGTACCAGGGAAAAGCAGGCCACAATTGTGCCGCAATAGATGCGGTGATTAACAGAAGATCTCCGAAAGATGGTACAATCACAGTACTATATATTTTTGGAGGTCACAATGACAGAACGCCCGAAGATTCTTGTTACGCAGAAAGTACCTGATCCTGCATATCCGCTTCTCGAGGCGATTGGCGTAGTCGAAGCAAACGTGGAAGAAGGAGTTATCTGGCCTCACGAAGAACTCCTGCGACGCGCTCCTGGCCACGACTATATTTACAGCCTGCTCACCGACAACATCGATGCGCGCTTCTTAGAAACTTGTGCTGCTAGCACACCCCGCTTAAAGATGGTTGCGAATATGGCTGTCGGCTTCAACAACATCGATGTTGAGGCTGCAACTCGCCTGGGCATAGCTGTAAGTAACACGCCTGGAGTGCTCTCTGACACGACCGCGGATCTGGCGTTTGCCCTCTTGATGGCAACGGCTCGTCGTATTCCCGAAGCTGAGCGATACTTGCGAGCAGGCAAATTTAAGGGCTGGGGACCTTTGCTCTTCTGTGGCGAAGACGTACATGGCTCCGTGCTTGGGTTGATCGGTGCAGGTCGTATTGGTAAGATTGTAGCCAGGCGCGCGAGTGGCTTCGATATGAAGGTGATCTATTACGACGTCTACCCCATGTCGCCTGAAGAGGAAGCTGAGTACCATCTGACGTACATGCTTATGGATGATGTGCTTGAGCAGGCTGATTTTATCAGTATCCACACGCCCTATATGTCTACCACTCACCACCTGATTAGTGAACGCGAACTAAGTATAATGAAACCGAGTGCCATCTTGATTAACACTGCACGCGGCCCTATCGTAGATGAGAAAGCACTTGTAAAGGCTTTGCAGAATAACACAATCGCAGGTGCAGGCCTCGATGTTTACGAGAATGAGCCCGCCGTTGAGCCAGAACTGTTGACGATGGAAAATGTGGTTCTCTTGCCGCATATCGCCAGTGCCTCTCTCAAAACACGCACACTCATGGCTACAATGGCAAGTGACAATATCGTTGCTCATTTTCTTGGACAGCGCCCACCTAATATTGTGAACCCGGAAGCTTTGAAGTGATAGAGGAGCACAATTCGTTGTGTCTGCGTGAGGTGCCAATCATGCGCCTTTACAACACGTCCTCAAAACAGTTGTTGGTAATATTATATAATGAGGATTCTATAGAGGTTGACAATTTTCATTCCTTTCTTTATAGTTCAATCAGAGATACATGTGTATTGGGAGATTAGGTAGCTGATGACCCGGTCAGGTATCCTTTTGGAGAAAGAGCCTGGATTAAAGACGATTTTTCAGGGTAGTGAGCATAGCTATGTTCGATGTGTAGTCGCTGATACAGTTGATCCAGAGCGTCATTTTGAGTGCCGAGTATTAGATGAAGAAGATATACCCATAGCAGTAGGAGAGCCTATTACTCTTGAAGTTATCAAAGTTGTAACGGATAGACGTAATGGAGTTGTACGATTTGATTGTCGTCTGATAAGGAAACCAGAATAGATAAACAGATAAGGTGGGAGAGTCTATGAACTGCCCTCGATGTAATGCTGAACTGCCGGACACAGCTACTACCTGTTTTGTATGTGGAGCGTCTACCCGCCCAGCTCATTTTTCTTACTTACCATCAGGTGTACCATCGTGGCCGACAACGATGCAAGCGAATCCACCATACGGTGCTGGACCCGATTTGCAGTCTGCTCAATATGTTCAGAAGGAGAAGAGTCCTACTGCTACAAAAAGCGCAACCGCACCTAAAAAATCAAGGCTTGGCATTCCAGCTATCATTGCTCTGTTTATTGTGAGCATTCTTGTGGGAGGCGGCTTGACATTTGGTATTTTATATGCCAATGGCCAGCAGTTATCTTTGGGTCCTCAACCCACTCAACCGCCTGTGCAATTGCCAACGGCAAGCGCTTCACCGACTCCGGGATCAACCCCTGCGGCACAGGGAACGCAGCTTCCAACGCCGACTGCATTTCAGACCTTTACCAATGGTGACGTGGGTATCTCCATGAAATATCCATCGGACTGGATAACAGATCCAGCGCAGAAAACTTCTGATAGCACATCTATCGGTATCCATCCACAGCAACAAATTGGCATTTTCATTTCTATCGAGCGTTTTTCTTCCAATACTTCAGCCAGATTCAGCAGCGCTAACGCTGTCAACCAGAACAACCTTACACAGTTCCAGAATCTACAAGGTGTAGTCAACTTCCAGGCCATTCCGGCATCCAATCAGCAGCGCATGGTTGGGGGTGTACAGTGGGATGAGAAGGACGCGACGTTCAGTAATAGTAATGGCATTGCCTTTCATCTTACAAGTATCGCTGTACAGCGTAATAAAATCTTCTATGACATTCTCTACTATACGCCCAGCATGTATTATAATGAAGCTATGCAGAAGTACTTCCAGCCTATGCTCTCTTCGTTTAAGTTCCTTCCGTAAGCTGGCCTTTCGCTTAAATTCGAATAAAAGAACCGCTCCTCATGTGACCGAAGTTAAGAGGAGCGGTTCTTTTGCCCGGGCGGGCAGCATCTATTTCAAAGAAGCCTGCTACTCACTCAAGGCCTGAGTAGCAGGCTTCTCCTTTTCATACTTAGAGTATCTCACTGCTTGTGTTAGAAGCGCATAGGAGAAGTGTTATAAGCTTGAACAAGCGCTTAGATGGTATAATTGGTCCAGGTAATACGTTGTCAAGAGGAATAAATGCATGACATATGTTTCGAGTGTGGGCGATAAGGCACATACTGTCGATACAGGTGAAGACAGCCCTCAGAGAGATATCAGTATCGATGGGATGAGACATAGCATCGATTGGCGGCAGATTGCCACCTTGGCCGCAGATACTAAAGGACTATATAGCGTAGGAGGTCGATTTAGCCTTCTAATCGAAGGCAAATCATACGAGGTCTTTGCCCGCCGTGTCAACAAACCTGAAGAGAAGGGGTATCGTTATGAGATACTGGTTGCAGGGCAGCGCTTCGAGGTAAGCGTTGAGGATGAGCGTGAGAAGGCCTTAACAGGATCCATACAAACGGCCCATGAGTCTGGCGAGGCGATGGTACGTGCGCCCATGCCAGGACTTGTGCTAGGCCTTCCAATGGAGCCTGGGGCAAAGGTCGAACGAGGGCAGACAGTTGTGGTTCTCGAGGCGATGAAGATGGAGAATGACCTGGCTTCACCGATTGGCGGGAGAGTGAAAGAGATCAGGGTAAGCAAGGGACAGACAGTGAATCAAGGGGATATTCTGGTAGTGGTGACCAGGGAATAAAATTCCTCCTTTATGTATGCTATAATGCAATGGCAAACAGAGGGAGAAAATGTATGGAGCAGCACGTGAGTATGAGCGCCGAGGAGTGGCGCAATACTATCGCCCGAAAAGCGAAGGAAAAGACTGCGGAGCGACAGGAAAAATTTGTTACAAGTTCGGATATCGAGGTACCGGATCTGTCCACCGAAGAGGACCTGAAAGGTTTCGATACCCACGCTAAACTCGCCTATCCCGGCGAATTTCCTTTCACCCGCGGCATTCATCCTGGGATGTATCGTTCACGCCTGTGGACAATGCGCCAATATGCAGGCTTTGCTACGGCGGAAGATTCAAATAAACGCTACCATTTCTTGCTCTCCCAGGGTACAACCGGGCTTTCTGTTGCTTTCGATCTTCCAACACAAATGGGCTATGATGCGGATCACCCCCTATCGGAGGGCGAGGTTGGCAAAGTAGGCGTCTCTATCTCCAGTCTTGAAGATATGGAGACGCTGCTTAATGATTTGCCCCTGGAACGTATCAGCACTTCGATGACGATAAACGCAACCGCCAGTATCCTACTGGCGCTATATATCGCTGTAGCGAAAAAACACGGTGCTGACATATGCAAACTCTCCGGCACTGTGCAGAACGATGTGTTGAAAGAGTACATAGCGCGCGGCACGTATATCTACCCGCCGAAGCATTCTATGCGCATCATTACTGATATTTTCCGCTACTGTGCTGAGAACCTGCCACGCTGGAACACGATCAGCATTAGCGGTTACCATGTGCGTGAGGCAGGTTCAACCGCTGTTCAAGAGGTGGCATTCACCCTCTCCAACGCTATCGCTTATGTGCAGGCAGCCATTGATGCCGGGTTGAATGTTGATATCTTTGCGGGGCAACTTTCGTTCTTCTTCAATAGCCACAATAACCTGTTTGAAGAGGTCGCCAAGTTCCGTGCTGCACGTCGCATGTGGGCTAATATTATGCGAGATCGCTTCCATGCGCAAGACCAGCGCTCAATGATGCTGCGCTTTCACACGCAGACCGCAGGTTCAACATTGACAGCGCAGCAGCCCGATAACAACATTGTGCGCACGGCTTACCAGGCGTTGGCAGCGGTACTTGGCGGCACACAGTCGCTACATACCAACTCAAAGGATGAGGCACTATCGCTTCCATCCGAAGAGTCCGTGCGTGTTGCTCTGCGCACGCAGCAAATCCTGGCTTACGAGAGCGGCGTAGCCGATGTTGTAGACCCGCTGGCCGGCTCGTATTACGTCGAATACTTAACGAATGCCATCGAGGAGAAGGCCTGGGACTATATTCGACAAATCGATGCCCTGGGAGGCAGCGTGCACGCCATCGAGCGAGGTTTCTTGCAAGCGGAGATCGAGAAGGCGGCATATGAGTATCAACGTACTCTGGAGGAAGAGCGGACTATTGTAGTCGGTGTCAATCGCTTTATTCAGGAACAGGAGGAACGGCCAGCGTTGCTGCGCGTGGATCCCGAAGTAGGCAGACGGCAGGCGGCAAAGCTCGCGACGCTGCGCCAACGACGAGACGATGAAAGAGTGCAGCAAGTTTTGAAGGCGTTGGAGCGGGGAGCGGCAAGTACTGAAAACCTCACGCCCCTGATTATTAACGCCGTCGAGGCCTATGCTACTCTCGGAGAAATTAGTGATGCTATGCGCCATGTCTTTGGCGAGCAGCATGAGTTCCGTAGTATAGAGTAGAACAAGTTGTGAATACGAATTATTGGAATCGGGATGCAGCGGCATGGCATAATCTGCATCCCGCTCGTGATGCTGAACGTAGTTTAGACAACCTTGACCAGGAAAAGTCAGGAGTGGTAGCAAAAGTGGAGGCTCCTATCGGGGTCTTTGATTCAGGAGCAGGAGGATTAACGATTCTCTCGGCTCTACGCCAAGAATTGCCGTATGAGAACTACATCTATTTCGGCGATACTGCGCATTGTCCATATGGCACACGCAGCGATGCTGAAATCATCGACCTATCGGTTCAAGCTAATCGTTTCTTAATCGAACTTGGGGTAAAGCTGATTGTTATAGCCTGTAATACAGCCTCACAGGCGGCACTCAATACCTTACGAGCTAAATTTCCATCAGTGCATTTTGTAGGTGTGGTACCTGCGGTAAAGCCAGCCGCAAGAGCCACGAAAAAAGGACGTATTGGCATCGCTGCAACGAACCAAGCTGCCAAAGCCATTTACCTCCAGCAACTTATAGATGAGTTTGCAGGTGGCATCCAGGCTTACGCGGTTGGTTGCCCCGAACTTGTGACCCTGGTTGAGCGCGGAGAACTTGATGGCCCTGCAGTAGAGGAAACTGTAAAGCAGGCATTGCAGCCAATATTGCTGGAAGATGTTGACGTGATCGTGCTGGGCTGCACACATTTTCCTGCTCTACGACCCGTCATTGAACGTGTTACCGCGCACCAGGTACAAATTATTGATAGCGGAGTGGCGATAGCCCGCCGCACACATTATGTGCTGGACGCTGAGAGGCTGATTCAGCCAAACAACTCAAATCAAGCACACACCGGGGAACTCCAGGTATGGTGCAGCGGTGATACCAAAGTTTTTAGTAATATTGCCAGTAAGCTATTGGGCTATACTGTGATCGCCTGTCAATCGAGATATTAGAATAAACAAACAAGGAGATTCATGCAGGAACATCTTGCTGCCGGTTCAGAAGACCATACCATAGTAGAAACACCTGAGCGAAAGCCCAGGCATATACGTATTGCACGTCACATTTCCAACATCCTGGCTCCTTCGACAATTTCGCTCCCATTTGTATTACTAGTAGCTTTTTACCAGGCCCGGAACCAGCTAGCAGCTTTTGTCTATGCCTGTATTACCCTTTTCTTCCTCAGTGTCGGACCTCTAATCTATATCTTGATAGGTGTACGCCTGGGCAAATTATCAGATTTGGATGTGAGCCGCCGTACCGAGCGAGCGGGCCCATTTCTCTTTGGTATAACATCGATCGTTATCGGATGGCTTGTGCTGGTGCTCTTGAATGGGCCGAAGAATCTGCAAACAGTGCTGATCATTACGGCAGTGAGCGGTGTTATCATGATGGTAACCACATTGTGGTGGAAAATAAGCATTCACGCTTCTTCACTGGGAGGTGCGGCAACGATGCTTACAGTGCTCTATGGAGCAGTGATGTTGCCCACATTCGTGTTGCTTGCGTTAGTGAGCTGGTCGCGGGTAGCGTTACGCCGCCACACGATAGCGCAGGTAATCGGGGGGGCACTGGTGAGTATCGCCATATCGCTGGTGATTCTGAAATTAAGAGGGGTGAATTAACGTCGAAGAGGCTGCGAGTGGTGACGCCACTCGCAGCCTCTTCGACATGTTGATGTGATTACTGCCTACCGGTAATGCCGGCGCGCTCTGGAAGTTGCGCTTCAGGGGGAACCGGTGCGCTGCGACGCGCGCGAATGGCGGGTGCCTGGGCACGCCGGGTAGTGGCAGCAGTGGCACGACTGACTACCTGGATGAAGCCAAGTAACAGGAGCCAGTTTAACACTCCCATCACGATCAGGAAGACCAGGTTAGACAGCCCGAAGCTATTCAGGATGAGATAGACCAGGGCGGTAAGCAGGATATTTCCCAAAGTGACCGGTATGAGTATCAACCAGGCGAACTGCATCAGTTGGTCGGCACGCAGGCGAGGCAGGGTTGTGCGCACCCAGATGAAGGCAAAGCAGAGCAGGTAGACCTTGATAACGAAGTAGACAATGCCCAGTATATTGCCGAGGAACTGCCAGCCGAAAGCCATGCCAGGCGCGGTTAAAAACGCAACGCCGGGGCCCGCCCATCCACCCAGGAAAAGCGTGCTGGCAATGGCCGCGACGATTGTCATGTTGCCATATTCACCGAGGTAGAATAGACCCCAGCGCATGCCACTATACTCAGTGGCGTAGCCAGAGACGAGTTCGGATTCTGCCTCGGGCAGATCGAATGGAGCACGATTAGTCTCGGCGAGCCCACAAATATAGTAGATAATGATCATTAAAGGCTGGACCAGGAAGAACCATGCCCACGGGGTAAAGCCATTGAAGATGAAATCCCAGAAAGGGATCCCTTTGCCGGGATATAAGCTGCTACTTTGAAAGTTGATAATATCTCTGATAGAGATGGTGCCGAGTCCAGTACCGGACAAAACGCTTGTCAGCATCACGACGCCGACCAGCGCCAGCACCAGCGGTAACTCGTAGGAGATCATCTGTGCAGCTGAGCGCAGGCCACCTATGAGTGAATATTTGTTATTGGAACTCCAGCCGGCCATTACAAGGCCGACGATATCGATTGAACTCATTGCCACGTAGTAGACAATGCCAGTGGCAAGGGCTGTCCCTGGTACCCCTATATAGGGTGAGAAAGGTATCACTGCAAAAGCAGCAATGACGGGAGCCAGGAAGACCGAGGGAGCAAGCAAGAAAAGCGATTTATCTGTTAAAGCTGCATGAATATCTTCTTTCAGAAGCAGTTTGCCAACATCGGCAACTGTCTGCAGGAGGCCCCAGGGGCCAGTATGAAGCGGCCCATAACGGTCCTGCATCCAGCCCATAATCTTGCGCTCTGCCAGGATCAAGATCACCGCGCTTGTCAGGACAAAGCCAAAGAAGGACAGGAAAGCGATGATGAACTGCAAAAAGGACCATGAGAAAATGCCATTGAACAGCTCGCTCCCCAGGTCACCTGCTGTTACGCTTACAAGATGCATAAGATAACTCCTACCGGTCAACCTCGCCCAGAACGAGATCGAAGCTGCCCAAAATAGCGATTACATCGCTGATTTTATGTCCACGCAGTATTTCGGGCAGAATTTGCAAATTCACAAAGGATGGGCCACGTATCTTGGCACGCCAGGGGTATTCGCTGCCATCGCTGATGAAGTAGATACCAAGTTCACCTTTACTTCCCTCGATGGCAAAGTAGGTCTCGCCACGCGGGGGACGCAGCGCAATGGGTGTGCGTGTGCTGATAGGCCCGCCAGGCATTTGATCGATGGCAACACGGCAGAGGCGAATGCTCTCCCATATTTCCTGCATACGCACCCTATAACGCGCAAAGGAGTCACCTTCCTGGCGCACCTGCACATTCACGGGCACCTCGCGGTAGGCCATATATGGGCGATTGACGCGCAAATCAAAGTTGACACCGCTTGCACGCAGCATAGGGCCTGTGAGTCCATAGGCAATGGCTTGCTGCGGATCGATATAGCCGACACCCTGGGTACGGGCATCAAAGATTTCATTGCCAGTAAGAAGGGTCTCCAGCTCAGCCATATTCTTTTCAAGCTGGTCAAGATAGGCTTCGCATTCTTGCAGCCAGCGTTTGGGGAAATCGTGCAACACGCCGCCCACACGCAAGTAGTTTACATTGAAGCGACTGCCGCCCAGGGACTCAAACAGTGAGAGGATACCTTCGCGGTCACGGAAGGTCCACAGGACGGGGGTAAACGCGCCGAGGTCCAGCCCATAGGTGCCAACCGCTATCAGGTGGCTAGCAATTCGCTGCAACTCACCGACGAGCAAGCGGATATACTGCGCTCGTCGTGGAGGCTCCATGCCCATCTCTTGCTCGACCGCGCCTGCATAGGCAATTTCGTTGAGCATGGGAGAGAGGTAATCCGCATTATCCATGTAGCGGATGCCGCCCATAACCGGGCGATTCTCCAGGATTTTCTCGATACCTCGATGCAGGTAGCCGATAACCGGTGTGCAATCTATAACGGTCTCTCCTTCGAGCGTCAAGACCAGGCGCAAGACACCATGGGTGCTTGGATGCTGGGGACCCATATTGAGCAGCATCTCCTGGGACTTAATTCCTTCTGGTCCTTCTATATCCCCAGGTATTGCATTACTATCTTGATTTGTAACCATCGGGTTTCCTCTTCATATATTTCAAACCCAGCCGGTCTGCATGCAGACCAGGTGAACCGGTATTTCCGTCTATGAGCGTGATCTTTGCCGAAGCAGCAACAATTTGCGCAAACGCACACTAAAGCTGAACGACCAGAGCAGCGCTATCAGTATCGCCATGCCACCAATCAGGTAGCGGTTTGGATCAGTAGTGAGAAAAATCAAAGTAAATGCCATTCCCCAGCTACCTAAGCCTACCAGGGCTGGAAAGAGGAGGCTCTGGGGGCCAGAGACCGCCGGTGAGAGAAAGCGACGATTGATGCTGGCTGTACTTGTACTCGTCGCGCTCCCATTCACTGCTGGAACCGCACGATTCTTCTGCGAACTTGCAGCACTTTGTATAGTATTCACGGCACGCGACCGTGCGGTACCGGCTTTGGCTGGTGCTCTCCTGCGTTTCTGGGTTTTGGGCATTACGCTGACTTACCTTCCTCCGGGTTTAGACTCGCCAGGTACTGACTCGCCTGGTGCAGTCACGTTTTGCTGGTTTGCTTCTTCCTGATGTTCCTGGGATGAGTGACCAAAGGTTGGCGTCCCTGGATGCAGGCGTTCTCCCATACCTTGCCCCAGTTTCTTCTGCACCACGTGTTCCACACCCTGTTGCTGGAATGGTCCGGCAACGGCCATATTAGGATCAACCTGAGTTGTTGCAGGCTGCTTGACCGTGAAAGGGACCTGGTGAAAACTCTTGAGAAGGGGATAGCCTTCAAACTCGTCATCCAGCAGCATCCTGCGCAGGTCGGGGTGTCCAGCGAACCTGATGCCATACATGTCATAGGTTTCGCGCTCCAACCAGTTCGCGGTCGGCCAGACAGAGACGACGCTATCCACCTCGGGCTTTTCATGATCCAGGCGTACCTTGATTTGCAGTATCTGCCCTCGTGTAAGCGAGCGTACGTGATAAATCGTCTCGAGGTGATCGAGCATGTCCACACCCGATATGCAGCTTAACAGATCGAAGCCGAGTTGGTCGCGTAAGAAACGGCAGACAGCCACGAGGCTGGTACGGTCAACCTCCAGGTTAAGAAAATCTCCTTTGAGTGTTTTTAGCTCGAGTTCTCTGCCCGTTATCTGAGCTATTGGAGCCAGGTCACGGGCAAGGGCTGCATTTTGGTCACGATAGCCAGTAGTTGAAGTTGGAATACTTCTCGAACGCGGTACTAGATCCATCGAATAACCCCCTTGCGCCAGGCATAGACCAAACCAAGCGCGAGAATGATAATGAAGAAGAGGATTTCAAAGAATCCAAAGAAGCTCAACCGTTTGAATATGACGGCCCATGAGATAATGAAAACAATATCCACATCGAAAGCAACGAAGAGCAGAGCAAAGATATAGAAGCCAAGCGGGTATTGCACCCAGGCTGAGCCGATCGGAGTTTCGCCAGACTCATAGGTTTGTAATTTCTCTTTCGTTATTTTATGTGGAGAAAGCAGATTTGACAGAGTCATCGTGAGGATAACGAAGATAAAGCCTGCAGCAAACAAGATGCCTGCATATAAATAAGCGACATTGATAGATGTTGACACGAGCCATCCCTCCAAATACTTGCCCCGGTTACAAAGGCTTTTAATCTGCTTTGATTATAGCACAGGAGAGAAGGCGCGGCAATTTGAGCCCTACATTAAGGGTAAATCGGGCACAGTTACGGTTTCGGGTTTGGCAAGGAGTTGAACGCCGGTCATGCCAGCTTGGTTAGTATCAGGGGCCTCGGAAAATGACACCACGATGACACTCACGTTGTCTTCGCCTCCACCATTAAGAGCGGCCTGGATCAGGTCTTTGCCTATCTTCGCAGGATCAGGAGTGGGGAGGCTCATCAGCCGCTGGATTTCGGGGTCACGTACCATGTCCCACAAGCCGTCGGAGCACAACAACAGTTTATCGCCTGGTTGAAGCGGTACTCTAAATGAATCGACATCTACGTTAAGCTTCTCGCCCAGGCTGCGATAAATCTGGTTACGCTTGGGATGGGTATAGATATCATCAGGTTTGATGATGCCAGCTTCAACCAAACTGGCAACTACGGAATGATCGTGTGTGATTTTGGTGAGCCCTTCTGGCTCGCGGTAGAGGTAAGTACGGCTATCGCCGACGTTTGCGACATAGGCGGTAGCGCCGACAACCAGGGCAGCAGTCATAGTTGTGCCCATATCAGCTCGCTCTTCCAGGTTACGCTGGTGAACAGCCTGATTTGCACGCTGCACGCCCTCACATAAGAGATTCAAGAGCGCTTCTTCATCCATCTGATTTTTCATCGAGATCTTGGGCAACATGTAATCAATGATAGTCTGAATCGCCATTCGACTGGCATGCTGCCCATTCGCATGACCGCCCATACCATCGGCCACCACAAAAAGGCCGAATTCCTGAGGCAGTGAATTGTAGGTTCTTGATCCCTGCATGGCGAAGAGACTATCCTCATTTGGCTTATGCTTACGTTTGATACCAGGATCTGTAAGATGTCCAACTGCCAAGCTTAGATTACGACCTTGAAGTTGTTGGATGTTATAGGGCAAGGTTGCCTCAGAATTCATTGACCCATTGCTAGGCGAGAATTCCACAGTTGGTAGATCACTAATCGAAGATGCTGGCGCGACTGGAGGCTGCATATAGTTTGCCTGCGGCTGAGGCGCTATAGACGGCGGTGGTGTGGCTCGCAAATGTAGCCCCGATTCAGAGGGCGAAAGCAGGAATCGACAATGCGGGCAAAAAGCTGCTGTTGTGTGTACAATCGTTCCGCAGTTAGGACAAGGCAATTCGGTCGCAGGATGCTGAAGGTTGACGGTCGCTTTGGATCGCTGGATTTGTAGTGCTTCTCTATCAGCGTTGCGCTGTGCCTCTATTCGTTCAGCTTCGAAACGAGCGAGTTCTTGTCTACGTCGTGCCCACATGCTGACTAGAATCAACAGCAGAATGAGAATGAGCAATCCTAAAACGAGGCCAATAAGGAGAAGGATGCCAGGGATACCTGCTGTTGTTGTGCCGGACTGGGAACCGCTACCATTGGTCGCAGCAGGTGTGCCATTGGTCCCATGAGAAGGCTGCGCTGCGGCTTTCCTCTCGAAGGACAGGGCAGCCTGAAATTGTGGATTGAGCGTATCTATCTCTTTGAGCGTGGCTTGAGCAGCAATATACTCACCCCGTTCGTACTGCGTGATCCCCTGATCCCAGGTACTGTTCAGGGTATTCACGCGTGGTCCTTGGGGAGGACGCCCGAATTCGGGCTGCTGGCTCAGCAGACTCTGTATGGCCTGGCCGTTTAGCAACCCGCCCCCCGTAAGCGTCATCTGAACGACATTTCCATCGCCATTCACGATGGGCATGCCTGGCTCACCCGAAGCACTGGGTTGGGGACCAACAGATGGCGTACCTGTACCTGCCGCCGATTGGCTTCCCGCTGGACTGTTCACAATCCTGGGGGTCAGATACAGCTGAGGTTGCGAGTTCGCCCCGAGCAAGACGGGGGAAGTAGGCCATCCAGGAGTGGCATTCGGGTTCTCCAACTCAATGCCGAGTTGGAGTCCCGCACCTTGCTGCGCCACAACAGGAAGGAACGGTTGCAGGTGTGAGCTATCGGTGTGGAACGAAAAGAGCACAGCGCCGCTCAGCGGTTGGGTGAGGGTCTCAATTGCTGTATCCCTACACACCGCTTTTCCTTGCACCGGCTGGCATTGGAGTGGTGTACCTAGCTGCGCCAGATTGAAGGTAGTGTTGGTATAGGCGTTATTGGCATACATCGTGATCTTCGTCAGTTGCCCATTCATCCTTGGGACACAGGTTTGCCCATTGGGGTTGATGAGCGTACCATCGGTCAGGATCCAAGTGTTCTTCTCGCTAGGGCTCGTAGGAGACCAGCTTCCTACCACAGTTCCCAGGCCTGTACAATTCAGTGGTGTGTGGTTTGTAGTCCCTGTATACTCAGCGACCAGGCGAACCACGGAGACGCTTGCCAGATCGAGCACGCCCTGTGCGTTGAAAGCCGGCGTGGTCGTGTGTGCAGACGCAGTCGCGAAAGCGGCAGAAGGCAGGATCAACTGGAGGGCAAAAAGGAGCCCGCAGAGAAGCGAGAGCGCTGACAAACCGATGCGTCGTCGCAACCCAGGTATGTAGCTATGCGTACTCATGTGCTCTTTCTCCCGTAAATCGGGTCTATTGCAAATGTAGGACAATTATCTGTCCTTTCTCTTAATTATCCCAACTGCCTGCGCAGCCGCTGCAACATTGCCTGCGCAGCTTGATTGCCCGGCATTGCCCTTACCACATAAGTACACTCGCGGCGAGCGGCTTCTAACTTGCCCTCACGCTCATACACGTGACTCAACAGAAAGCGGGTCGAATGGTCCGCCGGATTGATCGTAAGTACCTCCACAAAAGCTCGCTCAGCAAGTAATAATTGATTCAGCCTTGAGGCGAGTTGACCAATTGCATAGTGGAGATCCGGTCGCTTTGAACCCGGAGGAGCTAAACGTAGGGCCTCCTGGTATTCGCGCAGAGCAGGCTCAGGTTGATTCGTCTCTTCATAAGACTTCGCCAAACGCTGGTGTGCTTCAAAATCATTGGGGTTCAAACGCAGCGATTGTGTATAGGCAGGGATGGCCTGAACTGGTAGTTGCCGCAGGATGAGATATACATCGCCAACGAGTTTATGCGTTTCGGGATCATTTGGGTTGAGGCCTAACGAGCGGTTATAGGCCTGGATCGCGAGATCAGGCTGCCGCCTCCTGGCAAACACTTGCCCGAAGATTTTATGGACCAAAGGATTGTTTGGCTCAACGATATACGCTGACTGAATCGATGAGAAAGCTTCTTCGACGCGCCCGGCATTGAGGAGATCTTGCGCGGTTCTGATATGGGCACCACCAGGGCCGGTCAACCCACTACTAGCCGGATTGACCACGACTGATACTTGTGGCCGGTCAGGCGTAGGCCGATCGCCTCCCGGCTGGGGAACCGATATCGTTCCTGCAAATTGGGCCGACGGGGAAAGAGGCGGGAGACTTATAACAGCCCCCTCCATTTCGGCTGCGCTGCCCCAACGCTGCTCAAGCACAGGTGCGAGAGCCTTCATGATGACCTGCTCAAAGGCGAGAGAAATATCGGGACGAAGTGAGCGAACAGGCGGAAACGAGAAGATGCTTGGTTTATTATTGGCGGCATCGTGGAATGTCAACACACGATGCAACGTTGCTCCGAGGGCATAGATATCGCTGCGTGGCTCCGGCATGCCATGTAACTGTTCGGGGGGCGCATAGCCAATAGTCATGATAATGGTTGACTGGCGCGTTGATTGGAAAGTTCGCGCAATACCAAAGTCAATTAGTTTGATCTCGTCACGATCGGTGACCATAATATTCGATGGTTTGAGATCACGAAAGATGATCGGCGGGTTCTGGCGATGTAAGTAGCCCAAAACGCTACAGATCTGCTGCGCCCAACTACGTGCGCGAGCCTCTGAAACACCATGCGCTCCATTTAAACCAGGCACATTGCCCTCTTTCGTAAATACCTCAGCAAGGGTACGCCCCTCAATGAAATCCATGACGAGATAATGCTTGCTGTTCTCGACAAAGAAGTCGCGCACACGGGGAATGCAGGGATGATTGAGTTTCAGCAGGAGTTTTGCCTCACGTTTAAACCAATCCACCGCCTGACCACGTTCAACATCGCTTTGGAAATCATCCAGCATTTCTTTGACTGCACATGGTTCGTCATCAAAGCGGGTATCTAGGGCACGATATACTGCTCCCATACCACCGGCAGCCACAGATTTTTCGATTTTGTAGCGTCCTCCAGAAAGCAATATACCAGCAGGCAAGCGACGAAGGCCTCCGCCCTTGTCACCTGAAGGCGTGGATTCAAGTAATGGTTCCTGCCCAGCACGGGAAGAATAGGGAGTGGCAATTGGCTGGGGTGCAACGGACGGCAAAGGATACTCTGGTACTGTACCGCCAGAGCCAGGGCCACTTTGAGGTGTGACCGGGTTCCCGATAGAGGCTGCATTTTTAGGTTCGGGTGGATAATTACTCGCCATATTTTTCTACACCGCTCATCAATAGTTCGTTAATAGGTCGCTAATATATATTCTCTTGATATAGTCTTATTGGGCGCATTATAACATATTCTTCAGCGGTTGGGCAGTAGGAAGAAGACAGCCATAATGCGGTGCAAGTCACAATTCCGCGCAGCTTGAATAGCCCGAAACGCCACAAAACTCTTACGAGCTTTAATTACGCTCATACCATCTTATCAGCTTGCCGAGCTGCTGACACATCAACTTTCATCCAATGTGCTCCGAAGGTACCCACCAAGCCAGCAATAATTAAGGCTGGAGTACATGTAAACAAAAGAGCCCTGGCCAGGTCTTGACCACCCATATTGTTTGCAAAGTGCAGTCCATGGGTTGGATCAAAGGCTTTTGCCAGCACGCCAACCAATGTAGGAGCAAAAGCATCGCCCAGCAGGTGCGCAATGAGTAGAGAAACAGCAACAGCGGAGGCACGCAGGACCGATGGAACAACATCCTGCGTGGCAGCAGTGCTGGGGCCAGTATAGATCGTAAGTAAAATGGTCGTGAGAACGAAGAAGATACTGAAAACCAGGAAGCTACGACTGGTAACTGCCAGCGCGAAAGAGGGGGCGCTCAGCAGGAAACCAATACCACATATGAGCACACGTGCTCCCTGGTGTCGGTGGTTGAGCCAATCCGCCATGTAGCCACCTAATACAGTTCCTGCCAGGCCCGCAAGCACAATCACAGTACCTGAGAAGAGGCCAGCCGTTCCTGAACTCAAGCCGAAAATATCTTTCTGCTGGAGAAATGTGGGCAGGAAGACAACGTTTACGCCCAGGACGAAGTAAGCAAATATCTGCATGATAATCAACACCACGAGGGTTTTTATACGCAAGAGCGTGCCAAGTTGAGACACCACATTTGATGATACATGGATGGTGCGAGGCGGTTCTTCAATCTCGGCTACTTCGCCTAAGGTATATGGATAGAGAGCTATTTCTTCTTCATCTGCCTCGTTGCGTCGTGGTTCGCGCAGTTTCCAGGCAAGAAATGCCAGGAAAAGGCCCGGAATTCCCGTGAAAACGAATGCCAGGCGCCAACTACCTATAAATATGCCTGCAAGTTCGCCGCCGATCACAAAACCTACGAGTATGCCTACTAGCTGACCGACGCTCCACCAGCTCATAATACGAGAGCGCTTGGTACGACTGAAGTAATCGCTCATCAGGGCAGTGCCCGCAGGGAAATAGCCTGCCTCCCCTATACCTAGCACCATACGCGAGAGGAAAAGTGTGATGAAGTTAGTTGCCAGGGCAGTGAAAGCAGTCGCCAGACTCCAGATAGCAACACAGATAGCCACCACGTCTTTGCGTTTCGCACGATCTGCCCAGATACCCAGCGGCACCGTAGCAAGTGTATAGACTATAAGAAATGCAGAGGCGATATAGCCAATGCCATCAACACCAAAGCCCAATTCATGAGCGATGACATTAGCGGCACCAGTTAGCACGTTACGATCGAGGTAGTTCAAGAAACTGATACTGAACATGACCCAGAAAACATACACAGCATAATTCTTCGTAGCTTTTTTGGAGATCCCAAGGTCAGGGTTAGTGTATGAACTAAGATCACTCATATGGGCCTCCCGTTTTGGGATAAAAATAAAAAAAGCGCCGGGGCAAAATTACTCTATTCACTGTACCATAGAATGGGAGAAGAGGAAAGGGGGTAATTTGCTCTTGCTTTAACAATAAAAGAGCAGCCAACCGATTCGCGATGGGTCGGCTGCTCTTTCAATCAGATGACTAAGCTGACCTCACCTGGAAAGCATGGACCACCTTAACCACGCCAATCACAATGGCAAACACACCGAGGAGCCAGAGAATTGACAAAATGCCAGCAACGGGGTGTGCAAAGAAGATGATTCCCAGGATAACCAGGAGGACACCCCCTAATACCGGCAGCCAGGACCTTGATAAGAGGCCGGCGACCATCGCAAAGATGCCTGTTACAAAGGCCCATGCAGCGATGAGGTAGAACATGACAAGAGAGGTAACGCCCGGCCAGAAGAAAACCAGTAAACCCACAATCACAGCGGCGATTCCTCCAATTAGCGTCAACCACCATTCTGAATTGACTTTACGCTGTTGAAACGCTGCAACGATAGTAAAAATGCCGTCAACCAATGCATACGCACCGAACAAGTAAACAAGGACTAAGAGTGTCAGACCTGGCCAAAGGATGGCTGCAATACCAAAAAGTATTGTGAGGATGCCATCGATTAGCAGCACCCACCACTGGCTTCTCTCGAAGTTCGTGATTCCGGTTGCGATGTTACTCATTTTGGACCTCCCAATCATGATAATGAACTCTCTTTGCACTTTTGGATTCGCTCAGTTCCGGCTGAACGTAGTGCACAAGCATAGCCTAACCCAACTTCAGTTTAAGGTCACACAAGAAGCCAAGTGAGCAAGTTTGTTGACTCGCGATTATCTGAAGCGTCGCACCTGTTGTACCCCTAAGAGTAATATACCGCAAAATATCCTAAATATCATTACACCATTGGGTGATTTCAGTGTCCCCTTAAAGGTTGGCATTTAGTCACCCTAAAGGGGAGAACCGATGATTCTTTTTGGAGAAACGTTTCAAATGGGAAGAAATTTCTACAAAATTGTGGAGAGAGCAGAGCAATCATCTATGCGCCCCGAGGGATGAGCAATTTTTCCTTCGTTGTCAAGGCGCCCAACACCACCTCTAGACGCTGAGCATATCCAGGAAGCTCCACGATTTCAAGTCGCGTTCTAGATGGAAGCGCAGCAGGTCATGCATGACCGCCTCTAATTCGGCCTGTAGATTGGCGTCGAGGCGCAGATGGGAAGCCTCGATCCATTTACTACGCTGCAGGAAGCGTAAGACTTTGAGGGCGTTCAGGGATAAGCGGCGCTCCCAGAAACGGGAGCACTGTGGGCAGAGTACGCCTCCTAGGGAGGCTCTGAAGCCGTTTTCTTCCGGGCGCAATTCGCTTGCACATTGGGCACAGTTTTGCAAAGCTGGTTTGTAGCCAATGGAGGAGAGCAGATGTAGTTCAAAGTAGCGCAACAGCAATTTTGTATGCCCATGAACATCTACTACTGGCCCGTTGGTATGTTCGTTAACCTGTGCTTTTTGATGCTGTAGGGCATCTGCATCGGCGTCTAGATAGCGCAGGGCTTCCAATAGCAAGGCGTAGATGTCGAAATGCGGAGTTGAATCTTCGACGAAGCGATCCACTAGCTCGGCAAGGTAGAATCCACAGGTCATATGCCAGAGTTCGCCACGCAGGTGTAGAAAATTCTCGCGTCCTTCGGCCTGCGTCACAATATCGAGGTTGCGGCCAAGGGCCATCTGCAATTGGCTGCGATTGAGAAGCTCAAGGTGCCCCGCCTTCTTGCTGACGGGGCGACGCGTGCCTTTGGCGATAGCGTGCATTTTGCCTTTAGTGGGTGTGAAAAGCGTGAGGATACGATCAGCTTCACCATAGTCAGTGCGCTTGAGTATAATGGCTTCGATGGAGTAACTACGTTGCTGTCGCATGGGGACGCCCTATAACTAAACAAAAGAAAAAGACGTGACCTACGAACAGAATCACGTCTGATTGGGAGGCGACGAGCGGATTCGAACCGCTGATGCAGCTTTTGCAGAGCCGTGCCTTACCACTTGGCGACGTCGCCACGTACGTGTACGTGTGCAGGTGTGTAACGGGGTGGGTAGGGATGGAGCGGGAGACGGGGATCGAACCCGTGACTTTCTCCTTGGCAAGGAGATGCTCTACCACTGAGCCACTCCCGCTTATACGTTACGTTTGCGACATTAAGATATCATATTAGAGGCGTTTTGTCAACAGTTCAATCACTTGGCAATCCGAGCAAACCAGCCACAGAGATATCCTCGTCAAGCGCTTCCCAATGAATGCCTACACCTTTTCCAATTAACTCCCACTTCTGGCGTTGCTCGTCAGTAGCGTGATACAGGCGTGGAAACCAGCTAAGAGGAACACTAATCTCACGTCCATCGGAGAGACATACATGAAGACGCTCTGCATCGAAGTAAACGCGCGTTGCGAGCGATGTTCTATCGTGTAAAATGCTCATACTATGCCTCCAGAAATAGCTCCAAATGCTCAGTGATAATGTTTTGTATGTAGCTTATTCCTGATTGAGTTTGATTGTATCGAGCATTATTCGATAGAGAATCCGCGTTCCCTCAATAATGCTATTACACGATCCAGGACTCCTGGAGCCACATGTACAAAGCGATTTTCAAGGGGAACCTCCGTCCCGAGTAGCGGTCCCAACTCTTCGTCGGCCTGTATATCTTGCAAAGCCTGGGCGGAGAGACGGAGGAGGGGTGCATGCTCGACACCAATGGTATCCTGTTGCTCATACCCGCCTCCCCACAATTTAAGACGGATCAAGAAGGATGGAGGAACTCCGCCCTCACAGTAATGCTGTAAGAAACGCACAATGTGTTCCAGTGGCAATCCAGAGCCACATGCCCGTTTTATTGCTGCTGGTGTAATCTTCCTCCAACCTGTTGCCTCGTCCAGTTCAGTGATCTGTTCAACTTCTGTTGCCAAATAGAGGTCAAGTACAGCATGACAGGGCTGCAGCAGACCACCAGGTAGAAGTCTCCATTGAGATTCACGAGTTGGGAGGCGCCCACCCTCCAACAGGCTGTCATACAGCGGGGCCGACACGATTGCGGGCAGATAGTCTTTTTGCCAGAGAATTTCCTGTACTGCCAGCAATTGATCGCTAAAGACTTCCGCAAATAGTGGGGCAAGGCGGCGCCCAAAGAGCGGGCGTGTCTTCGAATCAGCAAAGAGTGCATCAAGCAAGGCAGCATCATCTACCTCAAGCAGCGTCACGCTGCGCCAAAGTTCGACACGTCGCGCCTGCCGTTCCCATTCCGCAAGTGAATACTGCACATTCTGAGGAATAGGCCCTCCCGCGGCTCGCTCCAATATTTGCTGAATAGTCGCGGCGTGCAGACCCATTTGAATGGCACGTGTGATGCTTGCCTTTGTCAAGCGGTATTGGGCAATATGCTCCAGTCGGACACGTTCAGCAAAACGATCCAAATTGACGAGCAGCGCCTCAGAAACGGGGGCAAGGGCTACCAATTCAAAGTTTGGCTGCACGACTAAGCGTCCCCAGGATGGTTCATCTATCTTTGGTAGCGTTTCACTAGTAATGAGATCGATACCTGGTGCCAGACGAAAAGCATCAGGGTGATCTTGCCCAACCACATTCACCAGGCCCTGCCAGTGCAGCGGTCCAGAGACTATGGCGCGAATAAAGCCACCTTCTACAAGATGCCAGCCTTCGCGCCTCGTTAACCAGCCCTGCCGCAGACGGAAATCCCAGCCATAAGGGTTGCTGCCCGTAGAATAGCGTTCAGCTCGCGTACCATACTGGCGGGGAAAAAGCAGATAGGGAATATATAGCTTGGCATGAGCGATAAATGTCGGAAACTCATGCCAGGTATCTGCCTTTTCGGCGAGTAATCGGTCCACCACTTGCTTACGCGACCGCACGACCTCCTCATGAGCGGGATCGAGCGGCGCGGGGCCTGGGCGCACAACCACACCAGGTAGATAGGCTAGTTCGTTCCAGAATGCACTATCCAACCATGTACGGTAACAGCGGCGTGCCCTCTCCAACAAAGGCAAAGAAAAAAACGTATCGGCTGGCGCGGCAAAAAGGGTACCACGACGCTCAGAAAGCAAGCCCAATTTCATGAGAAGTAGCCGGATGAACATCAGATGCGGAACTTCTGCCTCCGTCCGTATTTGCTCTCTAAGCGATGTCCCGGCAGGATCCATTTGATCTATGACCTGGCGCAATGCAGGTCGAGCGAGTAGTCGATTATTGACCAGCGGCATCCCTTCGGGCATTGCTGCTACTAGCGACCAGTAGCGGTAGAGATCGCGCTGCAGGATAATTATACCTTCGCTCACGCCCCCTACTACACGATCGGTCAGTGTATGCACGCGACTATCCTCCTCAGGAACCGGGGTAAGCGTACCACTTACTTGACCTGCATTCCATAGCTCATTTGCTGATTCCACTATGGTTTGAGGCACAATCAGAATGCCATCATAGGCGCCGCTTGTGTAGTCTCGCCCGACGAAATCGGTTTGTTTGCCCCAAAAAACAAGGCCCAGGAGTAAAAGACGATGTAAAGCTTGCTCAAAAACTCCATGAGGGTGCGGTGTAGGGTACTGTGGAGGAATCACCTGGTGGTGCGTGAGGGTTTTTGAGGATGAATCCGAAGATTGACTTGTCGGAGATGAATCGCGAAAGGGCTTAGAGGCATCATCAAGAGCAGTATTTACAAGGCTCAGGTACAAGGCAAGATCGCGGCTGCTAGCACGCCCGCCGCACGCAATAAGTTCGAATAAGATCGACTTCTCCACTTCATTCAGGTTTCGTAAGGCATCATGGCAAGAAGCAGGATCGAACAAATGCTGAGCTATTTCTGCAATAGTCATGGAGGAGGGTTCAGTCAGAGCATTGCTACCCTGCCCCTTGAATGAATACGGCAAACGTCGTGCTTTTACCAATGCCTGCAGATGATATGGCGGCACAGTCTGCAGCAGGTACAGGTCACTTTGTTCCATATCGCTCCTCGGCCTCGGGTGCAGTGAATTGGGCCTCCACAGAATCATGCAGGAGCGGAACCTGCCCACGTCGTTTGAGTTCGTCTATGAGACGCTCGACAGCCTGCTTCTTCAGTATATACAGCGTTGGATGAATGGGCCGCACAATCTGTCCATCCAAAGAGGTAGTAGCGAAAAGCTCGCGCAGAACCAGTTGATCGGCGGTCTCCAGCAAAGGCGTATCAGTATACAGGCGCGCACGTCCATAGCTCGCTATGCGGTTCTCAAGTTGCGTGAGCAACACAGCAAAAGGGCTATCCGGCGCAATTGCATGCTGATATTGCGCAGAACGGTGCAATAGTTCAAGCAAAGCGGCGGGTGATTCTCCACGAGAGAACGCTTCGCTGAGCGATTTTGGCGTCAGCCGGTAACAGAGTTTAGCAGCATAAACGCCCCTTACTTCGGCATAACGCTCAATCAGTTCAATCAAAGGCCAGTGAGCAAATGTACAGGGGATCAGCAGATCGCCAGATTCCGAAATATCTGTGATTGAAAAGGTTTCGGGCAAGTGGATTTCGGACGCAATAAATTGGGCCCCTACGGATATTTCGCGTAAGAACGATTCTGCCAGGGGTGTAAGCCGGAATGCCAGCAACCGTTCATCAGAGGAGAGCACCACATCGCTAGTTCCCCACCAATGCAGCGGACCCTGCAACAGTTGAGCAAGATAACGTCCCTCGGCGCGCATCCAATCGCTGAACTGCGTCGGGTGCAAAAGGCGTCCTTCTTCTTGCTCTATCCACCAATGGGGAGAAGAAAATTGGCGCTGTCGCCTCTGCAAAAAGGTAGGATTCAAGCGATAGACAAAACGCGCAAACGACGTAAAATTGATCCATTGTCCAGTAGGAGCCTGTGACAACAAAGCAACAAACGCCTGCCGAGCCTCCCTATTTTCGGACTCTAGCTCTCCCGAACGCAAGGCTGGCTGATTCAGCGGTGTAGCGCGACAGCGAAGACGTAGACCCTCCTCTTGCAGATCAAACAGTTCTTCATAGTTCGGCTGGTTTAGCCAGTGTGTAAATAGTTCGTATGCCACTTCAGCGCGGGTCGGGCCAAGCAGTAACGCGGCAGCATTGGGAAGCACATGCAGAATGGGCATCCTGGCATCATACCCGTACTTATTCTGAGGAACGGCACGAAATGCAGACACTTCCGATCGCCTGGATGAACCGTAGGCCAGGTGTGGCGCATCTTTACTAAACGCAGAGGATTCACCAACATCGTTAACATCGCTTTCAAAATACAGGATATCAGCTAACCTCAATAGACGGAAGGCGAAGCGTAAAAAAGGTAGTGGGCGTGGAATGACAGCTTGTAATGATTCTAATAGCCTGATTGAAGGCGTTCCATTTGGTGGAGGAATAGAGATCGATCCATCCACAGGCAATGGATTGAGAGAACGTTCTACAGCGCTTGTATTACCGTTGTCTTCGTTTCTTCTCTCATCACGCTCAAACCGCTTGCCATCCAACACACGCGCCACGAGGAGCAGATCAGTCAAGAGGCTGTATGGTTCAACCTGTTGCACTTTTGGTGAGTCAATGCCGTGTTCATTGCTCGTCTCGATAGTAAAAGGGGTGATAGGCAAAGTAACATGTAAAGCCGTTCGCACTTCTGACGGCACATACCAGCATATATCGAGTGCGGAACCACTAAGCCCGATACGCTGCTGCAAGGAATTATTCAAGGCTGCACGAACAACTAAAGCTTTGCCCTGAAGGATGTGCAGCATATTCTGAAACAGGCCAGGCCCGCCAAGAGAGAAGCGTTCAAACAAGCCACGAAGGTCTTCATCGTTCATTGAGCCGCCTGCGAGTGTAAGTGCGGCTAACAACTGGCGTTGCTGTTTCTCCAGTGTTGCCACTACTCGCCGTATTGCTTCGGGCTGCTTGAGTACGTCTACAATAGCTTCCGCAAGTTGATGCTTGCTCAAACCGTTCGTGGTGATATCGTATTCTCGAGCGATGGCGCGTAATTCGCTCAAACTCGATTGAGTCAATATTTCAACCGTGTTACTGACAGGAAGTGAGTTATGTAGCGCTGGCATTTGCTTCGTCTGTTCGAGAGATCGTGCCTGTTTCGTTTCAAGCGTTGTATAATCTGTTTGCTCTTCTGTAAGCGATGGACTTGCAGCTTGCTGTTCTAAAGGTAACGGTACAGAGGAGTCTGAAGCAGGAGGGGGGGTTGTAAAAGTCATTGGATGAGCAAGCCAATGATAGAGAAGGACGGCAGCGTGCGGACAAACGACGGATGACTGAGGCTGAGCAGAAGATTGGTTACAGGTGCAGGTGACCGTGCATGAAATGCGATCACGTATCTCGACTTCTACGGTAAACCGTCCTGGAGTGGATAACGCTGCCTGTTCTGCTTCTTTTGAACTATTTGCCGTTGATGCTGCCTTACCGTGAAGCGTGCTGGATACTTCAACGATGCCAGAGAGCCGGGCCCTCTGCCGCTTCGCTGCATACACCACGCCTATACGGCAAAACTCTTGTCCCAACGACGCTGCTGTTAGCCCAGCCATAGTGACGATATCAGCTTCCCGCAAGCGTTGCAAGGCGCCAGGTACAACATCATACATACTAATACGTTGCCTGAGATAGTGTTAGCACTCTGGAATGATCATGTCGCATTATAATAGCATGTGAGAGGTGTATGGTCAATCAGGTTTCGGGCTAGATTTTATGCATCTTCGTTTGAGGTAAAATACATCTAATGATTTACAGCGAGGACTATCGATCCAACTCATACATTACATTCGCTACAGCAGTGAGTGCCGCTGTCTCCGCGCGGAGTATACGAGAGCCCAGGGTCACTATCTGAACACCGTGTCGTTGTGCCAGCATAACCTCTTCAGCCATCAATCCACCTTCGGGGCCAATGAAGAGGACGATGGTGGGTAGGTGAATTTTTGCCACAGTTTTGGGCGCAATAATTTGCCTCCCTACATTTCCCGCAGATGTCAAAACATCGTGCAAAGTGCGGCTATGTTCCTCTTCCCAGGGCATGATGGCGAGGGCACCGGGAGGAATGTCGTTGAGTGCATGCATGAGAGGTTGCATGGGGAGTAGTTCTGGGAGGTGTGAACGCCCGGATTGCTCGGCAGCTTCCTGGATGATGCGCTGCCAGCGCTGCAGCTTGCTGGGGCCTGCATCTTCTAAGCCTGCCATAGAACGGCGGCAGAGGATGGGGGCGAAAACAGATACACCCAATTCGGTACCTTTTTCCAGAATCCATTCAAAACGAGCGGATTTGAGGAGACCCTGGCAGAGGATGATGCATACGGCAGGTTCATTTTTGCCAGGTCGGCGCTCGATCAGGCGGACTTCAACCCCCGTCTTACCGATTTTGGCGATTGTCGCCAAAATTTCGCCACCACTATTATCGAGGAGGAGAAGTTGTTCGTCTATGTTAAGACGTAGCACGTCCCGAATGTGGTGAGCTTGCTCTTTTGGAAGTGTGATGTCGATCCCGGTTTCTTTTAAGAGTTCGGGTGGAATAAAAAAACGGTGCATGGTTTGTATAATCTCATTTTTGCATAATCAAGGTGACCCAGTCGTCGATCATTGCCTGGTCGATCAGTTTTAAGCCGGTGGCCAGGAGGGGTTGCTCGGCCTCGTGACGACGCTCTTCTATGATGCCGCTGGTAATAAGTAACCCACCAGGGGCCAGGACGCGGGCGAGATTGGAAGCTATTGAGCCAATGACACGCGCTATGATATTCGCAAGTACGAGGCCGTACTGTCCTGCCATGCGTGTAGCTTCAACTTCATCAAGCTCTCCAGGTACCACAGTGATGCAGTCGCTCAGGTGGTTGGTGGATGTGTTGGCGATAGCACATTCGACCGCCACGCTGCTATTATCGATGCAATGGACGCTGGCTGCACCAAGTTTGGCGGCAGCTAGCGCGAGGATGCCGGAGCCGGTGCCGACATCGAGTACACGCATACCGAGCTGTAAACGTTGTTCGATCTGCTCAAGACACATGCGCGTAGTAGGATGCAGGCCGGTACCAAAGGCCATACCGGGGTCGAGTTCCACCACTACCTCGTCATCTTTGGGAGCATAGTCGCGCCATGATGGGCGAATGACGAGACGCTGTCCAATATGCGTGACATGGTAGTAGTCTTTCCAGGCATTGGCCCAGTCTTCCTCACGTAGGATGCGTGTTTGTAGATCACCGACAAATTGCGGTCCCAAGCTGGAAAGGTGCCATAGGCCCTCGGCTACTTGCTGGCGTGCTTCTTCCTCTTTGCCATCGATAGGAAGGTATGCGTGCACTTTGACGGGTTGCCCGGTCAATACGCGATACTCTTGCCCTTCGTCTATCAGTTCGATTGCTTCTTCGATTGCTACCCCGCCATGGGCGTAGCGATTTAATAGTTCACTGACGGATTCTACTGCTTCCGGGTGCGCTTTCACTGTTAGCTCTAACCATTGCATATCTAAGTTTCTTTCTAAATCGGGCCCCTACGAAATATCGAGGCCATAGTAGTCATAGGTGGTCTTTATTTCAAAGCCGCAGGAAAGATAGAGACCAATCGCGTTGGTGTTGTCGGTCTCGACATCAAGCATAATGGGTTTCTGGGTTTCGGCACGAATGGTGCGGATTGCTTCCTCAAGCATCTGTCTCCCATAGCCAAGCCCTCTGTAGCCTAGCCGCACTTCAAAGGCATAAATACCTACCTGGTCGCCCATATCATCTAATCTAAGACATCCGAGAGGCTCCTCACCAAGTGTTGCCAGGTAGAAGCGGCTAGTTGGCTCCTCAAGAAGCTTTCCTACCCATTGCTTTACTGCCTCCACATTGCCTGAATCGGCAGCCAGTGTAGAGGCTATCGTGTCGAGGTCACTAATATTTGCTTGCCGCATATGGAACCCTTCATGAAAGATATGTCTTTCGAGAAAGATGTCCAAGACCATTTCATGCTCTGAATATTCGTGGTGAGCACCAGTAGCCTTTACGAAAGCCAGCCCCGATTGAGAAGTGTGCTCACAGACCAGGATCAATTTTCGCACACCTCTGTGTTGACATTCTTGTTTCGCTGTGACGAGAAGTGAACGAAATATGCCACTGTGACGATAGCCAGGATGGACCATTCCGGTCAGTTCTTTTACTTTCGTACCCCAACTATCAATTGCAAGGTAGCCTACAGGCCTACCGTCTTCATAGTAAAGAAAATCGTTTGTTTCGTTACCTGCACGTTTGCGCAACATGTCCAGGCCCAGACGCATATGCAGTCCTTCATAGCTGTTTGTAACAGCTATGAGTTGCTCAATTTCTGCGATTTCTGCCCCTGTCAATTTTTGTTTTTTGACGAGGCCTTGTTTTTGAGTACCGGGCATTGCTGCTCCTAATAACCCTCATTCGCCGCTGCGGGCGGCGAATGAGAAAAAAAGAATCGAGGGACACCCTTAAACCCCTGTTCAGGGGCTAATCGCCTCTGAAAACCTTTCCTGTCTTACTGCTTCCTTCGTGCCCGCTCAAAACACCGCGGGCTCCATGTACTCGCCAAAGACGGCGCGGAAGACATCCATGATTTCGCCCAGGGTGGCATAGGTTCTGACCGCTTCGATGATGGCGGGCATGGTATTTTCTGTCCCTTCGGCAACGCGGCGCAGGTTCTCCAATGCGCGTTTGGCAGTGGCGTTGTCTCGCTCTCGACGCATGCGGTTGAGACGTTCAAGATGCGCACGCTCGCCTACGAGATCAATATAGAGCGTGGGAACTTTGATATCTTCTTCAATGATGTAGTCGTTCACGCCAACGATGGTTCGCTTATGCTGGTCGATCTCCTGCTGATAGCGGTAGGCGGACTCTGCAATCTCTCGCTGGAAGAAGCCATTCTGGATACAAGCCAGGACACCACCAAGGGCTTCGATGCGGGTGAGATAATCCATCACTGCGCGTTCCGTCTCGTCCGTCAGGGCTTCGACAAAGTAGGAGCCGCCGAGGGGATCGACGGTGTTGACGACACCGCTTTCACCGGCGATGATCTGCTGCGTGCGCAGGGCGATCAGCACAGCCTTCTCGGTAGGTAGAGCCAGGGCTTCATCAAGGGAATTGGTGTGCAGGGAATTGGTGCCACCAAGGACAGCAGCCAGGGCTTGAATGGCGGTACGAACGATATTGTTGTCAGGCTGCTGCGCTGTCAGAGAGACACCAGCGGTTTGCGCATGGCAGCGCATGAGCCAGGAACGCGGGTCCTTTGCGCCGTAACGCTCCCGCATCAGCCTGGCCCAAAGACGCCGACCCGCACGGAACTTGGCGATTTCCTCGAAGAAGTCATTATGTATGTCGAAGAAGAATGAGAGTCGCGGCGCGAATTCATCGATCTTTAGACCTCGCTTCAGGACAGCATCGACATAGGCAAGACCATCGGCGATGGTAAAGGCCAGCTCCTGGACAGCGGTTGCGCCAGCCTCGCGAATATGGTAGCCGCTAATGCTGACGGTATTCCAACGCGGCATGTAGCGCGTGCCGAATTCGATGGTATCTACCACCAGGCGCATAGATGGCTCAGGCGGAAAGAGAAACTCTTTCTGGGCGCTGTATTCCTTGAGGATGTCATTTTGCAGAGTGCCACCCAGTTTTGTCCTGGGGAAGCCGCGCTTCTCGGCATTGACGATATACATGGCCCAGATAACGGCTGCCGGGCTATTAATGGTCATGGAAGTAGTTATCTTGTCGAGGGGTAGACCATCGAAGAGAATTTCCATGTCGGCCAGCGAGGAGATGGCAACGCCACATTTGCCAAACTCGCCCGCTGCAAGAGGGTGGTCTGTATCATAGCCGTAAAGTGTGGGCATATCGAAAGCAGTTGAGAGACCAGTTTGACCCTGCGAGAGCAGATATTTGAATCGGGCATTGGTATCTTCCGCGGTGCCAAATCCCGCGAACATACGCATCGTCCAGGGTTTTGCGCGGTACATGGTTGGCTGCACACCACGGGTGTAGGGATATTCACCAGGAAGCCCAATGTCGCGAGTATAGTCCAGGTTCTCGTTATCTTGTGGGGTGTACACCCGATTGATGGGAACGCCAGAGGTTGTAATCAGGTTATCATGTTCGGGCAGACGCTCCTGTGACTGGCGCACGGTAGATTCTTCCCACTGTTGTCGCTCTACCTTCAAGCGCTGCAATGTCGTTTTATCAAACAGTGTGCCTTGCTGGACATTTTCTTGCTTATACGTTTCTGGTGATTTCTGCTCAAGCATGGTAAATGGCTCCTCCTCATTGAGGTTAAGCGTGAGAAATGGGTGAATTTACTAAATTAAATAGTAACCAGTGTGGAATATTGTATCATATTGGGAACTCTTCAGGTCTTCTCTCTTCTTGACTCCTCACTGCCTACGGCAGTTCGCTAGGGTTAGGGAGTGAGTGCGGGCTGTGCCGCTTGTGGCGGCACAGCCCGCACTCACTCCCTAGCTGGGTGAGCTGCCGCAAGCGGCACAGCCCGCACTCACTCCCTAGCTGGGTGAGCTGCCGCAAGCGGCACAGCCCGTACTCACTCCCTAGCTGGGTGAGCCGCCGCAAGCGGCCAATACCACTTAAATAAGGAGAAAAGTTGTGGAGCCTGGCGAGGGCAAGCCTCGCCACTACATTTCAAGTACGACCTATATTGCAAGCGAGATGTAGTGGCGAGGCTTGCCCCATTGATTCCAACTAATTGGGAAAAGGAGAACAAGAAGAGAAAGAGTTGCCAAAACAGCATCGAGAGAGGATACTACTTTGTGGGAAAGAACTGATTTCATACCAGAAAGGAACCCTCTCAGATGTATGCTACCATAGGATCGCCAGGGATGGCAACTCCGGCATTTGTCGACCAGTTCAAAGGCTATGTAGAGCGCTGGGTGAGCAGGCAGCAAAGCCAAGTGGCACCTGCGCCAGCAGACCCCAAAGGGCCAGGCCGGCCCTGCGAACTGCCCAGTGAGGTCTTGTGGAGCAGGTTGCTGCTGTGTGTGTTGAATCGTGCCCGTGGGGTGCGCGACGTGTGGCGTGCGCTCGTCTGCCAGGGCTACGATCTCTGCGATGAGGCGGTGTATGCACGGCTGGACAGCGGTGGGACGGAGCCGTTACAAGCGCTCTTTGCGCAGCTTACGACGATGCTGGCGGCCTGGGTGCAAGCGCTGCTGGACATGCAGCCAGGGGAGCCGCTCGCCCCGTTTGCCCGGCAGGTGTTGGCGCTGGATGAAACGACCTTAGATCCGGTAGCGCGCAAGTTGCCCAGCCTGCGTCACTTCAAGAAAGGTGCGGTGGAACTCCTGCCAGGCAAACTGGCAGCGCTCTTCGATGTGCGCCTGCAGTTGTGGCGGCGCATTGACTATCTGGTGGACGCGCAGCAGAACTGCAAAGTGCACGCCCGTGCCATGCTGGAGGGACTGCTCAAAGGCACCTTACTGCTCTTCGATCTGGGCTACTTTGGCTTCGAGTGGCTCGACGAGTTGACGACACGCCAGCTCTGGTATCTGTGTCGGCTGCGTGAGAAGACCAGTTACACCGTGGTGCACACGTTCTACGAAAGCGACGAGGTCTTCGATGGCCTGGTGTGGCTGGGCAATCATCACGCGCAGGCGCGCTCTGTGGTGCGGCTGGTGCGCGTGCGGGTGGGCTGCTGCACGCATGCGTATCTGACCAATGTGCTCGATCCGAGCGTGCTGGCGGTAGGCGACCTGGTGCGCTTGTATGGGCGGCGGTGGGATATTGAACTGGCGCTCTTGCTGCTCAAGGAGCAGTTGGAGCTGCATCTGTGGTGGCATAGCAAGGTGACGGGCATCCTGCAACAGATCTGGGCCTGTCTGATCATTGCCCAACTGTTGCAAGCGATGCGCATGGAAATCGCCTGTCAAGCTCACGTCGACCCGTTTGAGGTTTCCATGCCCCTGGTCATTCGCTCGATGCCCACCCTGTTGGCCAGCGGGCAGGATCCCATCGCGGTGTGTGTGCAGCGGGGCAGGCAACTGGGCTTGATTCGGCCTTCCAGTCGCCTGCAGCCGCAGGTGCCAGCCATCGCGGCGACTGACATCGTGCCGCGGCCTGCGGACTTGGTGCTCGAACGCACCCCGTGCTATCCCGCCAGCCCAGGGATGCCCGGCCGCAAAAGTTCCAAGCAACGGCAGAAGCCCAAGGTCGGCCCACCCCACTGGCTGGGTCTGGACATCTATGAGTATATCGCCCAATAACGGGGAAGGAGAACCTTGCTCCCCCGTTTGATCGTCGTCTTGAGTGCTGTTTGCTCTTCGGGCGCAATGCCCCAAGGGCTGGGGCTGCTGCCTGTCGTTGCAGGCAGCAGGAGTCACGCTGGCCTCGGCTGGTCAAGCTTCATGCGGCAACCTGGTCGTTTTGCCGCTGCATGCAGCAATTAGTTGGAATCAATGGGCTTGCCCTCGCCAGGCTCCACAACGACCAAGTCTCGACCATTGCACTAATTTCAACGGTATTGGCCGCAAGCGGCGAGAAGACCTGAATAGTTACTTCCAAACTAAGATCATAGAATCACCTGGTCTTATGAATCAAATATAACTTAAAACGAAGAATAAATTATATAGCTCGAAGAAATAAATTGTTGTGTGATATTGTTGGAAAGGAAGGAGTAAAGATTATTTGCTCGTGCTTGGCTCCTAAGGCGAGATAAACCAAACTCACCGATTGCTTTTGACTTGTGTTCAAGAGGATGGAGCGAGAGCAGTTGGTTATTTTTCAGAAAGCGTTAGAAAGGGAGAAACAACATGTCAATTGTAGACGAATTCCAAAAGGCAAACGAAGCATACGCCGCAACTTTCCAAAAAGGAGACCTACCAATGCCTCCTGCAAGAAAGGTAGCCGTACTTACCTGTATGGATGCGCGAATCCTTCCTGCACGCGCGCTCGGCCTTGAGGAAGGAGATGCTCACGTCATTCGCAACGCGGGTGGTCGAGCAGCCGATGCGCTTCGTTCCCTCATCATTTCCGAGCAACTGCTCGGTACCACACACATCGTGGTTATCCACCATACAGATTGTGGCATGCTCACCTTTAGCAATCAAGACTTGCGTACGAAGTTGCAGCAGGAACTCCATGCCAATGCGGACAACATTGACTTCCTCCCGTTTAGTAACCTGGAACAGTCAGTCCGCGATGATGTGACATTTCTCAGGAACTCGCCTTTTATTCCGCAGAGCATAGACATCAGTGGATTTGTATATGATGTCAATACTGGCAAACTGCTGCCCGTAACTTAATCCTTTATGCTATCTTGCTGTTCTGCCGGTTCCCATGTTCGCCGCTTGCGGCGGCGAACATGGGCTCTTCTCACACCTCAACCGACATCGCTACGGCACCACCACCACCAAGGCAGAGGGTAGCAAGACCTCTACCACCGCCACGGCGGCGCAGTTCATAAATCAAGGTGGTCAGGACACGGGAGCCGCTGGAGCCAATAGGATGGCCCAGTGCAATGGCTCCACCATTGACGTTTACTCGCGACCAATCCCAGTCGAGTTCCCTGCCGTTTGCCAGGGTTTGTGCGGCAAAGGCCTCGTTAACTTCGATCAGGTCAAAGTCGCTAATCTTGAGGCCCGTGCGCTCCAGGAGGCGATTGACAGCGCGCGTGGGTGCGGCAAAAATGTAGCGCGGTGTGATAGCGGCCGAGGCATAGCCCGTAATACGCGCAAGAACGTTCATGCCGTTTGCTTTTGCAAAGTCGTGGTCAACGACGACAGTGGCCGAGGCTCCATCGCTTAAGCCAGGAGCGTTGCCAGCCGTAACGGTTCCACCTTCCTGGAAGACGGGCATGAGTTTTGCCAGCGCATCCATCGAGGTATCGCCACGAACAGGTTCGTCAGTGTCTACCACTATGACACCCTTCTTCTGTTTGACTTCGATGGGGACGATTTCATCTTTAAAGCGCCCGGCAGCGGCAGCGGCTGCAGCCTTCTGATGGCTGTGGAATGAGTACTGATCTTGCTCTTCGCGAGTGACACCAAACTTTTCAGCGATGATTTCGGCTTCGCTGCCCATGTGTATGTTTTCAAAGGCGCACCAGAGGCCATCTTGTACAACGGCGTCGATGAGTTCGCCATTGCCCATGCGGTAACCTGTGCGGGCCCTGGTCAGTAGATACGGTGCATTGCTCATGCTCTCCATGCCACCTGCTACGAATGCCCGCGCATCACCGGCTCGAATAGCCTGGGCAGCGAGCATAATAGCTTTGAGACCAGAGCCGCATACTTTGTTGACAGTAAAGGCAGGGATATCGACCGGAAGGCCCGAATGAATAGCGGCCTGGCGAGCCGGGGCCTGACCAACACCAGCAGAGACGACATTGCCCATAATGACTTCATCGATGGAGTCGGGCGATATAGCTGAACGACTTACAACTTCCTTTATGACGATAGCGCCAAGTTGGGGCGCGGTGAAACTGGCAAGGTTACCAAGAAATTTGCCGGTCGGAGTACGTACCGCTCCGACGATAACGGGTGTATGTTCTGACATGGTTAAATTCTCCTTTGGGACAATCACATGGGCCCTACATCTACACCGGTGTAGATGTGCAAGTGAAGATTTGCTTTTTCATTGTACCTTGAGGGTAGGAGAAAGATCAAATCATGGTTTTGTTGGTAGCGTGCCCATCTGGAAACCGGCGGGTACGCTCATATCCCACATGGAGTCGGGCAGTTCAGAGGGAGACATCAGTTTAAGGGTATCGTACATTGGCTCGCCCGTACCTGGACCCGCAGCACCTTCAAGCACATTCACAGGCCGATAGTCCATGTTAAGCAACATAACAAGCCCATCCTTGCAACGTATACGGTAGACTTCCTGGCCCCTATAATTCTCTTTGTCGAGGTAAACAGCAGTTTTTGTCTGCAAATCATGACGAAGATCAGGAAGGTCAAACATCGAGTCGTCAACGGCCCATGCATCCGCTCCCCACTGGGCTACGTGATGGAGCATGTCTTTGCCAAGCATAGCCTGTTGGTCGCCAACCACAACGACATCCAGTTGACCATCAGCTTTCGTCTCTACATACATACGATCAGAGCCGAGATCATGGTAGCTCTCGACCTGGTAACGCATGCCGTCCGCGGCGATTCTGGTCTCACTATGGTACAGGACATAGTTACTCCAGCTAAGATTAGCAGGTAGTTGAAAAGCCGGCGGTCCACCGGGAGCAATACCAACGAAGTGTGTAGCGGTCAGGAGCGCAAGCAGGATAACGGCCGCAACAGCCACCTGGCTGATGAGCCAGGTAGTACGACGTCGAGGGAGATTCAAGCGTATTGCCTTTCGAGGCTGCGCTCGATTCTGGTTAGTTTGAGCGGTCATGATTGTGGAGTCCACACGGGGAGAGGGCGTCGACGCAGCAAGACTGGCGACCAGGCGTGTTGCACTATCTATGAGAAAGAATTCTGTGGCACAGGTGGAGCACGTGGTGACATGCTCAAACAACTGCTTTACCTGCTCAGGCGACAGATCGTCGAGAACAGCCAGGTATAAGCGCACAGTAGCGCAAACGTGGGGTCCATACTCATCTGTCCCTGGTATCGGCGGCAAATCAGTGTCGTTCATCGTCGTGGCTCCCCCTGTGTATCATTTGCTACGCTGAGATGCTGGTACTGTTCCGCGAACATACGTTTCGCACGAGAAATGCGGGTTGCGGCTGCGTTCGGTGAGATACCTACAATGACTGCTATTTCCTGGTAAGGTATACCCTGGGCTGCGCTCAGTACAAGTACAATAGCGTATTCCGCCGGCATGTTCGCTAAGGAAAGCCGGATATGCTCCCGCTCGGCGATCTCCGGGATACCTCCACTGTCAGAGGGTAGGTAGGAAGCTTCTTCTTCACTTGCCCCCTCGAGATGTTCACCTGCAGGGTTACGGCGCAAAAGTGGCCACCAGGAGATACGTTTGCGCCGTCGGAGTAGATCGACACACAAATTTGTGGCGATACGGTAGAGCCAAGGGGAAAGGTTTTCCCGGTCATACAAGCCATTCCAGGCAACATAAGCGCGTATAAATACTTCCTGCGTCACATCATCTGCATCGTCCTGGCTACCAAGCAGACGATGGATATAGGAGTGGATCGGTTGCCGAAATTTCTCATAGAGCATACCGAAGTCCAGGACATGGCTATCACCGGAGCATGAGGTTTTATCCATGTTTGAAGAATCTGTCGATTTTTTCGATGTCATGCTGGTATGCGCACTTTCCTGGCTTTGGGGCGCCCGGTCTCCTTTTGAGACAACAGCGGTAGAGCCATCGGCGTTTGCTTGCCGCAACGGCACCTCGCTATTTGTACCCACTACGGGCCATATTGGTAGTATACCAGGATTGGCTACTGTATGGGAACCGGAAGAGAACATACCAACCTCCGTAAAAACGGGAATATATCAGAGCTAGCAACATGAATATATAGGCTAACACGATAAGCAGCTCATGTTTTTACAGATTGGCAGTTTTATGCATCTACATCACGTACCTGTAGAACGCCATTTGCCCATTATTAGTTATGCTCTTAAACCACAGGATAGCGCCGCTGGAGGTTTGCGCGGGTGTGACCTGTGTTGTTTATCACGAACATTGACACAATGCTTTACTGGGAATAATATATGCACGGTATTAGAAATTACGCGGTATCTGTTGCCAGTATCGTCCATCGCAGCTTGTTAGACGTCTTTTCTCTCGGAGAGCCGGTCCCGGCTGTGGCGACACGGCAAGGGTATCCATTTAACAGACCATACGAGGACTATACCTACTATGCCGCAGATGCATGCTAACGAAGGCGATCCCTACGATATCGACCAGGATGAACTGGAACGATTGTTACTTGAAGGTGTGAGCAGTAGCAGTGACGAGAGTCGTCCCCAGGACAAGAGGACAGTTTCGCCTCAATCGAGACACGGAAATACAAGGTCGTATAAAAGTGAAGAAGAGGACGAGGACATGGAAACTCCTACAGGCGGCGATCTTCAGGGGGCATTAGGGCTGTTTGCGGAGGCCACACAGGATCTAGCAACGGCAGGATTAGAACTAGGCCTGGGCAGGCATTTCGCGTGCGCAGATTATTGTAATCAGGCAGCAGAAAAGGCCGCTCAGGCGGTGAGCCTGCTGCGTTTTGGCCGTCGAAGTATGTATGACCACGATTTACGAGCACTTGGCGCGTTGGTGGGAGCTCCAGAGGAGATTCAAGAGGAGATGGCTATTTTGACACCTTTCCATCCCGAGACTTTCTACGCGGAAACGCCACCAGAGGAAGCCGACGACGTGATTAGTGCGGAGCAGGCTAGCAGTTATGTCCAAAGTGCTCGTCGCGTATTACGTTGGGCGAGAACAATAGTTTTGAGTTCAGGATATTAATTGATCTTTGGGAGGTATTTGTGACGCAACAAATAACACGTTCTGGCCTGGATGAGGCCGTGAAACAATCACCACGCAAATGGGTGTACTTATTCAGTGAAGGCAATGCCAAGATGCGCGATCTGCTGGGAGGCAAGGGAGCGGGTGTTGCGGAGATGACCAACGCAGGACTACCCGTCCCACCCGGATTTACGATTACAACCGAGGCATGCAACGCATATTATGAGGCTGATAAACGGTTTCCTCAGGGCATGTGGGAGCAGGTGCTGGAGGCGCTGCAAATCGTTGAGCAACAAACGGATAAGGGGTTTGGCAACCGGGAGAATCCACTGCTGGTTTCTGTACGTTCTGGTGCGAAATTCTCTATGCCAGGAATGATGGACACCGTGCTGAATCTTGGCATCAATGATGAGACGGTGCGGGGATTGGTGAAGCTAACAGGAGATGAGCGTTTTGCCTACGATGCTTATCGCCGCTTCATTCAGATGTTCAGCAAGATTGTACTGGATACTGACCCGCGAGACTTTGAGAATGTGCTAGACACCTACAAAGAGCGCGCGGGAGTAGCGACCGATGCCGAGCTTTCCGCGGCTGACCTTAAAAAGCTGGTAGTGGAATTTAAGCAGATTGCCGAACGCCAGTCGGGTGAGCCTTTCCCTACTGACGTGTACCAGCAGTTAAGTAAGGCCATCGAAGCCGTATTCTCATCGTGGAACAATAAACGCGCTTTCTGAATATCTCCTGAACGCCCAGGGCGAGGACGTAGTGGCAGGTATTCGCACACCGTCAAAGATCGATCGTTTGCAGCAAGATTTGCCACATGTATACGAGCAATTCAAGGAAATAGCGAGACGCCTTGAGCAGCACTATCGCGATATGCAGGACCTGGAATTTACGGTCGAGAAGGGCCGTCTCTATATGCTGCAAACGCGCTCGGCGAAGCGCACAGCGCAGGCGGCTGTCAAAGTAGCTGTGGATATGGTGGAAGAGGGCCTGATTAGCGAGGAAGAAGCAGTCACGCGCGTCGACCCATTCCAGGTCTATCAATTGTTGCTGCCGCGCTTTGATGAGAATGAGAAGAAGCGCGCAGAACAAGCGGGTAGGCTGCTGGCAAAGGGGTTGAATGCTTCGCCCGGGGCGGCCAGCGGCAAGGCCGTTTTTGATGCCGACCGTGCTGAACAACTGGGTAAGGCCGGCACACCTGTCATTCTTGTACGCCCTGAGACCAGCCCCGATGACGTGCATGGTATGCTGGTTGCCAAAGGTGTTTTGACTGCCCGTGGCGGCGCTACAAGTCACGCGGCTGTGGTTGCACGCGGCCTGGGTCTGCCGTGTGTGGCCGGCACCGAAGACATCCGTGTGAACGAAGAGAAACATCTCTTCCACGTCGTGGGATCGGATATGGTTATTCGAGAGGGAGATGATATCTCGATTGACGGCGCGACCGGCGAAGTCTTTGCGGGAATTATCAAGACGGTGGAGGCCGATTTTGATAAAGAGGCTGATCTGAAGAAGCTGTTGCAGTGGGCTGATACCTTCCGCAGACTGGGTGTATGGGCGAACGCTGACTACCCGCGCGATGCGCGACGTGCAGTCGCCTTCGGCGCAGAGGGTATAGGGCTATGCCGTACCGAGCATATGTTTATGGAGCAGGAACGCCTACCCATCGTACAGAGGATGATCCTTTCGAAGACGAAAGAGGAGCGACAGGCGGCGCTCGACCAATTGTTGCCCTACCAGCGCAGCGATTTTAAGGGCATCTTCGAGGCGATGGTGAATCCCAAGACTGGTGAGGGCTACCCTGTTGTCATCCGCCTGATCGACCCGCCGCTGCACGAATTCCTGCCTTCCTATGAAGATTTGCTGGTGGAGGTAACCCGCCTGGAAATGAGTGGGAGCAATCCGCAAGAACTGAAAGAGAAGCGCGAGATGTTGGAGGCGGTAGGGTCGATGCGCGAGATGAACCCGATGCTCGGTTTGCGCGGCTGCCGGCTGGGATTGCTTTACCCTGAAATCAATGTGATGCAGACACGCGCAATCCTGGAAGCAGCGCAGGAACTTGCTAAACAGGGGATGAAGCTGCAGCCCAAGATTATGATTCCGCTGGTTGGGCATGTGAATGAGCTAAAGGAAGTACGTCGCCAGCTTGAGGCGGTGGCAAAGGAGATCACAGCCGAGGCCGGTTCCTCCATTGATTATAAATTCGGCACCATGATCGAACTGCCACGGGCCGCGCTAACCGCAGACCAGATAGCGACGGTAGCCGATTTCTTTAGCTTTGGTACAAATGACTTGACGCAAACAACCTTCGGCTTTAGCCGTGACGATGCCGAGGGCAAGTTCCTGCTGAAGTATGTCGATGGCCTGGATGAGCCTGGAGCGAAGGAGAAGGTGAAGATTCTACCCGTCAATCCTTTCCAGACGCTGGACCGCGACGGGGTTGGCCAACTAGTACGCATGGCTGTCGAGAAGGGGCGCGAGGCTAATCCGCACCTGGAATTGGGTATCTGTGGAGAGCACGGTGGCGATCCCGATAGCATCGAGTTCTGTAACGAGGTGGGGTTAGACTATGTGAGTTGCTCGCCGTTCAGGGTGCCCGTGGCAAGGCTGGCTGCGGCGCAGGCGGCATTGAAAGGTGGGGAGAAGGATAAGTAAAGTAGAGTAGAGCCTAGAGCCAGTTGATGGCAAGGCGACCGCCAGCCAGAATGAACCTCACGGTTGTTCTGGCTGGCGGTCGCCTTCTACTTTCATTGCTTTTAGGCGTGTTATACTGAGCGGGAGGAAATGCTAGTGTATTTCCAATGAGGTTTGGGAGGTTTGTATCATTTGTATCATTTGTATCACTTGTATCACTTGTGTCCGTTGTATCGCCATGTTTCCTCATGTTGAAAAAGGGGAGATTTTCGGGGGACGCCTCCCATTCCCGAAATGGTCTCTTGATTATGCTCTGGGAAAACTCTGTCCAGAAAAGAGGTGAGGTGAGATTTCATGCGAGCGTTGGTGTACCGGGAAACTGGCCTTGTGCTTGATCGCAATTATCCCATGCCAAATCCGGTAGATGGCGAAGCCCTTATACGTGTCTTGCTGATAGGTATTTGCAACACCGACCTGGAGATTGTGCGTGGCTATATGGGTTTTCAGGGTGTTCTAGGCCATGAGTTTGTGGGTGTGGTGGAAGCAATCTACGGTGATGCAGCACAGGAACAATACGGATACCTCATAGGGCAGCGTGTTGTTGGTGAAATTAACGCCGCTTGCCGTGGTCTAGATTGTTTCTATTGTCAGCGTGGAATTTTTACGCACTGTCCAAACCGCACGACATTAGGAATAGTCAACCGTGACGGAGCGTTCGCTGAGTACCTGATGCTACCTGTAGAGAACCTCCATCTTGTTCCTGAGAATGTAAGCGATGAGGAAGCGGTGTTTGTTGAGCCGCTCGCCGCTAACTTTGAAATATTGGAACAGATACATCTCAAGCCAACAGAGAGTGTTGCCATTCTTGGAGATGGCAAAATGGGCCAACTAGCCGCTCAAGTGCTTACCTTAAGCGGGTGTGAGGTATTGATGGTGGGGAAGCATGAGGAGAAATTAGGGTTGGCAGCAAAGCGGGGAGTGCGTACCTATGCGCTTGACGATGCGCGAAGTTTCGCATTAGAGAATGGGCGACGTGTAGACATGGTTGTCGAATGTACTGGATCGGCACAAGGGTTAGAAATGGCGTTGCGCTTAGTGAGAGCTAGGGGGATTATTGCCTTAAAAAGTACGGTCGCGGAGAAGACCTTACTACATCTTGCCCCCATTGTGATCGATGAGATACGGGTACAGGGATCGCGTTGTGGCCCCTTTGCTCCTGCCTTGCGTGCGTTGAGCCAGAAAATTGTGGATGTTCGCCCATTAATTAGCGCATACTATCCTCTTGATGAAGGGCTAATAGCTTTTAAGCATGCCGAGCAAAAAGGCGTGCTGAAGGTGCTTATGCGGGTATAGCTGTTTTCAAGCATAGTGGGGAAAGCATCTCGAAATTTTACACCTCTTTTGATCCTACCCTTATAATGGGTTTTTTTGCTCAACTCACCGAAAAGGGGTACAACCACAGTATCTGGTGGACAGCTCAAAAAATCACAACAAAATGAGCTCAAATGAACGTGTCACCACCACTTAATGTGGTTGTACCGTTTCTGCGAAGTAACCCTTTCACTATAACGAATGGCTCATAGAAACGGTTGTGATTATGGTCGTCTAGATCAGCTTGGATGGCCCACCAACGTGCCCGAGTTTCTGCCATCTCAGGCCACATATATGGCTTGGTACTCTCTGATCTATGGATGCTGATGGCTCGTTTCTTGAGATCCATATATTCTGTGATATCTACGAATAAGCTAGGTGAAAAATCACAACTTTGTATAGGCGGCTCAGCATACAGAATCCAATCTACATTGCCAATACGCCGAGCAGCATTAACTACTGCTGAGGCTGTCTCTACATGATCCTGATGCCCCTGTCCATGCTCTTGAGGATAGTGTGTGATTACCACGTGTGGGGACAATCTTAGAATATGCTTCTCGATAAGAGCTACTGTATCGATATTATATTTGAGTTTACCATCCAACAATCTTTCATTTATGAGAGAATAGCCAACCAATTGTGCAGCAGCCTCTGCTTCTGCTATTCTTACATCGTCTCTTGAGGTTTTGCTACGCTCTCCCGCAGTAAGTACGAGCACATATACTTGATGTTTCTCACGATGAAGCCGTGCCAGTGTGCCGTAACAAGTGAGGACATCATCATCAGGATGAGCAAAGACTGCTAGAATTACTTGGTTATTGTTATTCACGGTTGCTCCTTCATAACTTTGTTGAAAACAACTCTCCAACTAGCAAACCATAATAATGGGTACAGTCCCACAAAGGTACAAAAGCGGCAATGAAAAGCAAGACTTTTACGTTGTCTTTTTCGCCACATCAATATAACGATATAAGGTAGATCGAGAGATATTTAAGGTTTTGCAAAGTTGATACCGATGGCGGAAAAGCAGCATACGCTCGTATCACTTATAGTCACGCAGAAAATTAGGAATTTTGCAGGCACTCTACTTACTCAGGTGAAATAGGTGATGAATACGCCTACACGTTGCAATCATGAAAACTATCCCCCTAAAATAGACTACGGTGAAATATATATGGACGGAAACGGCATGTTTAGACGAGCCGTATTTGTGAAGTGTACGAAATGTAAGCGCGCTTATAGAAGCTATAGCGAGCTTGTATCACAACAGCAACTAGCACAAAACAACATGCCGTATCATCCACTCGCACCATAACCCACCTTCATCTTGAGCCTCCCAAGAAAGGGTAGAGGGTAGGACCATCGGTAGGTCGAAATTGTGATCCAGAGGTGAGGACAAAGGGCTTCATCTTTGGATTCCAAGAGAAGTAGACATGAGTTAGAAGGTACTTTATACTGGATGTGAGCAACACGCTTGAGAAAAAACTTATTGATGCCCCGGCCTATGATGTTCACCTCCAGCTAAGGCAAGAGGGAAGCAACTGGAAAATTATGTCTTATGATGGCATCTAGCTAGACTGTACAGTGTGGTAAATGAATGACTACGATTTGATCGCACCTTTTTATGATATAGAGCACGCACACTTCGAAGAGGACCTGAGTCTATACAAGAACTTTGCTGAAATGTGTGGCAGTCCGCTGCTGGAACTGGCATGCGGCAGCGGACGCTTGCTCGTAGCGTTAGCGCGTCAAGGATTTGAATTGACGGGGGTTGATAGTTCCGCTGTTATGCTAAACCTGGCAAAGGAGGCTTTGAACCGGGCTGGGGTTGCCACACGTTGTAAACTGGTACAGGAAGACATGTCCAGATTGCGCCTGGGGCAAAAGTTCCGACTGGCTTTTATTGCACTTGGCTCATTTGGGCATATTTGTACGCGTCAGGAGCAAAGGCAAACGCTGGCTGCGGTGCGTGAGCATCTGACTACTGGCGGCAGGTTCATTCTGGACATCAGTAACGCGGATATACGTTACATGGAGGATTTAAGCGGCCAGGTGCTGCACCAGGGGACGTGGCAGCGAGACGACGGCGCTATGCTGTCGCACTTTGTCAGCCCCGCTTCATCACTCACGAGGGATTTGCTCGAACTAACGCACTTCTACGAGGAGCATCGTCAAGGCGAAGCAGTACGACGTACGGTGATTACAACGCACCTTTACCTTTTCGAGCGCAAGGAGGTGGAGTTGTTGCTTGAAGAAGCAAACTTTAGAGTTATCGATGTTTATGGGGATTATGAGCTAAGTCCCTATGAACATGATAGTCCACGCATGATTTTTATAGCTGAAGTATGATAATATGAAGCAGGGGAAAATGAAAAATAGACCATTACACGAATGGACCCTTGAGCAGAACAAGGCGATTGCGATACAGCGTGAATTGGCGAAGCGCGTGGTGCGCGAAGATAGACTAGAGGAAGTTCGCCATGTAGCCGGGGTAGATATGGCAATCAATGAAGAGAACGGTATGGCAAGAGCTGCCGTAGTGTTGCTTTCCTATCCGGCGTTGGAGTTAGAAGAGCGGCATGTTCACGAGGAGCCTGTGCGTATGCCTTACATCCCTGGCTTGCTCTCGTTCCGCGAATTGCCTGCTATCCTGGGTGCGTTCGATCGTTTGAAACAACAGCCAGAATTGGTGATGGTTGACGGTCAAGGCATTGCGCACCCGCGCCGGCTGGGAATCGCTTCTCACCTGGGGCTATGGCTAGATTTGCCGTCTATCGGATGTGCCAAGTCGATACTCAGAGGAGAATACGATAGAGAAGCCTTGGGCGAGGAAGTAGGGTCATGGGTCCCACTGATTGACAAGAAAAATAATGAGGTGATCGGGGCAGCATTACGTACCAGGGCACATACGAATCCTATGTTTATCTCCCTGGGTAATCGTATCAGCCTGGAAACGAGCCTGCGTTATGTGCTCGCCTGTAGCAGCGGATATCGTTTGCCAGAGCCGACGCGCCTGGCCGATAAGCTATCAAAGGACAATGCGTGGCGCGAGCAAGAAAACGAACAAACAGCAGAGCAGGGAACGTTATGGGGATAGAGTAGAGAGTTCATGCGAGGACGGGAACGGTGAAATAAAATGTTGTCCCTTTGTCGATGACACTGTCAAACCAGATTTCTCCTCCATGCTGCTCGACTATTAACTTAGCAATAGTTAAGCCAAGACCATAGCCGCCCATCCTTGATTGCAGAGCATGGTTGGATTGGTAAAAACGCTCGAAGATATGCTGCTGATCTTCGACAGGAATACCATAGCCAGAATCTGAGACGGAGATCATCACGAACCGTTCATTGTATGGAGAAGCATGTATGGCAACGGCTCCACCAGGGGGAGAGTATTTGATGGCATTGGTGACCAGGTTGTTCAGGACTTGCTTCATCCGTTGAGGATCGACGTAGAGGATTGGTGAAAGGGTAGGAATGTCTTTATCGAGATCGAGCGCTACGTCTGCTTTAAGAGCTTGGGGTTGCAGGCTATCAACGATTTGTTTTACCAGTACACGAAAGTCGACCTCTTGCCGCTTCATCTCAAATTGTCCAGAATCTGAGCGAGTCATGAAAAGGATGTCTTCGACGATAGATACCAACTGCTGCACACCCTCCTGAGCATAGCCAAGATATTTGTGTTGCTCCTTAGTTAATTCGCCCATCTGGCCCTGCAAAAGTAGGTCAATGAAGCCATGAACGGAGTTCAGAGGGGTTCGCAGTTCATGAGAAACCATGGAAACAAAATTTGCACGTACGCGATTAGCTACCTTGATAGCAGACATATTATGAGCGACAAAGAGCACATGGGTACCCCTCTGATGATCAAGGGGAATGACAGTCGTAGTGAATTCGTGGGAATGATCGGAGACCGGTCCCATAATTAATTCTTCTTGCCCAATTGGTTGTTTCTGTTGGATCACACGTGTAAATGGACAACCAGATGTGCCACATAGCGCCGTACCGTTCAGGTTTTTACACTTCATTAGCTGGCTGCAATGCTTACCAATTGCGTCCTCGTGAGCCCAGCTGAAGCTGGCAAGCGCGGCAGGATTCATATCGAATATATGAGAATGTTCATCGAGCGTTATGATAGCATGCGGAGTGTTCACATATCCTGCTTCCAGGTACCAACGATTAGCGGGCTGCGAAGTGGATGAAATGGGTTGAGTATTAGAGGCAGTTCCCAGAGGGCCTGGTTCTTCGGAAAGGGGTGTCATATTCGATTGGGCTCCAGGTGCGGCCTCTACAGAATGTTTGCAGCCACTCATTTTGCATCTCTCCTATGTGTCCCTTGATACATTTAGTTGGCCCCGAATCAAAAGCGGTTACTTGTTTAGAAACTTATAGCCAATGCCACGTACCGAGATAATATGCTGAGGTCTATCGGCATCCTCCTCTAACTTTATTCGGAGGCGGCGTATGTAGACATCTACGATGTTACTGTTGCTCTCATTGTCGTTCCATACTTCTGAAAGCAACCGGTCGCGATCTACAACCTGACTTGGGGAAGCCATGAGCACACGCAAGACATACATTTCGGTGGGAGTAAGCGCGATGGGTGCATGATCGGGCATCAGAACTTTAAGTTCCCCAGGGAAGAGTTCAATCTGACCGCAGCGGATGTTAGCAATTCCTGCCTTACCATTGTTTTTGACACGACGCATAACTGCATGTACTCGCGCCACTAATTCTTGATGATTAAAGGGTTTGCAAATATAGTCATCCGCGCCAATATCGAAGCCATGTAATTTTGACTCAATACCATCTTGCGCTGTCATAAATATTAGCGGGGTTTCGTATCCTTCAGAACGCAACTTCATAGAGAACTCGAAGCCATTGATGTAAGGCATCATCACGTCGATAATAAGCAGGTCCGGCTCTCGCTTCTGGATCATTTGCAGGGCCCCGCGAGGATTGTCTGTCGTCTCAACTTCGTATCCTTCTTTACTGAGGACAAAGTGTACGAGCGAGTTTGCAAATTGATCGTCATCTACGACAAGGATGTACACTGTTCTTCACCTCGGGCAACCACGATGGATCGCTTCTGGATACATAATAAATAGTAACTATTCAGGTCTCCCCGCTGCTTGACTCCTCACTGCCTACGGCAGTTCGCCATACCCGGGTGAGCCGCCGCAGGCGACACAGCCCGCACCCACGCCATACCCGGGTGAGCCGCCGCAGGCGGCGAGCAGTCCTGAAGAGTTATAATACATAAATATAAAGAGGTATTCTGACGAAATGATTCCGCACCTATCTGAACCGCGTCTAAACGTGGGGGATAGGTGAGCTCAAATTCTATTCTTAATTGAAATTAATAGATTTTAGCTCTTCTGTTCGCTTATAGTACACGTTTAGATGTGCACTGTCAAGTATTTATTTGCGCCAGGCGTTGTTTCTCAAGGTAAACCATTAAAATGGCGATATCTGCGGGCGTCACACCTTCTACACGCGACGCCTGACCGATAGTACGAGGGAGAGTTCGCATGAGTTTCTGGCGGGCCTGGGTGCGTAAATGCTGCACAGCATTATAGTCAATGGTCTGGGGAATAAGATGCTCTTCCATACGCCTGGTACGGTGGACAGTCTGCTCCTGCTTGCGCACATAGCTTTCGTATTTCACTTGCAACTCGACCTCTTCCGCCACAGATTCAGTTAGTGGAGGAAGAGCGGGCTCGACATGTTCTGCCAACCGGGCTACCTGGTGATAGGTGACTGTTGGACGACGCAAGAGTTCACGGGCAGTGAGCATTTGCCCTAGTGGAGCAAAGCCAATTTCCTGCGCATATGCTTCCGTTGTGCGAGAGGAGGTAAACACCAAGATATCAAGTTGTGCAAGGGTGCGATGAATACTATCACGCTTGTGGATAACCTGGGCATAGCGCGTATCATCGATTAGTCCGAACTTATATGCGTAATCACTCAAGCGCAGATCAGCACTCTCAGGACGTAAGAGTAGACGGTACTCAGCGCGCGAGGTATGAAGGCGATATGGTTCGCTCATGGGTCGAGTCACAAGATCGTCGATCAACACACCAATATATGCTTCGTGACGGCCAAGCACGAATGGCTCCTCATCGTGAACGTGTAGTGCTGCATTGATGCCAGCCATTATTCCCTGAGCAGCCGCTTCTTCATAACCGGAGGTGCCGTTGATCTGACCTGCAAGGAAGAGTCCTGAAACTGGTTTTGTCTGCAGCGTTGGATACAACTGCTCTGGTGGTACATAGTCATATTCGACTGCGTATCCGACACGCATCATCTCGACATGCTCCAGGGCGGGAATACTGCGCAGCATTGCAAGCTGTACATCTTCCGGGAGACTGGTATTCATGCCCTGTACATACACCTCGCTAGTACGCCATCCCTCCGGCTCCAGGAAGATTTGATGCCGGTTCTTATCGGCGAAGCGCACAATCTTATCCTCGATGGAGGGGCAATAGCGAGGTCCAATGCCCTCGATAATGCCTGTGTAAAGTGGGGAGCGGTGCAGGTTGTCGCGAATGATCTGGTGGGTACGCTCGGTAGTATGGACCAGGTAGCAAGGTAACTGCGGTCTCCATCCAATGAGATCTTCATCCGTAGTCGGATAGATTGGATTAGGTCGGCCACCGGGGAGCTGTACATCCTGGCGAGCTGACACATCCTGAGAAAAGTAGAGCGGTATGCGGCTGCCAGGTTGTGGCTCCGTTTTGCTGAAATCGATGGTACGGGCATCGATACGCGGTGGCGTGCCCGTCTTAAAACGGCGCACTTCGAGTCCCAGGGCGCGCAAAGAATCAGAGATGCCCAGGGCTGGTCCTTCGCCGGCACGACCGCCGGGTTGGGTTTTCTCACCAACGACAAGACGCCCATTGATAAAGGTGCCAGTGGTTAAGATAATCGCGCCGGCCTCGTATTGCCAACCATTATTCGTTACAACGCCAGTGACGACGGGCCGCCCATCGTCTCCGATGTGACTAAGTAGTCGCGCAATCGTGGCCTGTTTCAACTCCAGGTTTGGCTGGCCCTCCAGAGCGAATTTCATGGCAAGGCGATAAGCTTGTTTGTCGCATTGAGCACGGAGTGCCTGAACCGCTGGACCTTTACTGGTATTGAGCAGGCGAATCTGAATGAACGTGCGGTCGGTATTGCGGCCAACCTCGCCGCCGAGGGCATCGATTTCTTTGATTAAATGGCCTTTTGCAGGCCCACCCATAGAGGGATTACAGGGCATGAGTGCGACACTATCGAGATTCATAGTCAACAGGAGTGTCTTGCGCCCCATGCGCGCGGAAGCCAGTGCAGCTTCGCAGCCTGCGTGACCGGCGCCGACGACTATCACTTCATATATGCCGCGTACAACCTGCTCTGGTGGAAGAGTATTACTTTCGGTTTCGTTGCTCATGATAAGTGACCCGTTCAATGAATTTACCAGGTGGAAGATTATTTCCATATCCACAACCCGTATTATGACGTAGATGAAGCCAGACGTCAATATAAGTCATGAACCCCTGCATTGAATGCAGGGGCTTGCCGAAGGGCTAAGGTACGGTAACTTGTGACTAGTGGGCTTTCTTCGGAAAGCAGCAGCGGTATGGGCTACAAGAACGTTTCGATACCACCCGCGTTGAAACCGCTTCCTGTCACGCCCGAACAGACGATCTTCGGATCTATGCCTGTACTGCCCTCACGAAGGGTTCTATTACCCCGGCGCTGACCGGGAGAGAAGGGAAATCCCTGACCCATGCGAAATGCTGTCATTGATACCAACAGCCGGGTGTTAATGCCCTGTCATCCGGCCAAAGCTCGTTCTTCCTCCCCTGGTTGAAACATAGTGGTCTCCGCAGGCCGATTAGATGAGAAGAAGAACGTTTAACGAATGGTTTGTAAATCTGAAAAAGTTGACCATATAAGGTATTTGCTGGTATTATTAGCACATTAACCGTATAGAGGTGCTATTTCAAGCTGAGTGGAGAAATATGCAAGAACCACCTGCATGGCGTTCCCTGCTAGGGCAACTTATTCACGACCCACAAGAGAGACATCGGATCGCTACCGAGTTAGATGTAAACTCTGCAACTTTAGTGCGCTGGGCGCATAATGAGACAAACCCTCGCCAGCAGAACCTCCTTCAGTTACTCAAGGCCGTTCCTCAGCATCGCCAGAGATTGAGAGATTTGGTAGCTGAAGAGTTCCCCGAGTTTGCAAACTCTGAGAATGATGACTTTTCCGATAATACGTCGATTGAGATTCCGTCGGGGACCTATTCAAGTGTGCTGCATACATACATAACCGCACCTAAGCGACAGCGCTTCTGGCTAGTGAGTAATTTTATTTTACAGGAAGCTATCAGGCAACTAGATCCCCAGCAACTAGGCATGACGGTCAGTTTGGCACTATGCGTCCCGCCAGCAGAAGGAAAGAAAGTTCGTAGCCTGCGCGAGCATATGGGACGAGGAACACATCCCTGGAAAGCTACCATGAAACATGAGGTCGCATACCTGGGAATAGAGTCCCTTGCTGGATATGCACTTTCTAACCTACGTCTACGCACAATTCAGGATAGATCTGAGAGCCCAACACTTTACCCCGCGAGGTGGCTAGACTGGGAGGAAAGCGCGGTAGCCTGCCCTATTATGCGAGAGGGCCGCTTTGCGGGCTGTCTTCTTGTCTCCAGTACACAGCCAAGATATTTTGTGCCGCATCGAGAAGCGTTGATCCAGAACTACGCGGAATTGATGGTACTGGCATTCGAGCCAGAGGAATTTTATGATCCACATGACATCCAACTAGGCTTGATGCCCAATTTCGATGAGCAAGAAAAGTGCTTTAATACACTTCGGCAGCGAGTTGCAAAAGCCATAGTAGAGGGATCAAAGAGACAACCACCGGTCACAATTATGGAGGCGGAGCAACTGGTCTGGCAACAGTTGGAAGAGGAACTTTTAGAATTGGCACACAACAGGGTATGAAATCAACTCATCATCCGAGAAGCCGTAATAATGATTGACGAATGAGCTATGGCATGTTAATATCATGGCACGACAACTCCCAGATGGGGCGGTGGCGAAACGGTAGACGCAGGGGACTTAAAATCCCCGGGGGCAACCCATGAGGGTTCGATTCCCTCCCGCCCTACTCCTCCATCGCTAAGAGCTACTTAATTTAACCTTGCCATAGCAACCTCCGCAGAATAACATGTATTGCCCTTGAACGACTGTCAAGTGCCCGATTCCTCGCCGCCTGTGGCGGCTCGCTCATTCATTTTGCAGCGGACTTCGCAGCCTGCGGCTGCGAAGTCCGCTGCAAAATGAATGAGCGAGCCGCCAACCTACTCCGAACTGCCGCAGGCGGTGAGGAGTCCTGAATAGTCACGATTACTATTCCAGTAATGTATACTCTTTCTTACAAAGAGCGACATACTGGTTCAGATAAGCACTTTAGACTATAAGAAAGGTTGCTAATGTTAAATCAGCATAAATATGCATATATTATTAAAGGCGGGCAGCCGGTTGTTGGGGAGATTAAATGCCTGGGAGCGA
>WNFI01093204.1_pt1 | contig 65529 bp, 62 predicted proteins | sample 5400471 | NCBI WGS metagenome assembly WNFI01 (sample SAMN13153348, study PRJNA577476) | soil metagenome | isolation source: 100 cm saprolite on Douglas fir-dominated hillslope | place: USA:California | collected 2013-09-17 | reverse complement strand
GAGCAGGCCCGGCAAGGGCCCGCACGGGCGTCTCCCGCCGCCGGACGCCCTCTTCACCCTTGAGGTCGACGCCGCAGGCGTGCGACGATCGCGGTGTGCCGAGTCGGAAGCCGCGCGAGCAGGGCGACGTTGGGGTCGTCGCCGAGAAGAAGCCGAAGACCGGGAAGCCCCGCATGTGGAGGGTGCTGCTGCACAACGACGACTTCACCACGCAGGACTTCGTCGAGATGGTGCTGATGGCGATCTTCAACAAGGACCTCGCCACCGCGCACGAGCTGATGCTGCAGGTGCATACCCGTGGCGCCTGCGTCGCAGGCGTTTACACTCACGAGGTGGCGGAGACCAAGGTGGCGGCGGTGGAGCAAATGGCGCAGGCTGCGGAGTATCCGTTCCTCAGCACGATGGAGCCGGCATGAGCTTGTCGATCACCAAGGACCTCGAGTCGACGCTGCGCCTGGCCTTCGCCGAGGCGAAGGCGCGACGCCACGAGCACGTGACGCTGGAGCACCTGCTCTACGCGCTGCTGCGGGATCCGGTCGCCTCCCGCCTCCTGCGGGCCTGCGGCGCCCGCCTGGCCGAGCTGAGGCGCGAGCTGGAGCAGCACATGGACGACGCGCTCTCACCGCTGCCCGACGGGAGCGAGAAGGACCCGGAGCAGACGCGCGCCTTCCAGCGCGTGCTGGAGCGGGCCGCGATGCAGGTGCAGAGCTCGGGCAAGGACCAGATCGACGGCGGCAACGTGCTGGTCGCCTTCTACCGGGAGCGCGACTCTCATGCGGTCTTCCTGCTCGAGCGCCAGGGCGTGACGCGGCTCGACCTCCTGCGGACCATCTCGCACGGGGCGCTCAAGGTGCGCGGCCCCGGCGCCCTGCGGCCAGCCAAGGACGACGGCGACGAAGGCCCCGACGAGCAGCGCGCCGCCGGCCCCGTGGGCGACGACGACGACGGCCGGCTCGCCGACGATCCCCTCGCCGCCTACACGGTCGACCTGGTGGCGCGGGCTGCCGCCGGCAAGATCGATCCGCTGGTGGGCCGAGCGAATGAGCTGGAGCGCACCATCCAGGTGCTGTGCCGCCGGCGCAAGAACAACCCCATCTTCGTGGGCGAGTCGGGCGTGGGCAAGACCGCCATCGCCGAGGGCCTGGCGCTGCGCATCGCCGAGGGGAAGGTTCCCGACGCGGTCAAGGAAGCGCCGCTGCACGCGCTCGACCTGGGCGCCCTCCTCGCCGGCACCAAGTTCCGCGGCCAGTTCGAGGAGCGCCTCAAGAGCGTGGTCAAGGCCCTTCAGGAAAAGCCCGGCGCCATCCTCTTCATCGACGAGATCCACATGCTGGTCGGCGCCGGCGCCACCAGCGGCGGCAGCATGGACGCCTCGAATCTGCTGAAGCCGGCCCTGGCCGACGGCTCTTTGCGCTGCATCGGGTCCACCACCTTCTCGGAGTACAAGGCGAGCTTCGACCGCGACCGCGCGCTCGCCCGGCGCTTCCAGAAGATCGAGATCCTCGAGCCCTCGCACGAGGAGGCGGTGCTCATCCTGCAGGGGCTCAAGACCCGCTACGAGGAGCACCATGGCGTCAAGTACGCCGACGAGGCGCTCAAGGTCGCGGTCGACCTCGCCGCGAAGCACCTCAAGGATCGCCACCTGCCGGACAGCGCCATCGACGTGATCGACGAGGTCGGCTCCTCGGAGCGGCTCAAGCCAGCCGACAAGCGGCTGGCGGTGATCGGCGTGCCGGAGATCGAGCTGGTGGTGTCCAAGATGGCCCGCGTCCCGGCGCGCTCGGTCTCCAGCGACGACAAGAGCGCGCTCAAGTCGATGGCGCCCGAGCTGAAGAAGGTCGTCTTCGGACAGGATGCGGCCATCCAGTCCATCACCTCCGCCATCCTGCTCTCCCGCTCTGGCCTCGGCTCACCCACCAAGCCGATCGGCAGCTTCCTCTTCTCCGGGCCCACCGGCGTGGGCAAGACCGAGCTGGCGCGCCAGCTCGCGCGCATCCTCGGCGTGCCGCTCATCCGCTTCGACATGAGCGAGTACATGGAGAAGCACACCGTCTCGCGGCTGATCGGCGCCCCGCCCGGCTACGTCGGCTTCGACCAGGGCGGCCTGCTCACCGACGCCATCCGCAAGAGCCCGCACACGGTGCTGCTGCTCGACGAGATCGAGAAGGCGCACCACGACCTGTTCGACCTGCTCCTCCAGGTCATGGATCACGCGACGCTGACGGACAACAACGGCCGTCAGGCCGACTTCCGGCACGTGGTCCTGATCTTCACCACCAATGCCGGCGCGCGCGAGATGAGCGCGGCGCGGATGGGCTTCGGGTCCGAGGGCAGCCGGTACATGGTCGAGGGGACCCGGCTGGGCGAGAGCAACGACTCGTTCGCGCTCGACGGCGCGAAGGGCGGCGCGGCCAAGTCGGCCATCGAGCGCACCTTCAGCCCCGAGTTCCGCAACCGGCTCGACGCGTGGGTCGCGTTCTCCAGCCTGCCCAAGGCCGTGATCGAGCGCATCGTCGACAAGCAGGTGGCGGAGCTCTCGGCCCAGCTGCTGGAGAAGAAGGTGTCGCTGTCGCTCACGGCGACGGCGCGGAGCTGGCTCGCCGACCACGGCTTCTCGCCGCAGTTCGGCGCCCGGCCGATGGCCCGGCTGCTGCAGCAGTCGCTGAAGAAGCCGCTGGCGGAGAAGATCCTCTTCGGCGAGCTGCAGGCGGGCGGGAAGGTGGTCGTCGACGCGAAGGACGACAATCTCGCGCTGGAGATCGAGCCAACCGAGGCCGCCTCGGCGTAGGGGCCGGAACGCGAGCGGCCCCGCGGCGACGGGGACCGCTCGGGCTGCCCACTCACAGGGAGCGCTAGTTGTAGGTCGCCGAGAACAGGATCGCGCCCGACCAGGTGGAGAAGGTCCCGGGGCTGCCGCCGCCCGCGCCGTTGCCGCTGGCAAGCAGCATTCCGGCTATGCCGAGGCCCCAGGTCTCCGAGACCCACCACTCCTTGCCCAGCTGGAACTTGCCGGCGAGTCCCCAGTCGCTGCTGCCGTTGCCCGAGCTGTTGCTGATGTTGAGGCGCGAGAGCAAGAGCGAGCCGGACAGGTACACGTTGATGGGCATGAAGTAGTAGTTCACGCCCGGGCCCACGGCCAACAGGCCGTAGTCCGTGTTCGTCAGCGTCCCGCTGGTGCCGTTGACCGTGCGGTTGGGGCTGCTGGCGATGCTGTCGACCAACTCGCCGTAGAGGTGCAGGTTCTGCCCGATGGCGCCCCCGAGCGCGATGCTGAACGAGCCGGCGCCGCCGTCCACCTTGACGTCGTAGGGTCCCGAGCGAACGCTGGAGTTCAGGTAGCCGCCGCCGAGATGCATGCGCAGGAAAAAGCCTCGGTGGCGGGCGTCCTCGGGAGTCTCCGCGCGCGCCGCGAGCGCAGGAGCAAAAGCGAACAGGGCTGCGGCCAGCGTGGTCTTCAAATCGAGCTTCATGATCGGGCCTCATGCGCGCCAAATGCGCGATTTCGGATAGTACGGGCGACCGGGACATGGCCCAAATTTCCGGGTATCCCACCTTTCGTCAGCGGCCGGCGGCCACCGCCACGGGCGCGTTGCCGGCGATCTCCTGCGCCAGCCCGATGGCCGCGGAGACCGACTCCTGCGCGGCGCTGATGCGGGTGGCGAGGCCGAGCGCGAGCGCCTCCGGCGCGTCGACCTTCCTTCCGGTCAGCACCAGCTCCCGGGCGCGGGCAAGCCCGATCAGGCGCGGGAGCCGCACCGTCCCGCCGCCGCCGGGGATGATGCCGATGCGGACCTCGGTGAGCCCCAGCTGCGCCGAAGGGTCGAGCACCCGCAGGTCGCAGGCCAGAGCCAGCTCGCAGCCACCGCCCAGCGCGAGCCCGTTGACGGCGGCGATCCACGGCTTGGGGCAGGCCTCGATGGCGCGCAGCCCGTCGTGCAGCTCGACCAGCCACCGGCGTACGTCGTCGTCCGACCACGCGGCGCGCTCCTTCAGATTGGCCCCCGCGCAGAAGGCCTTTTGGCCCGCGCCGGTGATCACGACCGCGCGCACGGAGTTGTCGCGCGCCGCCGCTTCGGCCTTGCAACGCAGCTCTCCCACTAGCGCGCGCGACAGGACATTGAGCTGCTTTTCGCCGTCGATGGTCAGGACCTGGACGGGTCCCCGCCTCTCCTCCAGCACGGTGTTCATGGATTCCTCGGGGGCCCTAAGCCGCCGGGCCCGGTCAGGTCGATGCGGCTGGCCGCGCTTCCGCTTTCTCACGCCTACCCAGCGCGGCCTGCAGCCGCCGGCCGGTCAGCTTGCGCCCGAGCAGCTGTTGCGCCAGCTCGCCGGCGTCGATGAGCCGTTCCAGATCTACGCCGGTGGGCACGCCCATGTCCTGCAGCATGCTCACCAGATCCTCGCTGGCAAGGTTGCCCGCCGCGCCCGGCGCGTAAGGGCAACCGCCGGTCCCGCCGATGCTGGTGTCGAAGATCCGGATGCCCATCTCCCAAGCGGCGAGACAGTTCGCGAGCGCCGTGCCGTTCGTGTCGTGCAGGTGGAGGGCGATCTGCTCCGCCTTGAACGCGCGCACCCGCCCCTCCCCGGCGAGGAACAGCTCGACGATGCGGCGGGTCTGGAGCGGATTGCCCACGCCGATGGTATCGCCCAGCGAAATCTCGGCGACGCCGAGGTCGCGGAGCTGAGCGGCGACGTCGAGCGCCCGCCGCGGATCGACGAAGCCTTCGTAGGGGCAGCCCCACACCGTGCTCACGTACCCGCGCACGGAGAGCCCACCCGCCAGCGCGGCGGGCACCAGCTGCTCGAACTCGCGCAGCGACCCAGCGATGGACTTGTTGGTGTTCTTGCGGTTGTGCGTCTCGCTCGCCGACATGAAGACAGCGACCTCGCGCAGGCCCGCGGCCGCTGCCCGCTCGAGCCCGTGCCGGTTGGGCACCAGCGCGGAGAAGCGGACGCCCGCCGGGACCTCTAGTTCCAGAACCCGGTGCGCCAACTCGTCGGTGTCGGCGAGCTGGGGAATCCACTCGGGCCGCACGAACGAACCGATCTCGATGCGGCTGAGCCCCGCCCGCACCAGCCGCTCGATCAGCCGCAGCCGAGCCTCGACCGTCAGCAAAGCAGATTCGTTCTGCAGGCCGTCGCGCGGGCCCACTTCGTGGATGGACACCCGATCCGACGCCCTCGCCTCGGGACTGCACCCGTCGCCCATCGCAGCTACCCCCGGGGGTGGACGTTGCCCCGGACCCAGCCCGCGATGTCCCGCGTCGAGGCCCCGGGCGTGAAGAGCTCGGCCACGCCCATGGCCTTGAGCGGCGCGAAGTCGGACTCGGGGATGATGCCGCCCCCGAACACCACTACGTCGCCGGCGCCCTGCTTCCTGAGCAGATCGATCACTGCAGGGAACAGGGTCATGTGCGCCCCGGACATGATCGACATGCCGATGCCGTCGACGTCTTCCTGCACGGCAGCGGCGACGATCATCTCCGGCGTCTGGTGCAGGCCGGTGTAGATGACCTCGAAACCCTCGTCGCGCAGCGCGCGGGCGATGATCTTCGCCCCCCGATCGTGCCCGTCCAGGCCGGGTTTGGCGACGAGGATGCGGACCTTTCGGCTGGAAGCGGCTGCTTCGGCCATCGGCTGTTCGACCTCGCTGCCGCGCGGCGCGGCGAAAAGTTCAAGTCCCTCCGGGAGAGGGCCGGACCCCCGCTCAGGGCGACCTCGCGAAGACGGCGATGAGTTGCGGAGTCGACGCCGAGAGCGGAGCATCCGGCTCGAGCCGGAGGAACGAGAGACCGGCCGCGCCTGCCAGCGAAGCCAGCCCGTCGGGTAGATAATAGCGGATACGGAAGGTCGCAGAAAGGGTTTTGCCACCCGGCTGCTCGACGGTGCGCCGCACTTCGTCCACCCGGGTGGCGGGGTCGAAGGCGCTCTCCTCGCGCACCGCTCCCAGGCCGGCGACGTCTTCACGAAAGCTCTGGCGCGGCCTCTGCGCGAGGCGCAGCGGGTTGTCGGTGGTGAGGACCAGCCGCGCACCGGGCCGCAGCGCCCGCGCCACCTCGCGCAGCGCCTGGGCGGCGTCGGCCTCGGTGCCGAGGAACATCGAGCTGTAGAAGCAGAGCGCCGCGCCCAAGGAGCCGCTGCGCAGCGGCAGCGCCCGGAGGTCGGCGCGCAGAAGGCGCGCCGACGGCGCCTCCTTGCGCGCCTCGCCGAGGAGGAGCTGCGAGAGGTCTACGCCGACGAGCCGTCCAGCGCCGCGGGCTGCGAGCGCGCGCAGGTGGCGACCGTAGCCGCAGCCGAGGTCGGCCACTTCGGTGTCGGGCGGGGGCCGCACCAGCTCCAACGCCACCCGCGCGTCCTCGCCGGCGAGGCGCTGGGGCGCGAGCCTGCGGGTGGTCTCCAGGAAGATGCGGTCGGCGTCGGTCAGAAAGTACCGGCCTCGCGATACGCGCCCCAGACCTTGCGGAACACGTCGCAGATCTCCCCCAGCGTGGCGTACGCGCGCACGGCCTCCAGCACCACCGGCATCAAGTTCTGGGTGCCGTGGCAGGCGTCCTCGACGGCGCGCAGCTTTTCCTTGACTGCGGCCGCGTTCCGCGATCGCTTCACCGCCTGGAGGCGCTCGATCTGCCCGTGTGCGACCGCCTCGTCGATCTTGAGGGTGGGGATCTCGGGATCGCGATCGCTCTTGAAGGCGTTGACCCCGACGATCTTGCGCGCGCCGCTCTCCACCTCGCGCTGGTACTGGTACGCGCTCTCGGCGATCTCGCGCTGCGGATAGCCCTCTTCGATGGCGGTGATGATGCCGCCGAGCCTGGCGATTTGGTCGAGGATGGCCAGGCAGCGCTTCTCGGTCTCGTCGGTGAGGTACTCGACGTAGTAGCTGCCGGCCAGGGGATCGACCACCCGGTCCACCCCGCTCTCGTGCGCGATGATCTGCTGCGTGCGCAGCGCCAGCGTCACCGACTCCTCGGTGGGCAGCGCGTAGGTCTCGTCGAGCGAGTTGGTGTGCAGGGACTGCGTGCCACCCAGCACCGCGGCCAGCGCCTGCAGCGTGGTGCGGACCACGTTGTTGTAGGGCTGTTGCGCGGTCAGCGACACACCGGCGGTCTGCGCGTGCGTCCGCAGCATCAGGCTGAGCGGCTTCTTCGCGCCGAAGCGGTCGCGCATCACCCGGGCGTAGATGCGGCGGGCGGCGCGGAACTTGGCGACCTCCTCGAAGAAGTCGTTGTGCACGTCCCAGAAGAAGCTGAGGCGCGCGGCGACGTCGTCGACGTCCATGCCGCGCTTGAGGCATTCCTCGACGTAGCCGAATCCGTCGGCCAGGGTGAAGGCCAGCTCCTGGATCGCCGTCGCTCCCGCCTCGCGGATGTGGTAGCCGCTGATCGACACGGGATGCCACTTCGGCATGTACTTCGCCGTGTACTCGATCATGTCGACCACCACCCGGGTGGCCGGGCGCGGGCCGATCACCCACTCCTTCTGCGCGATGTACTCCTTGAGGACGTCGTTCTGGATGGTCCCGCCCAGCGCTTCTTTTGGAACGTTCTGCTTCTCGGCCACCGCGACGTAGGCGCAGAGCGCGAAGATCGCGCTCGCATTGATGGTCATCGAGGTGGTCACGCGGTCGAGCGGGATGCCCGAGTAGAGGACCTCGAAGTCCTTCAGCGTCGAGACGGCGACGCCCTCCTTGCCCACCTCGCCGTGCGACATCGGATGGTCGGCGTCGTAGCCCATCAGCGCGGGCATGTCGAAGGCGGTGGAGAGGCCGCTCACGCCGTGCTCGAGGAGGTACTTGAAGCGGCGGTTGGTGTCCTCCGGCGATCCGAACCCGGCGAACTGCCGCATGGTCCAGAGCCGGCCGCGATACATCGAGGGCCGCGGCCCACGCGTGTAGGGGAAGCGGCCGGGAAAGCCGAGTTGCTCCTCGTAGCGGGCCAGGTCCTCGGCGGAGGGAGAGCCCACGTCGGCCGGCGTGAGCAGGTCGGGGATGGGGATGCCGGCGTCGGTGCGGAACTCGCTCTGGCGCAGCGGGCTCTTCGCCACCGCGCTCGCCAGGTCCTCGCGGCGCCACTTCTCCTGTTCGGCCCTCAGCCGGGCGAGGGCCTCGGTGTCCTTGCCGTCCGCCATGCGGGTCGGGATAGCACGCGCCCCGCCCGGTCGCCAGAAGCGGACGAGCTACCGATCGCAATCGCGCCGGAGCGCTGTAGACTCCCGGACATGATCGCCAGCGTCCTCGCACTGCTCCTCGCCGCCTCCGCCGCCGACGCCCTCCCGCCGCCTCAGCCGGGGCGCTGCGTCTCCGATCCCCATGCGGTGCTCGACGCCGCGAGTGCCGCGCGGCTGGAGCAGGCCTGCGAGCGGCTCGACCGCCAAGGCGACGGACAGCTTGCCCTCGCGATCGTGCGCGAGGCCGACATGGGCGGCATGGACCGGGACGAGTTCGCCAACGAGCTGTTCCGGAAGTGGGGCGTGGGGCACAAGGGGCGCGACGACGGCCTGCTCATCGTGCTCAAGGCCGGATCGCCCGGCCATCGCTCGCTCAAGATCGAGACCGGCTACGGGCTCGAGGGCGTGCTCCCCGACGGCAAGGTGACGGCGCTGGCAGACCGGCTGGCCATGCCCTCGCTTCGCGCGGGTCGCTACGGCGAGGGGCTGGTGCCCCTGGTCGACGCGCTCGGGGCCGCGATGCACCAGGAGGCGGCGACGGGCGGCATCGAACGGCGGCAACAGCTCAAGCAAAAGCAGGACGCCGAGGTAAGAGCGGCGTTGATGACCGGCGCGGGGTTCTTCCTGGCGTTGCTCGTCTGGTCGGCGGTCCTGCTCTCGCTTCGCGTCTCGCGCCGTCCGCCGGGCGGGCTCGCCGGCGGATTCGGCTACGCTCTCCTCGGCGGAGGGGCACTCGGCGCGCTGGCTGAAGGTGGGCCTTTCAAGGGTCCGCTCCTCATCGCCTGGGCGGTCTTCGCCGGGCTGGGCGCCCTGGCTTTCTTCGCCGTCGCGCGGCACCGCTGCCCGCGGTGCGGGCACTGGAAGACCATCGACTCCGAGATCGGCGGCGGTGGTGGTGGCGGTGGCGGCGACGACAGCGGATTCGGCGGATTCGGCGGCGGCTCATCGGGTGGCGGTGGCGGCGGCCGCGATTTCTGAGCTATCGGAGCAGATCGCGGGCGATCACCACCCGCTGGATCTCGCTGGTGCCCTCGTAGAGCGTGGTCACCCGCGCGTCGCGGTAGTGGCGTTCCGCGGGAAACTCGTCGATGTACCCGTAGCCGCCATGCACCTGCACGGCGACGTCGCAGGCCCGGTTGGCCTTCTCGCTGGCGAAGAGCTTCGCCATGCTGCCCTCGCGGGTGAACGGGCGGCCCGCCTCCTTGAGCGCCGCCGCCCGCAGCGTGAGCAGGCGCGCGGCCTCCAGCTCGGTATCCACGTCCGCGAGCCGGAAGCGGATGGCCTGGTAGTCGCCGATGGGTTTGCCGAAGGCGCGCCGCTCGCGCGCATAGCGGACCGCCTCCTCGAGCGCGGCGGTGCCGATGCCGATGGCCTGCGAGGCGATGCCGATGCGCCCGCCGTCGAGGGCGCTCATGGCGATGGCGAACCCCTGCCCCTCCGCGCCGAGCAGCGCGCTGGTGGGAAGGTGCAGCTCGTCGAAAGCGAGCCCGACGGTGCTGCTCGCGCGGAGGCCCATCTTGTCCTCGTGCTTGCCGACCGAGAGGCCCTTCGTGCCACCCTCCACCAGGAAGCAGCTGATCCCTTTGGGCTGCGTCCCGGGCGCGTCGGCTGTCCGCGCCCAGACGATGATGACTCCGGCGACGTCGCCGCTCGTGATCCACTGCTTGGTACCGCTCAGCACCCAGCCGCGCAGGTCGCGGCGCGCGGTGGTGCGCAGCGCCGCCGCGTCCGACCCGCAGTGCGGCTCGCTGAGGGCGAACGAGGCGGCTGGGAAGCGGCCCGAGGCGATCTCCGGGACGTAGCGCCGCTGCTGCTCCGGCGTGCCGAACTTGACGATGGTCTCGGCAACCATGTTGTTGACCGCCATCGTCACCGCGGTGGAGGCGCAGCCCTGGGCGATCTCCATCATCGCCAGCGCGTAGGCCACCGTGCCCGCCTCCGCGCCGCCGAGTGCGTCGGGTACGTTGACGCCCATCAGGCCCAGCTCCGCCAGCGCGCGGAGCTCGTCGGCCGGGAAGCGCTGCTCGCGATCGAGGCTGGCAGCGACCTGCTTGAGCGACTTCTGTGCGAAGGCGCGGGCGGTGTCGCGGATCTGCGCTTGCGCCTCGTTCGGTTCGAAGAGCGACACGGTGGGATCACTGCTTGAGCAGGGCATTGGAGATGACCAGCCGCTGAATCTCGCTGGTCCCTTCGTAGATCTGGGTGATGCGGGCGTCGCGGAAATGCCGCTCGACGTCCAGCTCCTTGGAGTAGCCCATGCCGCCGTGGATCTGCACGGCCTTGTCGGTGACCCGGCCGGACATCTCGCTGGCGTAGAGCTTTGCCATCGACGACTCGCGCGAATGGCGCAGGCCCTTGTCTTTCAGAGTTGCAGCACGCAGCGTGAGGAGCCGGGCCGCGTCCAGCTCGGTGGCCATGTCGGCGAGCATGAACTGGATCGCCTGGTGCTGCGCGATGGGCACGTCGAAGGTCTTGCGCACCTTCGCGTAGTCGCGCGCTTCCTCGTACGCCGCCCGGGCGATGCCGATCGCCTGCGCGGCGATGCCGATGCGCCCGCCGTCGAGCGTGCTCATGGCGATCTTGAAGCCGTCCCCCTCGTTGCCGAGCCGTTGCGCCACTGGCACCTCGAGGTCCTCGAAGAAGATGGTGCAGGAAGGGGATGCGCAGATGCCCAGCTTCTCGTCCGCCTTCTGCCGCAGAAAGCCCGCCGAGGTGGTCTCGACCAGGAACGCGCTGATGCCCTTGGTACCCTTGGAGGGGTCGGTCATGGCGAAGAGGACGATCGCGTCGGCGACGGGGCCATTGGTGATCCAGTTCTTGGTCCCGTTGATGACGTACGTGTCGCCCCTGCGCACCGCCCGGGTGCGCTGCTCGGCGGCGTCGGAGCCGGCCTGCGGCTCGGTGAGGCCGAAGCAACCCAGCTTCTCCCCGGCCGCGAAGGGCCCCAGCCAGCGCTCCCTCTGCACGGGCGTGCCGTATTTGAGCACCGGGTCGCAGTAGAGCGAGTTGTTGACCGACAGGGTCACGCCCACCGAGGCGCAGCCGCGCGAGATCTCCTCGATGGCGAGCGCGTAGGCGACGTTGTCCATCCCGCTGCCGCCCTGCTCCGCCGGCACCGCCACGCCGGCCAGGCCCAGCTCGAAGCACTTCTTCACCGCTTCGGCCGGGAAACGGTGCTCGCGGTCCCACCGCTTCGCCTGCGGCACGAGCTCGCGGGCAGCGAACTCCCGGCAAGTGTCGCGCAGCAGTTGCTGCTCCTCGGTCAGCTCGGTCTGCATCTACTGCACCGCCGAGAGCAGGTTGCGGGCGATGACCATCCGCTGGATCTGGCTGGTCCCCTCGTAGATTTGCAGCAGCTTTGCGTCGCGCATCAGCTTCTCCACCGGGTACTCGCGGGTGTACCCGTATCCCCCGAAGATCTGCACCGCGTCGGTCGCCACCGCCATCGCGCTGTCGGCCCCGAAGGCCTTGGCGTAGGACGACTCGATCGCGTCGAGCTTGCCCTGACCGATGTTCCACGCCGCCTTCAGCATGAGCAGGCGCGTCGCCTCGTACTTCATCGCCATCTCCGCCAGCATGAACTGCACCGCCTGGAATTGCGCGATAGCCTGGCCGAACGCCTTGCGCTCGAGCGCGTAGCGGCGGCACTCGTCGAGCGAGCGGCGCATGATCCCGGTGGCGCCGGCCGCGATCCACGGCCGCGAGCGGTCGAAGGTCTTCATCGCGACCTTGAACCCGTCGCCCTCCTCGCCCACGAGATGGGCCCGGGTGAGCTTCACCTCCTCGAAGAGGATGTCGCAGGTGTTGGAGGCGCGCTGCCCGAGCTTGTCCTCCTTCTTGCCCACCGAGACGCCGGGTAGATCGCGCGGGACCACGAAGCAGGTGATTCCCTTGTGGCGGTCCTTGACGTCGCCCGTGCGCGCGAAGGTGGTGTACCAGCTCGCGTGGCCGCCGTTGGTGATCCAGCGCTTCTGGCCGGTGAGCACGTACTCGTCGCCGGCCTTGCGCACGTGCGTGCGCATTCCGGCCACGTCCGAGCCCGCGTCCGGCTCGCTGCAGGCATACGCCGCGAAGATGGGCGCGTCGGTGAGAGCGCCGAGATACTTCTTCTTCTGCTCCTCGGTGCCGGCGAGGAGGAGCGGCATGGCGGCCAGGTTGTTGGCCGCGAGCGTAGTCCCGATGCCGGCGCAGCCGTAGTTGATCTCCTCCAGCATCAGCACGTGATCGAGGCACGAGAGGCCCAGCCCGCCGTACTCCTGTGGCACCTCGGCGTTCATCAGGCCGAGCTCGAAGCCCTGCTCGCAGATCTCCTGGGGAAAGGTGCCGTGCTCGTCGAGCTTCTGCGCAACCGGGATGATTTTCTCCCGGGTGAACTTGCGCGCCGTCTCCACCAGCCGCTTCTGCTCGTCGCTGAGTGCGAAATCCATCTCTGCTCCTCGGTCTATTTTCCGGTGAACCGGGCGGCCCGCTTCTCCACGAACGCCTTCATCCCCTCGCGCCGGTCCTCGGTGTCGAAGAGCAGCGCGAAGGTCTCCGCCTCCTGGCGGTTGGCGGCGCGCAGCGGCATGTCGTAGCCGCGCTCGACCAGGCGCTTGGCGCCGGCCACCGCGAGCGGTCCCTTGGCGGCGATCTTCTCGGCCACCTTGCGGCAGTGGGCGAGGAGCTGCTCGCGGGGGAGCACCTCGAGGCAGAGGCCGATCTCCAGCGCCTTGCGCGCGTCGATCATCTCGCCGGTGAGGATGATCTCCTTGGCGCGCACTTTCCCCAAAAGGCGCGGCAGCCGCTGGGTACCGCCGAAGCCGGGCACCACGCCCAGGTTCACCTCCGGCTGGCCCATCTTCGCGCCCTCGGCCGCGTAGATGAGGTCGCAGGAGATCGCAAGCTCGAGCCCACCGCCCAGCGCGTAGCCGTTCACCGCCGCGATGGTGGCACACGGCAGGTCCTCGATCAGGGCGGTGGCGGCGTGGCCCAGCTCCGCGAACTCGCGCGCGCGCCACGGAGTCATCGGCGCCATCTCGGCGATGTCCGCGCCGGCGACGAACGCCTTGTCGCCCGCGCCGGTGAAGATGATGGCGCGGCAGCTCTCGCCCAGCTCGCGCGCCGCCTGGGCCAACTCGCGAAGCACCGCGCTGTTGAGCGCGTTGAGGGACTTGGGACGGTTGATGGTGACCGTCCCGATCAAGCCGTCCTTCTCGACGATCAGCGTATCGTACGCCATCCAGGGACCTCCGGGCCGCGCGGGCCCTTGCTCGTTGCCGGCGCCACTGGCCGCAGGCGCCTCGCGACCGCTCAGTAGCGGAAGAAGCCCCGTCCGGACTTCCGGCCCAACCAGCCAGCCTCGACGTGCTGGCGGAGGAGCGGCGCCGGCCGGTACTTGTCCTCGCCCAGACCTTTGTGCAGCACCTCGGCGATGGAGAGGCAGGTGTCGAGGCCGATGAAGTCGGCCAGCGTCAAGGGGCCCATCGGCTGGTTGGTGCCGAGCTTCATCGCGGTGTCGATGTCCTGCGCGCTCCCCAAGCCCTCCTGCAGGGCGAAGCAGGCCTCGTTGATCATCGGGAGGAGGATGCGGTTGACGATGAACCCGGGCATGTCCTTCGACAGCACGGTGGTCTTGCCCATCCGCTCGGCCAGCGCGCGGGTGGTGGCGTAGGTCGCGTCGCTGGTCTGGAGGGCGCGGATGATCTCCACCAGCTGCATCACCGGCACCGGGTTCATGAAGTGCATGCCGATGACGCGCTCCGGGTGGGTCGCGGCGGCAGCGATGCGGGTGAGCGGGATCGAGCTGGTGTTCGAGGCGAGGATGGCGTCGGGCCGCATCGCCTTGGCCAGGTCGGCGAAGATCCGCTTCTTGACCGCCTCGTTCTCGGTGGCGGCTTCGACCGCGAAGTCGCAGCCTGCGGCGTCCTGCGCCGAACCGCCCTTGCGCAGGCGCGCCAGCGCGGCCTGCGCGGCGCCGGCCTCTAGCTTGCCCTTGGACACCGCCTTGTCGAGCTGCGCGCGGATGCCGTCCAGGCCTTTCTGGACGAGGAGAGGCTCGACATCGATCAGGACCACCTCGACGCCGCTCTGCGCTGCCACCTGCGCGATCCCCGCGCCCATCTGGCCGGCGCCGATCACGGCGAGGCTTTTCACGTCCACGGCAGGCTCCTTGCTCTCGGCGAGGGGCGCGGAGCATAGCGGCGGCGAACACTCTGTCAATGCCCGGGCGGGACCGGACAAGCCTGGACCCTGGGGCTTTCAGGTGCAAGGGGTTGCTTGGTAGCGTGGAGTCGGTGGAGCAGAAGGTCTGTCAGGGCATCGTCGACGACGCGGCAGCCATCTGCGGGGCCGTGCTCGCGGAGTTGAGGTTGCGCTCCGACCTGCTCGCCCAGGGCGAGGATTCCGGCCCGGAGGGCGGCGATCTGGTCCAGGCGGCGCTGGGAGGGTCGCTGGTGACCGGACGGAAGCTGCGCGACCAAACCGCGCGCAGGCTCCGCGAGCCGGCCCTGCGCGAGCTGTTCCCGGGCGGCGCGCGCGTCGACAAGCATCTGCGGCTGGCCCGCTGCGCGCCGGGCACGGCCGAGGCTCTCGACCTGGGCGGCCTCTTGGGGCCCACGCTCTGGTATGCGGACCTGCCGCTGATGGTGGACGGCGAGACCGCTGGCACCTTGCGGGTGATCGTCGACGGCGAACCGCGCCGGCCGCTGCTGCGTGCGCTGCGCGGCATCGGACACGAGGCCTCGCTGCAGCTCGAGCAGGAGAGCTCGCGGCTGGCCGCCGTCGCCGATGCCGCGCGGATGCGCCGGACGGCCACCCTGCTCGCGGCCTCGGCGGTGCGGCTCCGGCGGGAAGTCGAGCGGCGGCAGGTGATGCGCGCCATCGGCGAAGAGCTGAAGAAGCTCGGCTTCGAGAGCGCGCTCGTCCTCTCCGGCCGCGGGGGCACGCTCTCCTTGGTGCACCTCTCGCACCGCCCCTCCAAGGTGGCGCAGGGATTCCGGCTCCTCGGGTTCCGCTCCTTCCGCGAGCTGTCCGAGCTGGAGGTGGACCCCAACCGCTCGCCGCTGTTGCAGTCGCTGCTCAACTCGCCGGAGCCGGTGGTCGAGGTTGGCGCCCACGCGCTGCTGCGCGCGCTCTTCGGCCGGCGCGCGAAGAAGCCGGTGCGGGAGAAGCTGATCGAGCTGTTCGGACTGCGCGAGGTGCTGGCCGGCCCGCTGCGCGGCGGCGGCGACTCGACGATCGGGCTGCTCATCGCCGCCGCGCCGCGGGTGGCCGAGCACGAGCTGGGGGCGCTCGCATCCTTCTCGCTGCAGGCGGGCTGGGCGCTCGAGCGCTGCTTCCTGCGCGAGCGGCTACGCGACACCACCGCGCGGGTGGACCAGGAGATCCACGACCGCACCCGCGCGCTCGAGAGCGAGGTGGAGAGGCTCACCGAGCAAGCCAAGCGCAAGGACAACTTCCTCGCCAACGTCTCGCATGAGCTGCGGTCGCCGCTGGTGACCGTGCTCGGGTACACCGATCTTCTGTTGGGGGAGAAGCTTGGGCCGATCGGAGACAAGCAGCGCCAGTGCCTGCAGATCGCGAAGAGCTCGGGGAAGCGGTTGCGCGCGTTCATCGAGGAGCTGCTCGATTTCTCGCGCTTCGAGCTGACCCGCGACGACCTCGCGCTTCAGCCGCTGGATGCGCGCGAGGCGATCGCGGCAGCGGTGGCGAGCTACGCGCCGCGGCTGCTCGAGCGGCGCGTCAACGTGCGCCAGCGGGTGGCGCGAAGCACACCGCCGGCGCTGGCTGACCGCGAGAAGGTGCTGCAGGTGCTCGCAAACTTGTTACAGAACGCGGAGCGGCACTGCCGCGACGGCGGGCGCATCCAGATCTCCGCGCAGGCCGAAGAGCGGCTGCTTCGCATTTCGGTGCAGGACAACGGCAGCGGCATCGCGCCGGAACACCAGGCGCGCATCTTCGAGCGGCTCTACCAGGTGGGCGACGCTCCCCACATCCGCCCGCGCGAAGGCCTGGGCCTGGGGCTGCACATCGTCAAGAGCATCGTCGTGCAGCACGGCGGGACCGTGTCGGTTGCGAGCGTGCTGGGCAAGGGTTCGACCTTCTCCTTCACCCTGCCGCTCGCCCCCCGGTCCTTGCCAGCGCAGCGCGAGCCGGCCCAATAGCGCGAATGCCCTTCCAACTGACCTGCCTCGTCACCACCTACCGGGCGCCTCGCTGGCTGCGGCTCTGCTTGCATGCGCTCGCGGCCGACGCCGCGCGCCTTCCCGAGCCGGGGACGATCGAGCTCCTCGTCGGCGACGACGGCGACGAGGAGCACCAGTCGCGCCCGGTGGTCGAGGAGATCGCGCGCAAGGGGGTGTTCGGCGCCGTGCGCCGGCTCTGGCAGCGGCGCGCGGGGTTCGGCAAGTGCCGGCTGGGGAACAAGGGGGCCGCCGCGGCGCGGGCGCCGCTCATCTACTTCCTCGACGGGGACTGCCTGGTCGCTCCGGGGACGCTGGCCGCGCACCTGCGGCTCTGGCGGCCGCGCCGCTACGTCGCGGGTAGCCCGGTGCGGCTGCGGGAGCGCGCGAGCGCTGCGCTTTCGGTAGCAGACGTCGAACGCGGGAGGCACGCCGGCGCCGCCTTCCTGCTCTCGCACGCGCTGGCGGGCGAGGTCGAGTCGAAGGCGCACTACGCCCTGCTCCGCTCGGGCATGGTGGCGCCGCTGTTCCGCCGCGCCGGCAGCGGCGGCTTCAACGGCGGCTGCAGCTCGGTGCCGCGAGCGCTCCTCGAGGAGGTCAACGGCTGGGATGAATCGCTCGGCTACGGATTCGAGGACACCGACCTGGGGCACCGCCTGCAGAACGCGGGCGCGGAGCCGGTGGCGGCGCGCGTCGAAGCGATGGTCGTCCACCTGTGGCACCTGCGCGGCCACCGCGACGAGGCGACATTCGAAACACAGCGCACCGAGGTGGCGTCTTCCCTGAACGGCGTGCAGGTCCGCGCGCGGCGCGGCCTCGCCGAGATGACCGGGGCCGACGCCGCCGTCTGGGAAGAGTTCCCCGCCTAGCGCTCTAAGGCTGCTGCCACTCCACGCGCACCACCGCGGCCTCGCCCTCGCGGAGCCGGACGTGCCGGCGCGTGCGCTGCGCCTTGCGCGACCGGTCGACCAGCGTGGTCTCGATGTCGAAGTCGCCGGGCCGGGCCCGCACCTCGAGATGCAGGGCGGCGGGCGCACCGCTCGGCCCGTAGCGCATCTCCTCGCGGACCACGGCCTGCCCGTCCCGCGCGATGACCACCTCCACCTCGGCGAGCTGGCCGGGCAGCGCCGAGGAGAGGTCGACGTCGACCCGCAGATCGCGCGGCATGCGCAGGTGCGCCCAGAGGGCGAGCGAGCCGCCCAGCAGGGCCAGGAAGACGACGCGGGCCGCGAGCTTCAGCCTTCGCTCGCCGGATTCTGCGCCGTTTGCCAGCTGCTGCGGGTCGACCTCGCTCGGCGACGGGCTCGGGTCGGGCCGGATCGTCACCGGGCCTCGCCCTCATCGCCCGCGCTGGGATGGATGCCTTCCTCGCTCGATTCGGGCGGCTCATCCAGGTCCGCGTCCTTTGGAGGCAGGTCTTCCGGCGCACCCTTGCGGCGCCGGAACCGGGCCTTGAAGGCGGAGGTGCCGCTGGGCTTGAGCTGGAGGGTCGCGTTCACCTCCAGCGTCACGCCGGTGAGCACCTTCCAGATCTCGCGGCGCAGCGTCTCGCTCTCGAGGAAGCGGCGCACTTCCTGGGTCAGCACCCGCGTCACCTCCCCGCGGGTGCGGTCCGCCTGCGAGAGCAGGAAGGCGAGCGCGTCCTTGGGCAGCTTGAGCTCGCCGACCAGGTTGCGGATGCCCTCCTCGGTCATGAAGATAGCGCCGACGCCGGTAAGCACCGCGCGCCGCACGATGTCGGGCACGAACCCGCCCGCGCCCGGCCGCGCCTCGTCCTCCTCGTCGAGAGGGTCGTACGACTCTGGCTCGCCCTTGCGCTCGCTCATCTCTTCCCCAGCTGCACCAGCGGCTTCTGACCGCGCGGCACCGCGGTGAGGTTGGCCAGCGCGACCCGGTCGGCGACGTTCTGCGAGACCCGCACCAGCGCCTGTGCCTCGGCCAGCTCGGGGTGCGCGAACACGACCGGCTTGCCCTCGTCGCTGCCCTCGCGGATGGCGAGGTTGATTGGAACCCGCCCGAGGAACGGCACCGCCATCTTCTTCGCCGCCGCCTCGCCGCCGCCTCGGGAGAAGATCTCCGTCTCTTTGTTGCAGTGCGGGCAGACGAAGCCGCTCATGTTCTCCACGAACCCGAGCACCGGGATCGAGACCTTGTCGAACATCGTCTTGGCCTTGATCGCGTCGGCCAGCGCCACGTCCTGCGGGGTGGTCACCACCACCGCGCCGCTGACGGAAACTTGTTGGGCGATGGTGAGCTGGATGTCGCCGGTGCCCGGCGGCAGGTCGAGGATGAGGTAGTCGAGGTCGCCCCAGTTCACGTCGCGCAGGAGCTGCACCAGCGCACCGTGGAGCATGGGCCCGCGCCAGATCATCGCCTGGTCCGGATCGACGAAGAAGCCGATCGAGATGACCTTCACGCCGTAGCTCACCAGGGGCTCGACGCGCTTGCCGTCGATCGAGCCGGGCTTGCGGCCGAAGAGGCCCATCATGAGCGGGATGCTGGGGCCGTAGATGTCCGCGTCGAGGAGGCCCACCTTGCAGCCCTGCTGCGCGAGAGCGATGGCCAGGTTCACGGAGACGGTGCTCTTGCCCACGCCGCCCTTGCCGCTGCCGACCAGGATCACGTTGCGCACCGTGGGCACCAGGTCCGCGCCGGTTCCCTTGGCGGGCGAAGCGCGCACCTTGGCGGTGAACGCCACCTCGACCCGGCCACCTCTGGCGGGATCGGACCCGACGGCGAGCCGGCTCCGCACCAGATCTTCGAGCGCCTTGCGGTGGGGGCTCGCCGGCGTGGGCAGCTCGAGGTGGACGCGCAGGCCGGATCCTTCGAGCGAGTCGATGCCCTTGATCATGGACAGCTCGCCCAGCGTGCGACCGGAAGAGGGGTCGCTCAGCTCTTGCAGCGCGCGAAGCGCCTCGGCGGGATCCAGTGCGGGCACGTCATTGCCTCGGGTGGAATCGGACGGCGCGGGAACATGCGCGGCGCGGAGCGGCCTGTCAAGGAAGCCGGCGGTGGCGTACGCGGGTCGCTCGTCTAGTTCGGGGCCACCACCACGACGCCCTCCTCGCCCGGCAAGCCGTCGATGGCAGCGCGGACGGGCAGCACTGTGTGCGCCAGCGCGGCGAGCGCGACCTGCGCGGCAGTCACTTGGGTGGTGGTGAAGTGGCACTGCGGCGGCGGCCCGGCGCGCGCCCCCAGCCCAGCCGCGCAGAGGATGGCGGGCACCATCATCCGCTCCGCTGCCGGTCCGTCGAGCGCGCCGCGCGAGGAGAGAAATGCGTTCAGCTCTCCGGCTGCGCGGGCCCCCAACACCTCGGGCTCGCGATCGGTTCCAGGCGCCGGCCCGCCCCCGGCTACGATGCCAGCCGGCAAGCGGGCGGCGCCGGGCGCAGGCGCCGCCAGGGCCGACACCACCGAGACCGACACCACCGAGTGCTCCAGCTCTGCCACGGCAGTCAGCACCCAGCGGCGCATCCCGCCCGGCTGCGCCAGCGGCAGCGGCACCCGCTCGCCGCTTGCGTTCACGCCGTGCAGGCGGAGAAGGCGTAGCGCCTCGTCGACCGCGCGGCGGACGTCGTCGTGTCCGGCGCTGCCGCTCGCGCCCAGGACCGTGACCTGGCGCAGCAAGCCGCGGTGCGCGAGGTGCAGAGGGGTGAGCGCCGGGGCCGGGTCGAGCGCGAGCAGCAGCTCGCCCTGCTCCGGCGGATCTCCCGCAAAGGCCGCGCTGCGCAGCTCGAGCCGCGCGCGCAGGCCGAAAGCGCTGGCCTGCGGGGCCCACGACAGACTCAGCTCGTGAAAGCCTGGCGCGCCGGCGCAGTGGTTGACGCCGCGCAGACGCAGCTCGGAGGGCCTGCCGAGAAGGCCCAGGGGCCAGGACAGCGCCGTGGCCACGCGGGCCACCGAGGAGGGCTCGCGCAGCGAGAGGGTGTGCAAGCCGGGGCGCGGGCGCGGGAGCTCGATGTCGACCCGGCCCCGCCGCGCCAGCGCGCCGCGCACCGCCTCGGCCGCGGCATCCTCGCCGGAGAGCATGGCCGCCGCTTGCACCACTTCGGTGCCCGCGTCATCGAGCGGGGGCTCGAGGCGCAGCGTGACGCCGGTCGCCAGCGCGATCGCGACCGCACCATCGAGCAGCGCCGCTGGCGGCGCCGCCGGCAGCTCCAGGATCCGTTCCATGAGCCGGGCACTCTAACAGGGTGTTGAAGAACTCTCCCGGCGCCAGCCGAACGACCACCGGCTCTCCCGGCCGCGCTTCAACCCTGCGCCGGCCGCAGCTGGCCGCGCGGCACCACCAGCAGCGCGCCGCCCGAGACGCAGAGATCCTGCCCGAGCAGGTGGGACGAGGCGTCGGAGGCGAGGTACAGCACCGCGGCGGCGACGTCGGCGACCTCGGCGACGCGCCGATTGGGCAAGGTCGGGATCAGCGCCGGCCCGATGCGTTCCAGTACCGACTCGGCCATCGGCGTGCGCACCCAGCCCGGAGAGACGAGGTTGACGCGGACCGCAGGCGCAAGCTCCACCGCCAGGGACAGGGCCATCGACTGCAGCGCGCCCTTGGAGGCCGCGTAGTGCGAGTGGCCGGACTCGCCGCGCTGTCCCGCCGTGCTGCCGATCAGCACCACTCCGCCCTTTCCCATCGCCCGTAGCGCCGGCAGCAACTCGCGCACCAGGTAGAAGGCGCTGAAGGTGTTGATGCGGAACATCTCCTCCAGCGCGGCCGCGGAGAGGCTGGCGATGGGGCCGTCGTTCCAAATGCCCGCCGAGTGCACCAGCAGCGACAGATCCGGAAACGCCTCCCGCGCCTTGCGTGCCAGCTCGAGGCAGCCGCGTTCCTCGCCCAGCTCGGCGGAGAGCGCGACGGCGCGACCGGGATGGCGCGCGCAGAGCGCCTCCGCGGCCTCGCGGTTGCCGCGGTACTGTACTGCGACGCGCATGCCCTGCCCCAGCAGCGCCTCTGCGATGCCGTGGCCGATACCCGACGATCCGCCGGTCACCAGCGCCGCGCGCCCGGCCAAGTCTCCGTAATTTCCCAAGGTGGTCATCGGGCGGTTGTGGCCGAGGAGCGAGCCGGGTGCAAGCGCAGCGACCGCCTGCACCGCCGTTCAGGGGGTCCGCCCTGTCGGAGGGATGTGAAATAACGTTCCAGGCGCTCCGTTTCCTCAGACGTGGACACTGCGATCGCCCTTCCCTTTCCCTTGGCCAACGAGCCCGACGAGGTCTTCGCCTCAGCTCCCTCCGAGGAGGCGATCTGGGCGCGCGCCGCCGCGGGAGGCGACAAGGCGGCCTTCGGCCGGCTCGTCGATCGCCACAAGACCTCGGTCCATGGCCTCTGCTACCGGCTGCTCAACGCCGGCTCCGCGGCGCGCGCGCCGTCCGACGAGGCGCGCGACGCCGCTCAGGAGACGTTCGTGCGCGCCTACACGGCCATCGGCCGGTTCGACGCTCGGCAACCCTTCGGCGCTTGGGTGCTGCGCATCGCGCGCAACCACTGCATCGACTTGCTCCGACGCAGGCGGCCGACCCTCGCGCTCGTTCCCGAGGCGCGTGGCGACGAGGGGCCCGAGCCGGGGTCCTCGCCCGAGCTGCCCGATCGCTTTGCGCTCACCGGCGAGGCGGCCGTGCAGGAGCGCGAGGCGCAGCGCGACCTCGAGGTCGCGATCGCCGGGCTGGCGCCGCGCTACCGTGAGGTGATCGCCCTGTTCCACCAGCAGCACAAGAGCTACGCTGAGATCGCCGAGACGCTCGACGTCCCGATGGGCACGGTCATGACGTGGCTGCACCGGGCGCGCAAGGAGCTGCGGGCGCGGCTATCGGAGCACTTCTCATGAGCCCAGGCCAGATGCAGACCGCCCACCTCGACGACACGATCCTGCAGGGGCTCGCCGACGGCTCGCTGCGCGGTCCCGAGGGCTTCGTGGCGCGAGAGCACTGCGACTCCTGCGCCGCCTGCGCGGCGGAGCTGGAGGCTTACGCCGCCCTTTCGGCGAACCTCTCCGCGCTGGTCGATCCGGCGCTCCCCTCCGACTTCACCGCCTCCGTGCTGGCCGCCGCCACGCGGCGCGAGGAGCAGCTCGCCGCGCGCCGCCAGCACCTGCTCGCCGCCATCCCGGCCGCCGCACTGGCGATCTTCGCGGTGGTGGGCTGGGGACTCTCCGCCGGCCTCGTCCAGCGCGTGAACGAGATCATCAACGGCGTGGCGCTCGTCCGCCAGGTCGCCGATGTCGCCGCCCCCGTGGTGGAGGTGGCGCGGCTGCCCATCGCGCTGGGCGCCTCGCTGCTCTGCGCGACCATTGCGACGGTGCTGGTCCGCGCGCTCCGGCCCATGTCCCGTCCCAGCGAGGCGTGACCCCATGATGGCGGCGCTCGCCCTCTGCCTGGTCTGCGCAGACCTTGGCATCGGCGCCCGGACCCTGAGCGGCGCGCTCACCAGCACCGATGCGATCGAGCGCTCGGTGGCGCGGGCGATCGGCCGCATCGCGAGCAATCTGGCCCACGTCGATGTCGACGGTGGCAGCGGACCCGATGCCGACGCCAACATCGATTCCGACGAGGCCAGCCCAGACGGCGAGTGGCCCAAGTGGAACAGCTCAGGGAACGAAAGCGGGGACGATCATCCCCTCCCCCCCTTCACCGAGAAAGGGCGTGGGGTCCCCGCGGTCGAGGTGCTCCATCGCATCGCCCGCAGCGCTGGCTGGTCGATGACGCTGCTCGGGGTCGGCCAGGAGACCATCGACGTCGACTTCGAGAACGCCGACCCGCGCGAGGCGCTGCGGCAGGTCCTTCAAGAAAGCCGTTCCCTGGGCGTGCTGCGCGGCGACCGGCTCGTGGTGCTGCCGTCGTCCGGCGCGGGACACTCGGGCATGCTGGTGATCGAACGGCGCGAGAACCGCCATGCAAGCCCCTCGCGCAAGCGCCGCGCCGGCAACGACAGGGTCAAGATCTTCGAGGGCGACCTGACCGTACCCGCGGGCACGGTCGTGCACGGCGACGCGGTCTCCATCGGCGGCTCCATCGCAGTGGAGCAAGGCGGCGTCGTCGAGGGCAACGCGGTCTCGGTCTTGGGGAGCGTGCACGTCGAGGATGGCGGCGTGGTGCTCGGCGATGGCGTGGCCGTGCTGGGAACCATGGACGTCGAGCGCGGCGGCCAGGTGCTCGGCGAGCATGTGCAGGTGGGCGTGGGCAGGCTGTTCGGCCGCCGTGCGCGGCGCTCCACCGTCTTCTCGCGACTAGGGCCGTTCGGTTTCTTCCCGACCCTGGCGCTCTTCGCGCTCGTCTACCTGTGCGGCTTGCTCGCTCTGCGCGCCTGGCCCGACCGGGTGCGCAGCGTGGGGAGCGCCATCGCCGGCGCGCCGCTGCGCAGCTTCTTCATCGGCTTCCTCTGCTGGCTGCTCCTGCTGCCGCTGTGTGTGCTGCTGTGCATCTCGGTGGTAGGCATCCCGCTGGTGCCGCTGCTTCCGCTGGGCCTGTTTCTCGCCATCGCCCTCGGGCTCTCGGGGGTGGCGCTGCGCATCGGCGAGGTTCTACCCGCGGGCCCCGGTCAAAGGTTCGTGCCCCCGGCGGCGCTGGGCATGGGTATCGCGGTGCTGCTTCTGGTCTCGTTCGTGCCTTTCGTCGGCACCTCGCTGCTCGCGCTGGCGCAGTTCTTCGCGCTCGGCGGCGCGGTGGGGTCGCGCTTCGGCAAGGCCCTGCCGGCCCATGGCTGAGCCCCGCCCGGTCCGCGGAGGACAGGGGGATCTCGGCGTCGCGGCTGGCGACGGGAGAGTTTTTCATTACCCTGCTAGACTTCGCTCCGATGAACAGCCGCCCCTCCTGTCCGCGAGCGCCCCTCGGAAGCACCGCAGGCGCGCCTCTCCCTGCGCGGGGCCACCGGCGAGCTCAAGCTGGGGATCCTCGCCGGACTGAAAGACTCCGACGACGACAACCTCTCCCACCTGCGCGCGCTCACCGCTCAGCTGGTGCGGCGCGGAGCGAGCGCGTTGGTGGCGGCCGGCGACCTCGGCGACAACAGCGACGCGCAGGCTGCGCTCCTCGGGGTGCTCACCTCCACAGGGCTGCCCGTGCTGGCAGTGGCGGGCAACCGCGAGTCGCGCGGGGAGCTGGACGCAGTGGAGGCGGAGCTGCGCAAGCGCGGCGCGCGACTCGCCGACCTCTCCCATACCCGCATCGTCGACCTGGGCGACGCGGTGGTGGTGGGGTTGCCCGGGACGTTCGACAAGCGGCAGCTGCGCACCGACGGCGCCTGCGCGTACGTCAAGCGCGACGTCGATGCGGTGGCGGCCGCGCTCGACCGGCTCGCGACGGGCGCCGCGCCCTCGATCCTGGTCGCGGCGGTGCCGCCCCGAGGCGACGGGCCCTTGGCGCTCGACGTGAGCGAGGGGCACAACCTCGGCGACCCGCACCTCTTGCCGCTGCTCACGCCGAAGCGGGCGCCGTTCGGCATCTTCGGTCAAGTCTGGGAGGCAGGAGGCCGCGCGGTAGACGGCCGGGGAAAACCGGTGCCGCCTGGCCAGCTCTCGGATCAGCTCTACCTCAACCCTGGCGCCGCGGACCGCACCCCGTGGCCCCTCTCGGGAGGCGGCATGCAGGCGGGCCTGGCCGCGCTGCTCACCGTGCGCGGCCGCAAGGCCGAGGTGGAGTTCGTGCACGCCGAAGTAGAAGCGTCGAGACAGCCGTGACCGCGCCCAGGCTGGGCGACATCCTCTTGCCGAGGGTGTCTTCGGCACCCTGTTCTAGACGAAGGCGGCGCCGTCGGCGCCCGGCTTCTGCCCCCGCAGGATGGCCTCGGTCGCGCTCCTCCGCTTCTCGGTGAGCGCGCTGACCAGCTCGAGGATCTGCGGGTGGGTAAGCACCAGCTCCTGGAAGCTCTCGCGCGGCAGACGGAGCAGGATGCAGTTGGTGCGCGCGAGCACGGTGGCGGCGGCCGGCTCGCGAGTGAGCATCGACATCTCGCCGAACAGGTCGCCCTCCTTCAGGCGCGCCAGGCTGACCAGCTTCTGCGCGTTGTTGCGGGCCACCACGCTGACCGCTCCATGCAGCACGATGTAGAGACCGTCGGAGGTGCTGCCCTCGGCGATCAGCACCTCGCCCTGCCTCGCGTGCCGCATGAGGAAGCGCTGGATGATCAGCCTGCGGTCGGCCTTGCTGAAGCCCTTGAACAGCGGCGAGATGGCCATCACGTTGTTGAGCAGCCGCTGGCGGTAGAAGTTCTTCAGCGCCACTCCGACCTGCGGGAACTTCTCCACCACCTCGCTCAGGACCTGCTCGGTGATCTCCAGCACCTCGGTGTCTACCTCGGCGGCGACGTTGGCGGTGCGCGGAGCGCCGGAGAGCAGCGCCATCTCGCCAAAGAAGGCCCCTTCGGATAGGTGCGCGAGCGTCAGCTCCTTGCCCCCGGGCTGCGCCTTGAAGACGCGGACCTTGCCCTCGACGATGACGAAGAAGCTGCGGCCAGGATCGCCCTCCCTGAGGATCAGCTCGGGTGAGCTGAAGCGGCGGTAGGTGAGCCGATTGACGAGCTCGACGAAGGCCGCCTGCGGGAGATCGTCGAAGAGCGGCACCCGCGGGGGCGGGCGCGTGGCCGCGGCCTCGGCGATGGCGCCGAAGGCAGCGTCGATGTCCGCGTTGCTCTCGACGAGGGGTTCCGCCGCGGCGGGCTTGGGCGCCTCCTCGTCGTCGCTGGACACGGAGAGCAGCTCGATCTCCTCCTCGACCTCCCCGGAGTCGAGCAGATCGGCGATCGGGTGCGCCTCCTCCTCAGACGACGTTGGCGCGGCGGCCCTGGAGGCGGCGGACGCCGGGCTTGCGACGGCGTCGCAGGCGGCGGCCGGCGTTGGGATGGCGGAGGCGAAGCGGGCGCCTCGTCTTCGTCATCCTCGAGGATCGCTTCCGGGGGCAGCTCGGGGAGCTCCTCCGGATCCTCCAGCGCAAGCTCGACGCCGCGCGGCGTCGCCGCGCTCTTGTCGAGCTCCAGCTCCTCTGCCGTCGGCAGCTCCTCCGGCAGGTCGTCTCCTCCGCCGAGGTCGTAGGCGCCGCGCTTCTTGGGCGGCGGGCCGGCGGGCCGGTCCGCCGCGCGCGCGGCGCCCCTGGGCGGGGGCGCCGCGGCGGGCCCCCTCGCTGGAGGGCGGGGGTGTCCGTCGTCCAGCTCGAGGGGTTCGTCCTCGTCGCCCAGGGCCTCGAGGTTGAGCTTGTTGTCCTCGAGACGGGCGCTCGTCGGCCCATCGACGTCGGCGGCTTCGGCGGACGCGGCGACGCTCGGCTTGCCACCCTTCGGCGGCTTCAGCCCGCTCGACTCGAACGACGGCTTGGAGAAGCGCTGGCCGTTCATCTCCTGCAGCTCGCGTTGCGCGCTCTGGTTCCGCGGGTCCATCTCGAGGATGACCTTCACGGCGCCGATCGCCTTGATGATCTGGCCTTGGTCGGAAAAGTGCTTCGCCGCCGCCTGGTAGCAGACGATGGCCTTGTCGATGGCCTCCATCTTCCGGTATGCGTCGCCCAGCTTGAGCCGGTGAGTGAAGTCCTTCGGCTCGGCCTTGACGAGCTGCTCGAGGGCCTCGGCGGCCTTCTCGAACTTGTTCTTCCGCAGGTACTCGGCGGCCGAGTCCTTGAGCTTGCGGGCGTCGACGCTGGGAGCAGCCATCTTCCCTGCCTTTTATCTCGGGGCGGGCAGCTGTGTCTCGTTTCCCGCGGGACGGCGCATCGGTCCTGCCTCGGCCTTCTTGCCTGCCTGTGCCTGCAGCGAGGCGATCTCCGCGCGGCTCAGCTCGCGCAGCTCGCCGGGCCGCAGGCCCTGCACGTCGATGCCGCCATAGTCCGCGCGAAAGAGCTTCATCACCGGCATCGTCGCGGCTTCCATCAGCCGTTTGACCAGGTGAGGGCGACCCTCGGCGACCACCACCCGGACCCAGCTGTTGCGCGGCGTGTGGCTGTGGAGGTTCGCCTCCAGCGCCTTTGCCCGTCCATCCTCGAGACGGACCCCCTTGAGCAGCCGCTCGACCTTTTCCGGCGAGGGAGTTCCGTGGACCTTGGCGAGGTACGTCCGCCGCACGCCGTAGCGCGGATGCATCATCTGGTGGGCGAGCTCGCCGTCGTTGGTGATCAGCAGCGCCCCCTCCACGTCGTAGTCGAGTCTGCCCACCGGATAGACGCGCTCGGGCACCTGTTCGAGGTACCGCGCGATGGTCGCGCGCCCCTCGGGATCGCTGAGCGTCGTCACGCAGCCCGCGGGTTTGTAGAGCACGTACCAGACCTTCGACTCGGGTTCGGCGATCAGCTTCCCGTCGACCCGGATGAGGTCCTTGCTGGGGTCGGCCTTGGTGCCCAGCTCCTTGACGACGGAGCCGTTCAGCTCGACGCGGCCGGCGGCGATCATCTGCTCGGCCTTTCGCCGCGAGGCGATGCCGGCGTGCGCGAGGATCTTCTGCAGGCGCTCTTCCATCAGCGATCGCCCTCGCCGCCGGGATTCTTGCCGGCATCCTGGTCAGGGTTCGGGTCGGGAGGTGCGGCAGGGTCCGGCGGTGCGTTCGCAGCGGGCGGCGGAGCCGGCGGCGCGAGCACGGCGGCGGCGGTCTTCGACTGCTCCTCCGCCACGGCCATCGCCCGCTCGAGCTGCTGGAGCGCGGCGTCGCTCTCGTGCGCCGCCTCGGCCATCTTCTGCTCCAGCCCGGGATCGTGGGCGAGATCGCTGAGGCCCGCCACCGGTGGCGCAGACGGCGCCTCGTCCTCGACGATCTTGCGGCTCTCCTCGGAAAGCTCCTGGAACTCGCGCAGCGTGGGGAGCTGGGTCAGATCGCGGAGGTTGAACAGCTCGAGGAACTCCTTGCTGGTGCCGTAGAGCAGCGGGCGGCCAGGCTCGTCCTTCTTGCCCAGGATGCGCACGAGCTTGCGCTCCAGCAACGCCTTGGTGACCGCGCCGCAATCCACGCCGCGCAGCTCCTCCAGCTCCGGGCGGGTGACCGGCTGGCGGTAGGCGACCATCGCCAGCGTCTCCAGGGCCGCGCGGGTGAGCCGCATCGGTTTGACCTGAAGGAGCCGGCGTACGTAAGCACCCACCTGCGCGTCGGTCCGCAGCTGCCAGCGCCGGCCCAGGTCGGTCAGCGCCACGCCCGAAACGCCGGGCGCGTATCGCTCCTTGAGACCTTCGAGGGCCGCCTCGAGTTGCTCCCGGGAGAAGTGGGTCGTCTCCTGCAGCGCGTCCAGGTCGAGCGGCTTCTCCGCCACGAAGAGGAGCGCCTCGACCACCGCCTGCACCCGCGCCGGAGACGCGAAGCGCGCCGCCTCGGCGAGAAGCTGGAGGTCGTCCTGGGCGGCCTTCGTCAGCTCCTCCTCGTCGGAGAGCGCGGCGGCGCCGGCCGCCGCAGGGAAAAGCTCGCCGCTGGCACCTGCTCCGCTCTCTTTCGCGGGCGCGCGTGCTCCGTGTTCGGCAGCGGGCGCGCCTGCTGCAGTCTCCGGAGCATCCGGAGACGCCGCGCCGGGCGCTTCGCCGGCGGTGCCCGTCTCGGGACGCTCAGCCTCGGTAGTCAAGCACGGCTCCTTCTTCGGCTCCCGCGAGCAGGCCGTCCGAGCGCGAGAGGTAGATCTCCCCGTGCCGGTCGGGCTGGTGCACGCGCATCAACTTGAGCCGGGTCATCTCCAGCACGGCGAGAAAGGTGGGTACCACTCGGTGCCGGTCGACCTGCGTCAGGTCCTCGAACAGCGAGGTGAAGGTGATGCGCGTCTCGCTGCGCAGACGGTCGGCGATGGTGGCGATGCGGTCGCCGATGGACAGCCGCTCGACGAACACCTCGTGCGGGATCTCGATCTTGCGCTCCTTGAGGACCCGCGCGAGCGCCTCGATCAGGCGATACACCGACAGCTCCGGCGATCTGAGGTAGGCGATCTCGTCGGGCGCGAGCGGCAGCTCCTCCTTGGCGCGCCGGACGAATACGTCGCGCCCGAGCTGCGGATGCAGCGCGAGCTTCTCCGCAGCGTCCCGGTACTTCTGGTACTCGAGCAAGCGCCGCACCAGCTCTTCGCGGGGATCGGGGCCTGATTCGCCGGCCTCCTCCTGCGCCGTCTGCTCGGGGGGCAGCAGCATCCGCGACTTGATGTGCGCCAGCGTGGCGCCCATCAGCAGATATTCGCCTGCGAGATCGATGTTCAGGGCCCGCGCGGTCTCCACGTACTCGAGGTACCTGTCCATCACGAAGGCGATGGGGATGTCGAAGAGCGCACCTTCTCCAGCGTGGCCTCCGCCACCGCGCGCGCCTTTTCGGTGCCCAGCTGCACCAGCTCGTCGATGCGGCCGGGATTGCGGTCCAGCTCCGCGCGCGCCGCGCGGTGCTTCTCCAGCGCCGGCACCAGCGACTCGAGCAGCATCTTCTTGCAGTCGACGCAGCCGATGCCGGCGATCCGGCATTCGCGGTCGACCAGCTCCACCCGCGCGGGATCGCTATAGGCGCGGTGCAGATAGTAGATGGCACAGACCTCCGGGTTTCCGGGGTCGGTGCGGCGCTTGCGGGCGGGGTCGGTCACCGCGACCATGATCCGCTTGCGCGCGCTCTCCGGGTCCTCGCCCAGCTCGACCGCGTTGCCGTAGCTCTTCGACATCTTGCGGCCGTCGAGGCCGAGGATCTTCGGCACCTCGGTCAGGTACGGGTGCGGCTCCACCAATACAGGATGTTTCTCATCCGACGCGTAGAGGTGGTTGAATCGCCGCACCAGCTCGCGCGCCAGCTCGAGGTGGCTCACCTGGTCCTGCCCCACCGGAACCGCGTCGGCGCCATACACAGCCACGTCGGCCGTCTGCAGCACGGGGTAGCCGAGGAAGCCGTAGGTGTGGAGATCCTTCTCGCGGAGCTGCTCCTGCTGCTCCTTGTACGTCGGCACCCGCTCCAGCCACCCGAGGGGCGCGATCATGCCGAGGAGCACGAACAGCTCGGCATGCTGCTTCACCTGGCTCTGCACGAAGAGCGTCACCCGAGCGGGGTCGAGGCCGGCCGCGATCCAGTCGGCGAACATCTCGCGCTGGGCCTGGGCGATGCCGGAGGGGTCGCGGTAGTCGGTGGTGAGGGCGTGCCAGTCGGCCGAGAAGAAGAAGCACTCCGCCTTCTTCGAGATCTCGATCCAGTTCTTCACTGCGCCGTGGAAGTGGCCCAGGTGGAGCTTGCCGGTTAAACAGCCGGTCGCGTGCTGCCGATCTGCGGCCCCGCCGGAAGTCAGGCGCGCGGATGCTTGCCCAGCACCGCCTTGAGCCGCTCGCGATCGACGTGGGTGTAGATCTGCGTGGTGGCGATGTCGGCGTGCCCGAGCATGGCCTGCACTGCGCGCAGGTCGGCGCCGCGCTCGAGCAAGTGGGTGGCGAAGCTGTGGCGCAGCGTGTGCGGCGTCACGCGGCGCGAGATCCCGGCGGCGCGGGCGTAGCGGCCGACCAGCTTCCAGAAGCCCTGGCGGGTCATGCGCGAGCCGCGCGCCGTGACGAACAGCTCGCGGCTCTGGCGCTCGCGCAGCAAGGGGGCCCGCGCCCGGGCGAGATAGATCTGCAGCGCCTCCAGCGCCCGCTCCCCCACGGGCACGATGCGCTCTTTGCCTCCCTTGCCGCGCACCCGTACGACGCCGATCCGGAGGTCGACCGCGGCGAGCGGCAGCGCCACCAGCTCGGAGACGCGCAGCCCGCTCGCGTAGAGCAGTTCCAGCATGGCGCGGTCGCGGGCCGCGGCGGGCCCGCCTTTTGCGACCGGCTGCGCGAGCAGGCGGTCGACCTCGCCCAGGCCGAGAAAGTTGGGTAGAGGGCGCGTGCCGCGCGTGGCACCCACCTGCGCGCTCGGATCCAGCGACGCGAGGTCTTCGCCCCAGGCGAAGCGATGGAGGCCGCGCAGGGCGGCGAGGTGACGGGCCTGGCTGGAGCGCGACAGGCCGCGCTTCTGCAGCGAGGCGAGGTGCTGCAGGATCTGCAGCTCGGAGACCTCCGCGAGCGAGCGCAGCCCCTGCGCCCGCAAACCTTGGAGATACTCCGCCAGGTCGCGCGCGTACGATTCCAAGGTGGCCGGCAGGAGACCGCGCTCGACGCGCAGGTGCGCGAGGTAGCGGTCCAGCGCCTCGTCTAGCTTGTCGATCTGTCCGGCGGAGGCTGCGCGCATCAGACAACTCCTTCCAGCGAGCCCTTGCCCTCGCGCAGCACCACGGCCCGCGGGCCGCTCAAGTCGATGACCGTCGAAGGCTCGTTGAGCGTGCTGCCCCCATCGAGGATGAGGTCCAGCGCGTGCCCCAGCGCGTCCTGGATTTCGTGGGCGTCGGTGAGCACCTCCCCCTCCTGCCGCTGCGCGCTGGTGGTGGCGAGCGGCCGGCCCAGCGCCCTGACGAGGGCCAGCGCCACCGGGGCGTCGGGGATGCGAACGCCCACCTGGCGCTGCCGCGTGAGCGCGGTCCGCGGGACCAGCCGCGTCGCCTCGAGCACGAAGGTGTACGGGCCAGGGGTGAGCCGCTTCATCAGCCGGTACTGTTCGTTGCCGATGATGCCGTACTGCGCGGCTTCGCCCAGCGACGCGCAGAGGAACGCGAACGGCTTCTTGTCGCTCCGGCGCTTGAGCTGCGCCATTTTCTCGATTGCGCGTTTCTTGAACAGATCGCAGCCGATGCCGAAGTAGGTGTCGGTCGGGTAGGCAACGAGGCCGCCCGCCTGGAGCGCGTCGACCGCTCGCTGGACGTGGCGCGGCTGCGGGTGCCGCGGGTCGATGCTCTGGATGGGCGCCGTCCGCTGCACGCGCGCATCGTGACGGCGCGCGTGGAGGCCCGCAACAATTTGACCCCCGCCGCTGCCCGCTTGCCGGCGGAGTGCGCCTGAAGGGTGCTACGCAAATGCAAAGGCGGGCACCCAGCCGCGGAGCGCCCGCCTCGCAGTGTTTCCGGGGGCGGCGCTACTTCTCCTCCTCGCCGCCTTCCTCGATCTTCACGGGAGCGCTTGGCCGATTCATCCGCTTGCCCTGCTCGATCAGCTCGCGAACTTTTTGACCGCCCTTGTGCCCGATCTGCGAGTAGAACTCGGGACCACGGGAGGCGCGCACGCTCTCTCCGCCCTTGCGCCCGATCTGCTCGTAGAACCCGTGCCCGCGCTCGGCCTTCACCGTCTCGCCGCCCTTCTTGCCGATCTGCTCATAAAAGGCCCGCCCGCGCTCAGCGGCGACCTTCTCGCCGCCTTTGCGCCCCGCCTCGGCGACCGTCATTCCACCCTTCTTTTCTTCCGCCATTTCCTTGCCTCCGGTGGTTGGAAGGAACTCCCCTCCCCCCTGCCCCCGTCGGTCCCTTCAGTCAGCGCCTCGCTACAGGCGCTTCTTGCCCTGCTCGATTAACTCGCGGACCTTCTGTCCGCCCTTCCGTCCGATCTCCTCGTAGAAAGAGGGGCCGTACTTGTCCCGCACCGCCTCTCCCCCCTTCCTCCCGCCCAGTTCGCCGCCCTTCCGGCCAATCTCCTGGTAGAACCCGACTCCGCGCTCGTCCCGGACGCGCTCGCCGCCCTTGCGCCCGGCCTCGGAGACCGTCATCCCGCCTCTGCTGCTCCGGGTCCTCGTCGGCATCCCTACTCCTCGCCGTTCTTCGGCAGCACCTCGCCGCCCACGGCGGGTACGTCGCGCACGCGTGGGGCGCCATTGAGGCCGTTCAATCGCGCCTCGTTCGCCGCGCGCTTGCCCTCTTCGATCAGCGTCCGGACCTTGTGGCCGCCCTTCTTGCCGATCTCCTCGTAGAAGGGCGTGCCGCGCTCCGCCTTGACCGTCTCGCCGCCCTTCTTGCCGATGGTCTCGTAGAAGCCCGCGCCGCGCTCCGCCTTGACCGTGTCGCCGCCTTTCTTGCCGATCTGCTCGTAGAACGCTCGGCCGCGCTCGGCCTTGACGGTCTCTCCGCCCTTCTTGCCGATTTCTTCGTAGAACGAGTGCCCGTACTTATCGCGAACGGTTTGACCGCCCTTGCGGCCTGCCTCGCTCACCGACATTGCGCCCTTCTTCTTCGACTCCTCAGCCATCGCCCTTCCCTCCCTCGACGCTCCCCCCCGCATGGGGACAGCCTGTGAAAACTTTTGTGATGGTGCGCACAACTCTTACCGATCCGCTTCCGGCCTTTCCCTAGGTCTGGCGGCGCCTCGCTGGGCGTTCTGCCGCGCGGCGGCCGGCCGCGATCAGGTCGCGCACGCGCTGGCCGCCCTTGCGGCCGATCTCCTGGTAGAATTCGCGGCCCCGCTCCGCCTTGACGGTCAGCCCGCCTTTGCGGCCGCCGATGAGCCCCCCCTTGCGGCCCGCCTCGCGCACGGTCATTCCCCCGAGCTCCGGCTCGCGCCCAGACGAGCGCCGCGAGGTCGTCCGACCGCCGGACGAATTGCGCCGGACCGACATCCGCGGAGCCGGTGCGCGCGGCGACGAGCTCTTGTCCGCGCGGCGTGTCGACGCCCTCCGGCCTCTGGTGCTCTGCTTTTTCGTCGCCATACGAGGTTCCCTTCTTCCGGCTGTCGAGGTCCTGTCCAGCGTCGCAGCTCGGACGAAGACTAAGGCTGTCCGGTGCCGAGCGCTGCAAGCTGGCGGCCACTCGTCCAGCTCCCGGATCGATCGCCAGTACGCCTGCTTCCCGGGCTGTCGAGCAATTCACAGTCACCCGGGAAAGCTAGGTCCCCGTCCTCAGGGCTGCAACCGGGCAACCGTTTGGGACCGCTGGGGAAACTGAGGAGCGCGTGCCGCCGGTAAGGCGCGCGGGAATCTGCCCCTCGCGCATCTGAAAAAGCGACGGCTCAACGAGCCTCGCCGGGCATCGCCGAGATCGCTGCCCGGACGGCGGATTCGATCTCGCCGATCCGCTCCGGGTCGACGAACTTGCCGCGCGAGTACGCGTCCACGACATAGAAGGCGTCGGTCGCGCGGTTGCCCTCGGTGGCGATGCGAGCCAGCTCGATGCTCGCGCCGGCGCCGTGCAGGGCCTCGGCGATCGCATACAGCAGGCCGGGGCGATCCGGCGCGCGGACGTCGAGCACGGTCATGCGGGCGGACGAGATGTTGTCGGTCTTCACGCGAACCGCCACCGAGGGAGCGGCGCTGGCCGCCCAGCTGGCCCTTCGCAGCCTTCGCTGGATCAGCCTGGCCGGCTCCTCGGTCCCAGAGAGCAGACGCAGCAGGTCGGCGCGCGCCGCCTCCCAGCGCGCCTGTGCGGGCGCGCCGCCGCCGGTCTCGCGCACCACGAACTGGTCCAGCGCAACGCCGCCCTCGAGCGAATTCACCTCGGCGCCGAGGATGTCGATGCCATTGGCCGCGAGCGCCGCAGAGAACAGCGCGAGCAGGCCGGGCCGGTCCTTCGCCACCAGGGTCAGCTCCGCCTCGCCGGTTGGGGGCCGGTGCAATTCGGCAGCGAACCCCGAGCGACGCGCCGCAAGCCATAGCCGCAGGTGCCGAACCGCGTCGGTGGGCCGGACGATGCCGACATAGCGCTCCGGGGCGCCCCCGGCGAACTCGTGCGCGGCCGCGAGCTCCCCCGCGCCGCCGGGCGAGGTGGCCTGAGCAGCGAGGACGCGGTTCATCTCCAGCGCGAGGCGCTCGCGCCGGGCCTCGAGTGAGCGGGCATGTTCCGGCTCGTCGCCGCCGGAGAGCAGGCGCGCGCGCGCCTTCTCGTAGAGCGTGCGTAGGAGCGTCGCCTTCCACGGCGTCCAGTTCTCGGGCGACACGCTCGCCATGTCCGCATACGTCAGGAGATAGAGCATCTCCAGCCGCTCCGCCGTGCGCCCCTCGGCAGCGAACGACTCGATGAGGTTCGGGTCCTCGAGGTCGCGGCGCTGGCTGATGTGGCTCATCTTGAGGTGCTCCAGCACCAGCCACTCGATGTCGGCGGCGTCGGTCGGGTCGAGGCCGATGCGCGCGCCGTACGCGCGCGCGAGCTCGGTGCCGCGGCGGGAGTGGTCGGAGCCGTACCCCTTGCCGAGGTCGTGGAAGAGAAGCCCCAGCATCAGCACCAGCGGCCGCTCCTGGGCGCGGGCGATGCGGGTCAGCTCGGGTTCCTCCTCGGCCAGAGCGCCAGAGCGGAGGCGCTGCAGCCGCTGCAGGGCGAACACCGTGTGCGTGTCGACTGTATAGACATGGTAGAGGCTGTGCTGCGCACGGGCGCGGAGCCGATCCAGCTCCGGGAAGAGCGCGCCGAGCACGCCCAGCTCGTGCAGCGGCCCGAGGGCCCAGCCGTCGCTGCCGTCGCGCAGGAGGAGCTGCCAGCACTCGAAGTGCGCGTCCCGGTCGGTGGCGAGCTGCGGCCCCAGCCGGGCCAGCTCATGCACCAGGAGGTCGCGGGCGTAGCTGTAGACCGGCACGCCGTAGGTCTCCGCCACCGCGAAGAGGCGCACCAGGTCGGCGGGCCTGCGCGCGAAGACGTCCTTGTCGGCGACGGTGATGCGGCCGTTCCAGAGCTTGAACGCCGCGTCGATGGGCTTCGCCTGCGGCGGCCGCCGCCCGCCGAGGAAGCCCAGGGTGGCTGCCGCGACACCAGACTGCCGGGGCGCATCCTCCACCGCGCAGCGGTCCGTAGTGCAGCTCGTTGCGCAGTCGCCAGAGGAAGGCGCGCGCCGCGCGAGCCGCGCCGATCTCGCGGGCGGGCAACAGGCCCCGCTCGCCCGCCTCACCCAGGCCCGCCACCTTGTGGCGCGCGCGCGCAATCCACAGCGCGCACTGCACGTCGCGCAGGCCGCCCTTGCCCTGCTTGAGGTGCGGCTCCAGGAGCCAGATCGAGCCGCCGTAGCGCGTGCGCCGCTCGCGCAGCTCCTCCAGCTTGTCGTGGATGAACTCCTCGATCTTGCGCGCGTCGAGGTCCATCACGGTGGCGCGCTCGAGCGCCTTGAACAGCGCTGCGTCACCGGCGACGAGGCGGCAATCGAGCAACGCGGTGCGCACGGTGTGGTCCTCGCGCGCGGCGGCAAGGGACTGCGGGAGGTCGCGCGCCGCGAAGCCCGCTTCCAGGCCCGCGTCCCAGAGGGCGCGATGCAGCTCTTCGGCAAGACTCTCGGCCCGAGCACGCGCGGCCGAATCGGCCGCTTCGGGAAGCAGCGCAAGCAGATCCACGTCCGAGCGCGGCGACAACTCGCGCCGGCCGTAGCCGCCCGTCGCGACCAGCGCGAGGCGCGGCGGCTGTGCCGCCTCCGGCCCTTGGCCCGCCTGCAGCGCCTCGAACAGGCCGCGCAGCGCCTCGTCGGTGAGCGCGGAGATGGCGCGCACGATCTCCTGTCCGCCGACACCCCGCCGATGGTCCTCGAAGATCTTTGCGCGTCCCGCCTCGAGGAGCGCGCGCGCCCGCGCCGCCGCGGAGCGGGGGGGGACCACGGCCGGAGGCGGGGGCTCGGGATGCCGGCCGGACGGCGCCCGCGGAGGTTGTTCACGCGGCGGCGGATCCTTGCGCGGCGGCTCGCCCGTCGGCGGCTCTCTCCGCACCGGCTCGCGTGGCTCGGGGTCCTTTTCGGGCGCGGGCGGCTGCGTCGGCATCGGACCAGCATAGCGTGGGGGCGGAGGAAGCGCGCTCCTGGCCCCTGCGCGCGGGCCACACTTTTGTCGATCGACGCGAGCGGCCCGGCAGCGAGGCTGTGCGAGCGGCCCGGCAGCGGAAACGCCCCCGCCGTGCTCGGACAAGTCGCGCGGCCGCGCTGGGGGTCGCGCGAGTAGGCCCTGTGTGATCTCGGCGCGCGGAACTGCGCGCGGCGGGGGCGTTTCCTACCTGCCGGGCCTCGGTGCACCGCTATCTCGCGACCGCCGCTCGCGGCCGAAATCACACAAGGCTCACTCGCGCCACCCCCAGCGCGGCCGCGCGACTTGTGCGAGCACGGACCCGCCCCACCCGGCGGCGGCCCGATCGCTGCCGACTCTCGCCGCTCGGGTTCAGGGCACCATGGCGAGCTTGCGCCGCCCGTCGAGGAAGTCGCGCATGCCGCGGGCGATGGCGTCGGCGGTGCCATCCTGGTACTTCGCGCTGCGCAGCCGCGCCTCTTCTTCGGGATTGGAAAGGAAGGCCGTCTCCACCAGGATCGACGGCATATGCGTCCCGAGCAGCACGTAGAACAGGGCCTGCTTCACGCCGTTGTCTCGCACGCTGCCGACGCGCGAGCGGAGCGTGCGCACCAGCGACGCCTGCACCGATTGCGCTAGCTCGCGCGCGTCCCCGGCGTTCGTCTTGGTGGCGAGGTCGGCGAGGATGAGGCGCAGATCGGAGACGCGACGCTCGTCTTCCGCGTTCTCGTACGCGGCGAGCCGCGCGGCGTACCGGTCGCTCGCGACGTTGAGCGTCCAGGTCTCCACGCCCGAGAGATTGCGCCTCCGCGCCGCGTTGCAATGGATGGAAACGAAGAGGTCCGCATGGGCCTCGTTGGCGATGCGCGTGCGCTCGTCGAGCGAGACGAAGACGTCGCGGTCGCGGGTGAGGACCACCGAGAGCCCCTGCGCGCGCAGGCGGTCGGCGAGCTTGCGGGCGATGGCCAGCGCCACGGTCTTCTCCCGCAGTCCGTGGGGCCCGACAGCGCCGGCATCCCGTCCGCCGTGGCCGGGATCGATCACCACCTTGCGCACCTTGAGCCCGAGCTGCGCGGCGACCGATGCCGCCCGGTCCGACAGCGCCGACGAGCGGATCTTCCGTGCCCTCAGGGCAGCGGCCCCCGGGTCGACCGCAGCCGCCCCCTGGCCTTGAGCGCCGTCCGCAAGCCCGGCGGCGGCGATCTCGTCTTCCCCGGCTGGATCCGCGTCGGGTGCGGCTGCCGGCGGCGGCGCCCGCGCAGCGTCCGTCTCCACCTTCGGCTCGGTCCGCGTCTCCGCAAGCGCCGCCTGCGTGGTCGCAACCGCTCCGTTCGCGGCGCCGCGCGTGGCCTCGACCAGTTCGTCCAGGATGCGGCTCGCCTCGGCCGGAACGTCGGTGTCTGGTTCGCGGGACGGCGATGGAGGGGCGTCCCGGGCCGCCCGCGCAGCCGCGTCCGCCGACGTCTTCGGGCCCGCGGCGGCGGGCGAGCTCTCGGCTCGGTCGGACGTTTCGTCCGCGTCCGGCTCATCGATCTCGACCGGCCGTTGCGCGGCGCGGTCTCCCTTTGCGGCCGGACGGGCCCCGGGCTCCATCGGTGCGCGTCGGGCCTGGGCCGGTCGCGCGGGCACCCGCACCAGTGCGAGCGCCGACGCAGCCTCGGCGGTGCGCGGATAGCGAGAGAGCCTTCGCCCCAAGAGCGCCCCTTCACGCACGTCCTTGACGCGTGCGGCGAGCCGCACCCCGGCCGCGAGCGCGTGGGCCGCCGGCTCGGTCCCCGCATAGCGTTCGTCCACCGAGCGATAGCTGGCGATGGCCGCCACGGCATCGCGCCGCGTGCGTGACACGTTCCAGAGCTCCTCGCGCACCCGGGCGGCGAAGAGCGCAGCTTCCGCTGCTCGGGGCCCCGAAGGGTCCGCCCGCACGGCGGCATCGACCTGCCGCGCGACCGCTTCCCAGCCGTCGCGGTATCTGCGCCGACGCCGGTCGGCCTTCAGCCGGGTGAGGGCCGCCTTTCCCTTTTCGAGCCTTCGCGACTGCAGCGCCTGGGCCGACAGCTGCGAGTGCTCCCTCCGAGCAGCGGCCCGCGCCGCACGCCGGTGGGACCGTGCCATCGCCGGCAGCGCGAACGCGAGCAGGGCGCTGAGCAGGAGCCATCCTGCTACACGGAAACGGTCCTGGCGGGCGGGGGGCACGTGCGCGACGCTCGCACGGCGGCGCGTAGGGTCAACTTTTCGGATGCCTTTCCCTACTCGCGTGCTCGATTACCTGAAGCGCGAGCGCGTGCGCAGGCCCGCGGCCGCAAACAGTGAGCGCGACAGGCGCTCCGCTTCGCGGAAGCGCAGGCGTCGCCTCCGCTCGCGCACGGCCAGAGCGACCCCGAGCGCGAGCGCCGCCGTCCCGACGCACACGAGCGCCTCCAGCCGCGGCCCCGCACCGGCAGCGGCCGCGACGGCGGCGGCGAGCGCCGACGCGCAACCCACCAGTCCCGCCACGCTCACTGGAGCACCACGGCATCGAGTTGCAGGGCGAGCTGACCCCGCAGGGAGGACCCCTGCACCGGCCGCAGCCGGCCGCGGCTGCCGCACCTGCACCTGCGCAGCGAGGCGAGATAGGCCGGCCACATTGCCTCCTGCACGAACTCGACCGCCCCCGTGGCCCCCGCTGCCACCTGCGATCGCAGCCTGGCGCGCGCGTAGTCCTCGCTCTGCTGCCGCAGGAGCCGGCCGCACGCCGCACAGCGCCACAGCTTCGTCGACTCGCTCATTGCCAACCTCCCACCCCGGTGCGTCCCGGAGCGAGGAGCAGCCTAACGAGGGGGTCTGACATTCTGTTCAGTACCCCCTCGCGGCTCGGACCGCGCGCGGGAGCCTCGACGGAAGCCGGCTACTTGAACCGCTTCTGCGCCTCGTGCAGAAACAGCAGCGCCTCGAGCGGCGTGGTCCGCGAGAGGTCCAGCTTGCGCAGCGACTCGGCCAGCGCGAAGAGCGCGGGATCGGGCCGCGGCGGGGACGGCGCCTGCAGAGGCGCGGCTGGGGCCTGTGGAGTCGGACCGGCGGCTGGCGGCGCCGCGAACAACCCGAGCTGCGCCCGGCGGGCTTTGCGCGCGGGCCGCGATGCCGCGCCGGGCACGACCTTGCGCAGGAAGACCACCCGGCCGTCCACCTCGGTGACGGCCATGGTCAGGTTGACCGCGCGCGGCTTCTCGCGGACCAGGTCGCAGAGCTCGTGGTAGTGCGTGGCGAAGAGCGTGCGCGCGCCGCGGTCGTGGAGGTGCTCCGCCACCGCCCAGGCGATGGCGAGGCCGTCGAAGGTGCTGGTGCCGCGGCCCACCTCGTCGAGCAGGAGCAGCGAGCGCGGCGTGGCCTGGTGGAGGATCCGCGCGCACTCCGCCATCTCGACCATGAAGGTGCTCTGGCCGCGGGCCAGGTCGTCGGCGGCCCCGACGCGGGTGAAGAGCCGGTCGACCAGTCCGATGCGCGCCCGCTGCGCCGGCACGAACGATCCCGCCTGCGCGAGCAGCGCGATCAGCGCCACTTGCCGCATGGCGGTGCTCTTGCCCGCCATGTTGGGGCCGGTGAGCACCACCAGCCGGCGGTCCGCGTCCAGCGCAAGGTCGTTGGGGACGAACGGCCCTTCCCCGCTCTGCGCGAGCGCGCGCTCGACCACGGGGTGGCGGCCGCCCGCGATCTCGATCAGGTCGGAGTCGTCGACGGCGGGCCGCACCCAGCCCCCGTCCGCCGCCACCCGCGCGAGCGAGAGCAGCACGTCCGCCTGCGCCGCCGCCTCCGCGCAGGCGCGCAGGGGGCCGCTCTCCGCCAGCACCGCCACCTTCAGCTCGTCGAAGATCTGCTGCTCCAGCGCGGAGCGGCGCTCTTCGGCAGAGAGCACGCGCGACTCGTGCTCGGCGAGCGCCGCGGTGGCGAACCGCTCCGCGCCCACGGTCGAGGAGCGGCGCTGGTAGTCGGCGGGAACCAGGTGCAGGTTCGCCTTGGTGACCTCGATGTAGAAGCCGGAGACGCGGTTGTAGCGGACCTTGAGCGAGTTGATGCCGGTGCGCGCCTTCTCCTGGGCCTCGAGCGCGGCGATGGCGGCCCTCCCCCCCTGCGCCAGGTCGGTCAGCTCGTCCAGCGGGGCGCGGTAGCCGGGGCGGATGAAACCCGGTTCGCGGCCCACGGGCACCTCGTCGGCGAGCGCGTGCGAAAGCAGCGAGGTCAGCGTCCCGAGACGGTCGACCTGCGGCGCGAGCCGCTTCAGCTCGCCGCTCTTGCAGGCTGCGAGGCGCTCGGCGAGCGCGGGCATCGCCAGCAGCGAGGCGCGCAGGCCGGCCAGATCGCGCGGCGCACCCTGCCCGATCGCGAGCCTTCCCAAGAGCCGCTCGATGTCGAGCACGCCGCGCAGCGCTTCCGAGAGGTCCTCGCGCAGCACGGCCGCCTGCGCCAGCTCCTCCACGGCATCGTGGCGGGCGCGGATGCGCACGAGATCGAGCAGCGGGGCCGCGAGCCAGCGCGCGAGCATGCGTCCCCCGGCCGCGGTGTGGGTGCGGTCGAGCAACGCGAGCAGCGTGCCGGTGCGGCGCCCATCGGGGCCCCGGAACAGCTCCAGGTTGCGCACCGCTGCGGGGTCGATCCACATCGCCTCGGCGGGTTGCTCCACCGAAAGCCGCACCACATGTTGCGCGGCGCTGCGCTGCGTTTCTTGAAGGTAGGCGAGGGCATCGGCGGCTGCCTGGGCGCAGAGCGGCTCGCCGGCGAACCCGAATCCGTCCAGCGTACCCACGCCGAGGTGTCGCCGCAGCCTGCGCTCGGCCTCGGCCGGGTCGGGCTGGCGGCGGCCCTCGAGACGCACAGCCCCGCTCGACTTCCGCACCGCGTCGGCGAGCGGCGTGCCGAGGAGCTCCTCCGGCAGCAGGACCTCGCGCGGCCGCGCCCGCGCCAGCTCGTCCAGGGCAGCCTCCCACGCGAGGGGCGGCAGCGCGCGCAACTCGCCGGTCGAGGCGTCCAGGAAGGCGATCGCCGCACGCGGGCCCGCGAGGTCGCCCGCAGGATCCTCCGCCCGGGTGAAGGGCCGCTCGGGCGCGAGCGCCGCGAGAAGCAGCGGCTCGCGCCCGTCGAGCCCGTCGTCGTCCACCAGCGTGCCGGGCGTGACCAGGCGCACGATCTCGCGCCGCACCAGCGCCTTGCCCGGGCCCGGCGCCTCGAGCTGATCGCAGATGGCTACCTTGTGGCCGAGCGCCACCAGCTTGCCGATGTAGCCGCGCGCGGCGTGGTAGGGCACGCCCGCCATCGGCACCCGGTCGTCGCCCTTCGAGCGGGCGGTGAGCGCGATGCCCAGCGCCTGCGAGGCGATGCGCGCGTCGTCGTAGAACAGCTCGTAGAAGTCACCCAGCCGGAAGAAGAGCAGCGCGTCCTTCGCCTGGGCCTTGGCCTCGGCGTACTGCCGCAGCATCGGCGTCGCCGGAGCCGGTGGCTGCGCCGAGGCGGCGGGCTCCCGGCCCTCCTCGGGCGGACTTTCGGGGGGCGCGGACGCCGCGAGGGTCCCGGGCTCTGGCACGGCGGAGATGTACCAGAAACCGCCGGGCGCTTTTTCGGAAATGTTTGAAATGAAGGGTCGCAATTTGCGTTACAAAGCGCGACCCCATGCACCGGCGCCGCCCACCCGACGTCGTCGTCTGCTTCACAGTCGCCCTCGCGGCAGCCGTGCCGAACGCCTCGGCCGAGGCCGCGGAGGCGCAGCCTGGCTCCCTCACGCCGGCGTCTCACATGCGCTCGATCGGGGCCGCCCGGCGTGTGGGACCCGTCGTGCTCGACGGCAGGCTCGACGAGGCAGCCTGGGAAGCGGCTCCGTGGGGCGACCGGTTCACGCAGGCCGAACCCGACGAGGGAACCCCGGCCTTGGCGCCGACGCGCTTCAAGGTGCTCTGGGACCACGAGGCACTCTACGTCGGCGTGGAGTGCGACGACCCCGAGCCGCCCACCGCGCGCCTCTCGCGACGCGACCGCCCCATCGACGCCGACTACGTCTCGTTCGATCTCGACACCACGCTAGACCGGCGGACCGCCTACCACTTCCAGATCTTCGCCGCCGGGCAGCAGCTCGACGCCATCCACTTCAACGACACCGAGTTCACCTCGGACTGGGACGCGGCCTGGGAATCCGCGGTGGCGCTGACCGACCGCGGTTGGTCTTTGGAGGCAAAGATCCCGCTGCGCATTCTCCGCATCCCGGAGGGGGCTCGCGCGTTCGGCTTCAACCTCTACCGGCACCTCACCCGGCGCCACGAGGAGGACCAGTGGCGTTACCGGCCGCGCGGTACCCCCGGCGACATCAGCCAGCTCGGGCTGCTCGAGGGGCTGGACGGCATCCGCCCGGTTCGCTCGCTCGAGCTGCGCCCGTATCTCGCCGGGCGGACGACGATGACCACGCCCGCGCCGGGGAACGCGCGCGCGCCGGCGGCCTTCGCCGGCTGCGGCTCGGTGGGCGCCAGCCCCAACCTGATCGCCGCCGGCTGCGCGGGGTTGGACCTGCGCTACAGCCTCGCCAGCGATCTCTCGCTCAACGCCACCGTGAACCCCGACTTCGGCCAGGTGGAGGCGGACGCGCGCGTGCTGAACCTCTCCACCTTCGAAACGTTCTTTCCCGAGAAGCGGCCCTTCTTCCTCGAAGGCCTCGACCTCTTCAAGGCACCCTTCCCGATCCCCTTCGGGGGGGCGTACGGAGGCCAGACCTTCACGCTCTTCTATTCGCGCCGCATCGGCAAGCCACCCGAGGATCCCGACACCACCGACGGCGCCGCGATCCTCTACAAACCGGCGGCGCAGCCCGTGGCGACCGCCGTCAAGCTGACCGGGTCCCTGGGCGCCACCAGCGTGGGGTTCCTCTCCGCCGTGCAGCCCAAGGTGTTCTCGCAGGTGCTGCAGAACGGTGCGGTCGAGGATCGCCTCTCTGCCACCGCGGCCTACGACGGCGCGCTGCGCCTGCGCACGCCGCTGGGCGACCACTCCATCGCCGGCTTCACCGCCACCGCCGCGGACCCGATGTTCACCGGCAGCGGGCGAAGGGCCCACGTGGGCGCCGCGGACTTCACCGCCTTCTCCTCCTCGCGGACCTACAGCCTGAGCGCGCAGCTCGCCGGCTCGCTGCTCAGCGGCGGCCCGCATACAGTGGTCCGCGACGGGACCGTGATCGACTCCGGCGCCACCGGAGTCGGCTTCAGCTCGATCGCGCGCAAGAACGGCGAGGGCTTCGACGGGGCGGTGGCGGCCGATTACCTCTCCCCGCGCTTCACGACCAACGACCTTGGCTTCATGCCGCGCGCGAACCTCGCCCGCGCGATGGCCTACGTCGGGTACAACGATCCGCACCCCAACGGCTGGCGACAGCGCTGGAACGTGAACGTGTCCGCTCGAGAAGTTCGCGACGCCGCTCTCGGCGTCACGCTCCACCGTTCGATCGGACCCGAGTTCTACCTCCTCTTCCGCAACTACTGGGGCATCGGCGCCGGCGTCGTCCGCGAAGGGCGCGCCGCTGACGACCGGGAGCTGCGCGACGGTACACCGCTCGAGCGGCAGCCGGCGTGGCTCACCTACGCGTCCGCGAGCAGCGACTCGCGCAGGCCGGTGAGCCTCGATCTCTCGTGGTCCCAGCGCCGCGAGCAGGGCCTCGCCGCCATCAACAGCGAGCTGGACTGGTCGCTCGGCTTCCGCCCGCATCCGCAGTTCGAGGGCAGCCTCGACGGCGCTTTCATCTACGAGACGGGAACCGTGCGCCGGATCCGGAGGGCAACCGCGCTCCCCGGCGGCACCGAGGACCCCACCGTGGTCCTCGATCCCGAAGCGGCGGTGTTGCGCACGCGCGAGTACCTGCTCGCCCCGCTCCGCGCGCGCAGCGTTTCGGCCACGCTGCGCTGCACCTGGGCTTTCTCGCCGCGTCTCACGCTGCAGTCGTACGCGCAGCTGTTCACCGCGGGCATCGCGTACGGCGGGGCGCAGCGCGCGGTGGTCGGGCCCGGCAAGCGGCTGGTGACGCTACGGCAGCTGGCTGACGCCACCGCGGCCGACGCCCCGCCCAACGCCGACAACCGCGAGGTGGGCCTCAACCTGAACCTGATCCTGCGCTGGGAATGGATGCTGGGATCGACCCTCTACCTGGTCTACGCGCACCAGACCTCCAACGAGATCACGCCGTCAGTCCGCGGGCTCTCCTTCTCCGGAGACCTGGCCGCGCTCTCGAAGGCACAGGGGGCGGTGAGCGGCGACACCTTGCTGGTCAAGGTCGATCTGCTCAAGGCGCTCTGAGCGGCGAGCGGCAGGTCTGCCGCGCGCCGCCCCGGATCCTGGCTTCCGGCGGCCGCAAACGCTAAACCCTTCCCATGATCCAGGCGGTCAAGGACCTCCAGCGGCTTCGCGAGATCACGAGCGTCGTCGCCCGCCACGGGTTCGGCGAGCTGCTCGACCGATCGCGCATCTGGGAGGCGTTGGGACGCCGGGAGAAGGCGGCGCGCCTCGATCCCGCCGCCCAGCGCGCGAGCACCGCGCGCCGGTTCCGCGACACGCTCGCCGAGCTGGGACCCACCTTCATCAAGCTCGGCCAAATCCTCTCCTCGCGGCCGGACATCCTCCCGCCCGACTTCATCGCCGAGCTGTCCACCCTCCAGGACAGGGCCGCGCCCATGCCCCTGGATCTCGTCCTCTCGCTCATCGATCAGGGCCTCTGTGGCCTGGGCCCGAACGCGCGCACGCAGTTCGAGCGGATCGACCCGGAGCCCCTCGCCTCCGCCTCGATCGCCCAGGTGCTACCTGGCGCGGTTCCTCGAGGGCGTGATCGAGGAGACCGGCATCTACACGCCCACCGGGATCGTCACCGAGTTCCGCAACGCGATGCTCACCGAGCTCGACTTCGAGAACGAGGCGCGCAACATCGCCGAGTTCGCCCGCAACCACCAGGGCCGCCCTTACGTGGCCATCCCCAGCCTGCATGCGAATCTATCCTCGCGCACGGTGCTCACCATGGGCGAGCTGGTCGGCGTGAAGATGAGCGACGTGCTGCGCGAGCCCGGCCGGTGGGACTGCAAGCTGCTCGCCCGGCAGATCCTCGACGCGAGCTTCCACCAGCTCTTTACCGACGGGCTCTTCCACGGCGATCCGCACCCCGGCAACGTCCTGGTGCTGGAGGGCAACCGGCTGGGCCTGCTCGACTTCGGCCTGGTGGGGCGCATGCACAAGGGCATGCAGGAGTCGATTATCCTGTTGGTGCTCGCCATCTCGCTGAAGGATCCGGACACCGTCGCGCGCCTGCTCTACAAGGCGGGCATCCCCGACCAGCGGATCGACCTGCATCGATTCCGCGCCGACATCGGCGACCTGCTCGACAACTACCTCGGCATCAAGCTGTCGGAGATCGACTCGGGCACACTGCTCACCGACCTCGTCGACCTGGCGCTCAAGTACAAGATCAAGATCCCCAAGGAGTACGCTGTGCTCTCCAAGGCGGCGGCCACCACCGAGGGGCTCCTGCGAGTGCTCGACCCCGACCTCGACGTGGTCGAGGCGGCCCTGCCCTATGCGAAGCAGCTGCTCTTCGAGCGCTACAACCCGACCTCGATGAGCGGGGGGCTGTTGCGGCTCTTGCTCCAGCTCCAGGGTTTCCTGCAGGACACGCCCCAGCAGCTCTCGCAGATCCTGATGGACCTCGAGGGAGGAAAGTTCTCCGTCCACGTCAGGAACGAAGAGCTCCAAAAAGTGAACGGCAGCCTCAAGGCGCTGGGCATCGTGGTGTTCATGAGCACGGTGGCCTCTGCGCTCATCGTCGGGGCGTTCACGTTGGTCGGCCGCTCGCCGCCCGAGCAAGGAGGCGGGACGACGTGGCCGCTGCCCGCCCTGGTCGGCCTCGCGGTGGCGGCGATGCTCTTCGGCGCGGTGCTGACCTGGACGCTTCTCTCGGGCCGCCTGCGCAAGCTGAGCGTGCGGCGCTGGATGAAGTAGCGGGCCGTCGTCCGCCCGCCCGCCGCCATGGCTCGCACGGCCCTCCGTGCGCAGCTTGGGCGCATGGCCGCCCCGCCTAGCGAGTCCGCCCGCCAGGTCCCCAACTTCGCCGTACGGGGCCACGACGGGCGCCGCACCCGGCTGTCGGCGCTGGCCGCGGGCGGCCCGCTGGTGCTGCTGGTGCACCCGGGCCTCGGGGATCCCCGCTCGCTGGAGCTCCTGATGGAGTACCGCGACCGCGGGCGCGGCTTCCGCCTGCAAGGAATCCAGATCGCCGCCCTCTCGCCCGACGAGCCCTCCGCGCTGGATTTCCTGCGCAGCGAGCGCGGGCTTCCCTTCGCGCTGCTCTCCGACGAGGGAAGCGGCGCCATCTCTGCGCTGGGGGGCCTCGTGGGCAGCGAGGGCCTTGCGGTGCTGCTGCTCGATCGGGCTCGCTTCGTGCGCCACCGAACCCGCGCGCCGCTGGGCAGTGCGGACGGGCTAATCCTACTAGCGAAGCGGGGCGCGGCGAAGGGCCCACGCCGGCCCTTTCCGCGGCTGGGCGCGTTCGTGCGCGACCTGGTGCGGCACCGCCCTTGGATCACCCGCCCGGCGCGGTAGCAAGGGTAGGCGGTCCCGCCAAAGGCGGGGCCGGGGCTAGCAGGTCGGACGGCGTCAGCGGCCCCGGTCACCCGCGGCGGGCGATTCGTCGGCGGGCGATTCGTCGGCAGGCAGCGCTTCGATCACCAGTTCCGCGAGCGGTGCGGGCTCGGGCTTTTGCGCTGCCGGGGGAGGCTGCGGCAATAGCCCCTCCGCGTCCGCCGCCAAGGCGGCCAGCGCGCCGAGGCGGCCGGTCTCGAGCCAGGAGAAGACGACGCCGGATGCGACCGCCAGCGCGGCGCGCGGGCCAAGCGCGAGCAGCGCGCGCGCCGGATCGAGCGAGCCGTCCAGCGAGCCCGTGATCGTGGCTGCGGCCGCGGCCACCACCAGCTCGAGCAGCAGGAAGGCGGCGGCGATCGCGAAGCAGGCGCCGAGGCGCGCGCCGAGCAGCGACGCCGCGCGCGCGAAGGAGACCGAGATCGGCTCGCCCAGCGCGGCGGCGCGGACCAGCATCAGGCGAGCGAGCAGGTCGACGGCCACGCCCGCGAGGAAGGCGAAAGCGAGGAACGCCGCTAGTGCCGCGAGCTCGGCTGGACCAGGCCGTGCGAGGCCCGCAAGCGCAGCGAGCGCCGCCGCCGATGCGCCCAGGCCGAACCCGGTCGACAGCAGCGCGCCCACCGCGCCGGCGCCGGCCGTCCGCCCGAAGCCGCGCACCGCGAGGCGCAGGAAGTTGCCCGGCGGCGGCCGCGCGCCCATCTCCGCGTCGGCGGCGAGCAGCGGCAGCGCGCCGGCCCAGAAGAACATCGACAGGGCCCAGGCGAGCACCAGCGCAGCGAGCACGGCGCCTGCCATCGGCCAGGTCAGCGCGCGCGCCAGCGCGACTCCGCGGAGGAGTGCGTCGAGCGGCGCCTCGTCGCCGACCGCCGCGGCGACAAGGACGAAGGCGAAGACCAAGGGGAGCAGCGCGAGCGCGTTGCCGAACAGATCGAGCAGGGCCTTGCCGAAGGCCAGCTCGGGGTTGCGCGAGGCGGCCCGCAGCCCGAGGCGCACCGCATGATTTGCTCGCAGCATGCCGCTTTCTACCCTATGTTGCGCCGCAAATGCCCCAGGCAATCCGCGCGATCCTTCCCGGTGCGACCCTCGGCATCCTCGGCGGCGGCCAGTTGGGCCGTATGATGGCGCTCTCCGCGCGGTCGCTCGGCTACGAGGTGCACGTCCTCGATCCCGATCCCGGATGCCCGGCCCGAGCGGTGGTCGACCACGTGATCGCGGCCTCCTTCGACGACGTGGACGCCGCCGCGGAGCTGGGCCGCCAGTGCGACGTCGTGACGTTGGAGATCGAGAAGGTGGCCGTGCCCGGCCTGCGCGCCGCCGCGCACTACGCGCCGGTGCGCCCCGGCGCCGACGTGCTCGAGATCGTGCAGGACAAGGGCAAGCAGAAGCGCTGGCTGCGCGATCACGGCTTCCCGGTCGGGCCCTTCCGCGACGCAAGGACCGCCGCCGAGGTGCAGGAGGCCGCGAGGGCGTTCGGCGGCCGTTGCTTCGTCAAGAGCGCGCGCGGAGGCTACGACGGCCGAGGCCAGGTGGTGCTGGAGTCGGCGGACGGCGCAGCGGACGCGTTCCGCGAGCTGGGTGAAGCGCCGGTGGTGGTGGAGCAGTCGCTGCACTTGGAGGCGGAGATCTCCGTCCTGGTTGCGCGCTCTCCGTCCGGCGAGCTGGTCGTGTATCCGCCAGCGCTCAACCACCACGAGGACCGGATCCTCGAGTGGTCGCTGCTCCCCGGCCCGGTCTCGCGCAAGGTGGCTGCCGAGGCGGAGGAGATCGGGCGCGGGCTGGCGACGAAGCTGTCCCTGGAAGGGTTGCTGGCGGTGGAGCTCTTCGTGGTGGACGGCGACAAGCTGCTGGTGAACGAGCTGGCGCCGCGGCCGCACAACACCTTCCACTCCACGGAGGTCGCCTGCGTCACCAGCCAGTTCGAGCAGGTGGTGCGCGCGGTGTGCGGGCTGCCGCTCGGGTCGGTCGAGGTGCTGCGGCCGGCCGCCATCGCCAACCTGCTCGGCGACGCCGGCGGACCCGGCGCTCCGTTCGACCAGGCGCTGGCGGTGCCCGGGACGCGCCTGTTCCTCTACGGGAAGCGCGACGCGCGACCCGGCCGCAAGATGGGCCACCTCTCCGCGATCGGCGCCACCCCGGAGGAAGCGCTGGCGCGGGTCCAGGCGGCGAAGGCGCGGCTCACTGGAGTGGTCGGAAAGCAGTAGCCCCGAGCGGAATCTGCTCAGTCGGCGATGCGCACCAGCACCGGCGCATGGTCGCTCGCCGCTTCGCCTTTGCGCTCGTCGCGATCGATCGACGCCTCGATCACCCTCGCGGCCAGGGGCTGCGTGACGTAGACGTGATCGATGCGGAGGCCCTGGTTGCGCGGGAACATGCCGGCGCGGTAGTCCCACCAGGAGAACTGCCCCGGCAGGTCGTTGCGCAACCGAAACGCGTCGACCAGCCCGAAGGCGGCGAGCTTGTGCAGCTGCTCGCGGACCTCGTGGTGGAAGAGCACCGAGGCCTCCCAGCGCGGCGGATCGTGCACGTCGCGCGGCTCGGGCGCGACGTTGAAGTCGCCGCAGAGCGCGAGCGGCTCCTGCGGTGAGTGGCGCCGCAGCAGCGCCTCGTGAAGTCGCTGCATCCAGCGCAGCTTGTACTGGTACTTGTCGGTTCCCAGCGCCTGCCCATTGGGAAAGTAGGCAGAGAAGACGCGGACGCCTCCGATGCGCGCCGAGATGAGCCGGGCCGCCTCGTTGGCCTCGCCGTCCTGCAAGCCGACCTGCACGTCCTCGAGCGGCGAGCGGGAGAGGATGGCGACGCCGTTGTAGCCCTTCTGGCAGGTGGCGGCCGTCTCGTAACCGGCCTCGCGCAGCCAATCCTGCGGGAACTTCGCCTGCTCGCACTTCAGCTCCTGCAGGCAGAGGACGTCGGGCTTGCGCGCAAGCAGCCAGGCGCGCAGGCGCGCGTCGCGGGCGCGGATCGAATTCACGTTCCAGGTAGCAAGGAGCACGGGGCCGACTCTAACGCGCCCCGCTGCGGCTGAAAACTTGACCAGGTGCGCGGGCGTTCAGTAGGATGGAGATACAGGAGGGAATCCATGGCGGAGCCCCTGACGGACCGGCAGCAGAAGATCCTGTCCTTCATCAAGCGCAGCATCCAGGACCAAGGCTATCCGCCGACCATCCGCGAGATCGGCGAGGCCTTCGGAATCCGCTCCACCAACGGCGTCAACGATCACCTCAAGGCGCTCGAGCGCAAGGGCTATCTGCTGCGGGGCGAGTTGAAGAGCCGAGCGCTCAGCGTCATCGAGGGCGGCATGCCCGGGCCACAGCCCAGCGGCCGCTTCCCTTCTCTTTCGCCCACCCGCAAGCCCCAGCTCGCCGCTGTGCCGGAGACCGGCCAGGTCGTCGAGGTGCCGGTGATCGGCAAGGTGGCCGCCGGCGCGCCCATCCTCGCGCAGGAGAATGTCACCGACCACGTGCGCATCGACAGCTTCCTGCTCGGCGATCCGGCCACGGCGCGCAAGGTCTTCGCGCTCAAGGTCGCGGGCGACAGCATGATCGGCGACGGTATCCTCGACGGCGATTACATCTTCGTCCGCAAGCAGCTACAGGCGACGCCCGGCGAAATCGTGGTCGCGCTCATCGAGGACGAGGCGACGGTCAAACGCTACTACCCGGAGGGCGACCGTATCCGCTTCCAGCCCTCGAACCCGCGACTCGAGCCCATCTACGTGAACCGCGCCGAGTTCCGCGAGACGCAGATCATCGGCGTGGTGGTGGGCGTCTACCGCCGCGTGCAGTAGCGGGGTGTTGCAGGGCCTCGCCCGCGCCGGCCGCGCTCACGCGCCGGGTTCCGATTTTGGGCGGAAGAGCGGACAGCGCAGCACTGGCTGGGGCGGATACTTCTGGGGGAGCAGCGGACAGAGGATGAACAGGCTGCGCCCGCCGCGAACGTAGCGCGGCGGCGCGGCGCACCGGTGGCACAGGCTCTCCGGAAACGGCAACGCTGGCGGTTCGCCCTGCTCCATCTCCAGCACCCTAACCCCAGGGCTCAGCTGTGCCGACCCCTGGGGTTAGCCCTTCGGAGGAACCCTGCGGGTTCCCTCGTCGAGCAAGCTCGACGAGCCTTGTATCTTGCCCTCCGTTGAAGGCCGGACTCCCGGCCGGGCCGCCTCCGGCGGCGGGGTCAACTCAACTGAGCGGTGGGATTAAGGGAAACGTTCCAGCCTGCGCCGCAGCAGCGGGTAGGCCCATCGCCAGCGGCCCGGCAGGGAGGCGGACAGCTCGCGGTCCTCCTCGGCGCGTTCGCCCTCGACGAAGGCCGCCTTGCCGAGCAGGAAGTGGGCGGCGCTCGCCAGTCGCGAAGGAAGTCCTCTCGCGAGCGCCGCCCGCAGCGCCGCACGCGCCTCGCCGGTGGGCTGGCCGAACGCCAGCGCAGATGCGAGCAGGGCGCCGCCGCGGGCGAAGAGCGCGAGGGGCTGCGCCGGATCGAGCGCGAGCGCCTCTGCCGTGGCCTGCTCGGCGGCCGCCAGCTCGACCGAGGCCGCCTGCAGCGGGCGCACCTCGCGCAGCGCGAGGAGGCACAGCGCCGCTTTGGCGCCAAGCAGGTCCGCCCGCTCGCGATCGCTGGGGCGGGGGTCGCCGCCGGGGTCGCGCGGCTGGCCGCGGGCGAGCTCCGCGTCGAGCAGGCCGACCGCGAGCGGCCAGTCGCGACTCGGCAGTTCGAGCGCGCGAGCGAGCACACGCGCCGCGCCGGGCCCGGCGCCCTTGATCTCCTGGGCAAGCCGCGCGGGATCGGGCCGCGGCAGCGCCCTGGGCCCGAAGTCCTCCCAGTAACCGCGCCGGCGCCGCAGCACGCTGTTCCAGGCGCGCAGCACGGCCTGGTCCTGGCCGGTCCAGACCTCCTCGAATCCGTCGCGGCGGCGAAAGCCGTTGACGTGCTCGCCGACCCGCTCGAGCAGCGCCGGGAACGAGGTGCCTCGCGCCACCTCTCGGCGCGTGGCCGCGAGCAGGATCTCGAACAGGTCGTAGAGCTGCTGCAGCCGCCGGCCGGCGTCGACCTCGTCGTCGAAGGCGTCGCCGTGGCCCGGCACCAAGATGTGCGGCCTCAGCTCCAGCGCGGCGGCGAGGAAGCCGCTCCAGGCGCCGTCGTCGTGGAGGCCGTCGTCTTCGGTGGGCACGCCGACGGCCGGGTAGTCGGCGCCGGAGACGCCGTCGCCGGCGAAGAGCACCCGCAGCCGCGGGATCCACACCGCCGTGCCGTCCGGTGTCTCGGTGGCGCCGAGCTGCAGCAGCCGCACCTCTTCGCCGTCGAGCGACATCTCGAGCTTGCCGGCGAACGTGCGGGTCGGAGGCGCGCAGGAGGGCAGCCGTCCGGCCACCGGGAGCGCGAATGCACGCGCGTAAGCGTCCGCCTCGCCGGGCCGCTCCGCAAGCAGCTTGCGCGTCGCCTCGGCTGCGAAGATCTCCGCGCCCTCCGCGGCGAAGAACGCGTTGCCGCCGCAGTGGTCGAGATGGTGGTGTGTGTTCACCACCCAGCGCACCGGCAGCGGAGTGATCGCCCGGATCCGCTCGCGCAGGCCGCGGGCGGCAAGCTCGGACACTTGCGTGTCCACCACCAGCACGCCCGTCTTCAGCACCACGACGCCGCTGTTCGAGACCAGGCCCCGATAGACATGGACGCCTCGATCCAGCTGGTGCAGCCGCAGATCGCCGGTGCTCTGGCGCGCGGGCGGGGCTAGCGCCTTCCACGCTGCCAGAGCAGCCACCGCGAGCAATCCCGCAAGGAGGAGCAGTCCGACGAGCGGCGCGAGTCGCCGCGGGCGGCGGCCGGCGGAGGGCATGGCGCGACGCTTTATCACGCAGCGGCGCGCAGGTGCCGTGGTAGGAACCTGCGGCACGGCGCCACGCTCGCACTCGCAGGTGCGCCGCTGCTAGGGAGCAGCGATGGATCTGGGCAGCTCTGCGGGCGTGCGTGCGGCGATCTTCGATCTCGACGGCACGCTGGTGGACAACATGCGTTTTCACGCTGCGGCATGGACGGCGCTGTTCGCGCGGCTGGGCACGCAGGTGGCGCCGGAGCGCTTCGAGCGGGAGCTCGCGGGCAAGAAGAGCGAAGACATCTTCGAGCTGCTGCTCGGCCACCCGCTGCCCGCCGCCAGCGTCGCTGCCCTGGCCGAGGAGAAGGAGGCGAGCTACCGCGCTGTTTACGCGCCGCACCTGCGCGAGGTACCCGGTCTGACCGTCTTCCTGGGCCGGCTGCGCGCGGCGGGCATCCGGATTGCGGTGGCCACCGCTTCGCCGCCGGCGAACCGCGACCTGGTCCTGAACGGCCTTTCGCTGGGGCACTTCTTCGATGCGATCGTGGGCCCCGAGCACGCCGTCCGCGGCAAGCCCGCTCCTGACAACTTCCTCGCCGCGTCTGCCGCGCTGCGGGTCGAGCCCGCGGCCTGCATCGCCTTCGAGGACGCGCTCAACGGCGTGCGCGCAGCCCGTGCGGCGGGAATGGTCTGCGCCGCGGTCACCACCGTCAACGGCGAAGCAGCGCTCCGAGAGGCCGGGGCACAGCACGCGCTTGCACGCTTCGACCCGCTGCCCCGCGATCTCGAGGCGGCGCTCTTCCCTGTGAGCGCGCCCACTCGAAGCGCGGCGCCTACCGGTACGTCCGGCCGTTGATGATCACGTAGCCGCAGGGCGCATGCGTGTAGTGAACGACGGCAACGGTGGCGCCGCTCGCGTCGTGCGCGTGGGCTGCGCTCGCGGGGATGTATTCGCCCTCCACCTCGATCGACTGGCCGGGATCGAGCCGGACCTCGTGGGGGAGACCTTTGGGATCGGTGCTGTTCGCCACGTTCATCGCCAGCTCGACCCGCTTGGTGTCCAAAAGCGACGGGTCATAGACCCAAGGCGTCGACAGGAGGGTGGCGACCGCGACCTCGTGGGTCCCGTTGCGCCCGTGAACGAGGCCCCGGTAGCGGTCGATCCGCACCACGGCCTGGAGGGCGGTCACGCCGGGCTTGCGCTGGTAGCACTGCGCAGGCGGCGGACACGGCGCACCCGCCGTGCACGGCGGTTTCCGTCGGTGGCTTCCGAGGGCCGCGCCGACGGAGGAGCTGGAGAGGGGGCCATCGTCAGCAGCAGCGCCGCCGCACCTGAGCGCGGCGCTGGAGAAGGCGAGGACCGCGGCGACCACGAGCGCGCGGCGGCTGATGCAGCGGCTGATCATGCCCGCAAGGTGCGCCGCGCGCGCGGGGCGGGCATCCGGCATCTGGATGAAAACATGGGAGCAGCAGGGATCGAACCTGCGACTTCCACCGTGTGAAGGTGGCACTCTACCGCTGAGTTATGCTCCCGGATGCGGACGGCGGACTTCTCTAGCGTTGGGCACGGGTCCCGTCAAGGATCGACTGCGCCGGCGCTCACTTCTTCGCCGGTGGCTCGCGCACCAGCGAATCCAGCTCGTCGGCAAGATCGCGGACACGCCGCTTCAGGGCCGAGAGCCGCTTGCCGGCGCTTTTGAAATCCTCGCGGGTGACCAGGCCCGCGGCGCGCAGCGCCTTCTCCTGCGCGTCGTCGATGGCTGCCTTTGCCTGCTGGAGCCCACCGATGGCCTTGGCGATGGCCTCGGCCCGCTTCGGGTCCTCGAAGAGCTTGCTCATCGCCTTCATGCCCAGCTCGGCCGCGCGCTCGCGCACCGTCTTCGCCACCATCGCCTCCACGGACAGAGGTCGCTTCTAGCATGCGGCGGCGCCGCGGCAACGGAAGCTCGGCCTGTGCGGCGGGTGGCCGAGTCAGAGATTCGTCGGAACGGTGCGCAGCGCCGCGACGCCGGTGCCCGCATGCCTGCCCGCCGCTCGCACGAGCCGCTGCAGGTCGCCCTGCACACGAATGCGCCGGGCGAGGACGAGCTGGAGGGGGTCCGGCGAGCGCCCGGCCAACGCCTCGCGCAGGAGCTGCCGGCACAGCTCCACCGGCACCCAGGCGACGTAGTCGGCCCCCAGCTCCTCGAGCTCGTCCTCGTCGTCGGGAAAGCTCAGCGCGGGCGGCCCATCGCCCTCGATCCTGGCCAGCACGCAGAAGTCGGCGGCGAGGCCCGGGCCGCGCTCTACGACGACGCCGGCCGCGACCGGTCCGAAGTCCGCCACCGCGGCGCGCACGGCGGGATCGCGGTGCAGGGCCGCGGCCGCGGCCCTGCACCACTCCTTCGAGGGAAATTCGAGCGGCGCGCTCACTCGCCGGTGAAGACCTTGCGGATCGCGGAGAACAGCCCGCGCTGGCGTTCGGCGGTCGCGGCCATCTCCCGCTCCGCGGCCAGCCTGCGCTTCTCGTTCTCCTCCTGCCACGCCACCTTGAGCGCCTCGGGCGTGTCGCGCGTGGCGAGCAGCACTTCCTTGGGCAGCGCCGAGCCGGAATCCACCGTGACGTGCAGCAGGCACTCCTCGTCGAGGCTGAAGTTCACCCGCTGTCCCGCCGAGTCGGGGGGAAAGCGCAGCGTACCCAGGTACTCGTTGTCGAGGATCTTCTCCGAGTCGCCCTGGAAGATGTCCAGCTCCAGCTCCACGCCGTTCTTCGCCGGCGGGAGCCGGAAGCTCTTCTGCACGGGGATCTGGGTGTTCTTCTCGATCACCCTGCGAAAGCGCCCGCCGGACATGGCGAAGCCGATCGGCATCGAGAGCACGTCCACCAGCGTGACCGAGTCGATCTCCTGCATCGAGTCGGCGAGCAGGGCGGCGCCCAGCGCCACCGACTCGTCGGGGTGCACGCCCTTGCGCGGTGGCCTGCCGAAGTACTGATGGGCCTTGCCCTGCACGAGCGGCATTCGAGTCTGTCCGCCGACCAGCAGCACCTCCTGGATGTCGGCGTTCTTCAGATTTTTCTCCCCCAGCACGCGTTCGACCAGCTCGAAGGTCTTGTCGACCAGGTCCATCACCAGCGCGTTCACCCGCTCGCGCGAGACCGGGATCCTCAGATCGACGGGCTTGCCGCGGCGGTCGGTGATGTAGGGCAGCTCGATCACCACGTTGCTGAGCAGCGAGAGATCGATCTTCGCGGCCTCGGCAGCGTTCTTGATCCGCTGCATGGCGATGGGGCTCTGGGTGAGGTCGATCTTGGTCTCGTTGCGGAACTCCTCCAGCACGAAGTCGATGATCCGGTTGTCGAAGTCGACGCCGCCGAGGAAGGTGTCGCCGCCGGTCGCCAGCACCTCCATCACGTTGCCGTGCAGGTGCAACACGCTCACGTCGAAGGTGCCGCCGCCGAGGTCGTAGACCAACACTTTATGTTCGAAGCCGCGATTCAGGCCGTACGCGAGCGCGGCCGCGGTGGGCTCGTTGACGATGCGGCGCACGTTGAAGCCCGCGAGCTTGCCGGCCTCCTTCACCGCCTGGCGCTGGTTGTCGTTGTAGTAGGCGGGCACCGAGATGACGGCGTCGCTGATCTGCTGCCCGAGCGTGGCCTCCGCCACCTGCTTGCATTGCTGCAGCACGAAGGAGCTGATCTGCGGCATGGTGTAGACCTTGCCGGCCAGCACGACCGCCGCCTCGCCTTGCGGACCCTCGACGATCTCGTAGCTGAAGTAGTGCCTGATGTCCTGCACCACCTTGGAGTTGTACTTGCGGCCGATCAGGCGCTTCGCGCCGTAGATGGTGTTGCGCGGGTTCACCACCATCTGGTCCTTGGCCACGTTGCCGACCAGCAGGTCGCCCTTCTCGCTCACCGCCACCACGCTCGGAAGGATCAGCGAGCCCTTGTCGCTCGGCACCACCTTGGCGAGCTTGTTGCGCACGTACGCGACGCACGTGTTGGTCGTGCCGAGATCGATGCCCAGGATCGGCTTGCTCTCGCTCTTGTCCAGGGCCACGGCGCTTTCTCGCGGCGCGAGGAACGCGCCGTGAAAAAGAATAGTGCCACGCGAGGCGAAGAGGCAAGAAAGGTTGTCCGAGGTCAGCTCGAAGAGGCCTCCAAGGTGCCCTGCAACAGATGAAAAGCGCCGGCAGGAGCGGACGCCCCCGGGAGCGCGGCTTCGACGACGAAGGCCTTGTGGTCGAGTGTGCGACGGTTACGTCGATGTGCCGGCGCGTCTGCGGGATTTTGGGCGCACGGCTTGCGCGAGCCCGGCCGCCGCGGTTAAGAGCCCGTCCGGTGATCGCCCGCAAGCCTGCCCCAGCGTCCGTGGCCGTGGCCGTCGTCTGCGACTTCGACGGAACTGCCACCGTCCTCGACATCGGCGACGAGATCAGCAAGCACTTCGGCGGTCTTCCTCAGTGGGAGGCCGAGAGCGCGCGCTTCCGCCGCGGCGAGCTGGACACGCGCGGGATCATCGAAGCCATCTACGCGCGGGTGACCGCGAACGAGGCCGAGATCCGCGCCTTCGCTGCGGAGCGGGCGCGGCTGCGTCCGGGGTTTGCCGAGCTGGTAGCGGCGTGCCGGGACCGTGGGGCACCCTTCCTCGTCGCTTCCGGCGGCCTGCGCCAGTACATCGAGGCGGTGCTCGACGCGCACCTCGAGCCGGCGCTGCGCGCTCACGTCCAGGTTCGCGCCAACGAGGCGCGCTTCTCCTCCGGCGCAGGCGGGTTACGCGTCGCTTTCCCCGGCGAGGCGACCTCGCGCGAGCTCGGTTGCAGCACCTGCGGCTCGTGCAAGCGCGTGGCCGTGAGAGACCTGCGAGAAGCCGGGGCCGTCCAGGTGATCGGCCTGGGCGACGGATTCGCCGACCGTTGCCTCGCGCAGTTCGCCGACCGCGTCTTCGCCCGCACCGGCAGCTACTTGCAGCGGCACTGCGAGGCGAGCCGCATCGCGCACACGCCGTTCGAGACGCTGCACGCGGCCGCGGAGGCCGTCGCCGCGTACCGCTGACGGCACGCTTTCTGCTCCTCCCGCGTCCGCCGCCATCCGGCGGCCCGGGGGGATCGATGCAGATCGCACTCGCGGTGCTCGCTCTCCTTCTCTTCGACATGGCTCCGGCGCAGAGCGCCGCGCCCGCGGAGCTCGGCGCCTTCGCCTTGTCCGAAACCGGCCCCCTACTGTCTCGATCCGAGACCCCGCCGGCCATGCCCGCGGCGACGGATCCCGAACGGCCCGCGTCGGTGGAAATCTCGATCGAGGGTGGCGCGGGGACGCGCGGCGAGGGCTCGCTTGCGTTTCTGCTGCGCTGGCAAGGCGAGCGGTTGGCGCTCGGGCTCGGGGCGGAGGGCTCAACGGGACCGCTCGCGCCGGCACGACAGGGACTGATCGCACAAGCGGAGATCTCGATCGCTCCCGCCGCACTGCGCGCCGAGCTGCGCGCACGGCCGCCCCAGGCAGGCGCCGCCCGTCTCGCGGGAGAGCTGGGACTGCGGGCGGAGGGCCGGCCGGGCAGCGTCGACCTCGCGGTGCGGGCCCTCTCCGCCCATGCGTCCGCGCCAGCGTTCTCGCGCGTCCATGCGCAGGCCGGGGCCGGGGCGGCGGCCGAGCTGACCGTTTTCGTCGGCGCCCTGGAGGCACAGGTCGCGGTGCGCGAGGCGCTCCTGCTCGGCCTACGGCTCGCCGCCGCGGCGGCCGAGCTGCGCTGGCGCGGCAGGGCCCCAGCCCGGCCATGGGAGGCGCTCGGAAGCGCAATCCTCGAGTGGCCGGACAGGTGGGAGGCGCTCGCGTCGCTGCGCGCCCAGGCAGGCGATTTCGCCGTCACCGTCGCCGCCGGGGGCGGCGTGCCCGCCGTCCCAGGTGCTGTCGCGGCCCGGGCCTCCTTGCGGATGGAGATGGAGGGCGGACCCGCCACGCTGTCCCTGTCGGTGGGGGCAGCGCACCAATGGCCTGAAGGCCTTTGGCTTGGCGATCTCGGCTTCGCCGCGGCGTTCCGGCTAGGGCGCGATAGCGCCCAGCGGTGAACCACCGGTCGACCTGCTAGGCTGGCGCCTGCGCCGCCTCGAGCGCCACCATGGCCAGCGCGCGGTTGAGGAGCGAGAGGCGACGCCTGGCCGCAGCGACGGCGGCGCGGGCCCGCGGCGAGTTCTCCTGGTAGCGCTGCATCGCCTCGCGCAGGTCCTCGTAGGCCACCTGAACCCTGGCGATCAGCTGAATTCGGCTGGAGCGCTCTTTCCGCGAGACGTCGTCGGTCGGTCGCTGCATCGGTCCACCCTCCGGCGGCTCCAGGGCCGCCTGCTGACCTCATTCTGATGCATGAGGCCGGCCAAAGATCCAGGCGAGCGAGCCCAGCCGCCGGGCCTAGGAAAATCAATAGATTGCCTGGAGTCGAAGGCCTACCCTGTCGCCTGCGGGCGGAGGGAGTTGTCAGGCCCCCGACAGGCACGCCTGTCAATTTGTCCGCAGGGCGTGTGCGACAGTGCAACAGTTTCGCTTCAAGGCCCCACCGTCTGCCCATCCGGCTAGGTAGGGGCGCTACTCCTCTCGCCCGAGCAAGCGTGAGAGCGTCTTGCGATCGATGCCAAGCGCCTCGGCGGCGCGGGTCTTGTTGCCGCCGAGCTCGCGCAGGATGCGCTCGGCGTAGCGCCGGCTCAGCTCGTCGAGCGTGGGCCGCCCCTCGAGCAGCCCGACCTCGGCGCCCTGTGAGGTGTGTTTCGCCTCCGCCTCCCGCAGCCCGCGCGCCTTGAGCCGCACCGCCTCAGGGAGGTCGTCGGGCAGGATGGTGCCGCCGGGGTTGAGGGCGAGCGCGCGCGCCACCGCGTTCTCCAACTCGCGCACGTTGCCCGGCCAGTCGTACGCGAGCAGCGCCTCGCGCGCCTGCGTGGTCAGAGTCGCGCCGCGGACGCCGGCGTGGCGCGACGCGAAGTGCTCGGCGAGTAGAGGGATGTCCTCCCTCCGTTCGCGCAGCGGCGGCAGCCCCTTGCAGGCCATGGCAAGGTCCTTGTTGGTGGCGGTGACCACGCGCACGTCTACTTTGACCGGCTGCGACTCGCCGACGCGCCGGATCTCGCCTTCCTGCAACACACGCAGGAGCTGTCCCTGGATGCGCGGCCCGATGTCGCCGATCTCGTCGAGAAACAGCGTCCCGCCCGCGGCCTCCTCGAAGAGGCCGCGCCGGGTGCCCGTCGCGCCGGTGAACGACCCGCGCGCGTGGCCGAACAGCTCGCTCTCCAGCACACCCTCGGCGATCGCACCGCAGTCCACCGCGACGAACGCCCCTCCGCTGCGCGCGGAGGCGGAGTGGATGGCCCGCGCCACGAGCTCCTTGCCGGTGCCACTCTCCCCCTCGACGAGCACGGTGGCGTCGGTGAGCGCGACTCGGGCCGCCGTCTTGTAGACTTGAAGCATGACCTCGCTGCGGCCGACGACGTTGGCGAGCGCGTACTTCTCGCGGATCTCGCGCTTGAGCCGCCGGTTCTCCGTGGCGAGGCTGCGGTGCCGCAACGCGCGGTCCACCACCAGCTTGATCGCGGCCACGTCGTACGGCTTGGAGATGTAGTCGTAAGCGCCGCGGCGGATCGCGTCGACCGCGCCGTCGACGTTGCCGAAGGCTGTGACCAGCAGCACCGGCGTGTCCACCGCGTGCTCGCGCACCCAGTCGAGCACGGCCAGCCCGTCCGCCTCGACCATGCGGATGTCGCTCACCACCGCGTCGTAACCCAACCCGCCGCGCCGGCCTTCCTCGCGCAGCAGGCGGATCGCCTCGGCGCCGTCCGAGGCGGCGATCACCTCGTGGGCATCCTCGTGGAGGATCTGCTCCATCAGCGCGCGCGAGGCTGCGTCGTCGTCGACCACCAGGATGCGCGGTGCGGTCATGATGCGATCACCGCTTCCCGCGCCCCCTCGACGGCGAACGCCGACTCGGCCAACGCCTCCGCCGGCAGGCGCACGATGAAGCAGGTGCCCTTCCCGGGCTCGCTCTCGACCTCGATGCGGCCTTTCATCGCGCGCGCGATCTCCTTGCAGATGGCGAGGCCCAGGCCGGTCCCCTTCCCGGCCGGCTTGGTGGTGAAGAACGGCTCGAAGATGTGCCGCTTTACCTCGGGCGGCATGCCGTGTCCGGTGTCGGCGACGAGCAGGACCAGATCGCCGCCCTCGCGGCGCGCGCGAACGGACAGGGCGCCTCCGCCGGGCATCGCGTCGACTGCGTTGGCGACCAGGTTCATCAAAAGGTGGCGCACCAGGCCCGGATCGGTGCGAACGCGTTCGACCCCGGCACTGACCTCGCGCTCGACGTGCACGCGGGCGCGCGCCTCGGTGCCCAGGGTGAGGTCGACCGCCTCGTCGACGAGCGCGGAGAGCCGCACCGGCTCCGCGGTGGGCGTGAAGCCGCGGGTCTGGTCGAGGAAGCGGCGGATGATCTGCGCCATCCGCTGCACTTCGTCGATGACGATCTGCACCTGCGCGCGGGCAGGCTCCGCCAGATCGCTCCGGCGTCCGAGGAGCTGCACGTGTCCGGAGACGGCGTTGAGCGGATTGCCCAACTCATGCGCGATGGTGCCGGCGAGTTGCCCGAGCGCAGCCAGCCGCTCCTTGGCAGTGAGATCGCGGCGCGCGGCGACCAACAGCTCGTTCAGCTCCTCGAGCGCGCGGTTCTTGCGCGTCAGCTCGGCGGTGGCGTCCTCGATCTTGCGGGTCAACTCGGCGTTGAAGCCCCGGATCTGCGCGAGCATGCGGTTGAAGCCGCGCGCGAGATACGAAAGCTCGTCGCCCCCGCTCGGGGGACCTGGCGCGACCACGTCGAGGCGGCCCCCCTCGACGGCGCGCATGGTCTCTTCGAGCGCGTCCACGCGGCGGACCAGGATGCGGCCGACGACGATCCACAGCGCCGCCACCAGGAAGGCGCTGGCCCCACCGGCCACCTTGAGGAGCGCGCTGCGCTCGGCAGCGGCGAGGCGCTCCGCTTCCCCCAGCGAGGAGGTGAGCACCAACCGCGCCTTGAGCCCGCGCGAGTCGGCGAACGGCGCCAGCACCCGCACGGTCCGCTCCCCGCCCGCCCCCTCGAACACCGAGGTGGTGGCACGTCCGACGCCCGAGGCAGGGCCTCGCCAGCGGCGAAAGTAGATGCCGTCGGGCTCGATGTGCGCGGAGACGTAGTCGGCGTCCATGCCCAGCGCCGCCTGGCGAGACAACTCGGCCCGGAGTAGCCCCGAGGAGCGATGCATGCGGATGGTCGCGGCCAGCTCTTCCGAAATCTTTTCGTCGTCGCCCAGCCGCCGCAGCGACGCAGTGGTGGCGACCGCCACTTCGGTGGTGCGGCTGCGGATCTCGGCCTCCACCGACCGCTCTGCCGCGGAGAGGCCGAGGAACGCCGCCACCGCCAGCGTCGCCGCCAGCACCGCGGTGAAGAGCAGGAGTAGCTGCAGCCGCAGCGACACCGCTTACGCCGTGGGCGGCGGAGCCTTCGTCGTGGTCTGGGCCGTGGCGCCGTTGGTGCCAGCCGACGGCTTCGACTCGTCGTCCCCGCCGCTCAGCTCGCTCAAGCCCTTCTTGAACCCCTTGATCGCCTCGCCCAGGCTGGAGCCCAGCTGCGGCAGCTTCGAGGGTCCGAAGAACAGCAGCGCCAGAACCAGGATGACTAGAATCTCTCCGAAACCGAGCCTCATCTGAAACCTCCACCGCGCGCCGATCCGCCGCGGCCAACCCCTCGCCCTGCGGTTCACTGCAAAGGAAGCGGCGGGGACCCGGATGAGCCCCCGCCGCCCGACGATCCGTCAAAGCTCTCGCCTACGCCCTCAGAGCGGCGAAGGCGATGTCCATGCCGGATCGTCTTTTTGCGTCCTTCATGACATCACCTCCTTTCGCCAACGGCGCGCACTCTAACCCGGAAGTTCTCCCTCCGCCATGGGGCACAGCGGCGAAAAAGATCAGCGGCGCACGGGTTCGGTTTAGCTTGCGGGCGTGACCCTGCCCGCGGGACCCCTCCTCGCCCTGCTCGTCGGCACAGCGCAGCCCTCCGTGCCCGCCCAGGCGGCGCTCGATGCCGCGTTGCGCGAGGCGATCGTAGCCTCGTGTCCCGGCGCGAAGATCGCGCTGGACCCCGATCTGACCCGGGCTGCGCGGCGCTACGGGCAGGCGGTGCGCGAGGGACGCGCGCAGCCCGGCGGAGCGGACCTGGCGTTCTTCGCTGGCCTCGAGACGGCCGATCCGGCGCCGTTCGCCGGCGTGGCGGTGGTTGAGCCGCCCGCCGAGGCGGATCGAGCGGTGCAGGACCTGTTCCCACGCTCCTGTCGGTTCACCCATGCAGGCGTCGCCGCGACCGCGCTCCCCGGCAATCGGGCGGTCGTGGGGGTGCTCACTTCGTCCCGCGCGGTGGCGCTCGCGGAGCTGCCGGGTCGGGTCGCACCCGGCGCGCGCGTGCGCGTCTCGGGCACGCTCTCGCCAGGTCTTCTGAGGCCGCGGCTTTACGCGCTCGGGCCCGGAGGGGAAGTGGAGGAGAGGGCCCTCGCGCTCTCGCGAGGCCGCGGCTTCGCGGAGAACCTGGTCCTCCGGGGACGCGGCGAGCACGCGGTGGAGGTGCTCGCCGACGGCCCCGGCGGGCCGCAGGTGTTGGCCCTGAAACGGATCTTCGCCGGGACCGAACCGCCGGACGCCCCCCCTCCGGCGCCGAAGGCCCGCGAGGGGTTGACCTTCGTGGAGGAGGCGATCGCCTCGCTGCGCGCCGCGCGCGGGCTCCCGCGGCTCACCCGCGACGCCGCGCTGGATGCGGTCGCGGAGAAACACAGCCAGGCGATGGCGCGCTCGCGGACCTTCGCGCACGTGCTGCCGGCGGATGGCACCATGACCGATCGCCTGCGCCAGAGCGGCTACGCCTATCGTTCAGCCGGAGAGAACATCGGGCTTGCGCCCGACGCGGTCGCGGCGCACGAGGCGGTGGTGTCCTCTCCCGCGCACCTCGCCAACTTGCTCGATCCGCGCCACCAGCGCCTCGGCCTCGGGGCGGTGCGCGGCACCTCGCCCGACGGCGTGCCGGTGGTGTACCTGACCGAGGTCCTCGCCGCGCCAGTGCTGGGCTCGCGCGACCCGGCGGGTGAGGTGGTGCGCGTGCTCGCGGAGGAGCGCCGCAAGCAGCGGCTTCCGGTGCTGGTGCGCGATGAGTCGCTCGATGCGATTGCGCTCGCGGAGGTGCGCGCCCTCTCGCTGGGCGGCGTCCCGGAGATTCGCCGGAGCGGTGCCGCGCAGCGCGCGCTGGATACGAACCCGGGGTTGCGCAGCGCCGCCGTCGACCTGGTGGTAGGGACGGCGCCCGAAGAGGCGAAAGGCTCGAACAACCTGCGCGATGCCGGGTGGACCCGCGTAGGGGTGGGAGCCCTCTACGCCAGCTCCAGGGAATACGGGCCGGGGCGGCTCTGGGTGCTCATCGTGTACGGCCGATGACTTGCCGCCCGAAGACCCAGCCGCCCTCGGAGGGCCGCCTACGCCGACTTGCGCTGCGTCGCGAAGGCTTCGATGGAGTGCTCGGGGGAGGCTTCCGTCAAGGTGTAGTTGGGGCAACGCACGCAGGTGAAGCTGTTCCAGCCGCGCTTGACGGCTTCGTTGAGGCACTCGTCGTAGCTGCTACAAAACAGGTTGCGATGCGCCTCCACCGACATCTTCCGGCTTCCCTCGAGATTGATGGGCGTCGTCAGCTCGGTGGGAACGGGCTTCGCCAGAACCATGGCCATGCGACGGATACCTCCTTGGTCGACTGCATCCCGGCGGCTGTTGCGGCCGGGCAAGGTTGGACAGCGGAAGCCACTGGCGACGTCCGCGAAGAGCATTCCCCCCGACGAATTGCGGCGCGGCGTATAACAGAACGCGTCAACCGGCGCCAGTCGATGGGCAGTGGAGCCGGCGGAGGGCAAAAAACATTGTTCGCAAGCGCCAGCGGCGCAACGCGGAGTGCGAGAATCTTTTCCGCCCTGTTGGCAGTGGCTTACATCGTGACATGGCCAGCCGTTGCCGCGGACGACCCGGCCGCGCGCTCTGGCACCCTGCTCGCGCGCGGCAAATTGACCGATGCCGAGCAGACCGCTCGCTCGTGCGCCGGGGGAGCGGACGGGCACACCGCCGCGCGGTGCCGTCTCGTGCTGGGGCGAGTGCTCTTTTCGCGCAATGCTCCTGCCGAGGCGGCCGCGGCCCTGCGCCCCGCGCGCGGCAAGCTGGGCGCGCTGGAGGCCGTGGGAGCGCAGCTCCTCGGTGAGTCGCTGCTCCTCCCCGGCGCGCCGCAGGACGCGCAGGAGCCGC
>WNFI01340278.1_pt1 | contig 65569 bp, 56 predicted proteins | sample 5400471 | NCBI WGS metagenome assembly WNFI01 (sample SAMN13153348, study PRJNA577476) | soil metagenome | isolation source: 100 cm saprolite on Douglas fir-dominated hillslope | place: USA:California | collected 2013-09-17 | reverse complement strand
TATTGTCAATGTCGTCATGCTGGCAAAATCAGACAGCAGTACAGTCCAACATTTAGCCCAACTTGATAAACCAAATCCCGATGGTACAGATACCTGGAATCCTGACAAAGTAAAACAGGAACTAAAAAACCGCAATATGATACCATTTGATTCTGTAAGCGGAGTAAATGTCGACTGGGATAAAGGCTCAGGCAAAACAACTTCAGTTGGCGTTACAGGTAGTGCAGGGAATCAGTCATTTAACGCTTCTGATTTCAAAAACTTCTTTAATCTCCGCGCTCCTGCGAATATAAATATTGTCGGCCCGTTGTATAATGCAGAAGTCAAATAAATATGCCCGACTTATTCATTCCATCATCTGCTCAACAAAATAACGCTGATCAAGTGCAGGTAACTCTACCAACAACCAAACCATCGTCAACAATAAAACAATGGAGCAATGGAACAATGCACAAGGTCAGCATGTTCTCAACGTATACTGAGCATCCAAGTGATGTGAGTTTTCAAACTCAGGAACCCAATGAACAAATTCTCTTATTCCTCAGACGCGATTTTATTACAAACGTACCTTGGATTGCTATCAGCATCATTTTAATCCTTTTTCCCGCCTTATTTATTCTAGCAGGTAACCTACTAAATACTCAGTTTATCTCTCTCCCGCTCAATTACCAACTCATTCTCCTGGCATTTTATTACCTCATTGTCGCAACTTACATTTTTATCAATTTTATTACCTGGTATTTTAATATCTCGCTCATTACTAATATCCGTGTCATTGACGTTGATTTTGTTGATCTTGTGTATAAAAATGTTGCAGAGACAAAATTGAATCTTGTTCAGGATATGAGCTATTCACAAGTTGGCGTCATCCGGACAGTTTTTGACTATGGTGATGTGCTTATCCAAACTGCTGCTGCTACAGATAACTTTAATTTACTTGCTGTGCCAAGACCGCAAAAAGTTGTTCAGGTCGTTGAAGATCTAATTGGAAAGGAAGAGAACAGTGTCACTTGATTTTAATTCAATCATTCAAAACTTTCATTTAACATCGCTTTTTAAAGTAGGGATACTTGCCGTGCTTTTCTTGTATATTCTTTTTCTCTTTGTCATTTTTCGACAAGTACGTTCTATGGATCGGGTCATTGTACAATCATTTTTAGGACATATTCTGGAAATCTTTGCTGTCGTTTTACTATTAATTGGTATTGCACTTTTTGCCGCAGCTCTTGCTATACTATAATCAATGCCTAAGTCCAAACTAACATTTGCTAAAATTGTTACAAGCTCCCAACCGGACGCCTGGTCCCAAACCTATAATGCCGGTTCTCTGGCAGCTGTTGTTTCTCTGAAACTTCCTGCAAAACAGGAAGCTTCTCAATCTCTTGGAGTTTTAGGGAAAGAATTAATCAATCATTTGGAAGCAGAATATTTCACGTTAGAAACCAAGAATCTCCACGCTATAAAAGACGCAATTAACAACTCTTTAGAAAAAATCCCTGCGGAGATTACCCTCAATCTTCTGGTTGCAGCGGTAATTAATAACATTTTATATGTCTTTCTTGCAGGCGGTGGAAAAATCTTACTCAAACGCAAAGAAAAATTCGGAGTACTGCTCGAGCAAACAACTGACGGAAAAGATACAGACAATCGCGCAGTACTTTCTGCTTCAGGATTTCTTGAAAATAATGATATTGTTCTTTTACTAACAGAGCAATGCGCCCAGTTATTGTCATCAGAAACACTGACAACGGCCATCGCACAGCTCACACCCCAAGATATCGCAGAAGTGTTATCAATAACACTTCATGAAAGCCAGCAAGGCAATACTGCGGCAAGTATTTTTGCCTATCATGAAGAAAAAAATTCACCATTCGCTACGGATACACACAAAGACCCGATAATTCAACCTGTTCATACAGAAGAAAAAGAAAAACCTCCTCTATTTCAGAATACTACACCATCTCTTAAGAAACTTAAGCTTCCTAAGTTACCTAAGCTACCTATTCCCCGCCTTTCCCCAAAACGCCTAGTTATTCTTGCTGTAGTTATCGTCATAGTACTTGTTTTAATTGCAAGTATTCTTCATACTGCCAAAAAGAAAAACGACACATCACAAACGCAATTATTCCAATCTATCTATCCGCAGGCTGAGAAAAAATACGAAGAAGGTGAAAGCTTGCTAAGTTTGAATAAAAGCCTGGCGCATGATGACTTTGTTTCTGTACAAAATAGCTTAAATCAACTCAATGGAAAATTTCCCGCAAATTCTCTTGAAGCACAAAAAATCCAGGCTTTACAAAAAAAAGTAAATGACGCACTCGGCAATACACCCACAACTGCACAAACACCTACAGATCTTAAAATAGTTGACGCAACTACAAGCTCCTTACTTGCAGCAGAGATAGATCATCCTGACAGTAATTACTTTACCGCGGATACAAAAGCAATTTACTATGCCGATAGCAGCGGTATTACCAGTGTAGATACAACAAAGAAAGCAAAACAAATCATTAAAAATGACAGTGACTGGACAACTCTTGGCGGACTGGGAACATACTTAGGAAATTTTTATGTCTTAGATAAAAAATCAAGCCAGATTATTAAATACGTGGCAGCAAATGACGGTTTTGGTAAAACAAATTATTTTTCTCCCCCTCCTGATCTCTCCAAAGCCGCTTCTCTTACAATTGATACTTCTATTTGGGTGTTAAACACAGACGGATCCATTCAAAAATATACCAGAGGCAAACAAGATAGCTTTACTGTTTCCGGGTTGACTAAACCCTTATCCAACCCCACCCGCATTGTGACAACACTAGATGAGACCAATATATACATTCTGGATAACGGCAACAGCAGAATTGTAGTCCTCAACAAATCCGGCGCCTTCCAAGCCGAGTACCCCGGAAGTGCTCTAAAAAATGCAAAAGATATGGATGTCATGGAAAGTCAGAAGAAAATTTATGTGTTGAGTGATAAAAAAGTGTACCAAATTGATTTGAAGTAAATTAAAGTGAACCTAAAGCTAATTTTACAATTCTACACTTTTCCAGTATCATACACTCATTATCCTTCGACTTTGCTCAGGATTATAATAATATGAAGATTTCCAATAAAAGGGCGTTTTTTGATTATGAATTGCGTGATCATTTTGAGGCAGGCATTAACCTCACCGGCGCTGAAGTAAAAGCTATACGATTGGGTCATGCTGACCTCACAGGCAGTCATGTGAAGATTATGGGTAGTGAGGCGTATTTGGTGAATGCGCGTATATTCCCATACCAATATGCCAGGCCTGAAGCATATGATGAAAAACGCACTCGCAAACTCCTACTGCACAAGGAAGAAATCATCTCTCTAAAGTCCAAAACTGAGGCTAGCGGCTTGACAATTGTAGCTGTTAGCCTGTATACTACCAAGAATCTCATCAAAGCTGAACTTGCCATAGGAAAAGGCAAAAAACAGTATGATAAGAGACAGTCAATCAAGAAAAAAGAGTTAGCACGAGAAGCTAAACAAAACTTGGGGATGAATTGATTCGACAGGAACAGTACATTAAAAAATTGCAAGCCGACTTTGATTACCAGTCGTAAAACAGAGTCATAATAACTGCTAAACTAAGCAGAACAGAGCTTGAAGCTCAGTGGTATGCTCTTAAAGATGAGCTCGCTGGGATTACAGGTGACTACAGTCACCGAGCTCGACCAGCTTACGCACTAGCTGCTTAAGCGGTCTGTCCATAAAAATCTTTTCTCAACGGGATTTTATGGGCACAAACACAGTTGAGAAAAATGGTAAGGAAAATCGGTTTTTTTCCTTATTGTATTTATCAAACCTGGGCTTTTTCACATCCTGTTGATTGGATCAGGAAAAGCAAGAAATAAAAATCTCAGCTAAAAACTGATCAGCCTCTGGCTGAAACTAAGCTTGTAGAAGTTTCTTAAGTTCTTTCTTGGACTCCGGATCAGACCGGACATCTCCACAACATAAAAATAGCTCCCTAATAAGGAGCTATTTTTTATTCTTTAATCATCTCCTGCGTATCTAATAACTTATTCAATATCTGGGCTTCGTTAAAATATGGATCTACATCTAACGTTTTTTGCACATACGTACGGGCTTTTGCTATATCCCCTACTTGATACGCCAGAACTGCAACTCGAAGATATCCATCTCTATATCCCGGATATTGCGTATTAATTTTCTCCCATTTTAGAATCTGCGATTGCAACTTTACTCTTTGTGCCTGTAATTGTTGCTTTTTTGCCATATTTTGCCTTATATCTAAAGTTACAAAAGTAATTCCTGCGAGGAATATGCCGCAAACCGTCCCTAAAACCACATACAACCAAACTCCACGCATCTTAGATATACGTTTCAGTTGGAAATATTGAAGCTGTTCGGCAATAAGTCGGTGAATCCTCGGGGATAACTTTGATTTTCCCCCTCCTTTGGAAGAGAGCAGGGGTAGGTTAGGCAATACAGGCTTATGCTGAACTGTAGTTTCTTTTTGTACAATTCTATCTATTTTCTCTTGCGGCTTTTTCTTCGTATTCTTGAACTTAGTGACAACTTTGTTTTTTACACCTCTGGCCATGTCTCTATCATAAGGGGTTTTTCTGCTTTTTGCCAGAGATCTTGCAGCCCATAAATTTCTTCTGTAACAAATGGCATGAAAGGATGGATAAGTTTTAGAAGTACTATGTATAGAGTAGTAAGAATTACATATGAGTTTTCATCTATTCTATTTTTTACATCTTCTATATATTTATCTGCAAATTCGTGCCAGGTAAATTCATACAGCCTTTCTGCAGCAAGATTAAATTGATAACCATCAATATATCTCGTAACCTCTTTTGCCAGGTCTTCTATTTTTTTGATCATAGTTTTATCGTTCCCCTTTTTCGCTATACTCTCTAGTTCTTTGAAATTTGAAATTTGAAATTTGAAATTTGAAATTCGTTTCATCTCAATGAAACGCGCCATATTCCACAACTTATTAGTAAACTTCCTCGCAGCTTCCAGCTTCGAGTAAGATAAACTCTGTTCACCTCCCGTTGCGTTTCCATATACTAAGGCAAATCTGACGGCATCAGAGCCATATTGTTCACTTATTTGCAAAGGGTTAACGACATTTCCTTTACTTTTACTCATTTTCTTTCCATAGGGATCTGTGACTAGCCCATGAAACAAAACATCCCTAAAAGGTACTGCATCCGTTATATACAATCCAAGCATAACCATACGGCTTACCCAAGCACGAAGAATATCATTTGCAGTTTCAAGTACAGCAGTGGGGTAAAATTTTTCAAAATCTCCAGGTTTACTTGTTTTTAATGTCACATATGGCCACTGGCCTGAAGAGAACCATGTATCGAAAGTATCAGTTTCGGGCAAATATCTTTTATCCTTCTTTTTCGCCTCTTCAAACACTACCTTTGCTTCCATTCTAGCGATAACGCGTTGTAAACCAGAAAGTATTTCTTCAAACGTAAAGCCTTGCGTAAGTAAATCTTTGAGCAACCCTTGTTGGTAGTTTTTATTTTTATCAATAAAAGCAACAGCAAAGTCTTCTTCTTTTTCAACTTCGTACCAAACGGGAATTTGAATACCCCACACATTTTGACGGGAAATATTCCAATCCCGAAGTCCTTTTAACCACTGAAAATATGGATCTTCAAAATTTTTAGGATAGATGTTTATTTTCCTTTCCTTTACTACCGTTATTGCTTTTTTTCTTAAAGACTCGACTTTTACATACCACTGCTCAAGAGGCAAAGGCTCAAGAACAGTTTTGCATTTATAACAGACTTTAATCACCATTTTATGAGGCTTTTCATCAATGAGTAAACCTTGCTCTTTAAGCTTTTGCACAGTTACCTCCCGCGCCTGTTTGGCATATAATCCGTCAACTACTCCAGTTTTTTCGAATTTACCGCTCCAGCCAATAATTGGCGGAAATGTGAGGTTATGCCTCCTGCCTACTTCAAAATCATTAAAATCATGAGAAGGCGTTACTTTCACTGCTCCTGTTCCAAAATCTTTATCAACATATGCATCTGCAATAATAGGAATTTCACGGTTAGTTAACGGCAATAACACAGTTTTACCGATGAATTCTTTATATCTTTTATCTTCAGGATGTACCATCACAGCGACATCCCCAAACATAGTTTCAGGACGGGTTGTAGCTACAGTGATAAAGCCGCCTTCTTTGATTGGATATTTGATATGATACAAAATGCCTTCTTTTTCCTCGCTGACTACTTCTAGATCAGAAAAGGACGTACCATCTTTTGTACAATAATTGACCAAGCGATAATCGCGGTACACTAAACCGTCTTTATACATTTTTTTAAATGTTTCGTTGACTAGTTTTACTATATCCGGATCTAATGTGAACTTCTGGCGTGACCAATCAAGAGAAAAACCCAATCTTCTCAATTGATTTTCTATCCCTCCCCTATTCTTTTGTACATACTCCCAAATTAATTTATATAAATCTTCACGATTAAAATCAAAGCGAGATTTTCCTTCCTGCTGCAGCTTTTTTTCAAAAACAAATTGAGTTTCAGTACCGGCATGATCTGTACCTGGGAGCCATAATGCAGCATCTCCCTTCATTCGGTGATAGCGGATGAGAATATCTTCAATCACAAACATTGCATGACCAAAATGAAGATCTCCATTGGCATTTGGAGGAGGTAAAATGATGGAATAAGGTTTGCCCTCTGGATGAATTTCCGGCTTAAAATACCCTCCCTCTTCCCACATTTTATAAATGCGCTCTTCTACTTTTGTATGATCGTACACTTTATCCATTGAGGCTCATTGTAGCATAGGGAAAAATAAAATGTAATCACAAACAAAACTGTTATTATTGTTGAGTTTGTAGAGCAGGAAGAGCTGGAGCAAGAGCAATATTCTTTCTAGCTTCTGGACCAAATCGAGCTTGAATACACCCTACTCTTGATTCTTTATTGTATAAATACTCAAGAGTAACGCCCGGAATAGCTGTTTGAATTCCAGGAGTTATATAATCTTTACAAAGGCTTTCTCCTGGAATTGCAAGTTGACGTCTCTGATGTAACTGAGTAACTGTAGTGTCTAACCCAAATCCTTCCCGCAGAAATCTATTAACCAATGTGCTATTTATTAAATCTTGCCGGCCCAACAAGATAATCGCAGTGGATGAAGTAGATTCATCTTTAATTCCTTGCTCTCTTTTGAAATCGGCAAAATCTTTTGTTCTTTCATCCAAGAGTCTCAAATAGTACCTTGGCTTATAATGCTGCATCATGTCTTTATATTTAAGTGTAGTTTCATATGTTTTTAAAATATTATCTATTGCAGCAAGCGGATTGCCAGCAATGTCCTCTTGTCCTTCTTGTGTTACTTCTCTACTTGATACATTATGTTCTTTTGTCATAATATTAAAATTTTAAACTGAAACCAATTTATATCCCCGTGTTTTGACAGTAATTATTTCAAATTCACTCTTCTGCTTTTTCAGTTTATTTCTTACCCGTGCGACTAATTTATCGACAGACCAATCAGAAACTCCATAATCTTTATACTCAGGCCACACTATTTCAATAATTTTTTCCCTTTCACAGATACCTTCGACATTCTCCTGCAAATAAGAAAATAGTGTATGTTCTTTTTTTGTGAGTTCCCAGAGCATTGTTTCATGACCCTGTTGAGCCATTTTTGCTAAATAATGACTGAAAAGTGAACTAAAGAGTTGATTGCTATTTTCCTCTTGGGTAATAAACCCTGTATCCCATAAATATTTTGCTTTCCCCCGCTCTTGCTGCGAAAATTTCTGTTTATGTAAAGTTTTCTTTAATATTTCCTGTTCTTCTTTTGTCAAACTTTCCCATAACTCTTCAGACTGAAGCATAATCCGTTCATCTGCCTCTACTATCTGCTTAAACTCTTCAAGTGAAATATTTTCTTTTTTACTTAATTCATAATATATGATAAGCAATAGCTGTAAATATTGTACATGGCCGCCGGATAAAAAAATAATCTGTTCACGCATAGTTTTCTCTATACTAATCGCGTATCGCTCTTCAAAAGATGCAAGAATGACCTCCATATCTTTTGATTCCGCAGGTTTTATATAATGAATGCGGGAGAAAATAGCGACAGATTTTGTCTTAAATACCAATGGGGCTAGCGTCTCAAGCTCCCGATAGGTAGTAAATACATACGAAAGCTTGTTTCCGGTTGCGTCTTTTAAGCTTTGCAAGTTATCAAAAAACTCATCGGTAATTGCATCTTTGAGACGATCAAAACGGCTGAATATGATAATTGGTGTAATGCCTGCTTTTGCTAATATCTCCAGTGATTCCCGCACACCATCGTATGTCAAGAACAAATCTCCTGATTGAATACCCTTGTCAAATATTTTTGCGATACGCGCTTGTGTTATTTTATCTAAAGAGGAATCTCTCACTGCGTCAGCAATACGTTTGAATGTAAGCCTCCAGAATGCAAACAATTCCCTTTCAATAAGAGTATTTAAATCTACCAGAATGAACAAATGATGGGCTTCTTGAGGAATATTTTTATGTGTGAGGAAAAACCGGAGAAAATTATCAATTCCTACCCGCTTCATACCAATCAACTCCACTGAATGATGCATTTGTAATAACTCTTCCAGAGCTGTCACATCTTGTGAACGAAAACCCAGTGAATATGACGCTTCGATAGCTGTTTCCATACCGGATGTATATTATATCACGACTGCTACTTTGTCAGCTTCAAGTCAGAAAAAAATCGGTCGTTTGTCAAGCTATAAGACTTAGTCTAGCCTATAATTCTTGAGAACCTATACGTCTTTGCGAACCCTGAGCGTCTCGAAGGGTGAATCCCGATAGAAATCGGGAGAAGCAATCCCGCTGTGTTTAGTAGGTGCAAATCCCTACAGGATTGCCACGTCATTCGTTCCTCATTCCTCGCAATGACGTTTAATTACTATGACTATTACCAGCTTACAAGAAATTCAGAGCAACTTTCATAGTGAACTGGAGCACGCGAGTCACGCTCAAGGATCAAGCCTACCATTTATTCTCAATCCTCTTCCTGCAAAGCCACTAGTTGCTAATGATGAAATTTTCCAGGTAATGACAATTGGCGGTAGCGTGTATCGTAGGGCAATGCTGAAAAAAACTCACAATGGCTTGGAAATTCTTACACTGAATTATGGTAACCAGCCACAGTTTGTTACAGAAGATGATTTGCTTGCGTTTCTTGATATTCATATTGATACACACATCAAACATCTCGCGGTAAATTTTGCTTATCCTATTACACCGATTTTTGACAATGGCAAACTTGACGGCATACTTATCAATGGCACAAAAGAAAACCAATTTTTCGGTTTGACAAATAAAAAAGTGGGGTGTGAGATTGAGAAATATATTAAAGAAAAACGCAATCAGGAAATTTCTGTTTCTATAGCAAATGACACTGTATGTCTGATTCTTTCCGGTTTAACACAAACTACCTGGGACCATCTCGCAGCGGGCATTGTCGGGACAGGGGTGAATTTCGCGTTGTTTTTGGATAAGGAAACAGTGGTGAATCTTGAATCAGGAGCGTTTACCGGCTTTCAACCAACACCAACGGGTCAAGCTGTTGATGCTTTTTCCAAAAACCCGGGGAAACAATTATTTGAGAAAGAAGTATCCGGGGCATATTTATATCAGCATTTCAATCATTTAGTAAATACAAAAGCTATTGATCATCCGCAGTTGCGTGAAACCGCGGATCTTAGTTATGTAGCACAAAAGAACATTCCGCAAGTTTCTGCTATTGCAAAGGAGCATATGAGACGCTCAGCAGCTTTTGTAGCTACGCAAATTGCCGGCATTGCATCGTTCAAAAAGCAACCGCTGACTTTTATTATGCAAGGAAGTCTCTTTTGGAAAGGCCGCGATTACAAAGAAACTGTTGAGGAATATGTAAAGCACCTCTTGCCTGACTTTAAAATCAACTTTATTGACGTTGCAAACAGCGATATCCTCGGAGCCGCGAAATTGATTGCTTAATAGACATAAATACTTCTCGACAATCTCCAACAATCCACTTATAATAAATCTATGATCATAGCGAATGACATCAAAGTTCCTCTGGATGTTTTAGAAGAAAATAAAAATACCTATATTCAAAATTATTTAACAGCAACACAAAATACTGGGCGGTTGATGTTATTTGCCGGAGATCAAAAAATTGAGCATTTGAATGATGATTTTTATGGCGAGGGCATTACACCTGAGAATAATAGCCCGGAACATATGTTCCAAATAGCAAGCAAAGGAAAAATCGGGGCATTTGCTACTCAGCTTGGTCTCATTGCAAAATATGGCATGGATTATCCTTCGATTCCATATATTGTTAAACTTAATTCCAAGACAAATCTTGTTAAGGCAGAACAAAAAGATCCTATCAGTAATCGTTTTGTCGGCATAGATCCACTTATAGATTTCAAAAAAAATAGTAAGCTCAATATTATTGGCATTGGCTATACTTTATATCTCGGCAGTGAATACGAATCTGAAATGCTTGCTGAAGCAGCAAGATTGATTTACACAGCGCATACGTACGGATTACTCACCATTATCTGGGCATATCCGCGGGGGAAAGCAGTGAAAGATGAAAAAGACCCGCATATCATTGCAGGAGCCGCAGGAGTAGCAGCATGTTTGGGAAGTGATTTTGTCAAAGTAAATTATCCCAAAAAAGAGGGAATTTCATCAGCAGATGCATTGAAAGAAGCAGTTGGAGCAGCTGGCAGAACACAACTCATCTGCGCGGGCGGCGCGTCAATGGATGTCCCGGCATTTTTACAAACTTTGCATGATCAGATCCATATCGCAGGAACAGCCGGCAACGCAACAGGAAGAAATATCCATCAAAAACCTCTAGAAGAAGCAGTACGCTTTTGTAATGCCATTGCTGCGATGACTTTTGATGATAAAAGTGTCGAAGAGGCACTAGCAGTTTATAATTCTAATTCATGAATATTGACCATCAGCCTTACTTCTTCATTATGCTTTCATGCGGCGAATCTAACAAATTTCTAATTACTAATTTCTAATAAAGATCCCATCAAATTAGGATTTAAAAAATTTGTTTTATGATTACACAATTTAATATTAAAACCATCCAAGACGCTGATATTCAAAATCAGAAAGTCCTTGTCCGTGTTGATTTTGATGTTTCTTTAGGATTGAACCACCAGATTGCAGATGATACGCGCATGCAACAGTCTTTACCTACAATAAAGTATTTGCTGGAACGCCATAACAAACTCATTTTAGTTTCAAAACTCGGCAGGCCAAAAGAACGTGATCCGAAATTCTCTCTACAAATAGTCCGCGATAAACTAGCAACCTATGTACCTGACTACAATATCATGTTAGTCAACGACTTTCTTACTGATACAGACGTTTTTGCAAAACAAACAGAAAAAGATATTTTACTATTAGAAAATATCCGCTTTTATCCTGAAGAAAAGAAAAATGATCCGGAATTTGCAAAGAAGCTCGCTTCCTTAGCGCAAGTATATGTATTGGATGCATTTGCCATGGCACACCGTTCTGAATCGTCTGTTGTAGGTATCGAAAAATATCTCCCCTCTTATGCCGGGTTACTTTTGGAAAAAGAAATCAATGCTATTTCCCAAGCAATGAACAACCCCAAAAAACCAGTTATAGCAATTATCGGCGGAGCAAAGATCTCAACAAAATTACCACTATTATTTAAACTCACGGAAATGGCAGATTACCTCTTACTTGGCGGCGGCATTGCCAATACATTTTTAGCAGCTCAGGGCATACAAATTGGAAAAAGTCTAGTAGAACCAGGACAAGAAGATGCAGTCAAACAAATTATGCAGCATGCTATCAGCAAGCAAACAACCATTCTCCTGCCTCAGGATGTTATTTGCGCTACTGATAATACAGCAACTTCAGGAACAGAACTCGGAATAAAAAACATTCCCGCAGATAAAGCAGTTTTTGATATTGGTCCCGAAACACAAGCAATTTTTGGCAAAGTGATTAATCAAGCAAACACTATTATCTGGAACGGCCCAGTCGGCTATACAGAAAACCCGGCATTCACTCGGGGAACAGATTTTCTTTATTATGCCATTGCAGAAAATGATCACGCCTATTCCCTGGTTGGCGGCGGCGATACCCTGGCAAGTATTTCGAAAAAAGAATATCTGGATAAAATTTCCCATATTTCTACAGGCGGCGGCGCAATGCTGGAGTTCATTGAAAAAGGAACCTTACCGGGGATTGAAGCATTGAAAGAAACAATGAATCTCAACGTTTAATATTCGCGATTACTATTGCTCCAATAATACATGCTCCACCTACTATCTGATACGCATTTGGAATTTCTTTGAAAAAGAGTATGGCAAACAATGGTGCGAATATGAGTTCTGAAGAGACAACAATTGCTCCGACATTAATATCAAGATATTGAAATCCAACTAAGCTTAAATAACAAATAATAACAACCACCAAACCAAATAATAGAGAGATTAACACACTCAAAGATGATAAGGGAGGAAAATTTGTTTGGTGAAAGAAAAGTAAAAACAGTATTGTTATCACAATCCCCCCAAGCATTTGCGTAGTTATGAGAACAAACCTCTCAATATGATTGCCCAAAAACTTTCTCATACCCACATTTATACCAGCGAAAACTCCGGCAAGTAAACCATACACTAAACCTATGTTCACACTTTTAGTTGAAAACGGCATTGCAAAGAAAGCTAGTCCGACAAACAGCAAAATGGCACTTAATATTTTTAGCTTTGTTAATTTCTCTTTAAAAAAAACATACCCTATCACATAACACAACGCAATTGAAGAACTATACATAGCAAACACGGCGACCGCTATTTGTGTATGCAAAAATGCTAAGGTCAAGAAAATGATACTTAGTGGATAGGGGATGCAGTAGAAAAAAACAAGCTTTCTTTTACTTTTTGGCACTGACCATTTGGTTTTAAGAAGAAAAACAGCAAGTAAAGCCAGCATAAACGCACTTGTATTACGTAAAAATATTTGCTGAAATGTTCCTAATTGCTGTGTCTGTAAAACCCGAACAAATATGCCGTATAAACCATATAGTAACCCGCATAACAGCAAAGACCCAACACCTTTAAAATTATTCATTTCCGTTATTGTATAATAGGAGTATCGCCAATTGATAGCAGATATCCTACATTATGACAAAAGAACATGCATACAAAATATTCAAGCTTCTTGAACAACACTACCCTCAAGCTAAGATGATTCTGAAATGGTCAAATCCTTGGGAACTTATGGTCGCTATTATTCTCTCCGCGCAATGTACTGATGTCATGGTAAATAAAGTTACAGCTGTAGTTTTTCCAAAGTACAAGAAAGAGAAGCAAGAATTAAGAAATAAGTATCAAGGATACGAAGAAAAAATAAAATTACAGAAAGAACAGTTGATTGAGATAGTAAACTTTGCCTTTGTGTCAATAATAGAATTGGAACAAGACGTTAAATCAACAGGCTTTTACAAGAATAAGGCAAAAAATGTTCAGGCTGCGGCAAAAGTAGTTCTTGAGAGATACAATGGAGTGTTTCCAGAGACTATTGCGGAACTCTTAACAATTCCCGGTGTTGGCAGGAAAACTGCGAATGTTTTTTTGGGTAATGCATATCATATCTACGAAGGTATTGCAGTTGATACCCATGTCATAAAACAAGCCCAAGCTCTAGGATTAACAAAAGAAACTAAACCCGAAAAAATTGAGAAAGATTTGATGGAATTGTATGATCAAAAGGACTGGTTCAAGCTCACATATATGCTCATTGAGCATGGAAGGAATGTACGAAGAAGGATGTCAGATAGGATTGTTTGTGGGAAAAAGGATTGTACCTTGTGTAGTAAATAAATTCTATTTCTTCCCCAAATTCACATACACTTCCTGATCAGTTGCCAAACTCGTCACATAGGAACTCACTCCAGTACCACTGGTAACATTCTGTGAGGCGTTAATTGCCTTATAAATATCTGGATAGGTAAATACTAGGGCAAAGGGATCAGCGTCTGTTCCCGGCTGTTTAAAGAGCTTCAGGTCATAGTGTAGTATGGGGTTACGTAAATCAATGCCTTGGGTAAATTGGTACTGTACACGAACCTGCTTTGTTGCACCGGCGGGAACGGTAATTAAAAATCCATACAAAGTTTTTTTCTGTTCTATACTTTTTTCAACTTCAATACCAGGAGGAGGACGAAAGCCTTTTTCCTCATAGAACAAAGGATCCGTTACAGCATTTGCCAATTTTTGTTTTTGCCCGTCAATATCTATCTCTGTTAAAGCGGCAGTTTGGGGCAACACAAAACGTACATAATTTTTATAATCCCCTCCCGGCCATTGATCTTTCTTGCTGGTATTTTTATACGTCACAGTGACCTTTCCGGATAATACCCCTGCAGAATCTAATTGCATTTCTTGCTTCATACTTCGCTGTAAAAAATAATTTGATTTATTTACTCCAAGATTTGCTTCATTGATTCCAAGAAAATCATTGATATTGCCATTTCCCTCTTGCCGCGCATCCCACAAGGAAGATGAAAAGCCATTGACTATAGAAAGGTTTTGCAAAGCAGAATCCGTCAGAGAAAATAACATATGTTTTTGTTTCATAGCATTCACTGTATTCGCAAACAATGTTTGATACGCTATATGTTTATCTGTTTTGAGCTTATTCTGCAAAGCAATAAATAAATCTTTGAGAAAATCTTTTTTTTGACTAGAACCTGGAAAGAAATTTTTCTCTGCATGCTTTTCAGTGAGAAGAAAAAAATTATCAGCAGTAACTGTTTCGTTATATTGAGGTACATATACTGATCCTATTGCAGATAAGATAGTTTTTACATACGATAAATCTATAGCAATAATGCCGTCTACATTTTTGCCTGTTTCATGTTTTAATAGATTTGAAACCGACACACCATTTCCGGCAAAATCCACATCAAAGTTACTATCCCGCATATATAGATGCACCAAAGGCATGTAGCGGCGAATGGCAAACGGCGGTTCTATATGTTCCTTCAATTGTCCGTCAGCATCATATACATCATGCACACTCAACTCTCCCGGTTTTCCTTTATCTATATCAATTAATCCATATGATCCGATAAATCCCCCACCCGGACGAAGCTCCATATTGTTTTGAAAAAGAACTAGATATGTCTTCTGCTTATCCATTCCCATAAGTTGAGGCAAAACAGGCAATATGCCCGCAAATCGCGCAATATCTTTATTTATTTTTTGCAGTTTTGCTTTATAGTCACTTGGAATATCCGATCTGAACTCCAGCATTTGCAAATTGATAATCGAATGCCGCAATGCATCAGTAGCTGTAATAAAATCCGTTTGAGGGTTTATTGATTTACCTTCAAGTATTTGTTTAAAGTTTTCTATTGCTGTAACTCCTTTAAGAAAGGTTCCTGAAATTAATCTGCCGGTTTCAATATGATATCCAAGATCATCAATGATTTTTTTCTGCCCTATTAAACCCAATTCATATCCGACAATCGGTTCTGTATGTTGCGCAAAAGAAAAACTTTTCTCCGCAATCTGCGAATTCTGCTTTGTAGAAGTAATGCTCCCTTTCTCCAGGTCTGCTTTCGCATTCTCTATAGTTTGTCTTCCGATTACTCCTGCAGTAAGAAACAAAATAATAGGCAGAAGCAGCATACTGAGTAAACCAAAGAATAAACTTAACCCAACAATAAACCAATTTTTATTTTTTTGTTTCTCACTACTGGCTTTTTTTTCTTCGGTGAATAATTGCTCAGGCGGAGTATAGCTATCGCTTTGCTGTTGACGCAAAGCAACTATTTTTTTGTAAAAAAGTTTTGTTTTCTCAAGTACGGGATAGTCCTCCGGCAAAAGATACGTTCCCTCCCATAGTGTGGTTTCCTGCTTTTGCATAAGATGTTTCTTGGAGTTGGAGAGAAAATCAATATGGACTAGCGGATCTATTTTCTGTATTGCATGGGCAACCATAAGTTCTGTCACTGTATGTTTTGGAAATAATAACGAGACTTTTGTCTGTTCATGAATTCCAAAGATTGATTGCAAAATATGGCTAATTATATCAGGATAATAGACAGGCTGCATTTCCCGCAAACCCATATCAGCTAATTGCATGATGCCGGTTAACCCTGCCTTATATAAGATTTTGTCAAGAGAGCTTAAGTTTTTATTCTGCAGTTTCTGTCCAAAGATATTCCCAAGAATTATTGCGTATGCATTATTATTTTCGGATATGCTATGATAAAAGATTTGGGCATTTATAATATGCATGTCAGTAATAAATACGCATTTTATCTTCTCCTGGTCTGCTTTTTTCAATAAACCGGGCGCCAAATCAACAAATTCTGTTTGAGAATCCACGACATACACAATCAAGGAGTACTTCTCTTCCGGAATTTCGGGTATGCGTTTGAAAGGAATATATACAAGATTCATACTTGTCGCCGGCTCTTCACTGCTCACTAATACAGTCGGCAATTCTTTTTTGATCTTTTCATACAAACCAATACCAATATCTCCTGCCCTGTCAACAATCAGAATTGGTGCTGCTGTTATGGTAGTTACTTGTTCTGAGATAAAAGTTGGGTTAGTCATAAGTATTAAATTCGAATGTCCTTTCTTGTCATTGCGAGGAGCTCACGATAGCGACGTGGCAATCTTCTAGCAGAAGACTCCATGAGATTGCTTCTCCGTCAACTGACGGATCGCAATGACAAAAAAGGTAGATTTTCTTAACTAATTGTAGGTAACTTATAAGAGGTTGTCCAGGGCGCGGTTGACGTAGGAGTCAGCTTGTTTGTTTTGTTCACGAGGTATGTGGGTAAAACTAAACTCTGCGGGAATCTTTTGCATTTTTTGCCTGGCAACAAGGAGTAAGCGCTGCATAGCAACATGTTTCACTTTCCACAAACCCATAATCTGGGAACAAACCAATTTTGAATCCATAAAAAAATTAATTTTCAAACTCTCCCCCAGTTTATCCTGGTTGTTATACACCCAATCCAAAGCTTCTATCACCGCAGTGTACTCTGCGACGTTATTTGTTGTAATCCCAAGTGTTTTCCCAAATCCAGCAATTTCATTCCCTTCAGTATCAGTGATATATACTCCAGATGCCGCGGGACCAGGATTACCACGAGAGCCACCGTCTGTGAAAATGTTGATTGTTTTATGTTTTATCATATGTTACTTAATTCTTTTCTAAATAGCTTAATCCAAAGTACAATAAATACTCCCAACTCTGATATTCCCGTAATTATAGCAGAAGCGATATATCCATATTGGGGAATAAGTATAAGATTCAGGATAATATTTACAATCAAAGAGAATAAATAGACATATGCCAAAAACTTCTGCTGTTTTTTGGTAATCAAAATCCACTGCATGATACTTGTTGCAAAAAAGACAGGTAATGATAGTACGAGTAAACGTAACGGGACAGATGCCGGGGCAAAATCAGGTTTTATGAGATGTATAAACGGCGATATAATCCACATGACAGCTACAAGCGGCAAAGCAAGCAATATAAACACGCCAATGTATTTTTTTATGTTTGTTTTTTGGATTCTGTTATTTTTTTGGTCTACTAGGAGTTTCGGGTATAATGCGTTGGATAAAAATAGCGGGAGTGCAATAAGAAAGTCAAAAAATTTGTATGCCAGATCATATAAAGCTACATCTGTGGATGAACGAAGTATTGATAACAAAAAGATATCAATGCGAAAATAGATTAAGTTAAATACAAGCAGCAAACCAATAGGTAATGTTTCTTTTGATAATCGTATGAAGAACCTGGTGTCAAATTTAATTGGCAGCAATGCTTCCTCTGTAAAGAATAGCGCAACAGCAGCTTCTGCAACGGCAGCGATGAGAAAACTTATGAACAACGAGTTGAAAGAAAGGGAATAGGCGACAGTAAAACTCACACCAATTACTGTTACTACAGCGCCGATAAACGAAGATAATACAAAGTACTGGTATTTAAGTTCCCGTTGAAAGATCGCGAGCGCGGTGTAGAGAATAGCTTCTGTCAAAATGGTAAAGGAGAATAACGCGATGCCAATGCGCACAGCAGGAGAAAATCCGGTATGGAGAAGAGGATTATACGGTAAGAAGAATGTGCTGAGATTGACGATAACGATAAGAAGCAAACCAAGAGAAATACGTGAGTATAATAAATCACGAAATCGCAAACGATTCTCTTCATGCTGCAAAAAGATTGCATTGAACCCAAAGTCTGCAATCAGATAGAACAGACTGACAAACGCAGTAACTTTAGTAAAATCTCCGTAGACATTAATAGGGAAGTGACGCGCGATCAGAAGAATGATCAAGACTGTGGAGCCGGAAGAGATTAATCTAGCCAGAACCTGGTAAAGCGTATTTTTCGCAATATTTATCCCGTACATTATACTGATATTGTAGCACGGACGAAGAAAATAATTTATTTAAATACTCCAGCACAACCCCAAAACCAAAGCCAACAACATTTGCCCTTGCTGTAATGTTAAAAAGTAATGGTCAAACATTCCTAAGATACAAATTGAAAGTAACGCAATTAGGAGAAATCGGGCGTGAACAGAAATTGCATGTCTAATCGTTAGATACAAGAACCACATACATATCCCAAATCCTACCAATCCAATTTCCGATGCGAGCAGTAAAAAAATATTATGTACCGGCTGCAACAGCAGTACTGAACCATTTGTTTTGCTGTAGAAGGGAAGCGCTGGGAGAAAATTATTGAGACCTACGCCGAAAAAAGGATGTGTCGCAATCATAGATATCGCTGAAGTAAATAAACTTACACGTGAAACGATAGATTCATCGCCGAGAGATAAACCCAAGAATCTGTCACGGAGAAACGGAGTTATAAGAATACCCCCTATTACTAAACCCGTCAGAAAAAAAGTAAGGCTTATCCGGATTTTGAGAATAGTATTTAGTATTTGGTATCTAGTACCCCAAGGGTACTTGCTTCCCCGAATCGGCGTATTAAGTATTTTTTTACTGTAATGAGAAATCACTAGAAAACCAATTATTAATAGCCATAGAATAATTGCAACACGACTTAAGGTCAAAAACAAAACAATTGTTCCTAATCCGAGAACTATAAACGGAAACAATGTCTTTATACTTAATACTCTATACTTAATACTTAATTTATCCGAGTATTTGAAATTGGGTATTTGAAATTTGAAATTTGAAATTATGATAATCATAGATATTAAAAGGTATCCAGCAAGTACATTCGGGTGAGAGAAGGTCCCATACGGCCGTAAAACAAGCGCGCCGTTCATTGAAGCATTTGCTATACCTGGTGTCTGTGCATTAAAGGCACGTTCACCAAGAAAATAAAAAACGCCGCCAAGTGACTTATGAGTTACAAACTGAAAGATAGCTAACAAACTTTCAAACAAAACACCCAGTGAGAAAACCTGGATTGCCGCGTCGTCCGCCAGTTGGCGGATTCCTCGCAAAGACGTAAAATGTCGTATTTCAAAAAAATTCGCTATATAAAAACCAAATAAAACAAACTCTATCATCCTTAACAATCCATACAAACCAGCCAGCGGGTTTTGCGAGAGTATAATGCCAAGAATAGTAATAAATATTAGGAAGACACTAAGCAGGGCATTTCTTTTTGGGGCAATTTTTAAATCATCAATACTTTGCGGAAACTTGTTAAGAAACCCAATACAACACGCAGACAATTTCGTTTCAAGAATATCTTTCTTCAAACACGATCTAGCAAACCATATAAGCAGGAGTAAAGTAATGAAAATATCTGTAAAGTAAATAGTAGGGGAGAGATAATCACTGCGTTGTCCTTGAACAAAAGCAAAATCAGGCCAGAAGTGGCGGCCAAATTGTGTAGGCAATAATAGAAGGGTGAATGAAAGGAGAAAACGTTCGAGGTTATATTTTTGGTTTGATAACCAAAACTCTGTCACGGCCTTCTCCCATAGATTCTGATGTAACTTGCTGATCATCTTGCAGCATCAGATGGACAACTCTGCGCTCCCATGCTTTGAGTGACGGCAGGGTTCTTTCTTGTTGGTCTGCCAATACTTGTTCTTTTGTTTGCTGTACCAATTGCTCAAGTCTTTCTGTTCTGTTCTTTTTGTAATCGCCAATTTCAATTGAAATTCTCACAAACTTTCCCAAAGCTTTTGCGATACACAAAGATAAAATTAATTGTAATGCTTCAAGTGTCTCTCCATGATACCCAATCAACATGCCGCTATCAGGTGTTGTTAAGATGATTTCCGCGCCTTCTTCCTGTGCTACAATTTCAAAGTCAGCATCAACGCTTAAAACATCTAAGAGTTTTTTCGTTGTGTCGTTGATGATTTTTTGTTCTTTCTTATCCATTTTTATTTTTTTTCAATTTGGCAACCCAGGCGCTCATTCCGCCCCATCCTTGAATTCTGTATTGCTGTATGATACCAAAAAGTGTGAAAGTAATCCAGTACAAAGTTAAGCCTATGGGGAAGTTATATGAAAAGAATCCGATCATCAAGGGGAAAATATACATAGACTGCGTCTGGAATGCTGACGCAAAGTCATCCTGTTTCTTAATTTCTTCAGCTTTTTTATCCTTCGGGTTAATTTTTTTTCCTGTTACTTCTTCCGCGACTTCTGTGGGAGGCGGCACGAACATCATTTTAGACTGGATAAATTGGAAAAAGGCTGTGGCAATAGGGAAGAGTAAAATGAGCGGACCATAGCTTGCGATAAGATGCGAAGGGCCTTGCCCCAAAGGAATACCGAAAAAGTGCTGATCCCAGATATGCGTTAAATGTAATTGCTTAAAATACAGAATTTTATTTATAGACGCAGCTGCAGTATTTGTCTTCACTACCTCCTGAAGCACTGAATATAATCCCCAGATAATCGGCAACTGAAAGATAACAGGAATACATCCCGCTACCGGATTAACACCGTGCTCTTTATAAAGCTTCATTGTTTCAGCTTGCAACATTTTTGCGTCCCCTTTGTGTTTGTCTTTTAATTTATTTAAATGGGGAGCTAGTGATTGCATTTTTTTTGTTGATTTGAGTTGCGCGGCAGTTAAGGGATAGAGGATTAAACGAATAACAATAGTTAAGACGATAATGGAAAATCCAAGTGCATACGGAATATGTAAAGCAATAAGTCCCTGATAAATCCCAACAAGGACATTGATAATAGGCCAGACCAGGACTTCGTTAAAGATAGTTGGATTGTTCATAATATAAATTTCTAAGATCTAATTCCTAATTTCTAACAACATGACAAAGGAATAAATGTTTTTGAAATTGAAATTTTCATTAGGTATTAGAAATTAGATATTTGTCATTCTTAGAGAAGGGTTGACATTGCACCAAACGTTTCATCGCCATATAACTTCCCCTGATTATACCATAATTATTTATTGCTTGTCTCGCATATTCAGAGCAGGAAGGGGAGAAACGACACAAAGACTTTTGCCCGAGGATTGTTTTGAGAAAAGGAGAAATAACAAGTTGATAAATAGAAATGAGAAAGATGAAAATGTACTTCATAAAAATGACTATCGTCTTTGCGATCCCCCGATTGAATCGGGGGAGAAGCAATCTCGACTGGATTGTCCTCCAAGAGGACTTGCTTCCCCGAAGCGGCGCCGCGTTATTCTGCTTTGCAGAATTCCTCGCAATGACGTATTTGATTTCAGCTTCAGTTTGGAACTTTTATTACTCCTGCCTTCTGAAAAATTTCATAGAGCGAAGTTCGAAATACTTCAGGCTTTTGTTCTCGCGCGAGCGCTTTCATAACAAACAGCATATCATATCCTGTTTGTAACGCGGGATGCAATTCTTCAACAATTGCGCGGAATCTCCGCTTCAATCTATTACGTACAACTGCACGCTTATCAATTCTTTTAGAGACAATGAACCCATAGGTATTATGCTCCAGAGTATTCTTTGCAAGTTTTAATATAAAAAAGGGGGTATGTATAATTGAAGCGTTGGTCAATCGATTACTTGAAGATAACCTTAATGAACGTTTAAACATTATGCGGAAAGTGTCGTTCTTTGTTTTGCCCGTCTTCTTCTAAGAACTTTTCTCCCACCATGGCTTGCCATGCGATTAAGAAATCCATGTTTGCGTTTGGTTTTCAGTTTTTTAAGTTTTGCTGTAACTTTTTCCATTATGGAGAATTATAGCATAAAGAAAAATCTCGCGCTTGACAAAAAGTTATCCACATTATACTTTCTTTAGTATGGTACTAGACTTAGCAAAACTATGGAAAGATGTCCTCAGCGACATAAAAATTGAAGTTTCAGTAGGGACATTTACTGCGCTGTTCAAACCGACAGCGCTTCTTTCTCTTGAAGAGAACACTGCTACCATTGCCGCTTTGTCTCCCACACATATTAATATGATACAAAAAAAATTTGAATCACTGATAAAAGAATCACTTAAAAAACATATAGGCAAAGAGCTCTCGCTTGTCTTTGTTCCCAAAAACGTTACGCCAACACAACCTGAAAAACAACAACCCTCAACTCCTTTATTTCCGGAAGAAAAACAAAAACCGCAACCAATTGGTCATCTACCGCGGGTGAGAGCGGATTATACCTTTGCAACTCTGGCTGTGTCAGAAGCCAATAAATTGGCATTTGTTTCAGCAGAAAATGTCGCCAAGCATTTAGGGCAGTCATACAATCCGTTATTTATTTATGGTCCTGTAGGAACAGGGAAGACACATTTGATGCAGGCAATAGCCAATGACGTCTACCAGAAAAATCCTGATACCAAAATCATCTATATAACCAGTGAGGAATTTACTAATGAAGTAGTTGAAGCAATCCGTCATAATGACACAGCACGGATGAAACGCAAATTCCGTTCTGTGAAACTTCTGATCATTGACGACATTCAATTCATTGCAGGCAAAGAAAAAGTGCAAGAGGAACTCTTCCATACTTTTAACAGTCTGATCGATGGGGGAGGGCAGATAGTATTGTCATCTGACAAGCCGCCAAGTGAAATCAAAAAACTGGAAGCGCGTTTGTCGTCACGTTTTGCCGGAGGATTAACAGTAGATGTAGAAGCGCCTGATTTTGAATTGAGAACTGCCATTCTTTTAAAGAAGGCAGAAAAATATGGATTTGATTTACCAATGGAAGTAGCGCAAATTATTGCAGAGAAAGAACAAGATGTCAGATCTCTGGAAGGCGCGTTAATGAAAATTATCACTAAAGCGAACTCTACAGGGCAGCCTATCACCTCTACAATGGCCGCAGGAACGCTGCAAACAATCAAAGATGATAGTAACCGCATCCTCCACCCCGATGACGTGATTAAGACCATTTGTGAGATGTATAAAGTGAAGACCACTGCTTTAAAGGGACCTAAGAGAGATGCTGCGTTAGTAAAAGTAAGGCAATTTGCTATGTATATTTTAAAAACAGAACTTGACATGACACTTGTCGAGATTGGTAATCTCATCGGGGGACGTGACCATACAACGGTCATGTATGGTATAGGTAAGATTGAAAAACTTATCCCCATTGAACCTAAAATTAATGGGGAGATTATGGGGATAAAGCAACAATTGCGTGGATAACGTTATCCACAAACAGTTTATAATTACTTCTTAACAATTTATCCCCAAAGTTATCCACCAGTTATCCCCAAGAAATTTAGCCTTGATCTCTTGCTTTTTTCCACTTTTCCCGATACACTACTACAACTACAAATAGATATATCGAAAGACAGAGAAATATGAAATTGCATGTATTATCAGAAAACTTACAAAAGAAATTATCTTTCGTTAACCACGCAGTTTCATCCCGTAGTCAACTCCCTATCCTTCTTCATGTATTACTGGAAACCAAAGAAGGAAGATTACACATTTCCGCGACAGATTTGGAAATCGGGATTGAAACAAAAATTCCCGCAAGCATTGAAGAAGAAGGAGGAATTACCGTTCCTGCTAAGTTATTTTTGGAGTTAATCAACTCAATTTCAGCAGATAAGATTACCCTGGAGACAAAAGAAACAACCCTTGAAGTGATTGGCGGTAGGACAAAAAGTAAATTGCAGGGAATGAATAAAGATGAGTTTCCTTCTTTGTATGAAGAAACAGGTGAAGAAATTATGCGTTTACACACAGACGCATTAAAGAAAAATTTCTCACGCGTTGTGTTTGCCGCGAGTATTGATACAACCCGTCCTGCGTTAAGCGGAGTATTAATTAAAAAATCTGAAACTGGTTTTTTGATCGTTGCGACAGACGGATATCGTTTGAGTTTACAAAAAAACGAAAATACAAACGGAATAATGAAATCAACTGAATTAAGTAAGCCTTTGCTTATGCCTGCACGGGTAATTCGGGAAGCGATTGGTTTGAAAGACGGTGACAACGTGACGTTATTTGTTTCTCAAACTAGTAACCAGATTCTTTTTCAGCAGGATGATACTGTGTTAATCGGCAGATTGATTGAAGCGGAATATCCAAATTATGAAAAGATATTACCTAGTGATTTTTCAACAAAGGTCTTTTTTGACAGAGAAGAAATGCAGAAAGCAATCAAAACCTGCGCAATTTTTGCCAGAGAGACAGCAAATATTGTGAAGCTGTCTTTGAAGAAGGATATGGTAGTTGTTTCAGCAAATACACCCGCGGTCGGTGATAATATTGTGGAAGTTGAAGCAAAATTGCAAGGAGAAGAAAATGAAATCGCGTTCAACGCGAAATATTTACTGGATCTTTTTGCCAATGTCGATGCAGAACAAATGTCTTTTGAAATGTCAGGCCCTCTAAATCCCGGAGTTTTCAGAATAGCAGACGACCAAAATTTCCTCCATCTAATCATGCCAATTCGAACGCAGGGGTAAAGTATTATTGATATTGAATTTCAAAGTTTTGGATTTGTTGATCTGTGATTCCTAAAGATTTTAACCAGTCCAAAAAATTCTGTTTAGATTGATTTTTGTCTCCATTCAGAGTAACAGTAAACGCAAAATGATTAGCCGAACTATTAAACGCGCCTTTTACAGAAAAATCAGAAGTATCATAAGGAACTTGATTGTAGAGATATAGATCGGGTTCATTTTTCTTACTCCAATCTGTGTTTTGTTGACTCGCGTTGTCGTTATAGACTGGATCATCAGCCTTGCCTGTTGTAAAACTGAATGTTTGTGAATAGGAAGTCTGAGGATAATTAATCATATATGTATATGTTGTGCCGGGTGAGATACGTGATGAAAAAGTAACAAGAAGCTTATTAGCATCAGCAGTTGTTGTAAAGGGAACAATTGGTTGTATGGAGAAAATAACATCAGCGGGGGAAATATTCTTGTTAAAGATTAGACTAAGTGTCTGAATTGCCGCGACCTCAGCAGCCTTGTTAACAGGATCTGTTTCTGTTACCTGAATAGCATTACTTGATAGAGGAGGAATATTTACAGGTGTGGGTGTGGGTATAACCGGGGGAGTTCCCTTACTATTTTTAGAGCTAACTAAAATAATACTGCCAATTATGAGAAACAGCAATAAAATTCCTCCTATGATAAATACTATTCTTTTTTTCATAGTATCGATGAGTCTTTTCGTAAGAACCCTAAATAGTGTAACCCATATTCATCTCCGGTAATATATGTTTCTTCACCCACTGTTCCACTACCACCATTTGCTTCCGCAACCGTAAAATGTCCTGGGCTAGGTATTGAAACAACAACTGCAATATGTGTATTCCATAATGGAATATCACCAGGTTGTATTGTTTGTGTTCCTGCCGCATACCATCTATAACCAGATACATTATGACCGTAATCTTGCTGAAGAGAATTTGGATTATTTGGTAGTTGTTTTCCTATTCCTAAAGAAAGTGCTTGTACAAACCCCGCGCATTGTAATTTCCCGTTCCATGCCTGATTTGTGTTTAGATGAAGCCAAGCGATTACATCAGTAATTTTGTTTCCGGAATTTATTGCATCAATACAACTCTGTGTACTTGTGCTTACGATAGCATATCCCCGTATAGGAAAATTAGTAGCAGGACAATGGGCATCAATCGCTTTAGCAAGGGTGTGGGCGTAATCAGCAAGCGCATTTCCTGAACCCACATTCCCTCCCGTGCTTTGACCGCTGCATCCTGATTGTGGATTCACAGGAGCAGTGCCTACAACAGTATTCACGCAGTTGCTGGGTGTTTTGGCAAATGCCTGATGTAGAGAAAAGGAAACAAAAAGAAGAGCAAATAATATAAAGACGGGAAGAAAGTTTTTTTGCATATTGTTATTTTAACACCCTTCAGCCAAATCTGGAACAGTAATTCCTTGCTGCTTGAGAGTATAACTTCTGAAAAATGTTACCGGTAGTTTGCATACGCCATCTTGGCTCATTCCTTGAGACTTAAACCATGCTACTGCGTCAGACATTGCTTTCTTAACATCTGGAGAGTCAATCTGTACCTGAAATTCGTCAGCGACACGGATATAAATCACTTGAAAGGTATCTGTAGAATACACAGTATCTGCATCCGGTTGTTGCGTAGCGATAATAGCCGCTTTTGTTTGTTGATCCGTCTGGGTTAACGGTTGTCTGTTTTCAAGTAAACTTACTGCTTTTTCCAGCTGCTTATCTTCAACAATTGGCTGTGGATTAGTTACTGCTATAGGTGTTGGTGTGGGAAGAATTCCGGGTAGCAGGGATATATTTTTCCGTGAAGATAATAAGCTGACTATACCCAGAACAATGAGTAAAATAAAACAAATAGCACCTATGATAATATATTTAAACCTCATAATTATGGTACACAAATTGTTCGACCAAACCGTCTTGTTGACCAATAAGCAAAACTATTGCCAAGCTTTGCATTGTAACCCACAGCATTAACAACTTGTGTTTGCCAATCAACGTCACCATGATCAAAATGATCATGCGGACCGTCATTTTTACCTCGCCCCATTTGAAAATTTCCCCAGGCATGCGCCGGATCATAAGGATCATAGAGTTGTTCAATGTTTGGATCATATGCACTTTCATTTTTAACGATAACATCATACCAGCAATGGAAATGTTTATGATCTTGCGCGTCAATCACTGCTGCAAGACCATTCAGCGTGTAATCACAAATTGGATCTCCGAAATTTTTCGGACTGAAAACACTATTATTTGCAAAATCAAAGAGATATCTGTCTCTGATAAGTTGGAGTGCACGATCAGAGGTTTTAGGACAAATAGTAGATGTTGCAGGGTGTCCTTTGCTTGCTCCGGTTCCGCTAGTCGCGGGAGGATTGCCTACGGGTATTGTCGCAGTTGCTTCTGATTGGTATTGTGTAGCATATACACGCGGCGCGATGATTAAAAAAATAATAGAGAAAAAGAAAAGGACAAGTACTTTCCGCATGCTTATATAATAGGCTAAAGAGAAGAAAAAATGCAAGGCATTTCTTGACAGCTTTCTATCCTGGTGCAATACTTGACTTATGAATCTGTCAAAACTCTCAGATACATTTCCTCCTAAAGTCTGGGCATTAATTATCTCTCTTTTTGCTATAGTCATCTTACTTATCGTTATTCTTACCGCTGATAACATGAGGCAGGGAAAGGGTATTTTTACAATAGTTCCGACTCCAACACCAATTTTAGTAAATTGGAAAGAGTATAATGACACAAATAACCAATACGCGATCAAATATCCTCAAACAATAACTCCTAGTATTGATCCAAGCGGACAAGATACAGTAACAACGTTTCTGTATACACAAGATAATAATGAGTATTCAATACAAATCTTACCTCCGGGTTCCGGTATTAGCGGCATACAAGGATACGCTGTCCCCAACGCTACAACTGATCAGAAAACAGTATACTATGGTGGGAGAAAATTTAAGCGAATTACCTGGTATGACAGTACAAAAAAACCTTTTTTAATCAGTGTTGTTCCTGATGAAGAGGGATTTGTTTTTTCCAGTTTTCAGATACATTTACCTGTGAACAATGCGCAGCAATATATAACGATATTTGATCAGATGTTATCTACATTAAAAATCCCACAATAACTTTTCTTTCATTTTTATTTAGGAGTAAGTATCGCGTAGGTACCATCCCACATTGAGTTGCGAGAGCCTGGTAATCCGTGAGTAAAATCATATCTGGATATGGTTGTATAATGATGAGGACTTGAGTCTGCAAAGAATATATTTTGACTATCTCCTCCTTTAATATCCATGATATGGTCAATAACACCGATAACGACTGGTTTACCACTGTTTGCTGTATCAATGATATTTTGTAGTGTTCTGCCGCCTTGTCCAACATCAGCGTTAAATCCAAAGTGATTCGCTGTATCAACAATTGTATGCCAACCCTGAAGACCGCCAACCTGAGGTGGTACAGGATTAGGAATATAGTATCCATGATCATATTCATACTGTAAAACATCTCCGCAAATAATTGGCTTGCCATGCGAGCCCCCATACGCGTTAATAACAGCGGCTATCGCGCATCCTGAACAAGATGAATAGCTCCATGAAGACCATTGGTTAGAATAATATTGTTTAGGATCCGCAGAGTCAATTCCTTTAATTACCGCGCTGGCATTACCTCCTGTACCTATCCCTTGGGCGTTTCCATAGACTTTATCAATAACGGTAATATCATTTGCAGTTGGTTGTAATTTTACGACAAATGTGTAGGGGCCTTTACCAAGGTCAGCTAGTCTCCAGGTAATAGTGTTATTAGCAAAAGTACGTTTATCAGTTATGGGATTAGGGGAAAGATATGTTGTGTTGAATGGTATAGGATTGGAGATAGTTACAGACGTGTCAGATCCTGCATAAGTTGCTGTTATTGTAAATGATATTGGTTGACCATTGTTGACGTGTTGCTGGTCAGGGGAGACATTTAAGGTAAGTCCGGGAACGGGTATTTGATTTCCCCCTATCACATCCCCATATGCAGTATTTGCGACATTGCTATTTGGTGTTGGCGTACTGAATGTAATGTGGAAAATATAATTATTTATTCCGTTAGTCACATCATGCGGAGGGTTATCAGCGAGTTTCCAGGTAATTGGTTCTGTCGCGCTATGGTTACCGTCAGCGCTCACGAATTTTGTTCCGGGGGGTGTCGGATCGTAAATATAGACAGGGAGTGGTTGGCATTGACTATCGCAAGCAGCATCAATTTCATAATCTATTTTGACTTCATTAGGGTTAGTAGGATTTGGAACAGTAGTTGGCCCTTTTAAGATAATAGTCAAGCCGGTAACTGGTTGATTACTGCTGTTTTGTTGCGCTTGCCATCCTAAAACAGCAAATAATATAATGAGAAAAAAGAGAAAAGCAATTATTATTGCTAGTGTTACCCATCCTAGAGGAGTTGCAAAAAACGCGATAATTCCTCCTCCTCCTGCAACTGCGAGTTCTGTCCCGGCAACCGTAGCTGCTTCTGCGCCGAGCGCGGCGCCTCCAATAATTTCTGGTGCGGCGGCTGCCGCGATGCCTGCTTCACCTGCGCCAAACGCTCCCAGTTCTGACATACCCATTTCGCCAAACGCTTCACTTTCTCCAGCAAATCCTCCTATTTCTCCCGCGCCTTCTGAACCCATACTACTGTATTCACTAAAGCCTTGAAATTCCGGTTCGAAGGGTTGTGTCTCATTGGCAAAGGGTTTATCTTCAGGAAAGGTATTTCTCTCATTCTGGAGAATCTTTTTTAACCAATCATTCGCTTTATCAATATAATTACCGCCGTTTTGGTGTTCTTTATCGGAAGGGTGATAAACGGGTTGGTTTAATGGATTATCTGTTGAGGAATCCATTTTTGACCGGATTTTTGTTTGTTGGAATTTAGAATTCTGTTGATCTTTTGGTAATTTACTAGTCTCTAGTTTATCATGAATCTCTCGTAATTGACGGTCCTGTTGGCTATAAACGGTAAGTTTTTTTCTCAGTTCCGGAGTAGAAAATCTCTCCGCAAAATGTTCTTTATATTGTTTTCGCTCATTATTATATATCTTTTCAATTTTTTCCGGATCAAGATTTCTATTGAGTAACTTTGCACGATTAATTTTTTTAGCAGCAGATTCATCCGCTTTTTTTAAACAGGCTTGATAGAAAGGATCTTCCTGTGGAGTTTGATACACAGTAGTTAATGCTTTTTGTTCATATGCTCTTGTTTTATCAGGATACCGTTTTCTATATATTTGTTGCGCTTTTTGCCCTATGCCTACAGTTTCTTCTTGTGACATATCTTTGTTCAAGCCTTTATTCGCTTTTTTTACTTCATCTGAAAAAATTTGAAGATAGTCATTATCTTGTAATAAGTGTTCGGTAATAGGAACGTCGACATGTATTCCATTTTTTTTAGCGATAATTCCAGCGATAAGTAAAGGTACTGTTGCTGCGTTAGCAATAGAGCTGTGGGCGGGTATCTGACTCGTTGGTATGGTTTGTGGAGATTCCTGGCGTAGTTCAGTCCATGCGTCTTCTATTTTTCTTCCTACATAAATATCTCTATCTTGAACTTCTCCCGGATGTTCATTGCACCATCTATCCCATGCTTCCAGCGAAGATACTTGTCCTGCGGTAGGATGTTCTTTAAGGAACGCTCGCCATTCTTGTATATATTCCTGTGCCTGTTGAGGATTTTGTTTAATAAATCCTTCAATTTCCGCGAAATCATTTACTGTTTTAAAATCTTTATTTTTTTCTGCAGTACCTGTGGACATAGGGTTTTTTACGTCTTTGCGAATCCTGAGAGTATCGAAGGGAGAAGCAATCTCGTAGAATTTAGTATCAATTACAAACAATGGGATTGCCGCGTCATTCGTTCCTCACTCCTCGCAAAGACGTAATCTCGTATTTATTATACAGATTTATTATCTGTTGGTGCAGGGGGTATTTGAGCCGATGGAGGAGTATAAGAAACTGCTTGCGCCGCGATATCTTGGCGTTTTTTAATTTCTTCAGGGTTTGATGTAATGATTTCATGTTCAAATGGTGCTGCGACGATCTGGATGGCCACATGGTTTTGTCCGGCAAAGAAAATACCTTCTCCTACACCTGATGACAGGATGAGTTGTTTTTCTCCTTCAGATAAATAAAAGGTTTTGGCAATAAGCTCCATTTCGGATGGACTTTCTCTCAGAAGCATTTGAATAGATGAATTAGTGAGAATAGCTTTGCCATAGTCGGAAGAGAGAAAATCTTCTACGTCTTGCGTTGCAGTAGTGAGACCTAAGTAATATTTACGGGCCCGTTTTGCAATGCCGAAGATAAATGACGCGCTGTCTTCATATTGCATGAGTATCCATGCCTCGTCGACAATAAGTAAGCGTTTTTTTAATGACTTTCTTACTCTAGTCCAGACGAAATCCAGGATTATATGCATAACAATTGGACGTAGTTCCTCTTCCAGACCGCGGATAGAAAAGACTGTGAGAGGATTTTGAATATCAAAATTTGACTGTTGGTTAAAAAGTCCTGACAAACTGCCTTTGACAAATTTTTCCATACGCAGTGCTAATTCTTCTGATTTTTCATCCTGCATGCCCATTAACGTGTTATACAAGTCTTCCATAATTGGCGGCTGCTTGTTTTGCGAGGCAGGATCTTGCGTAATACCTTTTAAGCGGTATGTTTCTACTAAAGCGCGGTCTAAAATAGCATCTAAGGACGCGCCGATATCTCCAAGCATAATTTTGAGAATGCCGTGCAAAGATAAGATCTTTTGTCCCAATTCATTTTCTCCTTCTTCATATACACCGGATAAATCAAACGGGTTGATTTTGATAGAAGAAGAAGGGGTGAAGAGTACCATTTCTCCTCCTAATGTCTCTGCCAGGCGGTCATATTCTGCTTCAGGGTCAATGACAATAACTTCTGTCCCGAACATAAATTGCCGCATAATTTCGAGTTTAATAAAAAATGATTTTCCTGAGCCGGATTTTCCAAATACAACCTCATTCGCGTTTTCCAGAGAAAAACGGTCAAAGATAATGAGGGAGCCGTTTTGCTGGTTCACGCCATACATAATGCCTTTATCCTGTGTTAAAGTCGCTGAGGTAAAAGGAAATGTGGATGCAAGAGAAGACGTATCCATATTTCTTACCATAAAGAGCCTGTCATGACCCAGAGGCAATGTTGTTTTGAAGCCTTCTTCCATTTGCAGAGTTGCTGTTTTGGCGGCTAATAACATAGAAGCAAGAGTGGTCATCAGGCGTTTGGATGATTCTTCCAGTTCTGGTAACGTTTCACCGGAAAGTGTGATATATAAACTGAATTGGAAAAACCGCTCAATACCTTTTGCCAGTTCTTCTTGTAACGCTAACGCGTCACTGAGTTGCGCTGTGACTTTGGGATCAATAACGCGTCCACCTTCTTCGTCGCCGGCAATTGTCGCTTCCATTTCGCCAATCCGCCGTTTTAAATTGGAGAGCACATCGTCAACATAGACAGGATAAATGAACATAGAAATATCCAATGAGTGATCAAAATCAATGAGAGGCTGCAGCCAGTTGGCCGAGACATAGCGGGGATACCCGACAACAAAAAAAGTGCGGTAGTACCTGTCACCAACACGAATAAATTTGAAATCAACTTCAATAGAAGAAGGAGCGAGAATATCAGCTAAAGATACCGTTCCATTCTGCAATGCAGAATTTTGATTGACCTGCGTCTGTTTTGCAGAATTGGTAGGAACTGGTTGCTTTGCTGGTGAATTCTGCTTTGCAGAACCTAATAAACTCATTGGTTTGCTCCTTTTTTAACAACGATAGTTTGTGCCATGTCGTGTAGATTCCCGTTGAACGCTGTTCCGTTATAAATATCATAAAACAACTTTGTCAACTCGTCCTGCTCCAGTATTTTTGCCCGGAGAGATAAACGTTCAATGAGTCCCATTAATGAATCTGCTTTGGTATGTAACGCTGCTTTTGCCTGGTTAAAAAATTCCGTTATCTGCTGCACATCTCTTTTTTTCAGAGAGCCCGAAGCAGCTTTAATACCTCCTTCAAGAGCAGAATAAGAAATGATAAGGAAAAATTGTTTATCCAGAACCGTGGTAACGGTGACTAATTGCTCAACAAAATCTTTGTATTGTCTGATAAAAGAGGCAAGTTTGGGATTTGCTGTTTGTTGTGCTTCCTGTTCCATCGATCGTAAGTAGGGGGTAATCTGAACGCGTTTACTTTTTACCAGCACCTGGACTGGGAACGAAAGAGAATTTAACAGAGAGGCGTAGGCATACATCTTTGAATCCTGTTCTTCTTTAGAGAGAAGAGCAAAGTTAGTGGCTGTAACTTGCATGACCATGCACGCGTCTCCGCCGGATAAAAGGACTATATTATCACGGATATCCTGTATTTCAATAAATTTTTGTGTTGAGGCTTTAACTTTTGCATTTACTATTTTTGCCATAGTTACCCGAAAAGCTCCTTTCGTAATTCTTCGCGCCCGTCTACGGAAATAATTTCAACAGGTTGCGTAATGTTCCCGTCCGTTGTTATTTCAATCGGCTGGAATGTATGTTTTTTTGCCGGATCTTCAAAGACTACTGTATACGTATCATTCAAAAGCGGTGTCGCGGAAGCAAATTGTCCGAGGGCATTTGTTTTGAATGCACGTACAGGATTGCCGTCTTTATCTTTTACTTCAATTAACATATTGGGGAGGACATTGCCTCGTGCGTCTTTAACAACGCCCATAATCAAATTAGGAAAATCCGGCATTGCGGGTAAACCAATTTCCGCAGCAGATTTCAGTATTTTCGCAGGGTGGGTTTTAGGAATGGCATGAGGTACGATAGCAGGCGCAGGTGTAGGTTTTTGCTGTGTTGTCAATTGTTGTTTGAGGATCAGCAGTTCTTTTTCCAGTTCCTCTTTCTGCGCGAGTGTTTGGGTAAGCTGTGCTTGCAGATCGGAAACATTTACTTGCTGCGGTTGGGTTCGTAAAGCGTCGCGTTCTTTTTGTTCCTGTATCGTTGTTTGGCGGATTGCTTCACTTAGTTGGTCTGCTTTTTTTTCTAAGACAGCGTGTTCTTTTTCTCCTTGGTCATCAACCGGTGTCGTGACAAGGATAGGGCGGGAGGGATTCATAGCAATCGTAGAGGGTTGCGTGACAGGGGTTGTTTGCCCGGGGGAACTCGGGGCTAGTACCGGTTGTTGATGGTAGGGAATATATGGCGTTACGTCTTCTCTTTGGAAAATATATTGGTTTGGTGTGAATAAAGCACGCATAAAATATGACAGCATGAGATCTGTCGGGCGGCCTTCAATTGGGATAAATGCGAATATTGCCCCTGTGCCGAAAAATATGAGCATGAGGGGAAATTTAATTAAGAAAAAAATCGGTAACGCAAATGTGATCCATGCAATGACTGCGCCCGCCGCGAGAAAAGCAAACTGCTTGACTGTCATTTCTCCAATTAACTTGAACTGAAAATGTGTTACATCTTGAGGAATCGGATGATTATCCATATACAAAAGTGTATAACGTGAAAAATCTGAATGCAAGATTATCAAAGTGCATCACGTCATCTTTTGTCGCTCAAAAAATCAATAACATGTTTGTTATACTAATTTTATGCTGAACAAGCCTATCATAAAAACTGTTTTATATTATCTTTTATCCGGGTTGTCTTTTACTGTTATCTGCAGCATGGTGATCTATCCATTTTTAGTCATGATGCCGCAAAACAGGGGATCGTTGGTTGGAAAAGATTTTCGGGCATATTATACAGCGGGATTAATGTCTGAACATAATGTACGCGGTAATTTTTACTCATTACAGACACAATATCTTTGGCAAAAAAGTTTTGTTCCTGAAATGAATGGATTGATAACACTTTTACCTTTTCTCAACCCGCCATTCATGCTGGTGTTATTAAATCCGCTTGCAAAAGTTTCTTTTCAGCAGGCATATTTTCTCTGGAGTTTGGTGAATATATTTATCTTAGTTGGCTTAAGTTATTTTTGTCTGAGGCTTTTTGCAAACAGGGAGAAACTTATGAAATTATTTATTCTTTTTGGCCTTTTGCTGTTTGCCCCGTTCTGGGAAACCCTTATTCAAGGCCAGTTGTCATTCCTTCTTACTTTAGCAATGATCCTTTCTTTTTATTTTTGGAAATATGATAAGCATTTTTTAACAGGACTATGTTTATCAATATTATTTATTAAACCTTCTTTTATTCTTGTGCCTTTTTTTCTCTTTTTCCTCAAAAAGCAATGGAGTATTGTTGTTGGATTTATTGCAGGAATAAGCTTTTTATGTATAGGTAGTTGGTTAGTTGTGGGACAACACGGGGTAGAGGGTTATATTCATTTGTTAGTCACGGCTTCAATTGCAGGGAATATGTATGGGTTGCATCCGCAAGCAGAACCAACAATAAAAAGCATCTTGTTGTTGCTCTTTCATACTTATGATATAGGAAAGATTTTGTGGTTATGGATTAGTTTCTCTTTGGTATGTTTTTTCTTACTATTGCGAACATGGAAGAATGATAAATCAAATCAGCAATCGTTTATACAATGGTCACAGCTTATTCTTGTTATGCTTTTAACCAGTTCACATGCTAACTTGCATGACATGAGTCTGCTTGCTTTAGTATTACTATTTCTTTTGCAATATATGCTGGAGCAGAAAAGTAAAGTATATATGTTACCTATAATACTTTTTTTATATAGTACTTTGCAAATATCAATCTTCAATTATGGTGTACATATGAGGATTATTGCGATAGGTATGATTATAACCATGATGTATATATATGTACTAAAGATACTACTTGATAAAAGATTATCCGTTCATAACCCTAGCAATAGGATAAATGAAATCATGTAACAATCGCTTGTTTGCTATACTAAAAATATGTTATTTATCCTAACATTTTTGTTAGAGTTTGCAGTTCTATTTTTTCTTTCCCGCGAATTATCACGGGCAATTTCCCATTTACTGCTTCGTATTACGAAAAAGCAAACAGTAACTATTTATCTTTTGTCGATATTATTTATGCCTGGGGTTATAGTACATGAGCTTTCGCATATGCTCATGGCGGGAATGCTTATGGTACCTGTGGGGCATATGGAATTTATTCCACAGATTCATGGGAATAGTGTAAAGTTGGGAAGTGTGGCAATTGCTAAGACTGATCCTCTGAGGCGTTTTCTGATTGGTGTCGCGCCAATTCTTATTGGCTTAACTGTTATCTTTAGTATATATTTTTTCCTGTTTGCCAATACTCTCGTTATTTTTAGTTGGCAAACTCTGTTATTCTTGTGGGTTTTGTTTGAAGTGGGGAATACAATGTTCTCCAGCAGAAAAGATATGGAAGGCGCGATAGGGTTTCTCGTTATTGCTTCGTTATTTATTTTTGCACTATTCTTTTTTGGTGTACATGTATCATCTTCAGTATTCGCATTTCTTTTTTCCTCGAAGATACTTCATGTTATGGAGATTATGGATGTGTTCTTATTGATTTTGATTTGTATTGATAGCTTGATAATAAGTCTAATTAAAGTAAATATGCGACAGACTTTTCTTCGCTAAGAACTAAAATAATGTTTATTTACAATTAAAACTAAGTGAAACTATGCAAGGAGCTTTTGTAATGAATGCAAGGAAATGAACAATTGCTGCAGAAAAGAGTACGATAATTAGGCCAACAATGGCAAATTGCAATGTTTTTCTGGCGCCATCAGCTTCTTTAGGATCGCCTCGTGACATTGTGTACTTGTAACCGCCGACTATAATAAAAATGAGCGCTGTTGTGCCGGCGAGAATAAATCCCGCGTTAATAAGGAGTGTAATTAATACAGGAATACATTTTATTGTAGCTACGCCGCTCGCATCTGTAGTTTTATCAAGACAACTTCCCCACATATATAGAGTTTAGAACAAAGCAAAAGAGAAAATCAAGTAGTTTAAAGAGTTGGAAGATTGAAGTTAGAAATACTAATACCAAAGAAGTTAAGAACAATATTGATAATAACATAAGACAAGAAAATAACAACAAGACCTACTACAGCGGCTATAATTTGTCCACGAGCAGCTTCAACGTTATTTTTATCTCCGCCTGAAGTAATCCAACGAATACCACCGTAAACTAGAAATGCTAAGGCAATTAAAGCAGCTATAATGAAAGCTAATGCAATAAGGGAACCAATAACTTGACCTACAGGAAGACTACATAAACGAGAAAATCCAGAAGACGCACCATTTGCTGATTGAGGACATGCATTATCTGCAAGCACTGGATTGGCAAGCGATAATGTTGAAATAAGCCCTACTGAGATAATTGATAATTTCTTCATGTCTTTCTTGTTTATATATTTATGCTAATGGGATTTTAACATACTGTCAAGGAGCAAAAAAAGAAAAAAATGCGAAATTACCCTATCCAATACCAATTTACAAACAACAGAGATACCCACAAAAGGAAAGCAAAAAATATTCCAGATACTACGTAAAACCGCTTGCCTTTCAGTATTTGCGCTAAATAGATATAGAGAGGAAAAGATACGCTTTGGTATCGGGAAAACGACATAAGACTTGTTGATAAAAGAGGCGTAAGCCATAAACACAATGCAATCCACCACAATACCGGATACAGTGTTTTTTTTGATTTATAGAGTAAGAAGCCAGCAATGACCACGGATAATACATCTATTTTGGAGTAAAGAAAGTTGTGCCAAGGTAATGAGAAAAACTGAGTAACAAGATAGGTATTATAGAAAATATTGAAAACTCCTTGATTGAACCATTGAGAGCGAACAATATAAAAATAAAGCGGATTTCCTGTTTGGATATAACAGAAAACTATCCAGCATAGAAACGGTAAGAATATCGTCAGTGTTATAATGCCTGCTTTTGCCCAAGAAATTTTATATTGAAAAACACATTTCCACAGTAAATAGAGAAAAAACACATTAATTAAAAATCCATTTCCTTTTGTGATATTTAAAAATCCTAAGCAGATTGCGGATAAGAACCATTTCTGTTTAAAAAGAGCATAACTGAACCACAAAAGCAAAAATAGATATAATCCTTCAGTGAAATAACTGCGGTAGAAAATACTAAAAGGATATAAAAATAACAAAAAAATAGTTTTTATTGCAATGTTGGAAGAGTAGTACTTAGTTACTACATAATATAAAGAAAAAAAGTTAATAATTAAAAATAAATTACCAATACTAAATGCACTTAGCTCACTATTGTGAATCAAATGATTCGGAAGACTAACTAGCGAAGAATACAGAGGAAAAAATGCATAGTTTAATCCATCCATAAATTTTACCTGAGAGATGTCAATAATTTTTGGATGCTTGGGGTAACCTTTATCTGTAATTCGCAAGTACCATTGCGCATCAAATGCTCCTAGTGAACGTAAAAAATCAAATTTTCCTTTATGTACTCTAGGATCAGTTACATAATGATGTGCACCAGAAATATAGATAGTGCTATTAAACGGTATGGCAATATGAAACAAAAAAATAAAAATATATAAAAAGAAATTTGTAAGAATAAAAAGCGATAGTATCCACAAGATGTATTTAGAAAATATATTCATTTACTCACAAGCTCAATAGTACCAACAAAATTAATAAATAATGCATACATGATCGTTAGTAGTCGTATGATAATGAGAACATCTTCAATAACAAATGCTATCAGTAAATATGTTAATGGCGTGATATCAAGAAAAAAACGACTGCCGAACTGTACCCATCCTGTAGCGAAATACAGCATAAAAACCATTATCGTTACGGCAATTATGCTACTTGCCAGAAGTATAAAGAGTTTTTTTTGTGAATCTGCTATATATTTCTTACGTAAAAAAAGGATAAGAAATAGTATGCCTGGATAGATTGCAAATATGCTATTGCCTTCTCGATCTATCTCCATAAATGGCTTATATAAAAAGAACTTTGGTAAATGAAAGAAATAGTAATATACATTTTGTGGAATATATTCAGTAGAAAAGATTCTATGAGTTTTTAGTATTTGTGCGTATCTTTTATTTCCTTGATGATACTGGTGTCCTGTTTCAAATGGGTTGCTAAATCGCGCGTAATTATAAATCAGATCTCCCGTAATAAATACTGCAACAATAGAAATAACAATAATTCCTGGTTTTAACAATTGTTTCCATTGAGATATTTTTGTAATAAAAAAAGGATAAAGAAAAAGTACACCATGAAAGATCATAGTGTAGCGTGATAACCAGGCAAGGTTAAAAAATATAACGGCGAAAGTTAAATAAAACAGATTTTTTAAATTAGCGAGCCATTTAAAATAAAATAAGTAAAAAATCAAAAGATAACAGGTCGCAATAACCTGCTCTGTTGGTGTATTGGAAAGTCTTCCGACAAATGAAAGAGCAAAATTAGCCGAACAAAAGCTGAATGAGAACAAAAGAAATAATTCCGAGAATATGGATAAGTGTAATTTGAAATATGCTGTAAAAGCACGTAGCACAAGGTAAAACAAAATAACATTTGCTAGGCCAGCTAGAAATGTATAGAGAATACTACTGGCTCCTATCCCGAATAAAATATAAAACGGTAAGATAAAAAGCACAGGCGCAGGTCCCCAGTACATATACCATTTGCCATGAAATGGAGACAAATCATAGGTATAGGATGAAATCAGGTTTAGTCGACCATGCATAAATGCATCAAGCTGCAGATTATAATAAGCATCTGGTGTAGGATGAATCAAGTTGGGATTAAGCATACTCACAAGTACTAAATAGGTTATGAAGATGACAAAAAGGGCGTAAATATGAACATATATTCTTTTAATTTTTAATATTTCTCGTAAGTGCATTGGTTTATTATAATGAGTTCTCAGGGAAAAAACAGCAGGTTAAAATTAGCCTGTAGTAATTGACATTTGGCCTTATTTCTGCTATGCTTCCTCAAACTTTTGAATATTTTCAAACAGTTTTGTAGTGCGTCATTTTAATACGTACTTCGTAGCACGTTTACATAGTTTTCAACCACAAGCTGGGGTAAGCACATTTGCGTGCTTTTTACGTACTGTCTCGGTTGTGGTAGAAACAAAACTACTTACAAAATTTGAAGGGAAACAAAATGAAAAGTCCAATAGTTCTTGTTGTTTGCTTGGTGCTTGCCTTGGGGGCAATAGCTGGAGCAGTGTACTATACTCTGCAACCATCGACTACCGTTGGTCCTACGCCCTCAGTTACAGGGACATTCTCTACGTTCAGTCCTAGCCCGACAGCGACGCAAAGTCCAACGCCGAGCCCGACTCCCTCGCCCACCATTGTCATTGACCAATCGGTAAACTGGTCGTTAAAAGCTGGATGGTCAATCGACCACGATGGCTACTTGACTACTGACGGTTCTTCGGGTACGCAAGGGATCAATGCTCCGCAGGATTTCTCGAAATACAGGAAAGGATACAGTATTACTGTACAAATCCAGCTACTAGACTTACAAAACTGCAATAGTACAGGAGTAGTCTTTAGGCAAACTGGAAGTCGCAGTAATGCTTCAGGGGTCTACTGCAAGGGAGCAGATGGCACGGAAGTGGATCTCTGGGATTGGGACTTCGGACAACCGAATCCTTTTCACACAGATAAATTTCTTTCTGTAAAGCCTGACCTACAGTGGCACCAGCTCACCTTAATTGTGAAAAACGGATCTGTCACTGCTATATGGGATAATACCCAGGTCAGATTTGGTTCATCTGGAACATATTCCGATTCCTCGTTGAGCGACGGTGGCCCCGCTGGTCTTTGGTCAGATGGGACTCCTTGTCGTTTCAGGCGATGGTCTGTAAGTTCTTTGTAAGTAGTAGTTCTTTATTCCAGGGGTGCCCGCGGCACATTGCACAGATTACTGTGGCACCCTTGGAACATTCTTTTATCCTTCCCAAAGCCCCTTTGTTTGTTACTTTCTTTCCAACTCAAACTATTTATAATAAAGAAATGTATCGAAAATTCATCATTCTGTCTGTTTTTTATATAATCTTCCTAACGTCTCTTATCTTGGTTTTAGCTGTTAACGGGAATATCTTGCGGCCAACACCAGATGGCTATTATAACCTACAGCTTGACGCGTTTATGCATAAGCGACTGTACTTGCTTACATCGCAGACATTTGATTTATCTTTATTTCGTGGAGAATGGTATTTATATAGAGGGCCGGCACCAACAGTGTTTATCTTACCTTTTTATCTCATATTTGGCATCAAGGCAAGTAGTATTCTCTACACATTTCTTGCTGCATGTGGCAATATAGCCCTTTTTTATCTACTAATAAAAGAATGTAAAAAATATTTTCATATAGGATTATCATTTTTCTCAGAAATATTTCTAGTACTTAGTTTTTGTTTTGCATCTTCTAATCTTCCATTGGGTATCATAGGTGGTACTTGGTCTACATCTACAGAACAAGTAGTTGCTGTTTTTTATTTATTACTTTTTTATCTTTTTTATTTTAAATGGCTTGGAAATATACGAAATGTTTGGATGCTTTTTGTAGCAGTGCTATTTTTTAATCTCGCCTGGTTATCACGCTACACTATGATCTTTCATGGTGTACTTTTTCTTTATCCTTTTTTCATTGGGAAATTCCATGAAAAACGAGTAGCGTTGAAGCAGTTTTTCATTATAGGAATTTTTATTGGAGTATGTATTTGCGGAGATTTTCTTTATAACTATGCACGGTTTAATAATCCTTTTGAGACAGGATTACGGTATCACCATGGTAGCAAACGCTACGCACAAGTGATTGCATCTCATAAATTTTTTGACATCTCTTATGCTCCGGGTAATCTTTATTATTATTTTCTTAATATTCCGCAGTTTTTATCTCATAAACCGTTTGTAAAAATAGATGAGGAAGGAAATAGTATATTTGTTGTATATCCCGCTATCTTATTGCTTGTTTTTTTAGCAAAAAGCAGATATCTTCGCGAACAAAAAATCAAAAAATTTCTTGTGTTTGCCGGGGTTGTAATTATTTTAACTTTATCAGTACTTATGGTTTGTTTCGCCACAGGATGGGTACAATTTGGTAATAGGTATTTTTTTGATATACAGCCGCTTGTGTATGTATTGCTGATCTTTGTTATGCAGGATATATCGCTCTTTGTTCTTATACCGATGCTAGTGTATGAAATTTCTGTTAATATTGCCGGCACGGTTAATTTTTTACATATATCCTGATATGAAAAAGCAAAGAGTACAATTTCTTATAATCATTAGTAGTTTTTTTTTAATTGCATATTTTTTACAAGGATTATTTGTCCTAGACCCAGATTTCGGGTGGCATGTACGGATTGGGGAAATTATTGCAAAAAATGGCATTCCATATACTGATCCATTGTCATACACAATGCCAAGCTATCCTTTTGTGAGCCATGAATGGTTGGTAGATTTGATTACATATCATATATATCCAACAGTAGGGTTATTTGGTTTAGCATTTGTTTATGGATTAATCGCGCTAAGCGCATTGTTGCTGCAAATAATCCGGAAATCCAAAAAATGGGCTGTATTACCATTATTTCTCAGTGGTATTGTTCTCTTGTCATTTGCAGGCATTCGACCCCAAGTCATCAGCTGGTTTTTCTTTTCTCTGTTACTTTTTATTATTTTTACTAAACGGTTCTCTGTATATAAATATTTTTTACCATTATTATTTGCTTTATGGGCGAATGTACACGGAGGATTTGCAGTAGGTATAGTAGTGTTGGGAATATATTTTTTATGCAATACTTGGGAGAAGAAAAAAATAGTTGTTACTGATATTATTATTTTCTTCTTATCAGTTTTAGCTACAGGTGTAACGCCGTATGGCTATCGGGTATGGTGGGAAATTTGGACTTCTTTATCTGACTCATCGCTTCGCTGGTCTATCCAGGAATGGATGCCTGCAGTTTTTGTTTTTCAACCCGCATTATGGATTTTTGTCACGTTAGCATTTGGGTTGTACATAAAATATCGCAAACGTTTATCTACTGCGGAACAGGTGCTTCCAATAGTTTTGTTTCTTATGGGATTATCAAGTATCCGGCATATGCCTTTCTGGATATTGTGCATGTTGCCGGTAACTGCTAAAACAATAGAGTTTTTTTACGAAGATGCTGTGAAATTCCAATTTGGAGCTTCGCGTTTTACAAAAGCGTATATTGGATTATCTATTATTGCTGGTGCCTTTGTTCTTCCTGAGCTATACGGTGCATATGTATCGTTCCATCAAGATAAAATTACTTATCCTGAAAAAGCAGTTGTATTTCTCCATGAACATCCGTCATCTGGCAACATGTTTTCAACGTATGAGTGGGGAGGATACCTGGATTGGAAACTTCCTGGGAAAAAAGTGTTTATTGATGGCCGTATGCCAAGCTGGCGATGGAAAGCACCGGAGAATGAAGAGAATAATGCATTTCAAACATATAAAGACATATTTGCAGAGAAAATGCCGTTTATAAAGATTCAAAAGAAATATAGTATAGATACAGTATTACTACATCGTCCGGGGAAAATGAAAAAATCTACCATCTACGGGCAGATAGATACATTTGTCAGTAACAAATTGTTGCATCAGAAATCTGAATCAGAATTTAATTTTGCAAAACAACTTAAAGCAGCGGGAATGAGAAAAATGTATGAAGATGATGTCTCAGTTATTTATCGGATTAAAAGCCGATATTGAGTAAGTCTGTGCCGAAGAAAATGCTGAGGATTTTTATGATAGTGAAAGATAAAATAGTAATAAATACTCCGGTAATTGCGTAGGTGAAAGCGTTTTTGGCGGTATTAAGTTCTTCTTTATCTCCTTTTGAGGTAATCCACCGTATACCAGCATAAACGATAAAACCAAGAGAGATTAAGAAAGAGAAATAAAAGATGATTGTGATAGCATTCCGCAAAATGCTAAGACCTGTACCATAGCCGCCTGTTTGTATCCCTGGTGGAGGAGTAACACCATAGCCGCCAACTGTAAAAGCAAGTAGTTTCATAGATTAACAACAAAAGTTACGTTTTATCATAATTCAGTATCTAGTGCGGGACACAGCTATTATTACAAGCATTGTCATTATAGCAGCCATTAGTACCCGGTGTACAGTTACTTACTTGGCATGTTCCATTAGTTTGGCAGGCAAAGTGCTATATATTACATTCAATCCCTGACAACACCTGTCAGGAATATTCTGTCCGGTTAGTTGTTCACAAATTTGATTCTGACACGATTGTACGATAGAAGATGTATACCCAGTTGCAGTTTTTGAGCATCGATATAAAATGCCTGGGTTTCCATTAATACCGCAAGCGGGATTCTGTCCGCAATAAAGTCCACTGCTATTTTTTAATCCGCAGTCAGGATTGCTCGTTAGTCCATCGCATGCAGTAGTATCACTGAATCTTATACTGGACCCAGGAAACTGTACAGTACCCTTAGACTAAATTAATATAGTTTGATATGGATCAAAAAATACGACGGGTACACGCGCCAGCATTTAAAGCAAAGGTAGCATTGGAAGCAATTAAGGAATCAAAAACAATAGCAGAGCTGGCAAGTATGTATAGTGTTCATCCAACACAGATTACAAAATGGAAACGACAAGCATTGGATATTCTTACTGCGGGATTTTCAGAAAAGCAGAGGAAGAAAGAACATGACGAAATGGAGCTTGTACAGGAATTGTACCAGCAGATAGGTAGGCTAAAAGTCGAAGTAGACTTTCTTAAAAAAAAGATGGGCATATTTGGCGAGTGAAAAGCATTTACGTCCAGGACGTATAGTTTCGCACATTAATAAAACAGGCAACGTATTACCGCTTAGGATACAAACAGATCTTTTAGGAATATCCAGATCCAGTTTGTACTACCAGCCAAAATCGGTTGATCCAGGAACGCTTGCAATCATGCATCGCATTGATGAGTTGTATACAAAAAGACCATTTTACGGCTCCAGACGTATCGCGAAAGAATTGGAGATCAACCGGAAGCGAGCACAACGACTGATGCGAGTGATGGGAATTGAAGCGATCTATCAGAAGCCAAACCTGAGCAAGCCGCATCCGGATCACAGGATATATTCGTATGAAACATGGCTTTTTGTATTTAACAGCATATCTTGATTGGTTTTCCCGGTATGTTCTTTCCTGGAGGCTGTCAACAACGCTTGAGATTGAATTTTGTCTTGAGGCAGCGGAAGAAGCATTGCGAATATACAACGCGCCGGAGATTGAGAACAGCGATCAAGGTTCGCACTATACCAGTGATCGGCACATAGAATTATTTACCGGCAAAGGAACAAAAGTCAGTATGGATGGGAGAGGACGGGCAATGGATAGTATCTTTACTGAACGGTTTTGGCGAAGTGTGAAATATGAGGAAGTTTATTTAAAGGATTACGTTATTGTTTTGGAAGCACAGGAGAACATAGGAGCATATATGAAATTTTATAATTATGAAAGAAAGCATCAATCACTTAATTACCAGACACCGGCAAGAATCTATTTTGGAAAGGAGGATTACTTAGTCTAAGTTTTGCCGTTTTACTGTATTGACAAAGGGGTCCGCCTTATCTAACTCCACCAGTAGAACCACCGCTAGCACCACCGATTCCGTCGCCCCCAATAAATTGCGGAATTTGTAGGATATCCACACCAATGATCTGTAATATCACAAGGGAAAAAATCATGAACAAGAGCCCAACTATCGCCGCGGTCATCCGTTCTCTTGCTGCCTGAATAGTATCAGGATTGCCTGAGGAGGCGAGTATTTGGTAGCCGGAAAAAATGATAATCAGTATTGCAACACCGCCGGAAATGCCAAGAAGTATCCTAAAAATACTTGTGACAATTCCTGAAGGAGAAGTATAAATCGGTCCAAACGCGGTATATACCGATTGGCATCCTTTGGGTCCAATAGATTTATCTGCACCTTTATCTGCGCAAGGGGGAGGAGGAGGGCCATTTGCTTTAATATCCTGGTATTTACAATTTCCGGTAACAGCAGAATTTCCGTTAGCGTCAGCACATACTAGTGTCTGTCCAAATACATTAGGTGCAGTGCAGCATATCGGATTTGCTCCACCACATTGTTGTCTATCACCAGCACAACCTGTCCCTGGTTGTGCTAAATGACATTGTGCATCATTTCCGCATGAAAGTTGAGGGTTTTGCACGCAGCAAGTTTTTCCTTTGGGACCGCTATTACAGGGACCTTCATTGACATGAAAACAATTTGATCCACCATTGTTTCCATCTGTTTCGCATGTACCGAAGTTACTTCGACCTGGTGGATATTTACATGTATAGATATTTCCACTGGGGTCCGGAGAACAACATGGGGTTGTATTTAATCCACCACATTGTTGTTGAGGTTGTATACAACTTGCGGCTGCAAAAGTAGTAGTTTTAGATCTTAAAAAAACAACGGTAATTAATACAATAATTACAGAAATAGTAATTTTTCTCATGCTTTTAGCGTAATACATCTAGAAGTAATATGCAATATATTTATGAGATAAATTTCACTCCACGGCCTTTGACCGTTTGGATATGGGTAGGATTGTTCGGGTCGTCTTCAATTTTTTTTCTGAGACGGAATATCAACTGATCCAAAGCCTGGTCACTGACGCCGGCTGTGGTTTTGGCGTCTTTCCAGACTGCTGCGATGATAGCTTCTTTTTCCAGAATACTGTTAGCATTTTCCAGTAAATAGCGCAGTAATCGGAACTCAGAAACAGTCAGCTTTTCTGAAAGCACCAGTTCCCCTTTGGTGATGGTTTTATTTTCCGGATGATACAGAATTTGATCTGCAGATGCCTGCATATCTTTCTTTTTCCCCTTCAAAAACTCCGAAAAAAGAGGAATAGTTATCTGCCCATTTTTACATAAACCTACTTGATCCAGGTACGTCGGTTGATCATGGTCACAAGGATTTACAGACATAACGCATTTTTGCTCAAGAGGAGAGAGGGCATACCAGATTTCCAGCAACGCGCCTTTGATGCGTTTTTGCTGGAGAAGAAATGCGGGAGTGAAATCGGTAACTTTTAGGTCTGTGTGTTCTGCTGCAATTTCAAGGCAAATACGCATCAGTTTTAAGTGACCTGCTGTCAAAGAGAGTACTTCAGTAATGAGTTTTTTATCAAGTTTTTTTCCTGTCGCTTTTTCCAGATAGGCTATACGAAATTCTCTTCCTGGCTCATCTGTTATGGGTAAATAGACAATATGACCTGCGAGGAATTCATAAAAATCCGCCATCATCGCGGGATCAATGAGGTCTTCAAGCGGTCTATTTAATGACAGTACCACGGAGAAACGATATTTAGCGCGGCTTCGTAAAATACGTAGGTTGGTGAAAAAATCAGCAGTAAGCATGGGCACATAGGTTTCAAACCGTTCAAACAAGAACACAATTGTCAGTTGCTCTTCAATTGCCATGAAGTCAATGGTTTGTTTGAGTCCTTGGAATAAAATGAGTTCATCCTGATAGCTCAGGCTTTCCCTGAATCGTTCTTTTGCTTTCTCATATGCCGCGTCCATATGACGAGCCTTTAAAGATTCAACAAGAGTAAAGAACATGAGTTTGGTGATCTCAAATAATGGCTTATTTTTAACTTCAGAAAAATTAATCAGTACAAAATGTAGCCACTTATGCTGGTCTTCCCCAACGTGTTTAATTTTGATGGTATGGTTGTAGGCAAGGAAACCAAGTAAGTTTCCGCGCCCGACCCCGGGTAATCCCACTACCTGACAAGAATTACCGGCTTTGATAAAACCCAAAATCTTCTCAATCTCATCAAAGCGTGTTTCAGCAGGATAGAGTGCTTCAAAGGGTAAAAGTTCCATAGTTTTTTATTTGAGTACTATATATCCTTTTGTGTAATTAAATTCAACTACAAACCTATCAAAAAAGCCACGTTGTCCTAGAAGACCAAATTTATCAAGTGTCACTTCATGCGAAAAGACAAGCGGAGCGTGATAGAATTTATTTTGTATGCCAATGTCTAAGGCATAAGGATATGCTTTCGCGCTTCCAGCAACCCCGCCGATTTTTTCGCTTTTTCCATGTCGTAAGTCTATTTCCAGAATATCAGCAATATGACCAGGGAACAGGTTGAAATCAGCGCCGGAGTCAATCAACGCGTGAAAATCAATGATCTTGTCATCATCTCTCAGCGCAATAGGAATAAGAGGACGATAGTAGGAGCCAATTTTAATATATTTAAATTGGTATTTCATGTTTATGCAGTAAAGATACTGCTGCCAAAGTACGGCATATTCTCATGAGGCATATTAAGGAGAATGGGACGATCAAACCCTTTTTGCTTTGCTTTCAGATAGGCTTCTTTCGCGTCTTTATTAGCGCTTATTACATTATATTTTGTATCGAAAGCAACCCATTGTCCCTTATACTTTTCCCACACTTTTGTCAAATCAAGCGCATGTTTCATATGCTTCTACTATAGCAAGGAAATAGAGTTTTGTCGAGTGGCGACTCGCACTCTACACTTTGAACTTTGCGCTAGATTCATCTGTAATCTTGTTACAATAAGTTTGTAAAGTAAATATCAAGCTGTATTTACCCTCACCTACTACAATGCACTCATGAATTGCTTGCAGTATCTAGCGAAAGATTGATAAGATAAAGCAGGCGAAAGAAAGGAATATATGGCAGAAGAATTTATATCACAAGCTAACTCTACAGAACAAATAAAGACTCCTCCTGGACAAACAAGTAGCGAAGCCTTCGCTGCGCAATTTACAGAAGATTCTCAAAATCAACTCACTCCATCGTTAAATCGACTTGCGACAGGGAAAAAATCTCCTGAGGAAATGCATGCTTTGGTTGAGCATGAAATTAGGGTAATGAAACAAGAAAGGGAAAGTGGAAAAAGAGCAACTCATTATGTCGCTCCAGAGCAGGTTGATAAAAACACTTTATCTGAGCAATCAGACGCGCAATTAGTGGAAATGTATACAGGTTTGCAGAATTGGGTAGAAAAAAACTCTAGTGTTAGGGGTGATTCAGAACAACAAGAAGGTGCTTCCCGGCATGCCCAAGATATATTTATCGACCTTTGGGAAGAGTTTGAAAAAAGAGGCGCGGATGATAAAACACGAGTATTTTTAGCAACAAATACCTATGGTGAATTAGCGCAAGGAAGAGGCGTAGGGGCTCAAGCAAGGCTAAGAGGACAAGACCGTGAACAAGAAGCTCGTAAAGCTTTGCCTTCTATCGACGATCTTGTTAAAGATCTTCGTAAAGAAGTAGCAGATCTAGAGTTTGACAGAAGAGATAGAGAATATACTGCTGGAATAACAGCTACTGTGCCAATTGAGCAAGATATTATTAATGAGATTGCAACTACGGATGTATTGGAGCTGGTAGAAAAACTAAATGAATATGAGAGATTTGATTTATTAGAAGATTACAGTGAAGCGCTAAGAAAGATGGGTAAAAGATTATATAAGCCTGAAGGACAAAATAAAATATCATTTCAGGTAAATCAAGGAGCACCAACGCCAACGGTAGTTGAAAAAACTGCTTTAGAATGGCGTCAGGAATTGAATAAAAAAGTCGGCGATATGCTTGTTGAACATGAAAAAGAAATAAATCCTATAAATCAGCTTGTGGTAGGTCGTTTGCAATCAATAGCTGGCGAGACTTTATATGCGCAGTACTTTGCAACTGTTCCGCAAGGTACACAGCCAAGGTCGAAACAAGAATTTTTTGAAAATGAGGTAAAAAAGTCTAAAAAAGTTGAAGAGTTAATAGATGTAATTGTTGGCACTGGCGATGAATTTACATTAAATAATACTCAGAGAGTATTACGTGATTCTGCAAGAGATATAGACAATGCAGCGAATATTGATCTAACTTTTGGTCCTGAGACCCGCAATGCTAAAGAATGGAAGCTATACCTCGATGAAAAAGTACATAATGCTCTTAAGGAAATACAAAAACAAAAAGTTGTTGCTCCTTTAGTTACGATCATTCAATATGAGATTCCCAAAGATGCCGCAGAACTATATTATCCAAAGTATCGTCAAGAAAAAATGGACCTAGGAGAAGTTCCTTTAAGCCTACAAGATTATATCGTTCAGGAGATAAAAAATCCAAAATCAATGCAAGAACTTCTATCAATACTGAGGGAAGGTAAAGCATCTCAGCGCTTACATTATTATAGAGATGGTTTGAATGAAATTCGGAAGGATCTTCGAAAATTAGACAATGCAAAAGCAGAACATCAAGTTGCTCAAAATTGGTATGACAATGTAGGTAACGCAATTACTCAAATTGAGAATGAAGAACATAAATTTGCCTACTCAATGAGAGAATTTCAGGAACTTCTTGGTGAGGCTTATGAAGGAGAAAAAGCCGAAACGTTTTTTACCAATCGAGAGCTTCGCGACAAAGTCTTTGATGATATCTTCTCAGCAGCAGACGTATCACCACAGGAACAATTTGAAAAAGTTATGAGTCCATTCACCAAATCAGGCCGCAGACTTGATCATTTTATGGACTTTATGCGTAATGCAAATATAGGTGTTATTCCTAAATGGGTGAATCTATCTCCTGCTCAGTGGACTGCCGCACAAAATGAATTAGTAGAAGACTTTCAACGGTATACGCACCAGCGTGAAATTCGAGGAATTATGCATGACTTCAACACGGTTATTTATAGTCCAAGTATCAAAATGGAGAATATTGTAGGATTTGCCCAAAGATTAGAGTCAAATATGGTTGATAGCATTAATAAAATGGAAGGAATAGAAGAAATGAAAAATTGTATTGAAATGGCAATGCGTGAGGTAATGGCAGCAAATAATGGCTACTTACCGCCAACTGCAATGACAGGTGAAACAGAAGAAATAGATGGCATTACCATATTTAAAAAAGGAGAAGTAGAGATTCGTGCAACAGAAATTTACAACTTTATGTATGCCAAAGCAAGGATATATACGAGAAATAGTAGTACCGCTGATACTCGCACTGTTCAACCGGGGAAAGAGAATTGGACAACAGACCGCATTTTTGGTATGGCACGGGGAATGATGGTTGCAGAAGGGGGCATGCTATCTCTTGCAGCTGAAAGTACTATCCCACCGGAAGGATCATACACGAGTCTCTTTTTGCAGGATATTATTGGAACAATGGCTGGATTTGTTCATTTAATTGCAAAATACGATTTATCAGAAGATCAATTGGCATTGCTTATGCATAATAATGATTTCATGTCGCCCGAAATGCTACGGCATGCTTACGAAGAATATAAAGAAGACAATGTCGCATTCTTACAAGGACTTACGAATCCTGAAAATGAACGCATTGCCTCAATTGTAAAAGACTTCTTTATTAATCAGCTTAATCCAAATATGTGCGGAGATATTTACACATACGCCTCATGGAGATTTGGCAGTGATCCTGAAAAGATTTCTATGATTACAGAATTTGCAGAAAAAGGACAGAAAAGGATGTTTGAACGCTTGCAAGCAAGATTCGGTACGGATGTACTACCGGGAGAATTAAAAGATTATTACGGGTTAAATCCAGCTATTTTTCAAGATCCACAACTTCAAACTCCAATTCTAGTTATAGATGATGATTATATATACTATAAGGATGATATCATGGATGAAAAACATACCAAAAAACATCATGGTCGTAATAAAATGCTTGATCCAAGAAAAGGAAGGACTGATAAACAAGCGGTACTTGTCAGAAATATCTGGCTTGCACTCAAAGGTAAAATTGAAACGAATCCGAACAATCTTAATTTGGCTCAGTTTATACAAACAGATGACTACGGTAATCCAAGAGAGTTGACATTAAGTGAAGTAAGAACTTACTTAACAGAGCATAAGAATTGGATTGGTACAGGGCTTCGTTTGGAACTCATGCGGGGTGATATAGATAAGGGTAAAAAAGATAAAGTGACATCCGCGAAAGCATTGTTGAGTCATGTTGCTCAAATTCAACCTCATCGGCTTTTCACTACATCACGATACACAGCAACACGATATAGATTGGATGAAAAGTATGATCCAAACTCTGATGATACAAAAAGGATTCTTAAGAATACAGCATTAGCGGAGCAGATATTTCTAGAGCAAAGGGAAAATTTTTTAGCAAATGGTCATACGTTTAACACAATTGATTATCTAAATCCGGATTTTTATAAAGATCCAAAAAATAGGTGGTTTTTACAAGAACTTCAAAATCAACAAACTGGTCTTTCCGCGAATGATCTAAATGAGGTATTTGACTTTGCTCAATTTGTACAGGAGGATTTTACAGCAAATCAAGAAGATTACTTTACTGAATGGATTTATAAACGCAATGTGTATCATGGATATGCTGCCTGGAGAGGGGATATCCCAATGCGAGAGTTCAAGCTTGCATTAGTTGGCCCTAACGGTTCTTTAGCGCGTCGTATGCGGGATAATGAACATCAGGGAAAAGCAGTGATGGCACAGCTTGAGTTAATGAATCATTTGAGTAAAATCAAAACTGTTGAAGATTTGTATGAGCCTTTGGGAAAAATTTTTGAAGAAGTTGCGGGGTATGACGCTGGGAAAGCTAAACTAGTTATGGAGCCATTGCTTCAAGGTCTATGCAATTTCTATGGGGCAAATGAATTGTCTCAAATTCCAGGAATTGGAATGATCTATAAGCTTAATTTTTTGAATATAGCAAAGGGGAGTAAGGGTCTGTCGGAGTCATTTTCACAATTTGCCTATGGTACAGATGCTATGGTTATGAACTTACTTCACAAACGTACTCTTCTCAAATATGCTTATGACCAAAACTGGCTCACTAAAGAGGGATATAATAGATTGAAAGAGACAACGCGTTCGTCTGATGCAAAAACAATTGGGAATTATTCGGTCTTAATTGGTCAAATGATTGCATTCGGTCTCCTGATGCATATGTTGAAAGAAACCACGGCTGCTTAAAATAATCCGCATGGTAGAATAGAGTATGCTTAAAAGTTACTTTGATTATTTCTTGAAAAAAATTATAGCTGGAAATAATTATAAGGATTGGTATGATACTCATTATTCATTAAAGACAGTTAGTTTGAAAAATCGGCGATTAGCTAAAGAGCTTGAAGCAGCATGTAAAAGATCAAATGGGGTTTTAACGTACGCGGAATATTTACAAGTAGACCAATTTGGCAGAAATGGATATCACGCGACACATAAAGAACATGGATTTCAACATATCCATACGTCCACTATAAAAGAAATAGTAGAGCTATGCATACAGAATAAATTAGAACACATTGTTGATATAGGATGCGGTAACGGGAGTTTAGGAATAGAAATTCTAAAAGAAGCAAGACAACGAGGATATACGCTTTCATGGACTGGGATAGAAATTAATGAGCAACTGCATGGAGAAATAAAAAAAAGATTTAAAACGGCAAAGTTAGAAAAATCACTCATCGAGATATCTTCATCTATACAACACAAAGCAAAGTCTCATGGAAAAACACTTGCTATTTTCTCATTCAGCCTGGATAGTATGCCGCCTGAAATTTTTATGAGTAGTGCTGCTTCTGTCCCGGATACGATGATTGGTCTACAGATTAAAGATAATCTACTTACTGAAATTGCTTTAACAAAGGAACAACTCCAACAAAAAGGATTAATAATGGAAAATGGTATAGGTACTGATATATATAAGAATAAATTCGATTTGCGATCATGGAATTTAGCAAAGGGACAACGGGCATATATTCCTATTGCTTCATTTTCTTTACTAAAAGAATGTATAAATACATATGCTGTTGCACAATTGTTGATTATTGATGAATTTAGGCTTCCTTCAAATGAAAAATATAGAGAGCACGTATTAGTTCCACGTATTTTACAACGCTTTGTTCGCGATACGGTTGACTTTAAGAATCTGTACGAGAATAGTGGGAAAATTTTGTATTACTATCCCTTACCCTGGAATACTATTGTTTCTGTGTTGAAATCACTCGGGTTCCAGAAGATACAGTCAGGGAAGGATGCATATTCTCTCAAAATCCTTTTAGGAGAAGTACAAAATCCCGTAGGAAAAATAATGTTATGCAGAGATATTATTGCTTCGCAGAGAATTAAACAATCACCATTTGCGACTATTACTGTCGATAAACCCGGATCAATACATTAAAGTATAAAAGGGATAAATGCTTTTGTTCTTTGTTTGTATTGTATAAATTGTCCTCCAAATTTTTTCGCGAGCAAAGTATCTTCATTTTTACAATGCCAAAACATAAATGCGCATACGATGATACCTATATATAACCAGAGCCAGCTATTGACAATTAATTCAAACCCTATAATCTCGAGGAGTACTGCTGTATAAATGGGATGCCTGATGTGTGCATAAACTCCTGAAGTAACTAGTTTTTGTCCTTTCTTAATTCTATATTCTTCCATACCTGACCAATTATTGCCAAGCATTTGTAAAGCTGTATATGAAATGACAAATCCTAAACCAACAAACGCATATCCAATTATTCTGAGGGTTGTAATTACTATTGGTATGTTTGTTATGGAGAGAATGGGGAAAAATAATTGCAATATGAGCAGGATATATAAGCCAATTCTTGCGTTACGAAGATGTATCCAGTGAAAATCTGTATATTTTCCAGAAATTTCGGTATCTTCTTTCTTAGCTTCAGGTATTATACTCCAAATATACTTTATTTGATAGTACGCAATTCCTACACTGGGGAGAATCCAAATAATATCAGGTCGAAACATAACATAATAAATGACTATTCTTCTACAAACACTGTCACTATGCTAAATCTTGCCAAAGAAGCCTTTTGCCCCTTTTCCAAGAGTTTGTAATCCCGAAAGGGTGTATCCTGCTTGACCGGCGCCGGTAACTGCACTCAGAGGATTGCCTCTGCCGAAATTTTTCCCTACAGCAGCTGAATATTTATTTGGTTGTGCTTTGAGGGCATCTTGGGCAATTTGTACTGCTTCAGTAGCAATGAAAAGGATAGAGAGCCCCAATAGGGCAATAATTGGATTATTAATGGAACCTGTCTGACCATATAAAATATGATGGTTTGGATTAGCGATTAGGGGTGGGAAAAAAAGATTACCGCCAGCAGTGGAATTAGATATATCCATAAATATACGTGCTAATACAAATAACCCTACAGTAATAGGGAAGGCGATGAGGTTAGCACATAAATCTTTGAGCCATGCGCCGAACCCAATTGGACTTCCGGGAAATAATCCTAAGACTATCCAAAATGGCGCGAGAATTACATCCAGCAGAATAAATGCATATGCTTTGAGCAACATGAACCAGATTCTAAAAAGCGTTATTATCACTGCAATAGCAATAATAAATATAGCTAAAAATCCAACGATCCAGCTTACAAAAAAACCAATACCATTTGCTATTGCAGTTCCTACAGCTTGGCCAGCGCCAGTTGTCGCGTCATACCAAAAACCAGCCGGTGGGAAAAGAGTATGTATCATTGTATCTTTAACTATATTGCCAACCTTACAGCCAAAATCACATGTTTGCGCTGCTGCCTCTCCCGCACGTAAAGGAGTAATGATTGCTGACACTAAATCACTATTAGTCAGTGTTCCGTTTAATACTTCCTGAATGGCTCTCCCTGCTGACAGTGCCAACCCCCATAAACCTCCAATATTAATACCGCTCATAACAGCATCTAAAAATCCCCAGGGGTTATCTATTAAATGATCAGATATTTTTCCCGCGTGACCGGCTAACGCGGGGTCCGCGCTGCTAATGAGGTTAATAATCGCGTACGTAAGTACCCACATTGCGTCTACAGCGAGTCCGGCAATGGCGAACGAAAAAGTAACTAAAATAAGACCAATAATGATTTTAGGTAATTGGTTTTCTAATGTCATGACAGTCCGGGGATCAATTTGTACCCTGAACATAACTGCAAATCCAATAACTATGAATACGAGAACAAATAATAGGTAGACAACATTACGGAATGCTGCCCAAATATTTACTAAAGGAGTCAATCCTTGATATCCTGTGCCACTCTCTGCTGGAGTTGCCGCGTATGCGTTATGGTGTGTTATGAAATTCTGTGATACATAGGCGACATAGTCACTGGTGCCTAAAGGTTTTTGGACTGTCATACCAATCAGGTTACCCACCATGCCGATCGCGCCGCCGGTATTTCCTGTCGCGAAACCGATTTTCCCGGTATTTGGGTCTATACCCAAACATCCTTGCTGTGGATGCACTACATCAATACCGGTTAACTGACATACTCCTGCGGATAGTACTTCTATCATGACGCTTTGAGTTAAAGTATGAAAATCTTTCGGCACATCAGGATTGGTATTGAGGTTGGTATACGGATTTGAAGAAACAGTCTGAGCAAATGCGTGGTTTTTTGTAGAGAATGAAAGAAGAATAATAAGGGAGAGAATGAATCCTATGAGAAAGCGTAGAGAAAATGATTTCATAGTAACCGTAGTGTGAGTTATTTTAAAAGAAAAGTCAAGAATGGGATTGCGAGGCGAAGGCGGAGAGAGGGGGATTCGAACCCCCGGTTGCCTTACGACAACAAACGCTTTCCAAGCGTTCCGATTAAACCGCTCTCGCATCTCTCCAAGTATCATACTTTTGGTAAATACGTTCGTTAGAAGAACCAAAAATATTTAAATATCTAGAAACTGCTTTTTCACTATAAAGATAAATAGTATGATTTGGTGCAATATGTGGTTGAATGTTAAATTCTAATAAGATATTTGCAACTGAATTAAGTAAATTTTCAGAAAAACTCGTAAAACAAAATCCGATATTATTGTATAGAGTCTTTTTAATGGTATGTTTGTGGATAAATAGACATCCGTCAGTGTCCACGAGTCCTCTTACAAACGCCTTTTTATATTCTATATTATTTTTTATCCACAAGGGAATATCAATTTTTTGTAAAATTTTATTTCCTCTTACTGCTCCTTTTGATACCAAAAAATCAACAGCACTTGTACTTGTCGATATTACGATAAGAGTGTTTTGGTTAGGTCGTTTTTTTATTACTGAGGTTATATTAAAAAGTTTTCTTATGAGACTTGAGATATATATAGAATATGCAATGTCTTTAATTGAGTTAAGAGAAATTACAAATTGCCAATTGTTGTTAATGCCTCCATCTCCTAATACTATTCCTAATAGTTCAGCTAATTCAGAAGAATTTTTAGGTATATTAATAACTTTTCTATGACTTTTATTTTGGAATTTTAGTAAAGCTATCTCCATAGAAATATTCTATCCTAAATAGAGTAAAATATAAATAGTTAATTTTTTATAAGAGTTAGTATTAAATTGCAAGCTTCGCTCCAGACTTTTTTATCAGACGGATATGACAATCTTTTTTCAACTTCTTCGACTGGCAGCCATTCTACGTTTTCCATTTCCCAATCATGCTGAGTAATATCTCCCCCTGTATATTCCATCAAATAGTAATATACTGTTTTTTTTCTTTTTTCTCCCTCCATTTGATACCAATAAGTAATTGGTGTTAAAGGTTGGATGATGTTACCTACCGCGCCTGTCTCTTCTGCTACTTCCCGCACTGCCGTTGCTTCTTTGCTCTCGTTCTCAATATGATCACCAATCAAACCCTTGGGAAATACCCAGCCATGATGATGGCTGTGCTGAGAAACGAGTATCCATAGTTGACCCTCTTCTTTTTTAAAGACTACTCCTCCTGCCGAAAATTCGTATTTCATAGTTTTTTATTAGCGTTAGGGTATAGCATTTAGATTTTTCCTCTCCTTTTAGGAGAGGGTTGGGTGAGGTTCACTAGACACTTTACTAACGTAATCATTCTGTAATCTTCCTGTAATGCTACTATCAAGCACATTATATCATTTCAAGCTAAACTTACGCTATACAGAAAGGAATATATGCAAGCAATAACAATATTTGATTACCAAGAATTTCAACGAGCATTGACACCAAAAGTGAGCTATGGGACAATGAAAACTGCTATGGATTTACAACAGGAAGTAGAAGCAGTTAAAAAAGAACTGACAGAACTCATTGTCAAACATTTAAAAGAAAACAAGATTGAAGTTGAAAAAGCCCGCAAACTGGCAGCTGATTTCCTGGCAGCATTACCTATCAAAGACCAGCAGGATTTGCTTTTGAAATTAAAAAATCTGAGCGAGCAATACGAAGAAGCGCGGGAAATTTACGTCCGGGAAATGGGAAAAATCAATGAAGAATTACGCGATCAGGCATTATCTCAAATGCACGCGTTGATCAAAGATGGTAAAATAGAAGACGCGATTTCCGTTGCAAAAAATATGCAACAGGTGAATTAGAAAGGAAGATATGAGCGGAGAAACCGGCGCAGCAGTTTTACAACCACCAGGAGCACCATCTATGCCTACAGCGCCAGCTGTACCGGCAACTCCTTCTACAGAATCCAGAGGATCAGGTGGACAAAAGGTAGAAGGCACGGGAAGAGAAGTTGTTGTAGCAAAACCCACTGCTGTGGAGCCATATAGATCTCCTGCAAAAGCAAAGTTAATAGAGGCGATGGAAGCTAATTTGGCTGAGAAACCTCCTAAAGTTGATGCCGCTTTATCAGAATTAGCATCTTCTACAGCAACAGATACACAAGTACATGAAACGAACAATAAAACAGCAGATGAAACAACAGATTTTATAGAGGGGGAGTTTGAAGAAAGTGGATCTTCTACCTCAGTGACCACAGTACCCAAAGAGATAACAATTAATATCTCCTCACCGCGACCAGATAAAAATACTACCAACTCTTCTCAAAAAGCTCAAGCAGAAAGTGGAGCACAAACTTTAACAAATCAGGAAATGCTAAAAATTGTAAGAAAATATGAAGAGCGTATTTCTGCTATGCAAAAAGCCCTTGTAGAGCTAGGCGTAAAGCTTTCTCCGGATAAGCAAGAACCATTAACTAATCAGCTTCCAATAATTGAAGCACCTAAACAAGATGAGCCTCAAGCCCCAGAAAATACTGCTCCTCCAATTCCTGAAAAAGCTGTTTCTCCTGAAATGTTGAAACGTCAGGCGGAAGAAATGCGAATTCTTCAGGAAAATATTTTAAATAGGCAAGTCCGAGCATATAGAGAACAACTAAAAGAATTGAGGGGAAAATCTCCAGCCGATAGAGAAAAAGCATTTGCGGATAACCCTGGTTTGCGGGAACTTGAACAAATGGCAATGGCAAGCGGAGAAATAAGCTTACCGGCAGCAGAAGGCATGGTCTATGCACAAGATAAACAATTAATTATACAAAGGGAAACGCCAGATGGGCAAAGAAGTACTATTACTATAGCAAAACTTACTTCGCGTAATAGTAATGGTATATTTACTGCTGAACAAGTAGATGGAACGCTAATAGAACTCACACAGCAAGAAGTAACAGATGGATTATTGCAGGTAAGTGGAAGAGATTTACTGCGACTGAAGACATTGCCAGAAAAAGCAAAAATTCTATTAGCTGCAAAAATTGCTGAACTTGATGGGCAAGTAATTAATCCTGAAAGAAAAAACCAGATTATTACAGACGCTGCACAAGAAGCCGGAATTTTGACTACAAATGATGTACAAGTTGCTCTTGCGAACAATCTGACTCCAGAAGTTCAGACAGCTCCTGAAGTACAAGCACTTTTACAAAATATGGAGGGGAAAAATATTATTACAGCACAAGATTTTACTCAAGCTTTAGAAATACTCGGAGCTAATCCACAAAACTTTGAAGCAGAAATCACAAGATTAACCACTCAACGAAAGGAATTAAAAAAAGCAGGGAATAATGAAGCTGTAGCAATAATTGATCAACAGCTTGCAGTATTTGAGTCTGCAAAAAAACAATTTGAAGCACAAGGAGTAAAATCTTTTGAAAAAATATTTGATGAGATGCTTACAGGAAATATAGATGCAGAAGTATCTCGGGAACTAATTAACGGTTTTAAATCCGGGAATTTAGAAGCACTTATTAGACCATTTGTTGCAGAGCATGCGACTAGTGATATCTATAAACAAGAAAAAGCACAAAAGGAATTAAAAGCAAAACTCATGAGTAGTGGCTTAGGTGTTGGAGCTATTTTGTTATTACTTGCTTTTGCCTTCGGCAGTAAAATCTTCAGTCAGCAATAATTATTTGCTACGGTTTTACTTCAAGCCATCCACCAGTTGAATGTCCAGATACGTCAGGAGTATATAACTCATATGCTTGAGCTGGTGGGTAGTGATACACTCCAGGAGTTGTCGCTCTCACACGGTAAGAAACCTCATATACACCTGCCGGGAGATCGCTTGCGAACAAGGTTGTACGATCATCATGATATTCTTTGTGATCAAAATATAAAAGATTATTAGATTTGTTTTGTAACGCAGGTGCTTGCTTATTTAACACACTCACATTTTTTAGGCTTTCATTAACTGACTCAAGACCAGCGGGAAGCACGTCTTCTATCGTAACAAAATGCCTTTCAGCTGGCGCAACGATAGTAAGTCTTACCCATACTTCTGAGCCCTCATCAATACTATTTGTAGGCAATTCTTTTCCATTACTATCAACGAACTCCCGTGCAATTACCATACCCTGATCAAGAGAGTTAATCGTTGAAAAAGGTAGGAAGTATTTAAGGTTCATATTATAGTACAAGTTGCCCTCACCGCTTTTTGTAATAGTTAGCTTATTTTTACTTCCAATAGCAAGTTTTTGTACTGAAATACTGGAATGCATTACTTTTAGTAAATCCTCTTTCAGGAATGCGCCTTCTTGCATTTTTTGCCCATTTAATAAGATTTGATAGTGTTCATTAACACTTTGGTCATTATTGCTTAAAAGCTGTTTAGATATAGCTTTTATTACATTTGCTGTGTCATGCGTGGATGTCCAATGTCCGTCAGTTCTTACATTCATTAAGTACCTTATTATCTCGGGAATAAGCGGATTTCCTTTATCGAAATCGACTAACGCTTCAAGCATGGTTGCTGTTGCAGTAGTATTGTTGCCTAAGAGATGATACTCTTTATCATTTTCTTCCCAATGTGCTGTTGTTGCAGTTAATTTTGCTGAACTTACCAGTTCATCATATAATTTACTTGCATTACTACCCATTCCTGATATATTTTTCATAGCAATTGCAAGATAAGCTCGTGCTTCTAGTGAAAGCTCAAAACGGCGTTCAAATAAGTTTGCGGCGTAGGACGATAATCCCTGACCATTTTCAGACAGCACATAAAGAATATATGTCTGTACGTTACTATTTACTTTGTTGCCACTATAGGCGAGTTGATTTGTTAAATAATTTCTAGCATTTTGCATGGTTTGGTTTGAAACAGTAAATCCATCTTTCTTTGCTTCAAATAGGCCTGAGAGTGCATACGCAGTAATATACGGATCACTGTCATATTCTATAAACCATCCCCATCCACCGTCTGCGTGTTGTTGATTAGTAAGCGTTTGAATACTATCACTAATGACAGTTTTTAATTGTGTTTGTTCTATATCTCCATTTGAGCGAATATTATTATTTTTAAATATACGATTAACAAAGATTGCAGACATAAATTTACTTGTTACTTGCTCGATCCCATCATATGGATAAGAGAACAGGTAAGAAAGTGAGTCAATACTTGCACCGCCTAATGACGGAGAGTACGTGATCGTTGCTTCACCCTGTGTCTTATCAACCTCTTTTGGTAATAATATATTTTCTTGCGCAGTATCTTTTGCTTGACCTGCAGCCGCAACAACTTCAGGAACACTATACGATTTTACAGGTAGTTTTATTACCACGGAATCTAAGATATTGTTGTTATCTCCTATAACAGAAAGTTTAACATTTGCAGAGGTTACATTTTGTGTACTAGTTGACCAGGTTATTTTTGCTTCTGCTCCACTTGCAATAAATTGTTGCTTTGTCTGACCATCTGTAACGCGTATACCACTGCTATCTATTTTTGCGGTTATTGTTTGATCTCTTCCGCTGGTATTAACAATGATTGCGCCAAGTTTAGCCTGATCACCAACTGAAAGAAATCGCGGAAGAAATGGTCGAATAAGTACATCTCGTCCGACAACAATTTCTGTTACGTTTTGTCCGAAAGCAGCTTGCGAGGAATTAGCTATCGCTGCTAGTCTCCAGGTAGTTAAATTATCGGGTAATGGTATTGTTATTTGAGCCTTGCCATTATTATCGGTTTTAACATATGGATTCCAGTATGCAGTATCTGGGAAATTACTGCGTGATGTATCAAATCCGCCGCCGCCGCCTCCTCCTCCACTGCCTCCCTTTGCTCCGAGATTAAGATTTGCATTAATTCTATCTATGGACATAGTCAATAATTGAGAAGTGCTCACCGAAAGATTTCTTGGCTGATAAAACACTTTATAAATATCAGGTAATTGAATTTGCGCCAAATCCCACACTGCTTTATCAACAAGTCCTACTGCGACTTCAGCTGAAACAGGATTACCTGAAGCATCTTTTGTTTCAATTGTGGCATGCAATGTGCTTTTTGGTTGATATCTTTTACTGTCTGTTGTTATATTTACAACAATCTGTTGTTTCTTATCGGTAACTTTTATTGGTGTATACCCGATTTTAAACTCTGCTGGATCGGTAACTTTACTTCCAGGCTTTATTAACACAGCGCCAACATAGGCATTTGGGGTATATTTTGATGATATAGCCATCTTGAAATTATTAGAAGAATCACTAGTATCAACAATTTTGTAATCTAACACACTTCCACGCTCCGCAGTAAGTAGTGTTTTTGCCGATGTGGACGCAAAAGGTGTGGCTACAAATAATGAAAGTGTGTCTCCGATAAAATAATCAGGCTTATCTGCTGATAGAATAATACGGTCATTATTTTGTCTGGGGGCTTGGAATCCTGAACCAGCTACCCATAGAAAGCTTCCACTTGTATTCTGGTTACCATTTTTATCTGTCACAGTAACAACTGCTTTATAAGTACCACCTTCAGTTGGAGTAAAAGACGCAGTTCCATGACCTTGCGAATCTGTCGCGACAGTAGTAGTTGTTATGAGAGAATCAGAAGGTTTACTCGTATAATAGAAATTACCATCATCTGGATTAAGTTCTCGAACTGTTGTCCATATCCGTTTGTAAAAAGATACAGATACTGGCGTATTAGGAACTTCGTTACCTTTTATATCAACAGTAACAATATCAACTGATGCAGGATTTCCTGCTTGATTAGCATAATTTGCGGGATGAAGTCCTGCATAAAGAATAGCTTTATGCACTGTAATGGTTTGAGAAGACGCAATTGCTTGATTATTCACATCGTTTACCGTTGCTTCAACTACCATTTGTTGACTTGCAGTCTGCTTCTTGATGTCTATAGGTAGATGCATAGTAAAGTTCCCTTTAGAATCTGTCGTTCCTTTTCCTTGTGTGAGGAGTTTTTGGTTTGTGTACCCAGCACCTGTGTAATACCACCAAGGATGACCCCAGTATGCATCTGGATCTCCAAATTCAAATCGCCAATCTTTACTCCACTGAAACGCATAGTCTTGTGTATCGACAGTATAAGTGAGTGGAGCATTTGTTACAGGTGCACCAAAATAGTAGGCTGCATTCATCGTAATATCTGCGGTCTCTCCTTGAACATAATCAGTTTTGGAAGGATTAACGGTAACTGCCAAATCAGGCTTCTTATATTCTTCAACTTGAAATGCTTGAGAAGCGCTATTTCCTTGATAGCTTGATCCTATCTGGTAATTTCCTAAATTTGCATTTTTGCCAAGAATAAAATCACCTGAAAATGAACCAAAAGTAGTTATTTGCATATCTTGTGAATATACTGATCTATTCATCGCATCAGTGATCGTGACAATAACTTTCTCACCAGGTGGTAAATTCTCATATGCACCATCATTGTCTTTTCTAATTACGCCTTTAAAGTATACTTTCTGACCTGGTCTATAAATTGGCCTATCTAACACTACGTATGTTTTATAACTCTGTCGAGTATTATAATCCTTCTGTTCATTAGCGCTATAGTAAGAAGGTAGACCAAAGTCATAGATATCAATGCCTTGTCTCCAAGCACTTGCAGCAAAAACAGTATCATCGCCATTTTGACCAAGAACAAAAAGAGTATCCTTCTGGAATAAATTTACATCTTTCATAAATACTCCATCATTATTTGTTATTCCTTGTGCTAACACATTACCGGAATCATCCATTAATTGCATATTCATATTAGATATGGTATTACCAGAGGATTCATTAACTGCCCATGAGAATATTTGCGTGTCGCTTTTTTTGACTGTGAGCGTTGATTTGCTCACGATCATCACGATGTTATCGTGTGCTCCTTGTGGAATTTTAAGATCTAAAAAATAAAAACCGGAAGGGAGATTGCTACCGTTTGATGTTGTCACCTTTGTTACTACCTGGGTTGGTGTATCTTTATCTGCCTGAAAGTCTTGACTCCATGAATTTACCTTTGCTAATTTACTTGTATCATAGGTTTGCCATTTTTGACATGCTTGATCTTGTCCGCACTGTTGCTCATAGTGTCTTCTATATAAATCCAGAACATCATCTTTCTGCAACTTATATAACGTGTAGTCAATATGGTTTGTATTAACAACTTGCGCGACAACCCGCTGGGTAGCCTGTTGATTAAATGCTCCAAAGTAGGTCTCAAATGGATAAATACTCAGTGATGGTTGGTAGGGTGCAGTAGAGAACGCAAAGCTATAAGGAGTTCCAAGGGGAACACCATATTGGTCTTTAACGTTTGCGCCTATCGTTATCGTGTATCGTTTTGATCTTCCAAGATGTGTCCCGATTGCAAGAGAATTTTGATTATTATAACTTGAAAAACTCAATGATGGATCAGTTGCAGGTGCTGGATCAATAGTGACATTTCCTTTAAAAGAATCTTGATCCATTGGTGTTTTGAAAAAAACTTGCATTTGATATTGTTCTGCAATATTTTTATCGCCATTGGTAGGAGTAGTGCTCATAACAGCGGGATTTGCTGAAACACCAAAAGACCATGAATACTCTGCTTCCATTCCATTTGAACCTTCAATACCTTGCACCCCAGAGCTTATAACTGCTCGGTATTGTTGTTCTCTATTTAATGCTGGTGATGGATAAAATCCAACCATATTACCAATCACAAGTACGTTACCGGGTATTTTGTTTCTATTTTTGTCATAGATAGTAATCTTATCTGCAATTGATGTAGATTTTATGTTCTGATTAAATGTTGCTGCAATTGAAGCAATAGGTGAGGCGTAGTTGTATCCTGAAAGTGGTGTTACCGCATCGATATGGGGAAGTTGGCTAGAGAATTGCCAAAAATATGCACTCTGCAATTTTCCTCTATCTTGCGAAAGCATACCAGAAGGTATAGTTACCGTATAAGTTGTTCCTTTTTTGAATGGCTCTGAGGGTATGCTTTCGCAAGATAGAGGAAAATTGCAGAGT